>Ga0233424_10000798_pt1 | contig 34364 bp, 36 predicted proteins | sample Watercolumn_Towu_FD_181011 | JGI IMG/M metagenome (GOLD analysis project Ga0233424, IMG submission 181011) | Freshwater microbial communities from Lake Towuti, South Sulawesi, Indonesia - Watercolumn_Towuti2014_125_MG | ecosystem: Environmental > Aquatic > Freshwater > Lake | place: Indonesia... | reverse complement strand
CCGCGCCGCCGTTGGGCACGCGGGCGACGAGCTCGCCGGTGGCCGGGTTGCGCACCTCGAGCGTCTGGCCGCTGTCGGCCTGCACCCATTCGCCGTCGATCAGCATGGCCTGGCGCAGCAGACCGGGGTCGTTGAGCTTCAAGGTCGTGTCGGTCATGCGGCTCACCTTACATCGGGTTGCGGCCGACGAAGAATTCCTCGTCCGTGCTGCTGGTGGGGTTCATGCCGGCGGCCTGGGTGGCGGCGCGCAGCGTGGCCATGTCGCGGCCGTGCACCCGCGCGGTCGGATGGCGGATCGGGCCGCCGTTGTAGCCCTGCAGCCAGCTTTGGTACTTTCACATCAGCCGGTTCGACAGCGCGTGGCCGCCGAAGCCGATCGAGGCCACGGCCTTGCGCATCGGCTCGAGCTTGTAATAGAGCTCGGTGGCCTCGTCGTACTGGCCGGCGCGGATCAGCTTGTGCGCCTGCGGGATGGCCGGGCCGAAGAACGCGCTGTAGTTGGTGCCACAGAACGGGATGTCCATGACCTGGGCCAGCGGGATGTACTCGTACTCGAGCGGCGAGGAGATCACCACTTCCTTGTGGAAGTGACGGTGCACCTCGATGGCCGACATGATGTACGGCATGCCACCTTCGGTCTTGATCGCGGCGACGTTCGGGCAGTCGTCCACCAGGCGGCGCAGCACCGGCACCGGGATGTCGGACGGGTGCAGGCGGCCGAAGCCCCAGATGGGCACCGGGAACAGCATCACCGCGAGGCTGGTGGCGTCGCACATCGCCTTGCTGTACTGGTAGACCTCTTCGTACGACTTCGGATAGAAGTGCGGGGGGTAGCCCAGCAGCACCAGCTCGGCACCGTTGGCTTCCGCCCGCTTGACGGCGGCGATGTTGTCTTCCAGCGTGTTGAAGACGGCGTGGTGCACCGTGATCAGGCGGCCCTTGGCTTCGTCGACCATGATCTGCTGGAACTGGTCGTGCTCCTCGAACGACAGCGGCACTTCCGACACGGCGAGCGAGCCGATGAAGCCGTGTTCGATGCTCAGCCGCACGTCGTGGCGGATGGCCTTCTCGTTCAGACGGGTGAAGTCCGACGTCATCGTCGGGATGGTCACGTTGGCGACACCGACAAGGTGTTCACGAGCCCATTCGCGGGCTTCCTTCCTGGTATAGCGGGCCATGCGGGATTCCTTCGGGTGAGGGAGGGTGATCGCGGGTGCGATCGGTGATCAGAGCGACTTGGTGTCGAATGCCATCGGCAGCGGCGTGGCCAATCCGGCTTCCAGTGCGCGGATGAGGATCAGCTCGGCGACGACGATGTCCTGCAGGCCGCCGCCGACCGACTTGAACATGCGGGCCTTCGCGCGGCTCAGCCGCTCGTCGAGCTGGCCAGTCATCAGGTCGGTGATGCTGAACGACTTGTCATGGAAGGCCAGGCCGGCCTGGTGCGCGGCGATCATGTCGCCGGTTTCCTCCAGCACTTCTTCGAGCATGTCGCAGACGATGATCTCGCTGCGCGCCACCACCGAGGTGTCGATCTCGCGTTGTTCGGGCACCGTCGAGCCGATCGAGACGACGGTGGCATCGGCCTTGATCCAGTCGCCGAAGAGGATGGGCACTTCGCCTTTCGAACGCGCCGCGGCCAGCACGATGTCCGCGCCTTCGACGGCTTCCTGCGCCGTCGCGACACCGCGCGCCGGCACGCCCAGATCCCGCGTGACGGCTGCGGCGAAGGCGGCACGGCGTTCGGGCGTGGGACTGAACACGACGACCTCGGTGAGGTCGCGGACCGCCGCGAACGCACGCGTGTGCATGGACGCCTCGAGGCCGCTGCCGAGCACGGCCAGGCGGGCGGCGCCTTGTGGGGCCAGCCGGTCGAGCGCCGAGGCCGAGGTGGCGGCGGTGCGGAAGCCGGTGACCAGGTTGCCATCGACGAAGCCGGCGATGCGGCTGGTCTGCTGGTCGAACAGCACGATCACGTATTCGACGCCGCCCTGGCCGGCGCCCATCGCCGCGCCCATCAGCTTGGCGCCGTAGTAGCGGCCGCCCACTGGCACGGCCGGCAGCGTGCGCAGCCAGGTCTTCCCCGCCACCGCGACGGAGCGCGCCGGCGTGGCCTTCGGCGGGATCTGCTGGGCATAGGCGGCCTGCAGCGCCTGGATGGCATCGGTCCAGCGGAAGACGGTGCGGGCGGCCTCGCTCGAGACGAACACGGGGGCGGAGGAAGGGGTGCTCATAGAGATCGTGGGCGGGGGAAGGCCAAAAAAAAGAGCGCGGCGGTGGGACGTGCCGACCGCTGCGCTCATCCGTTGAGGCAGTCTAAAGACGATCCAATGACGTGTCAATAAATCAATTGATGCATCTCATTGAAGCGATATTGATTGATCGAGGGCGTTCACCGCATCGAGTGCGGCAGCGTGTCGAATGCGCCCTTCACCAGTTGCCGCAGCCAGCGGTTCGCCGCGTCGGCATGGAACCGCGGGTGCCAGTACTGCCGCAGCGAGAAACCGGGCAGCGGCAACGGCGGCTCCTTCATGACCACCACGCCGTGGCGTGCGAACACCGTGCCGAGCGCGCGCGGCACGGTGGCGATGTACTGCGGGTTCTGCTCGATCAGCCACGGCACGAGCAGGAAGTGCGGCGTGGCGACGGCGATGCGACGCGGAATGCCGGCGTCGTCGACCGCCGCGTCGTACGGCGGCAGGTCGGCGCCGGCGAGGTTGACGACGACATGGGACAGATCGGTGTACTCCTCCATGGTCAACGCCGGCGCCGTGGACGGGTGATCGCGGTGCACCAGGCAGACGAAGCTGTGCGTGAACAGCTCCTGCTGGTACAGCCCTTCGGGGGCGTCGCGCAGCGCGCCGAGCGCGAGGTCGGCCTGGCCGTCGCCGAGCACGCGGTCGAGCTCGTGCGCGGGCGTCTGCATCGTCTTCACGCGGGCCAGCGGCGCGTGGCGCTGCAGCTGGGTCAGCAGCGAGGGCAGGAACACCAGTTCGCCCATGTCGCTCATGCAGAAGGTGAACGTGCGGCGCTCGCGGGCCGGATCGAAGTGCGCCGCCGGCAACACCTCGTTGCGCACGCGGGCCATCACGCCCATCACCGATTCGCCGACCGCGCGGCCCTTCGGCGTGGGCACCACGCCGCGGCCGGCCTTGACGAACAGCGGGTCGTCGAAATACTCGCGCAGCCGCTTCAACGCGTGGCTGGTGGCGCTCTGCGTCATGCCGAGGCTGGCGCCGGCGCGGGTGAGGTGGCCTTCGCGCAGCAAGGCGTCGAAGACCGCCAGCAGGTTCAGGTCCAGCCGGTGGAGGTCGTCATGCTCGTCCTTCATCGAATCGATGCTGTCGGCCGGGCCGCGGCCTGTCAACCAGCCTCAACCGGCAGCGTGGATCTCCTGCAGCACCCGCTCGGCGGTGATGGGCAGGTGCCGCACGCGCACGCCGAGCGCATGCGCGACTGCATTGCCCACCGCGGCGGCGGTGGGGCCGGCGGCACATTCGCCGGCGCCCAGCGGCGGCAACGTGGCATCGGCCAGCACCGTCACGTCGATCGGCGGGCATTCGGCGAAGCCGAGGATCGGGTAGTGCTCCCAGTCGCGCGAGACGATGCCGTCCTCGTCCCAGGTGACCTGCTCCTTCAGCGTCCAGCTCAGCGCCTGCACGATGCCGCCCTCGATCTGGTTCAACAGGCCGTCGGGGTGCACCACGGCACCGCAGTCCACCGCGGCGTGGATCGAACGCACGCGGATGGTCTCGGTCATCTCGACGCGGGCGACGATGGCGCAGTAGCCGCCCATGTTCTTGTAGCGTGCGAAACCCAGCCCGCGGCCGAGGCCCTCGCCGCCGGCGTCGTCCGGGTCCCAGCACGCCGCGCGGGCGGCCGCTTCGAGCACCGCGCGGGCGCGCGGGTCCTGCAGGTGGGCGAGGCGGAAGGCCAGCGGGTCCTGTCCGGCGAGGCCGGCCAGTTCGTCGAGGAACGACTCGATCGCGAAGACGTTGCCGTGGGCCCCCAACGCGCGGATGGCCGAGGTGCGCAGCGGCCGGCCCTGCGGCAGCAGGTGGTGGGTGATGCGGCGCCGGCCCACGTCGTACAGCGGCACGGCGTTGCGGTCGCCGGTGCCGGCCGGCCCGCGCAGGATCTGCGCCGGCGTCGGCGCGCGCGGCTCGGCCTGCTGCCAGGCGGCCAGCAGGTCGATGCCGGCGTTGCCCAGAGGGCGGGCGAGGTGCGGGGGCGTGTAGACGTCGTGGGTCCAGTCGACGATGCGGCCCGCGGCGTCGAGCCCGGCCGACAGGCGCATGCGCATCGGCGCGCCGAACGGCGACCAGGTCATCTCGTCGTGGCGGCTCCAGCGGCACAGCACCGGCACGCCGGCAGCGCGCGCCAGCAGCGCGGCATCCAGCGCCACGTCGTCGGCCCCGTTGTGGCCGTAGCAGCCGGCGCCCATGGCATGGATGACGTCGACCTGCGCGGGTGCGACGTCGAGCGCGGCGGCGAGCTGGCCGCGCAGCGGGTAGACGTTCTGCGTGTGCGAGTGCACGGTGAGGCGCCCGTCCTGCCACTGCGCCAGCGCACAGGACGGCGCCAGCGACGCGTGCGCCAGGTGCGGGCGCGAGTAGGCGGCGGCGTGGCGTTGCACCACGGCGGGCGCCGGTGCCCCGTCGGCCACCACGGTGGCGACCTCCTGCGGCGGCAGCGTTTCCATCCACTCGCCCTGGTCGTCCAGGCGCGGCAGTTCGGCGCTGCGCCGCCAGCGCGCCAACCGTGCGGCCCGGGCCAGCGCCACGTCGGCCTCGCGTTCGCTGCGTGCCACCAGGCCGACGAAGCTGCCGTCGACCACCACGGTGAGGACACCGGGCAGGGCGGCGAGCGCGTCGCGGTCGAACGTGGCCAGCACCGCCGCCGGGTGTGCCGGCCGCAGCACGCGGCCGTGGGCCATGCCGGGCACCTGCAGGTCGTGCACGAAGGCGGCGCCGGCGAGCTTGGCGGGCAGGTCGAGCCGGACGAACGCCGGGTCGGGCACGGCGCTCCGGAACACCGGTGCCGGCAGGTCGGCGGCCGAGACGGCCAGGTCGACCTCGCCGCGCAGGTCGAGGTAGTCGAACGCCGTGCCGGCGCCCGCGACGCGGAAGCGGCCATCGGCCACCTGCACCGCAGCACCGCCGCGGCCGGCGCGTTGCCGCGCGGCGCGTTCGAACCGTTCGCGCACCAGCGCGGCGACGTGCCGCATCGCCGCCCCGCCGAGCTCGATCGACTGGCTGCCGGAGGTGATGCCTTCGTCCGGCGCGCAGGTGGTGTCGCCGGCCACTGCGTCCAGCCGTGCCAGCGGCAAGGCCAGTTCGGCCGCCGCCATCGCGAGGATCGCCGTCACCGCGCCCTGGCCCAGTTCGACCTTGCCGGTGCGCACGGTGAGCCGGCCGTCATCGCGCACCGCGATCCAGCGCGACAGCTGCGGGTTCTGCGCCAGGTCGGCGGGCAGCGTCGTGGCGGTCATGCCGGCTCCTGCGCGGCGGCGGCCAGCGCCCGGTCGACCACCCGCAGGATGCGCGGATGGGCACCACAGCGGCAGAGGTGCCGTTCGTCGAGGTGGTGCAGCAGCTCGTCGCGCGTGGGCAGCGGTCGGCGCTGCAGCAGCCCCGTCAGCGCGACGATGATGCCGTTGATGCAGTAGCCGCACTGGGCGGCCTGTTCGTCGAGGAAGAGGCGTTGCAAGGGTCCCGGTGCGGTGGCGCTGCCGAGGCCCTCGATCGTGGTCACCGCATGGCCGCAGGCGGCCGAGGCCGGCAGGCGGCAGGCATGCTGCGGACGGCCGTCGAGCAGCACGGTGCAGGCGCCGCAGCGCTCCTCTCCGCAACCGAAACGGCTGCCCTTGAGCTGCAGCGTGTCGCGCAGCACGGTCAGCAGCGGGGTGTCCGGGTCGACGGCCACCGCGTGGGCGACGCCGTTCACCAACAGGGGCAGGGGAGGCAGGGACATGCAGTGATTCTCATGACAGCGCACACGTGTGCGTGAACGCAGTGTCGGCGCCCCGGGCCGCGCTGTCAAGACCGGGCAGGGGAGGACCGATACTGCGCGCTGCAAAGAGTCCCTGCCCCGTATGAAATCGCGACCGACGCTGAAAGACATCGCTGCCGAACTGAACGTGTCGCACCCGACGGTGTCGCGTGCGCTGGCCGACCACGACAGCATCAGCGACGAGATGAAGGCCAAGGTGCGCGAGGCGGCGCGGCGGCTGGGCTACGTTGCCAACTCGAGCGCACGCATGCTGCGGCGCGGCCACACCGATGTCATCGGCCTGCTGCTGCCCGACCTGACGAACGAGTTCTACGGGGCCGTGGCCACCCGTGTGGCCGACGACTGCAGCCACCAGGGCCGCCAGATGGTGCTGTCGATCTCGGCCGGTGATCCGGACCGCGAACTCGCGCTGGTGCGGGCGCTGCTCGAATCGCGCCCGTCGGGCCTGATCGTCGCGCTCAGCCCGCAGGCCCGCGCCGAGACGATCGAGCTGTTGCGCGGCACGTCGTGCGTGCAGTTCCTGGTGGTGCACCCGCGGCTCGGCGGCCCGAGCGTGACGGTGGAGGACTCGGGCGGCGCCCGCCAGGCGATCGAGCACCTGGTCAAGCTCGGGCACCGGCGCATCGGCTTCGTCGGCCCGTCGCCGACGTTGCACATCGGGGAGGCGCGCCTGCGCGGCGTGCAGCAGGCCCTGAAGCAGCAGGCCCTGAAGCTCGACGACCGGCTGGTCCAGCTCGGGCCGTCGACGGCCGAGTTCGGCCACGCCTCGGTCTCGGCGCTGCTCGATCTGCCGCAGCCGCCCACCGCGCTCTACCTCTCCACCGCGCAGCTCAGCCACGGCGGCTTGCGCGCCATCGCCGAGCGGCGGCTGCAGGCGCCGCGCGACCTCTCGGTGGTGGTGGCGGGCAATGCGCCTTGGTACGAGTTCTGGCCCGGCGGCGGCCTGACCTCGATCACGCTGCCGATGGCCGAACTCGCCGATGCGGCGTCGGCGCTGGTGATGCGCAAGAGCGCCCGCCGCGGCGCGGCAGCCGGCGCCGCCGTGCAGCTCGCGTTCGATCTGTTCGTGCGCGGCTCGACGGGGCCGGCGAAGAAATCCGGCCGCTGAGGCGTTGCGCGGGTTGACATTCCGAGACGCAGCGTTGCACACTGGCTGCAACGCACACGTGTGCGTTGCAGATTCACTGCTGAATCCTGCTCCTGGCCGTACACGTGTGCGGCTGCCTTGCTTCTTTCCTCTCCAGCGGAGCTTTCCCATGGCCAAAACGCCGCAACTCAGTGCCTCCGACATCAAGGGTGTCGTGGCCTACATGCCCACGACCGTCCGCACCGACATCGTGATCGACCGCAACACCCGGCACGCGATCGACCTCGACGAGGCCGCCCGCGCCGCCGATGTGCTGGTGCGCGACGGCGCATCCGCCATCGTGCTGAACGGCACCTTCGGCGAGCTGCCGTCGCTGACGTTCGACGAGATCGTCGACTTCACGCGGGCCGTGGTGCAGTCGGTCAACGACCGGGTGCCGGTGTTTGCCGGGGCCACCACGCTGAACACCCGCGACACGCTGGCGCGCGCCCGTGCCTTCCGCGAGGTCGACGCCCACGGCCTCAACATGGGCCGGCCGATGATGTCGTCGCTCGGCGACCTGAACATCGTCCAGTGGTACAAGGACATCGCCGAAGAGCTGCCCGACATGGCGATCTTCCTGTACGACGACATGCAGGCCTTCAAGCGGCCGATCAACACCACGGTGTACCGCGAGCTGGCGAAGATCCCGCAGATCGTCGCGTGCAAGTACCGCACGCTGCTGGTGATCAGCACCATGATGGGCGACAACACCTACAACGCCGACTTCGAGGCGGTGCAAGGCAGGATCAAGCTGCTGACGCAGGAGACCGACTGGCCGATCGTCCACCGGATGTTCGGCGTCGACGCTTGCTGGTCGAGCTTCGTCAACTGCGTGCCGGGCTGGGTGATGGCGCTGCGCGATGCGATCGAAGCGGGGGATGACGCCCGCGTCAAGGCGGTGATGGCCGACTCGACCTGGCCGGGTTCGAAGTTCAGCGCCGCCACGCCCGACGCCTGGCACACCGACAAGATCACGGCCCTGAAGACCCGCATCCACCACGCCGGCTACATCAAGGCCGGCCCGGTGCTGCCGCCGTACCACGTGGCGCCGGAAGAGCGCTTCGAGACCGCCAGGAAAATGGCCGCGGCCGACCGCGAGCTGCAGCAGAAGTACCCGCACAAGACGGCCCGTTGAGAAGGAAGTGCCCATGACGAACGTGAATGACATCGCCCGCCGGCTGTCCGCGCTGTCGGTCTCCGGCCTGTCGGACGCGGTGCAGGGCGAAGGGGTGGTGAGCCCCGGCCTGCGGCGCTTCAGCGGCAGTGGCACGGTGGCCGGCCCGGCGGTGACGGCCGAGTGCGCCGAAGGGGCGCTTGGCGCGGTCTTCGCCGCGCTCGAACATGCGCACGCCGGGGACGTGCTGTGCCTCACCGCACCCGGCCACACCTCGTACATGGGCGACCTGCTCGCCACGCACCTCTCGGTGCGCGGCCTCGCGGCCGCGGTGGTGGACGGCAACATCCGCGATGCCGCGACGATCGCCGCGCTGCCGGTGTCGGTGTTCGGCCGCGGCCTGTCGCCGGTGGCGCTGCGGCGCCGCGAGGCCGGTCGCCCGATGGTGGCGATCGACCTCGGCGGCGTGACGGTGCACCCGGGCGACTGGGTGGTGGCCGACCTCGACGGCGTGATCGTGATCCGGCCCGACCGGGTGCTGGCAGTGCTGGAGCGGGCAGAGGAGGACGCCCGGGTGGAGGCGCGCCTGATGGTGCGCATCCAGGCGGGCGAACGGCCGATGGACGCGGTGAAGGCCGAACTCGGCGGCGCCTGAACGGCTCAGCGCGGCGGCGCGGTGCTGCCGCGCACCTTCAGTTCGCCGGTGAAGAGGGGGGCCGCGCGTGCCGCACGGGCGCCGCGGCCTTCCGACAACAGCGTGAACAGCGTGTCGGCCGCCTGCCCGACCATCGCCGCCACCGGCAGCGACACGGCGGTGATCGCCGGGTCGGCGAACTCGAACCATTCGGCGTCGCCGTAACACACCAGCGACAGCGTCTCCGGCACCGACAGGCCGCGCTGCCGCACCGCACGCAGCACCCCCAGCATCTGCCGCACGCTGGCCACCGTGACCGCGGTGACACGACGGCCCGCATCGAGCAGCGACCCGAGGGCCTCCTCGCCGAAGTCGGCCTGCGGCGGGCCGAGCCGGCGCAGCGCCGCCTGGCTGCGCAGGCCGCGCTGGCGCAGCGCCCGTTCGTACCCTTCCAGCCGGTGCCGGCCGGTGCTGATGGTCAGCGGGCCGCCGATGTAGGCGATGTCGGTGTGGCCGAGGTCGAGCAGATGGCGAGTGGCGCGGAACAGGCCGTCTTCGTCGTCCACCGAGACATGGCGGCGGCCGAGCGACGGGTCGAAGCGCAGCAGCTGCACCACCGGCGTCTGGCCGAGCCAGGCCTTGGTCTGCGCGGTGGGCGCGACGCTGGGCGTCAGCAGCACGGCCGAGCAGCGGCTTTCGCGCAGCGTGCGCACGTGCAGTTCTTCCACCGAAGGGTCGTCGTCGGAGATGCCGAACAGCAGCCGGTAGCCGGCCTCGGTGCAGCGGTGGCCGAGCGCGGTGGCCACGCCGCTGTAGAACTCGTTGCGCATGTCCGGCACCACCAGGCCGACCAGGCGGTCGGCGCCATTGCGCATGGCACGGGCGCCGACATTGGGCACGTAGCCCAGCCGCTGCGCCATCGCCTGCACCTGCTCCTTGGTGGTGGCGCTGATGCGGGGATGCCCGCTCAAGGCCCGTGACACCGTGGTGTGGGCGATGCCGAGCTGCTCGGCGATGTCTTTCAGGGTGGCCGCTCGTTTCACAGGGCATTCTTGCACAGCAGTGTGCACGGGTTGTGGAAACGTGTGCACTTCGGCTACGATGAGCGCTCTCCCGATCGTTTCCCCTCCCTTTCCACTCCTTTGCCGGACCCCCGAGCCCCCATGAGCAGCCACCTGATCCAGTCCGTCCGCGGTCACCGCATCTGGGATTCCCGCGGGCGTCCCACCGTCGAAGTCGAGATCACGCTGGGCAACGGCGTGGTGGGGCGCGGGCTGGCGCCGGCGGGGGCCTCGCGCGGCAGCCACGAGGCGGTCGACCTGCGCGATGGCGGCGCGCGTGATGGCGGCTTCGGCGTGCAGCAGGCGGTGGCCAACGTCAACGGCGAGATCGCGCAGGCGCTGGTGGGACTCGATGCGGCCGACCAGGCGGGCTGCGACGCGGTGCTGATCCGCCTCGACGGCACGCCGACCAAGTCGCGCCTGGGCGGCAACGCGGTGGTCGCCACGTCGATGGCGCTGCTCGATGTGACCGCGCGCAACCTGGGTGTGCCGGTGTGGAAACTGCTGCGAAAACAGGGAGGCGACCGCGACGTGCGCATGCCGCTGCCGCAGATCCAGATCTTCGGCGGCGGTGCCCACGCCAGCCGGCGCACCGACATCCAGGACTTCCTCGTGATGCCGGTGGGCGCGCAGACCTTCGACGAGGCGCTGTGCATGGTGGGCGACGTCTACCGCGCCGCCGGCGATGAAATGGACCGCCGCGGCCGGCGCCATGGCGTGGCCGACGAGGGCGGCTGGTGGCCCGACTTCGATTCCAACGAGCAGGCGCTGCAGGTGCTGGCCACGTCGATCGACAAGGCCGGCTACCGCCATGGCGAGGTGATGATCTGCCTGGACATCGCATCGTCCGAGTTCGGCCGCGACGGCCGCTACAAGCTGGGTCTCGGCGAAGTCGAATACGACCGCGACGCCTGGATGGAGCAGCTCGTGCAATGGCTGCACCGCTACCCGATCATCTCGATGGAAGACCCGTTCGCGGAGGACGACGAGGTGGGCATGCGCATGTTCACGCGTGAGATGGGCCAGCGCATCCAGATCATCGGCGACGACTTCCTGGTCACCAACGCCGCGCGGGTCGAAGCGGCCGCGGCCGGTGGCTGCTGCAACGCGGTGCTGCTGAAGCCGAACCAGGCCGGCACCCTCACCGAGACGGTGGCGGCGCTGCGCGCCGCGCAGAAGCTCGGCTGGGGCACGGTGGTGTCGGCCCGCTCGGGCGAGACCGAGTGCGCGCTGATCTCGCACCTGTCCACCGGCTGGGACGCCGGGCAGTTGAAGGTCGGCTCGTTCACACGCTCCGAGCGCATGGTGAAGTGGAACGAGGCGCTGCGCATCGAGCGGCAGGGCCGCCACCTCCGCGGTTACGCCGGGGCCGGCGCGCTGCCGGTGGCGCAGCTGCGCAACGGGCTGGGCGGGCAGTGACCGGGCCCGTCACCGACGCGGCCTTCCGCGACGTCGCACACGACCCGGCGCTGCTCGAGCAACTGCTGGTGTCGCTGGGCTTGGTGAGGCCGGGCGAGGTGCAGGCCGTCACGCCGCTCACCGGCGGCGTGTCGTCCACCATCCTGCGCGTGCAGCTGCCGGACCGTGCGGTCTGCGTGAAGCAGGCGCTGCCCAAGCTGAAGGTGGCGAAGGACTGGCATGCGCCCACCTCGCGGGTCTTCGCCGAGATGGACTGGCTGAAGGCCGCGCATGCCATCGTGCCGGACCAGGTGCCACAGGTGATCGCCGAAGACCGCACGCACGGCGTCTTCGTGATGGAGTTTCTCGACGGCCTGACCACCTGGAAGGACCTGCTGCTGCAGGGCGAGGTGGACGTGGGCGTCGGGCAGGCGGTCGCGCGCGCGCTGGTGCGCGTGCACGCGGCCACCGCCGGCGATGCAGCGGTCGCGCAGCGCTTCGACCACGACGCGACCTTCTACGCACTGCGGCTGGAGCCATACCTGGTCGAGACCGCCCGCGTGCATGCGGACCTGGCCGAACGGCTGCTGGCGCTGGTGCACCGCACGCAGGCCACGCACCTCGCGCTGGTGCATGGCGACGTCAGTCCGAAGAACATCATGCTGAGCGCGCGCGGGCCGATCCTGCTCGACGCCGAATGCGCCTGGTACGGCGACCCGGCCTTCGACCTCGCGTTCCTGCTGAACCACGCGCTGCTGAAGGGGGCGCACCGGCCGCAGGACGTGCAGCGTTTCGACGCGCTGTACGGTGCCATCGCCGGGGCCTACCTGGCCGGCGTCGACTGGGAGCCGCGCGAGCGCTTCGAGCAGCGCTGCGCCGAACTGCTGCCGGCGCTGCTGCTGGCCCGCATCGATGGCAAGTCGCCCGTGGAATACTTGGCCGATCCGGCGCGCGTGCGCGTGCGCCAGGGCGCCCGTGCGCTGCTGGCCGAAGCCCCCGCCACGCTGGCCGCGCTGATGCAGCGCTGGCAGCAGCACCGCGCCTGATCCTTCTTTCGCTGGAGTCCGATCCTTGAACCGCCCGAAGGTCCTCATCACCGACCACGCCTGGCCCGACCTCTCGATCGAACGGCAGGCGCTCGAAGCCGCCGGGCTCGACGTCGTGGCCGGCCCGGCCGCCCCGGCGCCGGCCGAGCACATCGCCGCGCTGTGCCGCGAACACCAGCCGGTCTCGATCCTGACCTGCTGGGCGCAGGTGCAGCGCGCCGCGATCGACGCCGTGCCGGGACTGCGCCACGTCGGCCGCCTGGGCGTCGGGCTGGACAACATCGACGTGCGCGCCTGCACCGAACGCGGCATCCCGGTCACCAACGTGCCGGACTACTGCTTCGAGGAGGTTTCCGACCACGCGCTGGCCCTGGCGCTGGCGTGGTCGCGCGGCATCGTCGCGTTCGATCGCCGCGTGCGTGCCGGCGAATGGAACCCGGCCGCCGCGCGGCTGCGGCGCATGGCGCGGCTCACGGTCGGCGTGGTCGGCTACGGGCGCATCGGCCAGGCCACCGCGCGCAAGTTCCGCGCGTTCGGCAGCGAGGTGCTGGTGCACACCCGCACGGTGCCGACCGAGACCGATGGCCTCGACTTCGTCGCGCTCGACGCGCTGCTGGCCCGCAGCGACGTGGTGGTGCTGAACCTGCCGCTGACCCCGGCCACGCAGCACCTCTTCGATGCGGCCCGCATCGCATCGATGAAGGCAGGATCGCTGCTCATCAACCTCAGCCGCGGCGGCGTGGTCGACACGCAGGCATTGATCGACGCGCTCGACCGCGGCCACCTCGCCGGTGCCGGCCTCGACGTGCTGGAGAGCGAACCGGCCGTGCCGCCCGCGCTGCTGCGCCACGAGCAGGTGGTGATCACGCCGCACGTGGCGTTCAGCTCGGATGCCTCGCTGGAGGAATTGCGCCAGCGCGGCGCCGAAGAGGCGATCCGCGCGCTGCGCGGCGAGCCGCTGCGCTACGGCTGCAACGGCACGCCGTCCTTTGTGGGAGCAGCGGCTTCAGCCGCGATTCGCGCCACGCCAGGAGCCCATCGCGGCTGAAGCCGCTCCTACAGAATCCGGGAGCCTTTCATCGGCCTCAGGCCTGCCAGGTCGGCGTGAAAAACGGCGCCGGCACCAGGATGCGCGACTCCTGGCTCACCAGCAGCGGCAGCATCTTCTGCACGTAGGCCTGGAAGCCCGGGTCGGCCAGCAGCGTGGCGCGCCGCTCGGCGCGTTCGTTCAGGTCGGTGTAGGCCCACAGGTGCACCACCTGGTTCAGCGCGCCAACCTCGGCGCGGTAGTAGCCGACCATCCGGCCGAGGATGCGGCGTTGGATCTCGAGGCCCTCGGCCTCGTACAGGGTCAGGTAGGCCTTCACCTTGCCGGGATGGGTGGTGTAGGTGCGCTGTTCGACCAGCATGGTGGCGTCGCTCCGTGAAACGGACGATTCTCGGAACGGCGGCGATCCGGCGCCCCGGCGTTTCCATGCAGTGGAAAAGCGCTCAGCCGCTGGGCGGCACCGCGTCGAACACCGGCCAGCGCCGCGAGCGCAGGATGTCTTCCAGCGCGAGCGCGGTCTGGGCGAGTTGCGCCTGCAGCCGCGGCAGGTCTTCCGCGCCCATGCGGCGGTTCACGCCCGCCACGGTGATGGCGGCGATGACGCGCCCCAGGCCGTCGCGGAAGCTGCGGCCCACCGCGGTGACACCGGGGTTGATGCGGTTGCGGATCACCGCGAAGCCGGTCTCGCGCGTGCGGTCGAGCGACTGCTGCAGGAAACGCTCCGACAGGTGCCAGTCGACCGAGATCGTGTGGCTCACCGCATGCAGCACCGCCTCGGCCTCGGGCGGCGGCAGTGCCGCGAGGATGGCCAGGCCGCCGGCGCCCAGGCCGAGCGGGCGGCGGCTGCCGATGGTCAGCGTGGTGACGCGCACCGGCGAGGGCCCTTCGATCAGGTCGACACACACCGCCTCGTTGCCGCTGCGCTGGATCAGGTAGACGGTCTCGGCGGTCTCGGCGGCCAGCGCCGAGAGCGGCGGGTTGAGCAGCCGGCGAATGTCGAAGCGCTCGGCCGCGGCCAGGCCGAGTTCGTAGGCCAGCGGGCCGATCGCATAGTGCCGGGTGTCCTCCACGCGCATCGCGAAGCGCTCGCGGATCAGCTGGTCCAGCAGGCGGTGCACGGTGGCGTTGGGCAGGTCGACGGCGCGCGCGACGGCGGTCAGCGCCATGCCGTGGCGCCCGCTGGTGGCCAGCGCCCGCAGCACCGCAGCGGCGCGGGTGATCAGGCTGGGGCCTCGTTCGCCGTGGTCGCGTCGTTCGTTTTCCATTGAGCGGAAAGCGTAGCACGCGGCAGCGGGGCCCCGGTCCAGAATGCCCGCAACGCTTTTGGAACGATGCAACCATGAAACTCGCCAGCCTCAAGAACGGCCGCGACGGCCGCCTGATCGTCGTCAGCCGCGACCTGCGCCGTGCCGTGCTCGTGCCCGACATCGCCGCGACGATGCAACAGGCCATCGACGACTGGGCGGCGGTCGAACCCCGCCTGAAGGCGGTGTACGAGGCGTTGCAGGCCGGCCAGCGCAGCGATGCGTTCGACGTCGACGTCGAGGCGCTCGCCAGCCCCTTCCCGCGCGCCTACCAGTTCCTCGACGGCTCGGTGTACCTGCACCACATGGAGAAGGCGCGCAAGGCGCGCGGTGCCGCGATGCCGCCGAACTACAAGACCGAGCCGCTGATGTACCAGGGCCTGTCCGACCGCTTCGACGGGCCGCGCGAGCCGATGCGCATCCCCGACGTGTCGCTCGAGCTCGACTACGAGGCCGAGGTCGCCGTGGTCACCGACGACGTGCCGATGGGCTGCACCGCCGAAGCGGCCAAGGGCCACATCAAGCTGGTGATGCTGCTCAACGACTACACGCTGCGCGCGCTCACCCGCACCGAGCTGCCCAAGGGCTTCGGCTTCATGCAGGCCAAGCCGACCAGCGCGTTCTCGCCGGTGGCCGTGACGCTGGACGAGATCGCCGACCATTGGGACGGCGACCGCCTGTCGCTGCCCATCCTGTCGTCCATCAACGGCAAGGCGATGGGCTGCGCCAACACCGGGCGCGACATGTTCTTCGTCTACCCGCAGCTGATCGCCCATGCGGCGCGCACGCGGGGCCTGTCAGCCGGCACCATCATCGGCGCCGGCGCGGTGTCGAACCTCGACCCGGAGACCGGCTACGCGTGCATCGCCGAGGCCCGCATCGACGAGGAACTCGAGCACGGCAAGGCCACGACGCCGTTCTTCCAGCACGGCGACACGATCCGCATCGAGATCCTCGACCCGCAGGGCGCGTCGGTCTTCGGCGCGATCGAGCAGCGGATCGAAGTCGTCTGAACCCGCAGGAAGGAGAATCCCGTGCTCATCAAGAAACTCCACCACGCCGCGTTCCGTTGCGAGGATGCCGCCGAGACGGTGCGCTTCTACACCGAGGTGCTGGGGCTGAAGTTCGCGCACGCCATGGGCGAGGACCACGTGCCCTCGACCGGCAAGTACAGCCCGCACATCCACATCTTCTTCGAGATGGAGGATGGCAGCAACATCGCCTTCTTCGAGTGCCCGAAGGATGAAGGCACGGTGTCCGGCCGCGATGCGGCGACGCCGGACTGGATCCAGCACTTCGCGTTCGAGGTCGAGAGCATGGACGTGCTGCTGAAGGCCAAGGAAGACCTGGTCGCCAAGGGCCTGAAGGTGGTCGGCCCGACCAACCACGACGACTTCATCACGTCGATCTACTTCTTCGATCCGTCCGGCCACCGGCTGGAACTCACCACGCGCACCTGCCCCGAGGAGCGCTACCGCGAGTTCGAGGAAGAGGCGCCGCAGGTGCTGGCGCTGTGGAACGAAACGCGCGACTGGTCGAAGCGCGCGACGCTGTTCGGCTCCAACACCGGCTACGCGCGCCCGGCGCGCTGAGGCCTCCGGCACGGCCTGGGCGGGCAGGGCGCGGTCACGGCGCGTGCAGCGCGCCGGCGGCAAAGCGCAGCAGGTGGTCGAGCGTGTCGTCCGCCGGCACCGGCGAGGCGCCGGGCGTGAACATGCCGGCCGACCAGTGGCCCGGCTGCAGGTAGTGCACCGCACCGAGGAGCAGGCGCAGGCGCATCAGCAGCGTCGGCTTGTCCAGTTGCGGCAGCAGCGGCAGCAGCACGGCGCACGAGGCGTCGACCGTCACCTGCACGCGCCCGGTGATCTGCTGCTGCGTCGGTCCCGAGAGCAGCGGCATCAGCACCGACATCAACGCGCCCGCGGTCGGCAGCCCGGCATGGCTGCTCGGCAGCCACATCGGCCGGGCATGGGCCTCGATCCCCGTGTGCAGCCGCTCCTGGGGATCGACCGCCCGCGCCGCCTGGCGCAGCAGGTCTTCGCGCAACTCCAGCATCGGCAGCAGGTTGTCCTCGGCGACCTGCTCGAGCAACCCGTTCAGGCCGCCGAAGTGGTAGGACACCAGCGAGACGTTGCACTTGGCCTCGCTGGTCAGGGCCCGCACCGAGATCGCCCCGCCGCCATGGCGGATCAGCACCGTCTCGGCGGCCTGCAGCAGCCGCTTGGCGGCCGGATCCGGGGCGGCAGTGGCACGCGCCTCCTGGGTGGGCGAGGGCAGGGAAGGCATGCCGGCACCCTAACACGGCGCGTGCACCGGTTGGCAGCACCGGCGGCGAACCCGCATTGCCGCGGGCCGGCGAGGCTGCTACGCTTTTCGAATCGATACGGAGCGTATTCAATGAACCTTTCCCCCGATGGCACCGGCGCGGACACCACGGCGCAGCCCGGCCGCAGCGAACTGGCCACCCACTGGCGCGTGCTGGCCGGGTGTTTCCTCGGCATCGCCGCCGGTGGCGCGTCGCTGTTCTTCTATTCCAGCGGTCTGTTCCTGAAAGCGGTGGCCGCCAGCTTCGAGGTCAACCGTGCGACGGCCTCGCTGGCGCCGCTGCTCGGTGGGCTGCTGATGGGCCTGTCGACGCCGTTCTTCGGCTGGTGCAGCGAGCGCTGGGGCACGCTGCGGGTGGCCGCCTGCGCCTATGCCTGCGTCGGCCTCGGCTTCGTCCTGCTGGGCACCGTGGTGCACGATTTCACCACCTTCCTGGTGCTGATCTGCCTGCTCGGGCTGGCCTGCGGCGGCACGTCGCCGGGCGTGTTGACCCGCCCCATCGTGCTGGCCTTCCGGCGCCAGCGTGGCCTGGCGCTGGGCATGGCCGTCACGGGCACCGGCGTGGGCGCGGTGCTGATGCCGATGCTGCTGGTGCAGGTGATCGAGCGACATGGCTGGCAGGGCGGCTACCTCGGTCTCACCGTGCTGCTGGCGCTGCTGGCGCCGCCGGCGCTGTGGTTCCTGCGCCATTCGCCGGAGCGGCCACTGCGCACGGCCGGCGCGGCGCCCGCCGCGGCGGCGGTGCCGGTCGCCCCGCTGGTGCCGGTGCAGTGGGGCGATCCGCTGCTGCTGCGCCTGATGCTGTCGTTCCTGCTCGTGTCGCTGGCGGCGCTCGGCTCGGTGGTGCACGTGGTGCCGCTGATCACCGACCGCGGCCTGACGCCGCAGGCGGCGGGCGGTTATGCGGCCCTGATGGGCGCCGCGATCATCGGCTGCCGCCTGTTGACCGGCTGGCTGCTCGACCGCTTCGAGGCCGCCGCGCTGTCAGCGGTGCTGTTCGCCATCGCGGCCAGCGGGCTCGCGATGCTCGCCTCCGGCCACGCCGCGCTGCTGCTGCCGGGGCTGCTGCTGCTCGGGCTGGCGGTGGGGTCGGAGCACGACCTCGCGGCCTACCTGGTGGGGCGGCATTTCCCGCAGCGCTACGCGCTGATCTTCGGCGCGATCTATGCGGTCACCGGCCTCGGCGCGTCGTTCGGCCCGCTGCTGGCGGCGCATGTGTTCGACCTGACCGGCAGCTACCAGGGCTGGCTGTGGGGCTCGGTGGTGATGCTGCTGGCCGGCGCACTGCTGGCACTGTCGCTGCGTCCCGCTTCGTCTATTGACGATACGAGACGGACCGTATTAAATTAACCCTCTCCCTCCCTTCATGTTGAGACAAGGACAAGCGTCATGAAAATCGGAAGAATCGCCCTCCCTTCCCCTGACGGCAGCGTGGCGCGACTGGTCGTGGTGCAGCCCGAAAAGGGGCGCGTGATCGACCTGGCCGCCGCCGCGGCCCTGCACTACGCCGCCAAGGGCCACGCGACGACCGAAGCGGCCCGCCGGCTGGCCCTCGCGGCGTTTCCGGGCAGCATGGCGCAGGCCCTGGCGACGGGAGACTACCTGCTCGACCACGCCAACGACGTGGTGAACAGCCGCAGCGACGACGCGTCGCTGTCGATCGACAAGGTCGACTGGCTGCCGGCCTCCGACCCGCCCGTGCTGCGCGATGGCTTGAACTTCATCGGTCACATCAAGGGCTGGAGCGCCAAGATGGGCCGCGAGATCCCCGAGTCGATGCGCGTCATTCCGGGTTACACCCAGATGTCGAACTCGATGACCCTCGGCCACAACGCCACGGTCGAATGGCCCGGGTACATCAACCGGATGGACTACGAGCTGGAGCTCGGCTGGGTGATCGGCCGCCCGGGCCGCAACCTGCGCCCCGAGAACGCGCTGGACTGCCTGTTCGGCGTGACCTTGTACAACGACTTCAGCGGCCGCGACCTGCAGGGCAACGAACTGCCCATCGGCATGGGCGGCACCAAGAGCAAGCAGTTCGCCCACGGCATCGGCCCGTGGATCACGACCAAGGACGAGTTCAAGGACCTGTACTCGATCCCGATGGAAGTGCGCCTGAACGGCAAGACCATTGCCAAGGGCAACAGCGGCGGCAACCTGTGGGGCGTCGACGAGGTGCTGGCGTACATCTCGCTGGGCGAGTGGCTGCAACCGGGCGACGTGATCGGCTCCGGCACGATGGGCGGCGGCTCGGCGCTGGAACACGACATCCAGATCCAGCCTGGCGACGTCGTCGAGCTGGAAGCCGGTGGCGTGGGCGTGCTGCGCAACACCTTCGGTCCGAAGATCGAGGGCCTGTGGTGGCCCGAGAAGCGCGCGCCGTTCTGACCCCACCCACACAGAGACCCGCGTCATGAAATTCGGAAGAATCGCCCTCCCGTCACCGGACGGCAAGGTCGCCCGTCTGGTCGTCGTCGAGCCCGAGAAGGGCCGTGTCGTCGACCTGGCCCGCGCCGCCGCGCTCAACTTCGCCGACAAGTACCAGGCCACCGAAGAGGCCGCCACGGCGATGGCCAAGGTGGCCTTCCCGGGCAGCCTGGTGCAGGCGCTGTCGCTCGGCACGCACCTGACCGACCGTTCGGAAGAGGTGGTCAGCCGGCGCGGCGACGATGCCTCGCTGCCGCTGAACGGCGTCGAGTGGCTGCCGGCGTCGGATGCGCCGCTGGTGCGCGACACGCTCAACTTCGTCGGCCACATCAAGGGCTTCCACGATCGCATGGGCACCCCGCCGGCGCCCTCGCTGCTGAAGATCCCGGCCTACACGAAGAACTCCGGCACGATGGTGATCGGCCAGGATGCCACCGTGCCGTGGCCCGGTTACATCAACTACATGGACTACGAGCTGGAACTGGGTTTCGTGGTGGGCCTGCGCGGCCGCAACCTGAACCCCGAGACGGCGAAGAAGCACCTGTTCGGCATCACGATCTACAACGACTTCAGCGGCCGCGACCTGCAGGGCAACGAGATGCCGATCCTGATGGGCGCGACGAAGTCGAAGGACTTCGCGCACGCCATCGGCCCGTGGATCACCACGATCGACGAGTTCAAGGACCTGGACGACATCTCGATGGAAGTCCGCGTGAACGGCGAGGTGATCACCAAGACCAACAGCTCGGGCACGCTCTGGAGCATCTACGAGCAGCTGGCCTACATCTCGCTGGGCGAGTACATCCAGCCCGGTGACGTGATCGGCTCGGGCACGGTGGGCAACGGCTCGTTCCTCGAGAAGGGCCGCCAGCTCAGCCCCGGCGACGTGGTCGAGATGGAAGTCGGCGGCGTGGGCGTGCTGCGCAACACGCTAGGCCAGAAGCAGGAGGGCCTGTGGTGGCCCAGCGAGCGCCCGGCCGGTTCGCTCTGAACCCTGGCGCCGGAAACGCAAAGGGGCCGTGCATTGCACGGCCCCTTTTCCCATGGGGCAGCGAAATCAGAACGCCACGTTGTCCTTGCCCTTGAGGTCGAGGATCTGGCGCGCTTCGGCCGGCGTGGCCACTTCCATGCCCAGTTCCTCGAGGATGCGGCGCACCTTGGCCACCTGCTCGGCGTTCGAGGTGGCCAGCTCGCCGCGGCCGATGTAGAGGCTGTCCTCCAGGCCGACACGCACGTTGCCGCCCATGATCGAGGACATCGTCGCCAGCGGCATCTGGTTCTTGCCGGCCGCCAGCACCGACCACTGGTAGTCGTTGCCGAACAGGCGATCGGCGGTGCGCTTCTGGTGCAGCACGTCCTCGACATGCGCACCCTGGGCCCCCCGCAGGCCGAACACCGACTGCACGAACAGCGGCGGTTTCACCAGGCCCTTCTCGAGGAAGTAGGCCAGCGTGTACAGGTGGCCGATGTCGTAGCACTCGAACTCGAAGCGGGTGCCGCCGGCGTTGCCGATGTTGTCGAGGATCCACTCGATGTCGGCATACGTGTTGCGAAAGATCAGATTCTTCGTGCCTTCGAGGAACGGCTTCTCCCAGTCGTATTTCCAGTCGCGGTCGCGGCCGGCCATCTCGGCCAGCACCAGGTTCACCGAGCCCATGTTCAGCGAACACATCTCGGGCTGCAGCACGCGGCCGGCCTCGGCCCGTTCCGCGATCGGCATGTTCGGGCCGCCGCCGCCGGTGGAGATGTTGATCACCGCGTCGGTGGCCTCCTTGATGCGGGTGACGAACTGGCGGAAGATGGCCGGGTCGCCGCTCGGGCGGCCGTTCTCGGGGTCGCGGGCATGCAGGTGCACGATGGCCGCGCCGGCCTCGATGGCGTCGAGCGAATGCTGGGCGATCTCGTCGGGCGTGACCGGCAGGTGCGGCGACATCGACGGCGTGTGGGCGCCGCCGGTGACGGCGCAGGTGATGATGACTTTGCGGTGGCCTTTGCTGCTCATGGAGAGTCTCCGGTGACGTCCTAAATACGATACGCAACGTATCGTTTAAGATGATCTTAAGGAGCGACGTCCGCACCGTCAATGGCTGCGGCAGGGCGAGCGGGGCGTACAAACCCCAGTGATGAACCGATTGCGTGGATGGCACAGATGCTCGGCACGACGATTTCCCTGAACGACGGGTCGATCCACGTCCCGTGTGCGGCCACATGGGCGCGCATCACGCGCGATGCGGTCGACTGCCTGGGCCGGCCGTCCTTCGGCAACGACGTGCTGGCCTCGTTGAACCAGGCGGTGCCGGCCTGCGAGTGGTCGTTCTACGTGCTGCGGCAGGGCGCTTCACCGGCGCTGCACGCCGCCGGCTGCCTGGGCCCGGAAGACCGCACGCGCGATTCGTGGGCGCGCTACAGCGACGCGCTGCACACGCAGGACGCCGGCTTTTCCCGGCTGTGGGGCCTGTCGGCGCCGACGTCGTGGTGGTCGCTGCACTGCCCGGCGCAGGCGCTTTCCGAGCGCCACCGGGCCGAGCTGTACCGGCCGCAGCGGTTGAAGGAGCGGCTCTCGGTGGTGCAGCGGCGCGGCGACGAGCTGTGGTCGCTGAACCTCTACCGGCACGAAGGCCAAGAGAATTTCGGCGCCGCCGACCTGACGTGGCTGCACGCGCTGAGCGGCCCGCTGTTCGCCTGCGTCGACAAACACGCGCAGTGGGGCCGGCCGCACGACCCGTGGGCCGCGCTTGCGCCCGACATGACGGTGCGCGAGCGCCAGGTCTGCGACCGGCTGCTGCTGGGCTGGACGCACGACGGCGTCGCGGCCGACCTGGGCATCACCGCGCGCACCGTCAAGACCTACCGCGACCGCGCCTTCGCGCGGCTCGGCGTGCACCACCGCCACCAGCTCTTCGCACTGGTGGAGCGTTCAGGTGGCCGCGCGCTCGTCGGTGAGTGACCGTTCCGCGGCGACGAGCCCTTCCAGCAGCCGGCGCGCGCGCAGCGGGCCGGCGTCGATGTTGAGCAGCACCGGCTGCACCGGCTGCCCGTTGCGGCGGCGCTGCGCGAGGATCTCGTGCTGGCCGGCGATCATCGGCGCGTCCTGCTCCTCGAAGGCGTAGCGGCGCAGTTCCGACAGCTTGCGGCGCACCTCGTCCAGGTCCTCCGGGGCGACGTACTGCGGGCCCTTGCGCACCGAGGTGAAGTGGTAGAGCGTCGAATGCTCGTCCTGCGGCGTGAGGAGGTGCACGCCGAAGATGCCGGTGCCTTCTGCGGGCGATTGGCCGGGGTCGCACACCACCGTGTCGTTCAGCAGCGTGCCGGGCGCGGTCCAGCGGATCGTGGTCCACACGTCCACCCGCCGGGCGTCCTTCTTGTACATCAGCGCGAACAGGCCCGGCGGCGGGGCGTCGCGCATGATGCGCGTCACCGACACCGTGTCCGGCGTCTGCTGCACGTCGATCTCGGCGTTCTCGGTTTCCTCGTTGCCGAGCAGCCCCCGGTGCAGGAACGAGACGTGGCTCAGGTCGAGCAGGTTGTCGGTGATCAACTGGTGGTCGGCCTGCATCGTGATGTGGTCGAACTTGGTGCCGGGCAGGCCGCGGTCGAGCACCGAGAAGTCGGGCACCCGCGCCGGGTCGGCCGCCGCCGGGCCCATCCACACCCAGACCATCGAATGCCGCTCGATCGCGGCGTAGCGCTGCACCTTCATCGCCGGCGGGATCTGGCCGCTGCCGTGCGGGTTGTGCACGCACTGCCCTTCGGCGTCGAACACCAGGCCGTGGTAGTTGCAGCGCAGCCGGCTGTCCGGCAGCAGCGTGCCCAGGTGCAGCGGCGCCAGCTTGTGCGCGCAGGCATCGGCCAGCGCACGCGGCGCGCCGTCGGGGCCGCGGAAGAGGACCAGGTCCTCGCCGAGGAGGCGGCGGCGCACCAGCGTCCCCGGTTCGAGATCGACCCCCCAGACGGCGGCGTACCAGGCGTTCTTCAAGGCTTGCATCGTGGTTTTCCCGGTGAATGGAAACGGAACGGTCCGTTTGCTGGTCCGCACGTTAGCCGGGACGGCGCGGGACGCTGTCGTCCTCGATGACGACAGCGGGGCAGCGCCGCTGATCATGAGCGATCTTCATGAGAAGCATGTCGGCCCGCGGCTTGCCCGCCGCGCCAGCGGCCCCTAAGGTGGAGCCCCGCGGATGATCGACCCCCCACAACAGGAGCAACGCATGTTCATCAAGGATCTCTGGTACGTCGCGGCCTGGAGCAGCGAGGTGCCCGCCGGCAAGCCCTTCGCGCGCACGCTGCTCGACACCCCGGTGGTGCTGTGGCGCGACAGCCGGGGCCAGGTCATCGCGATGGACGACCGCTGCAGCCACCGCGGCGCGCCGCTGTCCACCGGCCGGCTCGAGGGCGACTCGCTGCGCTGCGTGTACCACGGCATCCGCTTCGACACCCGCGGGCACTGCGTCGAGATCCCGGCGCAGGAGCGCATCCCGCCGAACCTCGACGTGCGCCACTACCCGGTGATCGAGCAGCACCGGTGGATCTGGATCTGGATGGGCGATCCCGCGAAGGCCGACCCGGCACTGGTGCCCGACAACCACTACCTCGACGACCCGGCCTGGCGTTCGCTGGAGGGCTACACCCATTACGAGACCAGCTACCTGCTGATCGCCGACAACCTGCTCGACCTGGCGCACCTGTCGTACGTGCATGCCAACACGCTCGGCGGTTCGGAGGACATCGCGAAGGTCAACCCGAAGATCCGCCTCAGCGACCGCGGCGTGCACGTCGAGCGCTGGACGCTCGACACCGCGCCCGCGCCGTTCGTGCAACTGGTTCGCCCGTACGAGGGCAAGGTCGACCGCTGGAACCACTACGACTTCCTGCTGCCCGGCATCTTCCTGATGGACTCGGGCATGTCGCCGGCCGGCACCGGCGCTCCGGAAGGGCGCCGGGTCGATGCGGCGGAGTTCCGCAGCACGCAGGCGCTGACGCCCGAGAGCGCCGAGTCGACGCATTACTTCTTCGCGCAGCCGCACAACTTCCTGATCGACCGGCCGGAGATCACGCAGTCGATCCACGCCAGCGTGGTGAAGGCGTTCCAGGAGGATCACGACATGATCCACAGCCAGGCGCGCAATCTGCGCCGGGCCTCCAACCGCGACTTCAAGATGGGCGCGATCCGGGCCGACGAGGCGCTCGGCAAGTTCCGCTGGCTGGTGCAGAAACGGCTCGACGAGCAGCAGCAGGCCGAAGCGGCCGCGGCCGCGGCGTCGCCTGCCGCGGCGCGGCCCGAGAAGGCGCTGGCCTGAAAGGTGCCGCCAGGCGTTCCTCGCAAGGCACAATCGAGAGTATTCATCACTCTCGAGCGAGGAGCGCAGTGGCTACGAGTCAGGTCGCGAAGAAGAAGAGTGCCCAGCGCCGCACGGACACCCCGGCTGCCCCCAAGCCGCCGGCCCCCGCACCGGTGACCGCGGCGCGCCGTTCCCCCGGGAGGGCCCGCAGCGATGTGGCGCGGGTGGCGATCCTGAATGCCGCGCTGAAGCTGCTCGAGACGCTGCCACTGCAGCAGATCACCATCGAGGCCATCGCGCGCGAGGCCGAGGTGGGCAAGGCCACGATCTACCGCTGGTGGCCGTCGAAGGCGTCGATCGTGATCGACGCCTTCGTGCAGAACCACATCGCCCACACGCCGATGCTGACCGGCACCAGTGCCCGCGAGGCGCTGGACCGGCACCTGCACCTGCTGATCGAGCAGTACGGCGGCTGGCCAGGGCGGCTGGTGGCGCAGATCCTGGCCGAGGGCCAGTCCGATCCGGTGGTGCTGCGCGAATTCCGCGAGCGCTTCGCCTATGGCCGGCGCGCGGTGGTGCGCGAGGTCATCGACGAAGGCCGGCGCCGCGGCGAGTTCCGCACCGACATGGACGCCGAGATGCAAGCCGACCTGCTCTACGCGCCGATCTACCAGCGGCTGATGATGCAGCACCTGCCGCTGGACAAGCACTTCGCCGACACGCTGAGCGCCACCGTGCTGAAGCTGCTGGCCGCTGAGAAGACCACCGCGCCGGCCAAGAAACAGCCGGCCGCCCGCGCGAAACGCGCGGCGGCGTGAGTTTCAGGCGCTGCCGCGGCGGGCGGCGCGCGCGCGGCGCGGCAGCGACCGCGGCGCATCGGCCGTGAAGCCGGCCACCACGAAGGCCACCAGTTCCTCGTAGGCTTCCTCGGGGTCTTCCGGGGCGCCGACCAGCACCGTCGGCGCGGCCCAGCTCATCGGGATCGAGCCGAACGCGAAGCTGTAGCAGGCCAGGCTCTGCAGCACCCGCCAGGCCAGCGTGCGCCGGGTGAGGTGCGGCAGGCGCACCGCGAGCAGGTCGATCAGGTCGGCATTGGGACCGGAGGCGTCGGCCAGCACCGCCAGCTTGCGCTCCTCGGTGACGTCGCTGGCGAACAGCATCTGCGTCAGGTGCGCCATCAACACGCCGGTGCCGGGGGCCGAGATCGCCTCGAAGGCCGGGCGCAGCCAGGCGCGCACCACCTGCTCGACCGTCGGCGCGTCGCCCTGTGCCTTCAGCGCGGCCAGGTCGGCCTTGCGCACCTCGGCCACCAGCCGCCCGGCGCGGCCGAGCACCTCGTCGACCAGCCCGTTGCGGCCGCCGAAGTGGTAGTTGATCAACGCGACGTTGACCCCCGCCAGCGCCGCGACGTCCGTGACCTTGAAGCCGGCCGTTCCCTCGGCGCTCAGCACCTGGGTGGCGGCCTGGATCAGCCGGTCGCGGGTGTCGCTGGCCTGGGTGTCGGGGAGCGCGCGGCGGCGCGTCGGGGCGGGAGCGGGGCGTGTCATGGGGCGGCAATTCTGCCGTGTGGCGCCGCCCGCCGGGCCGGCGGCTCACGCGCGGGCGGTCTCCCGCTGCGCCTGTTCGGCCGCGATGAGCTGGTCGAGCTGGCGGCGCACCCGCACGCCGGCCGCGTCGCTGACCAGCAGCACCGGCTTGAGGTCCCAGAAGTCCGCATCGCCGATGGACTGCTGCTGGCGTTCGAGCATCGGGGTGTCTTCCTTGTCGAACGTTTCGCCGAACACCCGGATGATCTCGTCGGCCAGCTGTTGCCCATGGGCGCCGGCGGTGTCCTTGCGCAGGCACATGGCGAACCAGTAGTGCGAGGTGCCGGCGGTTTCCGGCGTGAACAGGTGTGGATTGGTGAAGGGAACCACGACAGGAGGTCTAGAGCCTTGATTTTAATCGAATTTTTCTACTCTTGAGCGCCAAAATCTCGGCTGGCTACCCGGCGGGCTACCCACTGCCGGGCCAGTTGCTGGAGCGGCTGGATCTGGGCTTTCAGGAGCTTAGCGGCTCGCGGTCCAGCACTGGGAAACGGCACCGAGCGTCGGAGCTGAACAGCTCGTCGCTCGACCGATATTTCCGCCTCGATGCGGCGGGCCAGGATGCGCCGCGTCCGCAGCGCTGGCCCGTCGCCCGGCAGCAGCACCGGTTTCAGGCTCATCAGGTCGGCGGTGCCCATCAGCGCGTAGCACTCGGCCATCATCGCCTCGTCCTCGTGTTCGAAGGCGTGGTTGATGCCGATGCGCACCTGCTCGTCGACCGCCGGGATGCCGACCATGCGGTTGCGCGCCTGCGACCAGAAGTAGTGCGTGGTGTGCTCGTCGACGGGGGTCAGCAGGTGCGCCATCGGGATCGCGGCGCCTTCCTGGCGCTGCGTGTCCATCACCGCGGCGCCGGCCACCATCAGCAGGTTCGACGGTGGCTGCCAGCGCATGTCGAAGTAGCCTTCGATCAGCGGCGGCGAGTCCGGCCACAGCACGGCGAGCAGCGGCGTGATGCGGCTGTTGAGGTTGCAGTGCATCGACCACACGGTGTCGCCGTCCTGGCGCAGGTCGCGCTCGATGCGGAACTCGGGCGGCGGCGCTTCCTTAGGTGTCAGGAACGGATGAAGGTACGGCGCGTGGCTCAGGTCGAGCAGGTTGTCGGCCACCATCTCGTAATTCACTGCACCTCGAGGTAGCCGGTGACGAAGCCCCAGCCGGGCCGCGGTGAGGCTTCGGTCAGGTCGGGGATGGTGGCTGGATCTGAACCGCCCCGGCTTCCAAGGAGGCTCCTTCGTTTGAGATGATGGAGCCAAGATGAGAATTTCGAAGTATTCCCCCGAGGTCCGCGAGCGGGCAGTGCGCATGGTCCTGGAGCACCGCGGCGACCACCCGTCGCAGTGGGCTGCCATCGAGTCCATCGCCGGCAAGATCGGCTGTACGGCGCAGACGCTGGACAACTGGCTCAAGCAGCACGAGCGTGACCATGGTCTGCGCGACGGGCCGACGACGGCGGACGCGCAGCGCATCAAGGACCTGGAACGCGAGAACCGGGAGCTACGCAAGGCCAACGACATCCTGAAGCTGGCCAGCGCGTTTTTCGCCCAGGCGGAGCTCGACCGCCGCATCAAGTCCTGAAGGCGTTCGTCGACCGGTATCGCCAAGAGTTCGGGGTCGAGTCGATCTGCCGCGTGCTGCAGATTGCCCCGTCGTCGTATTGGCGGCACGCGGCGTGTCAGCGCGACCCAGCGCTGCTGTGTCAGCGTAGCCAGCGCGATGCGGTACTGGCGCCTCAGGTTCGTCGCGTCTGGCAGGCGAACTTCGAGGTCTACGGCGCCGACAAGGTCTGGCGCCAGCTGCGTCGCGAGGGCATCAGCGTCGCACGCTGCACCGTCGAGCGCTTGATGCGTCAGCACGGCCTGCAGGGCGTTCGGCGGGGCAAACGGCAGCGCACGACGGTGCCCGATCCCAAAGCACCGTGCCCGCTGGATCGCGTCAATCGGCAGTTCAATGCCAACCGGCCGAATCAGCTCTGGGTCACCGACTTCACCTACGTTTCGACGTGGCAAGGCTGGGTCTATGTCGCCTTCGTCATCGACGTGTTCAGCCGTCGGATCGTCGGCTGGCGCCAGAGCAGCTCGATGCACACCGAGTTCGTTCTCGACGCGCTGGAGCAAGCGCTGTACGCCCGGCGGCCGACCGAGGAGGACGGGCTGATTTGCCATTCCGACAGGGGGTCGCAGTACCTGTCGATTCGCTACAGCGAGCGACTTGGCGAGGCTGGCATCGAGCCGTCCGTCGGCAGCAAAGGTGACAGCTACGACAACGCCCTGGCCGAGACGATTAACGGGCTCTACAAGGCCGAGGTGATCCACCGGCGCGGCCCGTGGAAGACGAAGCAGGCGGTCGAGTTGGCGACGTTGGAATGGGTAGCCTGGTTCAACCATCATCGACTGCTGGAACCCCTGGGGTATCGGCCTCCAGCGGAGTTCGAGGAGCGATACCATTCCCACCGCGCTGGTCAGGCCGCGACCAACGTCTGACTCAAAGCAACTGGCCTCCGCGAAATCCGGGGCGGTTCATCCTGTTCCTGTTCCTCGGCGAGTTCCGCTCGGCCCTTGTCGTGGTCGTGACCTTGCCGATGGCGATGCTGATTGCCTTCATCCTGATGCAGCAATTCGGCGTTTCGGCCAATTTGATGTCGCTGGCCGGCCTGGCGATCGGCACGGGAATGATGGTGGACGGTGCCGTGGTGATGGTCGAGAACGCGTTTCGTCTGCTCGCGCACGCCCGGGAATCGGGCAAGCCGATCCAGCAGACGCACCTGATCTTGCAGGCGGCGCGCGAGGTGGTGAACCCGATCGCTTTCGCGATCCTGATCATCATTGTCGTCTTCTTGCCGCTGTTCTCACTGACCGGGCTGGAGGGCAAGATGTTCAAGCCAATGGCTTTTACCATCACCTTTGCGATGGCCGGATCGTTGCTGCTGTCGATGACGCTGGTGCCGGTGCTTGCTTCGCTGATCCTCAAGCCCAAGGAGGAGCGCGACACCTTTCTCGTGCGCTGGGCCAAGAAAGCCTACCTGCCGCTGCTGGATAGGGCGCTGGAGCGCAAGAAGGTCGTCGTCGGCGCTGCGCTGGCGCTGCTCGCCGGCTCGCTCGCGCTATTTCCGTTCCTCGGCAAGGAATTCATGCCGCAGTTGCAAGAAGGCACGATCCAGTTCCGCGTCACCGGCATCCCCTCGACGGCGCTGAACGAGTCGATCCGCGTGTCCGAGGCGGTTAGCACCGAGCTGCACAAGCAGTTCCCGCAAGTGCGTTCGGTGCTGGCGACGATCGGCCGGGCGGAAAGCGGCGAGACGGGCGACGTGAGCTACATGGAGGTCAACCTCGACATGAAGCCGCAGGGCGAGTGGCCGCAGAAGATCTCCTATGGCAAGCTGGCTTCCGAGATGCAGGAGGCGCTCGAAAAGGTCGTGTGCCGGGCGCTGCGGACCTGGCGGCCGAGGCCAACAAGGGCAAGCCGCAGCTCATCGTTAAGGTGAACCGTGACGCCGCGTCGCGCTATGGCATCAACGCGGACGAGATCCTGCAGGTCGTGCAGGCGGGCATCGGTGGCCAAGCGGTCTCGACCCTGATCGACGGAACCAAGCGCTTCGACATCGCGGTGCGCCTGGCCGATGCGTTCCGGGTTGATCCCACGGCGATCGCGGCGATCCCGATCCGAACCAGTGAAGGCGCGTTGGTGCCGTTCTCGCAGGTGGCTTCCATCGAGCTCGACGAAGGATACTCCTTCATCAGGCGCGAGGCACTGCAGCGCTATTCGGTGCTGCAGCTCGACGTCAAGGGCCGCGACGTGGACGGCTTCGTGAAGGAAGCCGGGGCGAGGATCGCGGAGCAGGTCAGGCTGCCAGCTGGCTACTGGGTCGAATGGGGTGGCGCGTTCGAGAACCAGCAGCGCGCGATGGCGCGGCTCGCGGTGATCGTGCCGCTGACGATCGGGCTGATCTTCATGTTGCTGTACACGGCCTTCAACTCGGTGCGGCATGCCACGCTGATCATCGCCAACGTCCCGTTCGCGATCATCGGCGGCATCGTCGGCCTGTTTATCAGCGGGCAGTATCTATCGGTCCCGTCCGCGATTGGCTTCATTGCGGTGTTCGGCGTCGCGATGCTCAACGGCATCGTGATGGTCTCGTTCCTCAACGACCTGCGACACCAGGGGCGCTCGATCCGCGATGCGGTGCGCGAGGGCGCGGCGCTGCGACTGCGGCCGGTCTTGATGACCGCGTCGGTCGCCATCCTCGGCCTGATTCCGATGCTGCTGTCGACCGGCGTCGGCGCCGAGACGCAGCGTCCGCTGGCCACGGTCGTTGTCGGTGGGCTGTTCACGTCGACGGCGCTGACCCTGCTGCTGCTGCCACTCATCTACGAATGGTCCGAGCAACATGCCGAGCGGCGAGTGTCTGGGGTGAAGGTACCCGTGGAAGGAGCATCGTCATGAAAGAAATAAAGGCCTACGTCCACCGCAATCGCGTGGCGGATGTGATCGCCGCGCTGAAGGCGTCATCGGCGTGGAACAACCGGCAGAACAACCGGCCGCACAACCTCACGCTCTACGTCGTCAAGGGTTCACTGACGCCGCAGGACGATGCGGAGCGGCACTACTCGATCGAACTGGGCGACGAGGTGGTCAACGAGTACAAGCTGGAGCTGAACTGCGAGGACGACCAGGTGGACGAGTTCGTGCAGATCATCACCGCCGCGGCACGGACCGGGCAGGACTCAGCCGGGTGGGTCTATGTCGTGGATCTGTTGCGCGCCGAGCCGATCAGGTGATGCACTCCAAGCATGCCGCCAACGGGACGTGGTTGCGGATGTGGGGCAGCAAACGGAAGCCCAACAGTGTTTCGAGATATTGCGGCCTTGGTTTGACCTTGCCCTTGAAAAACGTAGGCGGTGTTGCGCAACCTGGAGGGCGAGTCGTTTGCCGCCATGGGGCAGCGATGAAACTCGCGCGAGCGCGCGTTCACCGCCGCCGCGGGTTCGCATCGTTGTTTTCGACGCGCTACTTGACCGAGGTCACGACGTAGCCATCGCCTTCCTTTTTGAATTCGACGTGAACCTTCGCGCCCACGGCGAGCTTGTCGAACAGGGCCTTGTCTTTGACGGCAAACGCCATGGTCATTGCGGGCCATCCCAGGCTCTTGACGGGGCCATGCGCAAGGGTGACCTTGCCCTGGGCTGCATCGAATTCCTTCACCACCGCATCGGCCTCATGGGCCGTGGACTTGGCGGAGCCTTTGGTGTCCATGCCTTTCATCATGTCCTGGCACTTCTTGGCATCCATGTCTTTCATGTCCATGCCCTTCACTCCCTTCATATCCATGCAGTTCTGCATGTCTTTGTCCCCCATCTTCATGCCGCCCATGTCGCCGGACTGGGCGAACGTGGCTGCGGAGAAGGACAAGGCGGCGATCAGGGCTGCGGTTGAGACGGGTTTCATGATGAGTTTCCTTTTCTGAGCTTAAAAAATGGGCCGGCCTTCTGGCAGGCCCCGGGGTTGAGAGCGATCACCTGCGATGACCGCATCTTGAAGACATGCGTCGAGGTATGGCCACGGCTATTGCGGCGTACCTCCTTGCATCGGGACCTGGTGAGGGCGTGCCATCAGGACATCGGCGAAACGCTGTGCTGCCAGTGCAGCCTGATCGAACTTCGTCACGCCGGAACCTTCGCCCGCGGCCGTGCCGCCGTCGTTGATCTGCACAATGCCGTGCGGCCTTGCGTTCATGCGGGACTCGGCCGCGAATTGAGGCCGGCTGTCGAATTGCGGTGCCGCTTCCTGCGATTGGCTTTGGGCGTAGGCACCGGACAGGAGCAGGCTCGCTGCGACGAGTACAAGGATGTTTTTCATTTCTGGGTCCTATTCATTAAATTGGATGTGACACGGGCCCGGTGGGCCGATGGCGCATCGCATCCGAGTGGAACGATCTGGGCCAAGCGCTCACAGACCGGGGTTCGTGCATGCCTTCACCTGGGCCTCGTAGCGCGCCTTGCGCATCCGGTTTTCTCCAGGCGTCGTTTGAGCACGCGGGCCGTGGTCCAGCGGCAGCACCAATGGTTCGGGCGGACATTTCACCGACTGTCCCGTGACGCTGTCGACTCTGGTGGTGCCGGCCGCCTGCGCCGCTGCCGCCGCTTGCCTGTCCGCACGTGCTTTCTCGATGGCCTGGAAGTCGGGGCCGGCAAACGCGGGCCAAGCGGCGCCCAACATCAGAGTGGTGGCGAGGGAAATGAGCAGTTTCTTCATGATGTTCTCCTAAGGTTGGTCTGATCTGACAGTTCGAGAGAAACCTCATCGGATCAATCCAGCCACCGGCAGAACGCAACGCGCACGGGCCATCGCAGCCGTGCGTCTCCAGCATCAAAGAACCAGGTTGGCGTCGGCGTCGCCGTCGTGTGCGCGAGCCAGGCCGCTGGCGCTTGCTCTCGCGCTTCGCCTTCGCCCGTGAATGCGTGAGCCGCTGGCGTCGGCGCGATGGCGCAAGCCGCACATGTCTGGCAATCCTCGGCGCTGCCGGGCATCGGGCGCGACGCTTCAGATGCCGTCATCACCGGGCCGGCATGCTGAATCTCCTGGACGGAAACGGCAGCCCGCGCTGCTGTACCCATCAGCAATGACAGGCACAGGCAAAACGCTGCCGCACTCCACGCGCGGCAGCCACCGGAGCGTTCAAGTGGCCGCATGACGACGCCTCCAGAACGCCCACCGGGAAGCCCTGCGCTCGCGCGGCCTGCGCATCAACAAGTAGGCCGCGGGAATGACGAACATCGACAACAACGGGGCCGTGACCATCCCGCCCACCATCGGCGCGGCGATTCGCTGCATCACCTCGGAGCCGGTACCCGTGCCCCACATGATCGGCAGCAGGCCGGCCAGGATGACGGCCACGGTCATCGCTTTCGGTCGCACGCGCAGCACGGCGCCTTCGCGAATCGCATCCAGCAGATCGGCCTCGCTGGTCGTGCCGTGGCCGACACGCTCCTGCCAGGCGTTCTTGAGGTACAGAAGCATGATCACGCCGAATTCGGCGGATACGCCGGCCAGCGCGATGAAGCCCACCGCGCCCGCGATCGACAGGTTGTAGCCCAGCAGGTACAGCAGCCAGATGCCGCCCACCAGTGCGAATGGGAGCGCAGCCATGATCAGAAGCGCTTCGCCGAACGCGCCGAAGGTCAGATACAGCAACACGAAGATGATGAGCAGCGTGAAGGGCACCACCACCTTGAGCTTGGCCGTGGCCCGTTCCAGGAACTCGAACTGCCCCGACCAGGAGATCGAGTAGCCCGGCGGCAGCTTCACCTGCTTGGCCACGGCCTGCTGCATGTCCTGGACTGCGGAGCGAAGATCCCGATCCCGGATGTCGACGTACACCCAGCCCGACAGGCGCGCGTTCTCGCTGCGCAGCATCGGCGGCCCGTCGTCGACGCGGATGTCGGCCACGTCGGAGAGCACGAGGCGTTGGCCACGTTCGGTCACCACAGGCAGCGTGCGCAGCTTTTCCAGCGAATCGCGCATCTCGCGCGGATAGCGCAGGTTGATCGGGAAGCGCTGCAAGCCTTCCACCGTCTCGCCGATGTTCTCGCCGCCCACCGCGGACGAGACCACCGACTGCACGTCGGCGATGTTCAGGCCATAGCGGGCCGCATCGTCGCGCCGGATGTTCACATCCACATAGCGCCCACCCGTGAGCCGCTCGGCCAAGGCACTGCTGACGCCGGGCACGTCCTTGAGCGTGCGTTCGATCTCTCCGGTGATGCGATCGATGGTCGCCAGGTCCGTGCCCGCCACCTTGACCCCCACCGGACTCTTGATGCCCGTGGCCAGCATGTCGATGCGATTGCGGATCGGCGGTACCCAGATGTTGGACAGACCCGGGACCTTGACGATGCGGTCGAGTTCCTCGACCAGCTTGTCGGTCGTCATGCCGGCGCGCCACTGGTCGCGCGGCTTGAACTGGATCGTCGTCTCGAACATCTCCAGCGGCGCCGGGTCGGT
>Ga0233424_10000797_pt1 | contig 34397 bp, 33 predicted proteins | sample Watercolumn_Towu_FD_181011 | JGI IMG/M metagenome (GOLD analysis project Ga0233424, IMG submission 181011) | Freshwater microbial communities from Lake Towuti, South Sulawesi, Indonesia - Watercolumn_Towuti2014_125_MG | ecosystem: Environmental > Aquatic > Freshwater > Lake | place: Indonesia... | reverse complement strand
ACCGGTGTGACCGGGATTGGGGGGCTGGCCGGCTTGGTGATTCCAGTACTCGTATACGTATCGATGAATGGCCTGATCGTGGCCAACTCCGTCGCCTGCGCCCTGGCAGATCACCCTCAGCGCGCCGGAGCGACGTCCTCGCTCTTAGGGGCGCTTCACTACGGGAGTGGAATATTCAGCGCCGCCTTGGTGGGGTGGTTCTCCGATGGGACCCCCGCGGCCATGGCGATAATCATGGGCGCAGCGGCCGTGGGGAGCTCGGCGTCGCTTGTTGTCCTGCTCGCCCTAACGTGGATCCACCGTCGAGCCTGCCAATAACAGACACGTGTAGAGCGATGGGTCCTGAAATGTCCTCGCTTACCAATTTTCAACGTAAATCAATCCAGGATAAGTAACATGCCCAGCATTAAATTGAAGAGCGCCGCGCTTGCCGCGGTACTTGGTGCAACGACCATGAGCGTAGACGAAGCCGACTACCGCAAGAATCCCTTTACCCTGGCCTATGAAGGAGCCATCACGGATAATGCACCTGGAAAAGTGAACATGTATCCGGTCAGGTACGTGCTTAATGGCCTGGAAATTGCGGCAAATGTGTACACTCCCGTAGGTTATGGGCGCGACCGCAAGTATCCGACAATCGTTGTCGCGCATCCAAATGGAGGTGTAAAGGAACAAGTGGCTGGGCTCTACGCGCAGCGTCTTGCTGAGTAAGGGTACATTGCCATCACGGCCGATGCCGCATACCAAGGCGGTTCTTCCGGCTCTCCGCGCTATGTCGACAAGCCGAAGAATCGCGTTGAGGACATCCATGGCATGGCAGACTTCATCTCCAATTATGCCGGCGTGGACGCATCACGCTTGGGATTGCTGGGTATCTGTGGTGGCGGTGGCTACTCGCTGAAAGCTGCCGAGTCGGACAAGCGCTTCAAAGCCGTTGCCACGATCAGCATGTTCAATTCCGGCCGCGTTCGCCGGAATGGATTTATGGACTCGCAGATTCCTACCATTGGAAAGAGACTGCAGGAGGCTGCCCAGGCGCGAGCGACTGAGGCTGCAGGTGAGGAAGTCCCATATGCGAATGCCGTTGCACTGACCGACGAGCAGGTTGCCAGGTTGCCGTTTGAAATGTACCGGGAGGGGATCGTGTATTGCACCAAGACCCATGCGCACCCAAACTCTGAGGCTCGCTACACGCTTAGCAGCATGATGGACCTGATGACGTGGGATGCAACTGATCAATTGGAGCTTCTTGATCAGCCGCTTCTCATGATTGCAGGCAGCCGGGCCGACAGCCTCTACATGTCCGAGGAGGCGATTCAAAAGGCCACCGGCACCAAGGACAAAGAGCTTGTCCTCATCGACGGTGCCTCGCATATCCAAACGTACTGGGTGCCGGAGTATGTTGATCAGATCTCGGATCGCCTGAAGAACTTCTTTGGGCGAACCCTCTGATTGAATAGCCGTGATCGAGATACGTTGGCTTTCCGGTGCTTCTCAGTGTCAGAACAGGAAGGCAAAAGAACTGGGTCAACGCAATCGAGCTCAGCAGGAGTCTTGAGCGAGATTCGACAGGCCTACGGGGATCGGGTCTTAGGACCGGGTCCTCCGTTCCAGGGCTGTGAAGGCGTTATGTGGATGGTCCATCGATCGATTCGATTGGCCAAACTCTGATCTGCACTCCATCGCAGCCAGCTATCTCCATGCCCCTTAAAGTGAGGCGTTAGTTCGTGCGACTTGGCGTTTCACGTCGCAAGTCACAGCAAACTTGAACGGCTGTTGGCTCCTGAGATTGGTTGGATTGCAGGAGGCCAGAAATCTTCCTGGCGTGGAAGACATGCACAAGAAGCTCGAGAGTTCAGGCCCGTGGCCCGAGCCTCTCTTAGCAGCAGTGCCCCAGAGTGGCTGCACGCAGGTCATGTTGTCGACTTTGGCGCGCCTCTTACCTGATCACAATGTGGTTCGTGGATGCGCTGCATTATCATTCTGCAAGTGCTCTGTCGCCGCTAGAACCATTCGGCGCAACGTCAAGTTGGCTGCTCCCCTGCTCCCCTGCCCCCCGGCAGGCAAGCGTCAAGCTTCGCCCGGATGAAGGCTGCGCGCCCAGAGCTCTATGAATTCCTCTTGAGCTCTGGTCTCAACTGCGCCGGGCCTGGCGTGTCGCACCATGTGGATGGCATCCGACGCCTTCTTAGCCTCTCCAGACTGTAGCAAAAGCATGGCAGCCACCGTTCCAGCGCGTCCGAGTCCGCCCTTGCAGTGGACCACGACCTTTTGTCCACTTCGCATGTCGGCGACGAACTCTGTACTTAGTTGTAGCCAATCTTGGAGAAGCCTGTCATCTGGTGCTGCTCCATCAGTGATTGGCAATCCATACCATGAGATGCCCTTCGCCGCCGCTACCTCCGGTAAGCTCTCGATTCGAAGGTCTTTGAACTCCCAAGGTTCAAGCAGGGAGATCAGATGCTTAGCACCCCAGTGGCGAATCGCCAAGATGTCCGCTTCTAGGTCTCTCGCCCACGCTCCAGTCATGGATACTTCCTGGTACTTGCCGGGCGCAAATGTCACGCCAATGCCCCCTCCGCAGGCCCCGACGGGGAGTCCTGCAATCAGTAGCGGGTGGCTCAAACTGGTGCGCATCATATCGGCTCTCCCAACCTGCCTGAACGCGTTGCCTTGTGCTTTGGAGCGTTGCAGTCCATTAGCACCACAGCAAGGATATCGTAATTGCAGATATCGGAGAACCAGATGGAGTTGATGACGCTGCGTATCGGAAAGTCAGATAGACAGGCGGTGGGCAGGTTGATATCCTGACGGTTGGTATCGCGATTTGAGGGCTCTGTGGCCTATGTCGTTAGCCAACCGACCCTCATCCCGCCTTGGCCTGAACTGGACAATTTCGTTCGTTCAATAGGCCCCTTTCTTGCGTGCGCGTGGTGCGCGCTAGAACGCTCGAGAACCGCGAGTTCACCAATAGCTGCTGAAGGATTGGCCTCGCAGGCGCTTGACACGCTTGCGACACTGCGCGTGCTTCATCGGGTGCCAATCGAACGTTCTCGGCTTGCTGCAAGATCTCTGTATGAACCCCTAGCGTGGTCCTACAGGTCTCCGTGGTCTAGCAGTGACTTAAACCTCGAAGCGGCATTGACCAGATCACTGACCCAGTGGTCGGCCGAGTGCGCGCCCGATGTGAGGAGGAGTCTGGGTGTTTCAATCGCATCCACTGAAGCTCGAGCGTATTTGGCAAACCTTCTGCGGAAACATCGGCTGGAACCACAGCTTGGAGACAGGCTTCAGTCAGTTGGATCGCCTGAATGGCACGCACTCAGCTTAGGGCGAAAGCGCTACGTACTGTGGGCGAGCATGCGAAATTCTGCGTCGGAGTTCATACAAAGCGGTCTAGATGAAGATGCCGCGAGGCGAGCACTGGATCGCGAGATCAAACGCAGATGCATCTGGTTGGCTGGACGAGATCAAGCTGGAACCCTCGACCTGAAGGATTTTTGCTTCTTGCCAGGTCAAGGTTGGCGACGGCCGTTGATCCTGGATGTTGCGATGGAGACTTTCCTGCCGTTGGGCATGAGCTACTGGCTGGAAGCTAGCAGCAGCTGGAAGCTCTAGTGCTGGAGGAAATACTCCAATCCCGGGGGTGCGCCAAGTACCCAGGAATTTTGGCTAGTGGTGTGAGGAGCCGACTTGCTGTCGATGCGACGTATGGGGGGGCTTAGGCCACGATTGCCGTGGGTATAACACCCCATTCTGCATTGACGGATTTCCTGCGTAGCGTTGGATCTTGCTTGAGCCTGTTTGGCCTTGGAGACCTATCGTCCACGGTATGCAAGGGAGCCTTGGCGTCGTCGAGGATCAGCTTGCGGCTCTGCAGGCAGTGCCTGAGCCACTCCATGTACTCGGACACCACCGTGATCGTGCCGGTGAACGGCGCCGGTCGCTCGCTTCGGCGATATCGGCTGCTCCCCGGCAAGCAAGGGACACAAAGCAAGGCCGTGAGGAACCACTGCCCCAAGCAAATCGTACGCAGCGAGGTCCTCGGGATTAAGGCGATGTCTGCGCAAGGGCTACTGAACCTAGCTCATGAATGCGAGCGGTTCTTTCAGCCTCCACTGGCGCGCCGATCGCGCGCCGCGCGTCGCCTTCGCGCGCACAGCAGCCGCTCGGCGTGCACCAGGTCGTCCAGCGAATCGATGTCGCACGCGATGCCGGCATCGCTCAGCGGCAGGTCCAGCACCTCGCCGTGTTGTCTGCACGCGCGCACGATCGCCGCAGCGCCTACGTCGCCCGACAGGCCTACCAGCGACTCCAGGTATTCGCGTCGGAAGCCGACCGGGTGTCCTGGGCGCTGTCGATGGTGGGGGACGACGATGGCGTGGTCTTCCAGGGCGCGGGCGACCCGCTGCAGCGACGTCGCGCGAACCAGCGGCAAGTCGCCGGGCAGAACGAGCCACCCGAAGGCGCCGGCCGTCGCCCGGACGCCCATCGCGATCGAATCGCCCATGCCCGCGGTGCGTCCAGTCGGGCGCACTAGGTGCCAGTCGAGGCCCGAGGATTCGACCGCACGCAGGACGTGCCACAGCACGGGCTTGTCATCCAGCAGCGCATCGAGCTTGTGCGTCGTCGCGCCCGAGGCGAGGAATCGCTCGCCTCGCCCCGCGGCCAGGACGATTACGGTGAGTCCGGTGGCCGTGGCCGGCGCGGGCATCAAAACGCCTCTGTCTTGCCGGGGACGCCGTTTCGCGCCGCGGCCACGTCGGCTAGGACGGACAGCGCCAGCGAACCGGCGTCACGCGCCTTGGGGAAGATGCCGATCGGCGCCTTGATCCGGGCAATGTCCTGCGCGAGATAGCCAAGTCCGGCCAGCGTTCGGACGCGCACCTGGTGCGTCCGGTGGCTGCCGAGCGCACCGATGTAGAACGGCATGGCCGCCAAGGCTGCCTGCAGGATGGGCAGCTCGCGGTCAAGGTCATGGAAGAGCAGGACGACGGCGGTGTCCGCGTCGATCAGCGCAGACAGGGCGCCCGGTTCGGCGCCGTCACTGGCATGGACCTCGTAGCCGGCGGCCTGCGCCAGCCTGGCGGTCACCTCGGCTTCGGCGGAGCGGCCGAGGATCAGCACACGGGTGCAGGGCCGGTAGCCCACCTCGAAGCGCTGGCCCTTCCAGCCGGTGCCCACACCGTGAGCCAGGCTTTGCAGGGTCTGCTGCGCGGGATCGTAGCGCAGGCCTGCTGGCCTGCGCTGTTCCGCCGCCGCCAAGACCGCCCACAAGGGTTGCGCGCAGCGCAGCCTGTGCAGGCTCAGCGTGATGCCGCCGCCACAGGGCAGCACGATGTCGATGTACGGTGACCCCTGGCCGTAGCGCATTTGCCGGTCGCCGCCCAAGGCGATGACGTCGAGGGCCTCGAAGGCGACGGCGCGCTCGACGCAGCCACCCGAGACGAAGCCGCAGTACAGGCCATCCTCCCGCACGGCCATGTGCGCACCCAGCGGACGGGCTGCGCCGCCGCGGATCTCCACCAGGGTCACCAGGACCGTCGCCACGCCGCCAGCGAAGGCATCGGCGGCGAAGCGCAGCACGTCGAGGCTGTCGTCGGTCAGGAACGCTGGATGTGGCGTAGGCGCTGGCAGATCGTGGTTGGCCATCTCGGCCGGGGCTTGTTGTGGCACTTCATCACCGTTGGCACAGCGGACGCTCGGGGCATGACGGCATGCGCCATCGTGCAGGCCGGTTGCGGGTCGGCAATCGGCCGGCGAGAGCATCGGTGGAGGTTGGTACGCGAACCGCCGCGCACGTCGTCGGCGCGACCGCGGCGCACGCGCCAGCCACGCGCATTGCAGGGCCCCAGGTGTGGCGGAGGCTGCGCCCAGGGCCACGTCGCTCAAGCGAAGGTAGGCATCCGCTTGAGCAGCTTGTCCAGCGTCACGGGGTAATCGCGCACCCGCACGCCGGTGGCGTTGTAGACCGCATTGGCGATGGCCGCGCTGACGCCGCACAGGCCGAGTTCGCCCACGCCCTTGGCCTTCATCGGCGAAGATGCCGCATCGGCCTCTTCGAGGAAGATCACCTCCTGCTCCAGGATGTCGGCGTGGACCGGGACTTCATAGCCGGCCATGTCGTGGTTGACGAAGAAGCCCAGCCGCTTCTCCACGGCCAGTTCCTCCATCAGCGCCGCGCCCACGCCCATGGTCATCGCGCCGATGACTTGGCTGCGCGCGGTCTTCGGGTTGAGGATGCGGCCGGCAGCGCACACGGCCAGCATGCGCCGCACGCGTGGCTCTCCGGTCGCCATGTCCACGCCGACCTCGACGAAGTGCGCGGCGAAGGTCGATTGCTGGACCTTCTTGTCCAGATCCCCGAACTCGATCGAATCCTCGACGGTGATCGTGCCCGCACCGGCGGCCTGGGCCAGCGGCACGCTGCGGCCGCCGACGCGCACCTGCCCGTCGGCGAACTCCGCCTGCTTGGGGTCGAAGCCAAGCCGCTGGGCCACCGTTTCGCGCAGCTTGACGCAAGCCGCGTACACGCCTGCGGTGGAGCTGTTGGCCCCCCATTGGCCGCCCGAGCCGGCCGAGACCGGGAAGTCGGAATCGCCCAAGCGCACCACGACCTGCTCCATCGGCAGGCCCATCATCTCGGCGGCCGTCTGCGCGATGATCGTGTAGCTGCCAGTGCCGATGTCAGTCATGTCGGTGTCGACCGTTACGATGCCACGCGGGTCCAGATGCACGCGCGCGCCGGACTTCATCACCAAGTTGTTGCGAAAGCCCGCGGCCACGCCCATGCCGACCAGCCAGCGCCCGTCGCGCACCTGGGCCGGCCGGGGATTGCGCAGGTTCCAGCCGAAACGCTCGGCGCCGGTGCGCAGGCACTGGACCAGCTGGCGCTGCGAAAAGGGCCGGTCGGGATTCGACGGATCGACTGGGTGTCGTTGCGGATGCGAAACTCCACCGGGTCCAGGCCGAGCTTCTCGGCCATCTCGTCCATGGCCACTTCCAGCGCCATCAGGCCCGGCGCCTCGCCTGGCGCGCGCATCGCATTGCCCTCGGGCAGATCGAGAACTGCCAGGCGCAGCCCGGTCAGGCGGTTCGCGCCGGCATAGAGTAGATCGGTCTGCTGGACCGCGCTCTCCGGCTTGCCGCCGGGCAGGTTACCCGACCAGCTTTCATGGGCGATCGCGGTGATCTTGCCGTCCTTCTCAGCGCCGATCCGCAGGTGCTGGATGGTGGCTGGCCGGTGTGTGGTGTTGTTGGCGACGAACGGCCGCGGCAGCGCCAACTTGACCGGCCGCTTCGCGGCGCGGGCGCCGAGGGCCGCCAGGACGGCATCGCTGCGCAGGAACAGCTTGACGCCAAAGCCACCGCCGATATACGGCGAGACCACGCGCACGTTCTGCTTGGCGATGCCCAGCGTGGTCGCCAGCTCGCTGCGGCACCAGTCGATCATCTGGTTGGAGGTGCAGACGGTGAGTTTGTCGCCGTCCCAGGCGGCCGTCGAGGTATGCGGCTCCATCGGGATGTGCGACTGGTCGGGCGTCGTGTAGGTGGCGTCGAGCTGGACCGGCGCGGCGGCGAATGCCGCGGCGAAGTCGCCCAGCCGGTTATCGGGTGCGCGCTCCTGCGGGCCGGTGACGGTGGGCTTGGCCTTGGCCAGATCGTAGGCGCCGGGTTCGCGGCGATAACGCACGCGCACCAGCGCGGCGGCGGCGCGCGCCTGCTCGAAGGTCTCGGCGACGACCACCGCGATGGCCTGGTGGTAGTGCTGGATCTCCGGGCCGCCGAGCAGCTTGGCGGTGTTCATCGCCCCCTTGTCCAATCGGCCGGCGTTGTCGGCGGTGACGATGGCGAGCACGCCGGGCGCGCGCCGGGCGGTTCGCACGTCGATCGCGTCGATGCGGCCCTTGGCGATGGCCGAGCCGACCACGTAGCCGTATGCCGCGTTGGGCACCGCGTCGTGCCATTCGTAGGCGTAATGGGCGGTGCCGGTGGTCTTGAGCGGACCGTCGATGCGATCGTGGGCGCGGCCCACGACCTTGAGCTGGTCGATGGGGTTGTCGGTCGCGGGGGTGTCGAATTTCATGGGCATGGGCTCACCCCTTCGCCTGCGTCAGCACCGAGGCGAGCGTGCGCTGCGCCAGGATCAAATTGAACTCGTTCTCGTGGGTCGGGCGGGCGCCGGCAAACAGGCGCACGCTCGCCGCCTGCGCGCCGCGCGGCAGTTCGGCCTCCGCCGCCTCGACCCGCCAGGGCTTGTGGGCGACCCCGCCCAGGGCCACACGGCCGCTGCCATCGCGTTGCACGACGGCGGCCACCGACACCAGTGCGAAGGCATAGGACGCGCGGTCGCGCACCTTGCGATAGACGTGCGTGCCGCCCAGGGGGCGAGGAAGCGTGACCGCGGTGATCAGCTCGCCCTGCGCCAGCACGGTTTCCCGATGCGGCGTATCGCCAGGGGAGCGGTAGAACGCGATCGGCACCTTGCGCTCGGTGCCGTCCGGGCGAATCGTCTCCACGACGGCATCGAGCAGCCGCATCGCCACCGCCATATCGCTGGGATGGGTGGCGATGCAGGCCTCGCTGGCCCCGATGACCGCATGCTGGCGGCTGAAACCGCCGACCGCCGCGCAGCCGCTGCCGGGGTTTCGCTTGTTGCAAGGCTGGTTGGTATCGTAGAAGTAGGGACAGCGCGTGCGCTGGAGCAGGTTGCCGGCGGTCGTGGCCTGGTTGCGCAGCTGGCCGGAGGCGCCGGCGAGCAACGCCCGCGAGAGCACGCCGTAGTCCCGGCGGATGCGCGCATCGGCGGCCAGATCTGTGTTGCGCACCAGCGCGCCGATGCGCAGGCCGCCGTCCGCCATGGGCTCGATCTTGTCCAGCGCGAGGCCGTTGACGTCGATCAGGTGCGCCGGCGTCTCGATCTCCAGCTCCATTAGATCGAGCAGATTGGTGCCGCCGGCAATAAACCGGGCGTCGGGTGTGCGCCTGGCGCTGGCGGCGGCTTCGGCCGGGGTGCTTACGCGCTCATAGGTGAAGGGCTTCATGCGCGGCTCCCGGCGACTTCGGTGATCGCGGCAAGGATGTTGGCGTAGGCCCCGCAGCGACAGATGTTGCCGCTCATCCGTTCGCGCAGTTCCTCTGCCGTCACCAGGGGTTGTGCGACCAGGTCGGCGCTGACGTGGCTGGGAATGCCTTGCTCGATCTCCTTGAGCACTGCCACGGAGGAGCAAATCTGGCCCGGCGTGCAGTAGCCGCACTGATAGCCGTCGTGCTTGACGAACGCGGCCTGCATCGGATGCAGCTTGTCCGGCGTGCCGAGGCCTTCGATAGTGGTGACCTCGGCCCGCTGGTGCATGACCGCAAGCGTCAAACAGGAATTGAGGCGCCGGCCATCGACCATGACCGTACAGGCTCCGCATTGGCCGTGGTCGCACCCCTTCTTGGTGCCGGTGAGGTGCAGGTGCTTGCGCAGCGCGTCGAGCAAGGTGGTGCGGGTGTTCAGCTCCAGTTCCTGAGTAGCCCCGTTGACCTTCAGGGACAGGCGCGACATCTGCGGCGGTGGAATGGGAACCGGCCCGGTGGCCGCCAGGGCGACGGGCGCTGCCAAGGCCGCGGCCGACACCGCGCCGGCCTTCAACAGTTCGCGCCGGGACAGGCGCAGGTCAAAGGAGCCTCCGTCATCTGCAAACTCGGTCAAATGGTTGGCTGCCGTGCGCAGATGCCCTTGGTCGGCATCATCGCTTTGGTTGCTCATGCGAGGACTCCAGTTTGAAAATTTAAGAATTGGCTGCGCTGGACCTCTACCGCTGATGATGCGGTTCCAATACGTCTTTCTGATACTAGGCTGGGTTCTGGCTCACAGTAACTACCTCAGCCTGCAAGCTCTATTGAGCTGAACTCATAAATGACGCCAATCCAGCATTCGCAAACTGAATCCCTGCAGCGCAGCTATGGGCTGGCCCCTGGCTTATCGGTAGTCGGCGCTGGCCGTCAGCTCGCTCCAGGTGTTCAGTTCTTCGGTGAGGCTGCGCAGCTTTTCGCCCACCAGCTGCAGGCCGTCAGGCGGCACAGGGCGCGAGTCGCACCGGAGCACAAGCAATGGCCAATCAACAGGAAATCATCGACCTCTCCAGGCAGAAGTGGCTCTGGATGTCCCAGCGCAATCTCGACGAGTTGTCGAAGCTCTTCCATGACGAGGCGGTGTTCGTCCACATGGGCGCGACGTTCTCGAAGGCGCAGGAACTGGACGTCATAAAGAGCGGGTACATCCAGTACAAGCACGCGGAGATATTCGAGACGTCCGTGCGCTTCATCGGCGACACGGCCATCCTGCTGAACCGCATCCGCATGGACTCGATCGTCGACGGGAAGGAAGTCAGCAATCCTTTCCAGGTGACCGAGGTGTACGTCAAGAATGGCGGTGCCTGGACGCTGGGATCGCTCTCGTTCACCCGCTTGGTCACGCACTGATCGGCGTGGGCATTCGGTCGCGGCCCCCTGGACGCGGCCGGACTGCTCGGCCCACCTCGCTGGCGATCTGCGCGGATCGCGTCCGCACGTTCGCCGCGAAAGGTAGCCGGAAATGAAGCGCGCGCACCAGCGCAGCATAGAGGGGGGGGGCGGCGATGCTCACAGCATCTGACTCCGTTGGAGATTCCTACGCTGTGGACGACGTCCCTAGCACTCGTTCAGTCGGCTGCGGATTGCCTCCATGGCATCGTCTAATCCGGCATCATCCTCCAGGTAGGGAGAACAAAAGAGTTGCACTGGGATCCAGTAGTGCTCCTGTCCCGGATGGACGTAGGGGGCGTAATCGTCCAATAGCCATGCAGAGCCGATGGCCGGGGAGACGTTTGACAAATCCTTCGTCTGCCCAGCCCAGTCGATGTATGGCAAGTTGGCAAACCATCCGGGGACTGCTCCTTCGCGAGTCAAGAGATCGGCGATTTCACGGAATCTTGATTCTGGGACTGTGGTGAAGATGACCAGCGCCTCAAAGAGCGTTTTTGCCGACTCGAGAAATTCGTAGAGGCCCGGGCGCGGAATCTGGCTTACCGCGTTGGAGATCAGCGTTCCTTCTAAGTCCATGGCGAGGATGGTCGGTCGCATTGATTGAGGTCTCTGTTAGATGGATGGCGGCATAAGCATCGCTGCCAGCTTCAGCCGAGAGCGCATGAACCCTCGGCTGGGCTGGTGGCGTCAGATATCTTCGTACTCACGCGCTTGCTTGAGCTGGCTCTCAAGGAAATCAATGCGCTTCAGGTGATCGGCACCCAGGTAGGCTTTGCCCGCATTGTCCCGTTCGTGACCAGCTTCTTATCGACCAGTGCTGCGGCTGCCAGGATCAGAGTTGTCCTGGTTCCGGCCTTGGTGATGAAACGGTATTGACGCTTGCTCATGCGTTCCCCCTGTTGATGAGGGAGGCAGGATATCGGGTTTTTAGATATCGGAGAACTGGATATAGCTTCTTAGGCCGCTCAAGCAAGGCGCGGCCGTGTCGAAGTCCATCCATCGCAAAGAGTACGCTGCCCTAATTGAGGCTGTTCGCGAAGCGCGGCTAGCTGCCGGTCTAACCCAGGCTCAAGTGTCGAGCATGCTGGGCCGCAGCCAGTCGTTCATCAGTGACGTCGAGACAGGCAAGCGCAGGGTTGATGTGGTGGAGCTGAGAGATATCGCCCGCCTAACAGGCCTTTCGCTGCGCAAGCTGATCACTAACTTTGAGAAGCGAATCAAAGAATAGAGCCCTTTCGTGGCGTACCAGTAGGCTCATACCAGGTGCCGGCCGAACTCTGAACTGCGGGAAACAACCATACGAGTTCGCACCCCGCTGCTTTCTCATCTCTTCCTTCTTAGGAACAGTTCCTTGATCTCCTTAAGTGCGGCAACTGCAGTGGCAGATTGCCGAGCGAAATCGTCAAGTATCGGATGGGTGTATTAATGTAGTTGAGTGAATCCAATGCCTTATAGCGCGCTCTCTCTCTTTGGCGCGGTGCGGCGTTGCTTGCTTTGCTTGCTTGTCGGTGCCGTGTCCGCTCTCCTTAGTCGGAGCGCCTCCGTAACACGCCGGGTGGTTTCCTTCAGTGACGTCAGCTGCGCCTCCAGGCCATCAGCCCGCGCAGTCACGCCTTCCAAGCGGCGCAATGCCTGTTGCTCGCGGTTGGCGGAAACAATGGCTTGTTGTTCGCTCTCCCGCAATGATGTGGTCAAGGCTATGCGCTCCCGCCCCCACTCCTGCTCGGCTGACCGCAATGCCTGACGATGCCGGTCAACCTCCGTGTGGGCACGATCCTCCACTGCTATGACGTGCGCCTGGAGCGCCCTCCTCTCTCCTTCGTGAGCGGTCGTGGCCTCGCCCAGACTTCGGCGTACGGCATCCAGTTCTTGCTCGAGTCGCTCGGCCCGTCCATAGGCCCCATCGCGTTGGCGCAGCAGGTCCTGCACTTGTGCAGTCAGCTGGGAGACCTGTGCCGACAATTGCTCCGCGGTTGCGACGGCGGACTGAGTCTGGACCTGAGCCTCCCGTTCGCGCTTCTGGCTGGCCTCAATCGCCAGCGCCAAGGTCGCCCGCTCCCCCTCCAGCAGGCGCTCGCGTTCATCCAGTGCGTGTCGGGCCGAGTCCAGCTGGGTCTGAGCGAGCTCGCCGGCATCCTGCAGTGCGGCCTGCCACAAACGATGGCTCAGGTGCGCTACCCGCTCTGGGATGCCCGGAACCGCCGCCTCAATGGCGCGTTGGCGCAGACGCAAGCCTACGGTCTGCCACCAGGTTTCTAGCCAGCGGGTGACGGTATTAGGCGAACCGGTGCCCAGGTGGGCGCGGATTCGCTCGACGGTGGGACGTTCGCCGGCGGCGATGATGTCGTCCGCTGCCTGGTGCACATCCAGTTCGCTGATGCCCTTGGCCATAGGGTGTCCTTCTGCGGAGCCGTGGGAATTGGTAGGCTAGGTCTGATAAGGAAGATTTATCAGATGTAGCTCAACCAAATCATAGTGAACAATACGTAGTACATATGAATACTATCATTTCTGCGTCTAGGGAACTGGTTTCGGGACTGGTTCCGGAGCGGCTGGCCACCTCCGCCGCAGAAGCTGTGCGGGACATCCTGCAGGAGGCCGAAGCGCCTAACACCATCCGCAGCTACGCCGGCGCCCTGCGCTATTGGGCGGGCTGGTTCGAAGGGCGGTATGGCAGGCCCATTGCTCTACCCGTCCCCCCGGCGGCAGTGGTTCAGTTCATCGTGGATCACATGGGGCGCTCAGGCGATGCGGGGCTTCGCTGGGATCTGCCTGCAGACCTGGATAGCGCCTTGGTGCATGCGGGCCTGAAGAAGAAGCCTGGGCCGCTGGCGTTCTCCAGTCTGGTCCACCGGGTGGCGGTCCTGTCGACGGCCCACAAGCAGGCCCGCCAAGACAACCCTTGCGAGGATCGAGCCGTCAGAACCCTGCTATCCAAGGGGCGCCGGGCTTCTCACAAGCGAGGCGAGCGTCCCGCCAAGAAAACCGCGTTGCTGGCCGCAGATCTACGTGCAATGGCGGCCACCTGCGACACATCCCTCAAGGGCAAGCGCGATCGCGCCCTGCTCTACTTTGCCTTTGCTAGCGGCGGGCGCCGCCGCAGCGAAGTCGCCGAGGCGATGGTGAATCACCTCACTCGACTGCCCGAAGGCGGCTATACCTATCACCTGGATCACGGCAAAACCCTGCAGTCCGGGCCAGTGGCCGGCAGCAGTCCTGACAAGCCCATCCTGGGCGAGGCAGCCGCCGCACTGCGGGACTGGTTGGACGTTGCTCAGATTACCGACGGTCCCCTGTTCCGGCGCGTCTGGCCGCGGTCACTGGGCGGCGCGCTCAGCGGCAAGGCAGTCGCGGCCATTGTTAAGGACCGGGCGCGGTTGGCCGGTTTGGACGGGGACTTTGCCGGCCACAGCCTGCGCTCGGGCTTTGTTACCGAAGGTGCGCGGCGTGGGGTGGCCCTGCCGGCGCTGATGGCGATGACCGATCACCGTTCCGTGGCCAGCGTGATCGGATACTTCCAGCAGGGCGGCGTCGGCAGCAACCCCGCCGCGCGCCTGATAGATGAGGACTGAGCCGCCGCCCAGCCAGCAGTCCGCGTTGAATGTGCCCCGCTCCGGCCCTATCCTGCGCGAGACGCGCACCATCCACGACAGGGATCAGGGGGCAGCATGAAGCTAGTCAAGGCACGGATCCGAAACTTCCGTTCTTCAGAGGATTCCGGAACGTTTGATGTCGGAGATCTGACCTGCTTGGTCGGCAAGAACGAGGCGGGCAAGACTGCAATTCTAACGGCGATGTTTGGCACCCATCCCATCGCCGACCAGTTTGCTTACGACACGGTGCGCGACTACCCCCGCCGCTTCCTCACGCGGTATGAGGAGCGCCACGACGGCGAATCCGCACCGGTTGCCACCCTAACCTGGGAGCTCAGCCAAGAAGACCAAAAGGCGGTCGCAGACGTCCTGGGTGCTGGCGCGTTAAGTAATGCGACCGTTGACGTAACGACAGATTACAGTGGCCACAGCACTTGGAGCATTCAAGTCGATCCCAACGTGTTGCGCGCTTTTCTGCTCGACCAGCACGGCGTGGCAGGCGAAGAGCGGCAGAAGTTTTCCACGGTATCGCTGGACCGACTCGTAGCCGAGATAGATGGGCACCCCGAGCTGTCTGACGAATTGCAGGCGGTCAAACGGTCCATCGGTGGCTTCCGCAAGGGAAAACCAGCGCTGGCGGCCATCGATATCCTGCAGAAAAGGATGCCGGCGTTCTTCTATACCTCTCACTTTGATCGCATGTCCGGGGAGATATCGCTGGACAAGCTGTCTCGTGACACCCAAAGCGGCGTGACGGTCTCCCCGGGTGACCAGATTTTCCTCGACTTCCTCGAGTACGCCGGGACGTCGGTCAGCGAATTGCAGTCCAGCACACGCCTGGAAGAGCTCAACGCACGTTGCCAAGCCGCCTCCAATGAAATTACCGATGAGATCTTTGAGTTTTGGAGCCAGAACGACGCGCTTAGTGTAGAGATAACGCTCGCCCAAGGCCTCTCCGAAGATCCCGCGCCCTTCAATGCCGGGACTGTAGCCAAAATTCGCATTCGAAATGACAATCACAAGGTTTCGGTGCCCCTGTCTGAGCGCAGCGCCGGATTCGTCTGGTTCTTCTCTTTCCTGTCGCAGTTCAAGCAAATGCGAAAGAAGAACCCCGGCGCGATCATCCTTCTGGATGAGCCTGGATTGACGCTACATGGAAAGGCGCAAGCTGATCTGCTCCGCTACATCATCGAACGTTTGCTCCCCGACCACCAGGTCATCTACAGCACCCACTCGCCCTTTATGGTGCCGGCCGATCGTCTTGCGGACGTTCGCGTCGTCGAGGACGTTGTCACCTACGATCAGCGTCGCCGCCCCACCGTGAAGGGCACACAGGTCTCCGCAGACGTCCTGAGCGTCGATCAGGACACGCTGTTCCCCCTCCAGGCCCATCTCGGTTACGAGGTTACCCAAAGCCTGTTTGTGGGAGCGCATACCCTGTTGGTCGAAGGTCCTTCGGATGTGCTCTATCTTCAGGCGGCATCGCACGCGCTCAAGCAGCGCAAGCGCCAAGGCTTGGACGGCCGGTGGGTGATCTGCCCGACAGGCGGTATAGACAAAGTGCAATCATTCGCCTCGCTCTTCTCTGGCAAGGGCATCCACATGGTCGCCTTGTGTGACTACGGCAATGGCGACAAAGGCAAAGTCCAGCGGCTGAGGGAGTCTCAGATCATGAAGGCTTCCGGCGTCTTGGTGGCCACGGATTTCACCGGAAAGTCGGAGAGCGACATCGAGGACTTCTTCGCACCTGCCGTCTTCGCCGACATCCTCAACGGTGCCTACGGCCTGAAGGGAAAAGGGCAAATTTCCGCCCGGCAATTCAGCCAAAACGGTGCACTGACGCGCCAAGTCAAACAGGCCGAAGCACTGTTTAACGTCATGGGGGCTTCCGTTCCGCCCCTGGATCATTTCACCCCTGCCAATTGGCTCATCCAGAATCAGCACGTGCTGGCCGAGGAAACTATGGCCATCAACGAAACGCTGGACCGCTTTGAGAAGGCTTTCGTTGAGATCAATTCGGCGCTAGGGGGCAGTACGTAGATGAACCCCCGGCAGAGCTCCGCGCTGGCAGCAGCTTCCTCTGCCTATGCGCACCCAACAGAGCGCGGGCATCGGCGGGCCCGCTCCCGTGGCAGGAAATCGTGCGCTACAAGTGCGCACCTTCCCTGCCATTCTGGTCATGCGATTCCTAGTGCGCAAAGCGCGATTCAGACGCGCCAAGTCCAGTCTGATCCGTTAATGCGGTAGGCGTTCGCCCCAGCTCAAGGGCCACGCTTCGCGACCTCTGACATGCTCTCGAGACAGTAGGTGCACCGGAACTGACAAGAGACCGCCCAAAGGCCATCTCCACACCTCCGCAGTTGAGGGGGGGGGTAATTTCTGACTATTGCCAGTTGAGCTAGCCGCTACCGGAAGCGTGACCAGCCAGCAAGCCGCCTCCTACCCATCCGCTTAGCCCGATAACGTCGTGCTATCGCGACAGACAGCGCGAGCAAGGTGCTGCTCATCCGAAACGTTCTTACGCCTCATGCCCCCTCACTCCTGATGAACGGAGGAACTACTCCCCTCTGCGGGGCAATTTCTCACAGCGTCAGTTGACCAACCCTGTGCGGATCCCGGCGTTGCTCCAGCCCTTAGGTCTGCAAGACCCTCACATCAGTGGGTCCGGCTAACGATTCAATCGCCAAGCCGCGTACCCGATGCCAAACCGTCTTGGGGACAATCCGCTGTCGACTACGACCGTCGAGGATCTCCTTGCCCCACGCCTTTAGTGCTGTGCGGGTGGCAACGAACCTTGCCGCTTCTACTGATGTGGCATCCGGTCTGAGCTTGTACCCGGGAGAGAGCCCGTGGAGGAGGTCATCGCCCAGGGAGCCGTCCAGCATCATTCGCAATCCTGAGGTGTCCCCAGGCTGCTGATCTCCAACCTCCCCCTCGTCTTCCAGCCGCGTCCGATGGACCAGGAAATCATCTGCGGTGGCCAGCATGTCCATCAGAGATGGGTTGATGATCACGTCAGCTGAACTCGCCAAGGGAAATACGTGCCTATGAAAGAATGCGATGAGGGAGGATCGCATGAGGAATGGAACGCCAGACGAAACCGTCATGAGTAGGATTCCGTGAAGGTGGGCACCGACCTCTAGACACGTCTGCTGATCGCCGTTTTCGCGAGCGTCGCGTAGCACCCAGACTGCTGCGCAGAGCGCTTCAATGCCGTCGACGCAGGCAGCTAGTTCATCAAGGCAAAGGTCTTGGAGTGCCTTGGCCTTAAGGAACCCCCGACCGCTCGCGGCCCGGTTAAACAACGCATCGAAAACAGCGGGTGCTAGCTGCCTCAGTGCATCGTCATCTGCATGTAGGGGGCGGGAGCAGTTGAGCAATCGCCAGTAAGGTGCGTCAATCCAGTCTCTCGCGCCAGGAGTCAGCGGATCAAGCTGATTGAGTGTACGGACAGTTGGTCGATGTAAGCCGGCGGCATATCGCGACCATTTGTTCGTTGTATAGCCGTCCTTCCCTGGAATGTAAGTCGTGGGTTCCAAGCACTTCCCTACAGCGTAAGCGGTAAGCGGGCATCCGCTTTCGTTCGTGCCCACGCTCAGTCGAACGGCTTCAAACCAAGCTCCGGTCTCAAGCACACATATTTGCCTGTCTGCAAAGCGAACAGGGTCCCCAGCCTCCACACGGCTAAGAATCACGGCCGCGCGCTTGAGGTCATATGTTGCGTAACCCTTATCGGACATCAGGGCGTCTCCAATGAGTGGCCCAGTAGTACCAGAGTAAAGTTCGCGCTCAACTTTACTCTAACCCCTCCAGTCAAAGGTGGTCTACCGTTGTCTAGACGAACCTGCGTGGAGGTGGTCAGTGAGTGGCGCGCTATCAGCTAGCCGGTCGTTTTCCAAAGAGGATCTGGAAGAGATCCTGGCCCGGGACTTGCTTTATCGCTATGGCCCACTACTCGGTCAAGACGAGCTTTGGCGCGCCCTCGGTTACATGTCCTTGGACGGCCTGCGCCAGGCGCAGGCCCGAGGAACTGTTCCAGTCCACGTATTCAGCTTAGAGAGGCGGCGCGGTAAATTCGCACTGTCACGGGATGTGGCCCACTGGCTCGCCTCTCAGTTCCTGGCTCCTGACCAGGCAGTACCAACCTAATGCTCCTTGAGAGCACGTCTGCGATCCATGGCCCGCCGCAGCCATGATCGAAACAGGTCAATGCGCCAACCTAACACGGGCGCCCCAAGAGCATGTTGTAGCGGCAGACGCCAGAAATGAAAACGCCCGGCGGCAACCGGGCGTGGAGTAGCTCTAGGGCATGCATTCCAAGCCCGAAACTACTCCCATTTCGCCCCTTCGTCCACCCCTTTCTTTCAGAAAGTTCGGGTGCGGGAAAGAGCTGACTGGAGTAGGAGAATGTCTACGAAATCGGAAGCATCTCATAAGGGTGCACCTGGGTCTGCAGAACCTGATTGCCGGCTAGATCGGGTGCGTCATGACTAGCCCCCGTTCTGACGCCACGCAGGCCCCGTCTCACCTCCCCTATTCACCGAGGAGCCTCTCGCCCAGGGAGCAGATCAGGCTTGATGCCTATCACTTCCTCTCGCCGAAGAACGGTGGCCGGACCATCGCCGTTGTCGAGCCCTGCCGACTGGCCTTGGCCTTGGAGCTAGAGTTTGACTTGTCGGTGGCGAGCTACGTGGAGCGTCCTCGCACTCTCGCCATCGAAGGCCGGGAGATCGAGCTTTGCTTCTGGCTGGCCAAGACGGATGGCGCGGAGAGCTTCATCGCGTTCCGACGGCAGACTAAGCCCACCACCTACGCAGAACGCGCGGAAAACGCGGCTTGCGCCAAGCTCATGGAAGCAGCGAAAGCCGCTGGAATCGCCCTGACCATCCGTAAGCCGCAGTCACTGCTCACGGCTCGGGTCGCCAATGCGACACGCCTTGAACTTCTACCGTATGTCCAGTCTGCGGCCGACCTCAAGGCCGTGGATGTGTTCATTGACGCTGTTTGCCTTCACATGAATGCCAACCCCTTGAGTTCGTTCTACGGCATTGAGACCAGTCTGAAGGGTACGTTCGACTGGCGGGACGTTCGGTGTGTTACATGCCTGCTAATCCATAGGGGCGTACTCAGCATCAATTTCAGTGAGCGCCTCACCACGAGAACACAGGTGCGCCTAGAGGTCGCAGACGTATGAGCATGCTCACTCTGAAGCAAATCTCATCATGGGATCTGATTGCTCCATCTCAGCTGTCGCCGAAAGCCTATCGAAGCTACACGGCCCGATGCGAAGCCCTTCAGGCCGTAGCCGCAGGCGCTTCTATCGCATGCGCAGCTAGGCGTCATGGGGTCAATCCTGGCACGTTAGGATCCACAATCAGAAACGCGTTGCAGATTGCCCCCGACGGTAGGCCTTGGGGTTGGCGTGCGTGCTTGCCGCACAAAGTTCGAAACAACATCGTCACCTCACCCGCAGACTTTCCCAAGTTGGCAGGCCCCGGAGCCTTCAAGAAGGTGCTGAAACTGCTCCCCGAGCTTGAAGAGCGACTGACAGCCTACTCAGGGCAGCTGCCAAAACGGAACATTCCCAGCAGCACTTTCGAGAACTTCTTCAAGAAGATTAAGTCCCTCATTCGCAAGAGGGTTCCAGGTGATCGCTACCCTGCAAACGACACAACTTGTGCCCGACGTAGCATCGTGGAGTTCATCAAGGATTCTCGCCGCGGCACACCTTTCGTCGACGAAGACTTTGAAGTGGAAGACGCTGTCAGCGCCGGCCAGTTGCAGGAGGTCTTTGCTCTCCAATACGGCGATTGGGTCCAATACGATGGTCACAAACTAGACGTCTCCTTCTCCGTGGAGGGCCATGATGCCGATGGCAATCCGTTCATGCAGAAGATCGACTGCGTTTGGCTTATCGCTGGGTGCTTTGCGCTACTCCGCATGTGCTGCAGTTGGACACTGGCATTCGCAACGAACTACAACGGCGCCGACTTCAACACCACTTGCGCAAACACACTTCGGAAATGGGAGCCCAAGGAGCTGGTCTGCCCACGCATGAGGTACGTCCCTGGTAGCGGAATCGGCACTGCACCTGCCCTCGGCTTTGTAGCAACCGGAGCAATCACGAGCTTAGACAATGCTATGGCTCACCGCCTTGGTGTCAACCGTCAGCGCATGACATCGGAATTAAGAGGAGTCATCCACTACGGCGCAAGTGGAGTTCCGGAAACGCGCGGCCTTCTTGAGGCGTGGAACAAGCGCAAGGAAGAGACTGCAATCCGCCTACTGCCTGGTGCGTTTCGCCCCCGGGGCAAGGAAGCAGAGAAGAGCCTTACCAATGGCAGCGATCCGGATGACTACCCTCTGCAGAGGGATGCACTGGAGGATCTCATGGATGTGATTATTGCCGCGTCGAACGTCGAAAGCCACGGGTCTCACCAAGGGCGCGACCCTTATGAGGTCCTCCGGAACTACGCAGCATCCGGCGGCTGGCTTTTCGCGACACGAAACAACGAGGAGCGCGCAGTTGCCATGTCGCTCATGAGCACTCGAGCCCGGATCAAGGGGAGCAAGAAATATCGCCGGCAGCCCTATGTTCAGTTCAAACACGCACGATATCGGTCAGTCGCACTGAATAATAGATGGGACCTGGTGAGCACTGACTACTCTGCTGAAGTCGACATCACTGACGGCCGGACAATGTACCTCTACACCGAGGAAGGAGAGCTGTTCGTCGTGCTTCGCGCACTCCGTCCATGGGCAAGGACGCAGCACAGCCTCGCCTTGCGCAGCCTAATCCACAGGCGGGTCGCTCGAGGTGACATTGATCTATTGGGCGTCGAGGATGCAGTTCTAGCCTATAAGGACCACCTGCGGGCACGCTTCCGTGACAGCAAAGAGGCGGCTTCGATTCAGGTGCAGCACAAGAACAGCTTCGACGCGGCCGAGTCTCCTGAGGCACCCCCGAAAACGATCGCCAACAGTCCACTTCAAGGCACGCCTCAAGCAGCCAACATCGCGGAACTGGTGATTCCCCTTTCGGGAAGGGTGAAGCTTGGTAGGAGGGGGCATAAGCAATGAATGTCAATCACGAAGTGAATCTCGATCCGGGCCTGGGAACATTCAAAACAGTTTTTTCTGAAAGGGGGGAGCCCATTATTGAAACCGTCGCGATGGAAGAGGCCCTGACCAAGATCGTCCTTGCGATTGAGAAGGGATACCGCGGCATTGGGTTGCATTCACAAACTCGCTTTGGCAAGACATTTCTTTCCCAGTACATCTGCAAAAACCTAGATTGGTGTCCATTCAGTTGCGTGGCCGTGTCTGCAATTGTTCGCGCGATTGGCATCACCGAGTCTGCGTTTATGGATTGGACGATAGCCCAGCTGGGACAGCGACCTATCGCGAGACAGTCGGCCCAGAACAGAATTGATCGTGTCATCAATACCATCGAGATGATATTGAACAACGCCAACGTGGATCGACTGCTCTTGGTCATCGATGATGCCAATTTGATTGAAACAGCAGCGCTGCAGCATTTCGCAACACTTGATAACGAATTGGAGAAGCGTGGGAAAACGATCTTCGTAATTTTTCTGTTCCAGGATAACCATACCTCGGACAAGCAAGAGGCGATCAACAAGCTCCATGCCCCGCCTCAGATCAGAGGGCGCTTCTTCACGCAGTTTCATCAATTCCATGGTATTCGCTCGGCGAAAGACCTCGGCGTCTTTCTTGAGCGGTTTGAAGACGACGCTGAGATGGCCCCTGGGGCCGGCGCAACGTTACCCAGGAGTCTGGCACCACACCTCTACGATGGCGCGTTCAGGATTGCCAAATGCAGCCAAAGACTGTGGGATTGCGGGGTACAGCAGAGAGCCGCAGCCGGCCGGAAGGAGTTCGATGAGTGGCCGCTGCAAGCAGTGAGCGTTATGGCTCACTACATTGCAAGACGGATCATCACCAGGCCGGGCTTTACTGAGATGACAGACAGGGATCTCAAGATGGCCATCGGGTACTCCGACCTCGTTGAGTACGACAGTGCCTGTGCGGAGCTGAACTTCACCCCTGATCGGGGAAATCTGGCCGCCCCTGAGGGGGGCATGGAGTATGGCGATGCCTGACGGACGTTCGTTCGATGCGATTCTTCACCATTCGCCTGACCGGCTGCTGGGCATCTCACCTTTAGGATTTGTGGCTCAGACTCTCAGGCTCAACTGCTTAGACTGCCATGACAGTTTGGGCTTGCTAGGGATTAGGCCAAGGTACTCGGATGATTGGTGCAGACACCTCTGTCATTCACACAGAGCACAGGCCGCGATCGTCGACAAGGTGCCGGCGGCCAATGCGTTGGCGCCATTGTGGGACCCACGGAAGTGGCAAGCGCTCAATGGTGCGGCTGCTCAATGGAGGCCCTATCTAACGGCCTGCCCGGAGTGTCTCAAGAGCAGCTATCACTCTATGCTATTCCAGCTACCTTGGGTCAATCAGTGCCCTTGGCACCGGGTGCGTACGGTCGCTCAGTGCGTGTCTTGCGGAGCGTCCCTCTGGAAATCATTTCAATCTGACGCTGCGCCTTTCATCTGCTCTTGCGGACGCGACCATGTTCAGCCATCCATACTCCTCTCCGATCCTGAGGGGAAAGAAGGAGCGCGGGAATTCCATGTGCGGCGATACCTTACGTGGGCTGATGAAAGTCGCTCGCGTCGGGACCTCTTTGGCTGCGAGGGAGACTCCCGCGTGACTGAAGCGGCCTCTGGGTTGTTCGTTCCACGAGGAGCTGCTTGGCATGGAGGAACTAGGGGAAGTTCAGGCCCACTCGTTCGCTCGTCGGTGGTAAAGCACCCATGCACGCCAGAGCAGTCCTTGTCATCAGAAGCTCTAGCGGGTTTGGCACCAGCTATCGCGGATGCAGCGGAGTTTTTTCTAGAACTCCCTCGGGAAATGGGCAATGCCCTTGAGAGGATCACATTCTCCATTGCCTCAAAATTCCCTGCGGGTGACTTCTCTGAACGTGAAAGGCGTCTGCTAGGCATGTCGACCACTGATGATTCGCCGCGCCGATTCCCAAGGGCCCACGTCGTCCTCCTGGTTGCGTATGCTGTCCATGGAAGGCTCTTCTTAGACGGGAGGGTGCTATCACGATCCGCTCAAGCGACATTGCGGGAGATAGCCGAAGCAATTTCCATGCGCACCGGTGAGGGTTCACGACTGGCGACTTACTATCGCGCGTTTAGCCGCATCCTATTCAGGGCCTATGCACGGGCCGCATTTCAGGCCTTAAGCGAGGTTGAATACTCCGCATGCAAGAGGCCACCCCCGCCGCTGCAACCTATTGCGCTGACACGAAGCCGGCTGCGCTGCAGCGACGTAAAGCTTCTGTGGATGCCGAAAGCGACCTCAAAGTGAGCGCTCTAGCGCCGCCCGGCCTGAGCAAGGGCCGGGAGACTTGCCATGCGTACTGGCATAACATGTGCCTCACTAGATCGCGCCGGGAGTGGTGAACCCATCTGGTGGCCCTAAAGGCGTAGCAGCTCGCTGAAATGTTCTGCAATGGTCAGTCGGAAGTCACTTTCTTCCGCGATGCTCCTCGGAGCATCAATAACTTCTACAATGATATCTGGCGCATCAGAATGTTCTGCAATGAACATTCTTGAATCACAATCTTCTGCAATGCCCGACGCAGATCTGCCCTTGGAACTGAGGGGTCGCACCTTGTAGATCAATAAGATGCACGCTGCAGACTACTATGCGACGAACATGTGTCGGGTGTCGCTACCTTCGATCTTGTTCGTAATTGCGCCTCCCTCAGCCTGCCACCGGGTCTGCTGTGATTCTATGCATCAGACAGTTGGAGTACGCTCCTTTCATGGTCAAGACCAATTCCGGCAGTTCCAAATCTGAGTCAGCTGAAGTGGCCGAGAGCTACAACCAGTGGCTCCGTGAAAAAATTGAGCGCGCCATTGCCGATGCGCGACCGGCGATTCCTCACGATCAAATGGTGGCGCGTGTGCAGGCGAGAATCGATGCGGCCAGGATACGTCGGAAAGCTGCTGAAGATTGATGCATCTCTTCGAGAATCCCTGGGCGGTTACGCTCACCTCGACTTCGGGCTCTGTCGCCGTGCGCGCGACGTTGGGGCCGCCTCCTTCGGTGCGTTCCGCTTAAAGGCTGCATCCAGCTGCGCCGGAAGTTCTCGCAGGCTGCTGAGTTGCTGCTCAAGGGCCTCGCATCTGCCCCGGAGAACATCAGTAGCTTGACCGGCCGAGATGGCTGCAGATTGGGCTGCATGCAGTTCTTTGCGTAGCTGCCCCTCAATGTCCTCTGGGCTTTAGCCTGATTGTTGAGTTGAGTCTGGAGATCTTTCGCCTCCTGGCGAGATCGATCCACTTCGCTGAGCGTTCGATTCTCGACAGATCTGACGTACCAAGTTGCTGTCTTGCTGCCTCAGATCGATCGGCTCTCCGAAGCTCGAGATCCCGCTGCTCCGTGAGCTCTGAGATCTGCAGGCGCAGCTGATCGACCAGTCGCTCCAGTTCTGTAGCTTGCGTACTATCAAGGCGTTCGCCGGCGATAGCGGCGGAGTGACAGCTCACTTACTGTGAACTCTCGAAGAGTCGCCTCCCTAGCATGCTTCAGCACCAGCTCCCTCCATTGCCCAGCCAGTTCCGCCAACACAGCTGGTGCGTCATCAAAGTCCAAACGCCGTGGCTGCAGGCCGGATTCGCTCAACGGTTGGGCGCTCGCCCTTGGCTACCAGCTCGTCGGCGGCGGTGTGAACGTCGGATTCGGTGATGCCGCGGGCCATGCGAAGTCTCCTGTACCGGCGCCCTGCTCTGCTAACGTACTCGCGAGCGGCCAATAGCACCCGCAGCTAAGCCACCGCCTTGCGCTACTGGGCCGGCTGGCACCAGGCCCGCTACGGCGTCGAGCTGGCCTTGCCGGCCAGCGAGGCCGTGGTGATCCAGTTCCTGGTCGATCACATCCAGCGCAAGAACAAGATCGGCTTGGTCAGCGAGCTGCCGGCAGCGATTGACCAGGCGCTGGTTGCCGCCGGCCTCAAGGCCCAGGTCGGGCCGCTGAAGCTGTCGACCGTGGTCCAGCGCGTGGCTGTGCTGTCCACCGCGCACAAGCTCAAGCGGCTGGCCAACCCATGCGAGCTGCCCAGCGCACGCACCCTGCTCAGCCGTGCGCGGCGTGCGGCGGTCAAGCGTGGCGAGAGACCGCGATCGCCCGCGCCGAACTAGAGGCCATGCTGGCCACCTGCGATGACAGCCTGGAAGGCAGGCGTGACCGTGCCCTGCTCTGCTTTGGCTTCGCCAGTGGCGGGCGTCGGCGCAGCGAGATCGCCGCGGCGGACATGCGCGACCTGCGCAAGGTCGGCGAGGACGGCTACATCTATCGACTGGAGCACTCGAAGTCGCAGCAGGCGGGGGGGGGGCGGTGGATTCGACGCCGGACAAGCCCATTCTGGGGGCGGAGTGCCGAAGCGCTTGCGGCCTGGATCGATGGGGCGGGGATCCACGAGGGAGCGATCTTTCGGCGGATCTGGAAGGGGCGAGTTGGCCCTGCCCTGCTCCCGGGCTCAGTGGCCGCTATCGTGAAGCGCCGGGCGCGTTTGGCGGGATTGGAGGGGGACTTTGGGGCTCATAGCTTGCGCTCGGGCTTCGTGACCGAAGCAGGTAAGCAAGGTGTGCCGCTGCCAGCGGTGATGGCGATGACCGAGCACCGATCTGTGGCGAGCGTCATTGGATACTTCCAAGCCGGCGCTACTGAGGACAATCCTGCGGTGCGACTATTGAAGTAGGTGCTGGTGATCAATGGTTTTCCTGCTGGGCTTTTCCGCACCCAGAGTATCAACCTCACGTGGCGCCCCCCCCAGGTCCATCGGCCCCTCCTACCACGAATATCTCTGAACTGATTCCCCGCCCGGCGAACGCGGTGCGCACCTTGGTACGCACATCGTTCCGACTTGCATCGGCGTTCGCTCCATCGAAATTACCGAGCAATTACCCAGCGCACGACTAGTCGGGGAGGCTGTCCGCGTCACCGCATCGGCCGATCAATGCGACAGCGCCCGCTATGACTGCGTCGCGATGCCCTCTCTGTCCTCGTCGACCCAGCGCCGCACATCTTCGCTGTTCTGAACGACGACATGCTGTTGAGCAGGAACCTTCCCGACCTCGAGGTCTTGAAGATTTAGATGCCGCAGAGTGTAGAAGAGCATCGCTTTTCTACACTTCAACTCAATCTTGCCGTTCTGCATGTCGTAATCACGCATCACGCATTCGCGCTGCGAACTCGAAAGGCCAGGATGAGGCACAAGGAGGACTACGACCTGAGTGTTCCATCCTTCGTCAGTGGCTGCGTCAATCTTGGGCGCTAGTACCGGCCCCAGGACAGTCAGCCGGCCGATTGCGTAATCCCGAAACCGTGCTCTGGAATGGCACCACGCCCTCACGTGCCAGCGCAGGCCATCGAAGCCCATAGCGTGCGGTGTCAGGACGAACTCTCTCGGGTCATCCTCTTCCATGGACTGGTAGCGCACCCGTAGCGCAACCTCATCACGGATAGCGCGCACGAGGATGGCGACCTCGACAGCGCCAATCTTTCGCACTGGCGTCGCCACCACACCGGTGTCCGGCTGGAACCCGATGAAGCTCTCGTCTGGCTCGATGATCCTGCGCGCCAGGCGCTGCAACTCGTTCAAGTAGCGTGTCGCTTCGCTTCGCGCAAATGCCGGCTCGAACCTGGGATCGGCCAGATACATCCGCAGCCGAGGGTCATAGAGCAAATTCTGGGGCGCTAGGTCTTGATAGAGCTTCAAATCCGCGCTGGCTTGTGGCAGCGAGATGTCGAAGAAGGACATCAGGTCGGCCCGGTTGATCCGCCCGTCGTATTGCAAGCGGACATCGATGAAGTGCAGTCGGCGGTTCTGCCCCCACCGATGCTTTGCCTTCTCGGCTGCTTGGTTCATATGGCGCCTCCCGAGGATTGACCGCATATTACCATCAGACAAGATAGTTGACTACCTATAGAAACTATGCGTATGCTTTCTATGCGGTCAATTCGACCGCTAGGAGGCACACATGTCCAAGCGCATTCATGTGGTTCCCCATGGCCCGGGCTGGGCCACCCGCTCCGAGGGGGGGCAGCCGGGTCGGCAGCACCCAAGGCACCCAGGCCGAGGCCGCCGAGGCTGCCCACCAGCAGGCCATCCGCGAGCGCGGCGAGGTCGTGATCCATCGGTCGAACGGCCGAATCCGCGACTCCAACAGCTACGGCAGCGATCCCTTCCCCCCGAAGGGCTGACCCCTCATCCTCCAAGCCGAGACTACGACTATGAACCAGCAAGACCGGAACGAACCGCCCGACCAATCCAGCGACCGCCGCCATAGCGCGGTGATCGTGAACGACCAGCCCATCGAACTCGGCGACCACACCCCGACCGGCGAACAGATTCTGTCTGCAGCCCGGCTCCGCCCCGCGGCTGACTACGCCCTCCTGCGCTGGCCCGACAGCGGCCCGACCAACGAGGTGGCCCTCGATGACACCATAAAGCTGCCGCGCAGCGGCCCACTCCTCGCATTCTTCGCCATCAAGTCGGACAGGGTGTCCTACTTCACGCTGGACGAGGAGCGCTACGCTTGGGCTGGCCCGCTGGATGCGGACACGGTGCGCCGGATCGGTCGCGTCGATCCGACGATGGAGCTCTGGCTTGAGCTCAGCGACCAGAAGGATCGCCTGGTCCAGCCGGGCGAGGTGATCGACCTCGATATGCCGGGCGTCGAGCGCCTCTACACCAAGCGCGCGGTCTGGCACCTGCGCGTGAATGACGAAGACACTGAGTGGCCGCAGTCGCGCGTCTTGGTGCGCGACGCGCTGACCGCAGCCGGCTTCAACGTGTCGCGGCCCTGGACGATGAAGTTCAAGGTGCAGGGTCAGCCGGTGCGCGCGGTGAACCTCGATGACGAGCTCGACCTCAGCCAAGCCGGCGTAGAGCGCCTGCGCGTCGCGCCCAGCGAGGTGAACAACGGCGACGGGCAGGACGCCCGCCGGGAGTTCAGTCTGCTCTCTGCGGACGCCGAGTTCCTCGACAGGCGCGGCCTGCAATGGCAGGCCGTCAACAACGACGGACAGTGGTTGATCGTGAGCGAATTCCCGCTGCCGCCGGGCTACAACGCCGCCGTCTGCACCTTGGCCGTCCTGATCCCGCCGAGTTACCCGACGGCCGCGCTGGACATGTTCTTCTGCCACCCGCCACTCAGCATCAACGGCCGCATCCCGCCGCAGACCGAGCACCACCAGGCGATCGATGGTCGGAACTTCCAGCGTTGGTCGCGCCACCGCGGCGGCGCCAGCCAGTGGAGCCCGGGCGTCGACAACCTCGCCTCCCACTTCGCGCTGATCGACGAGGCGCTGGCGCGGGAGGTCGGCGCGTGAAGCGCAGCAGCACGCTTGTGATGGCGGGCGTCGACCACGACGTGCTTCGGGATCACCTGTTTCCCGGCGACGGCAAGGAAGCCGCCGCCATCTTGGTGTGCACGCGCGACACGGGCCAGCGCTTGAAGCTCCTGGTCCGCTCGGTGGTTCCGGTTCCCCATGATGCTTGCCGGCGCAAGCCCGATCGCCTCACTTGGCCGACGGACGTGCTCGATGAGTGGCTCGACCGGACCGAAGAGGAAGGACTCGCTCTGGTCCTGATCCACTCCCACCCCAGCGGCTATTCCGAGTTCTCGCCCCTGGATGACGCCTCCGACCAGGAGTTGATGCCCTACCTGTATCCCTACGCACGCACCGACGCGCTGTGGCACGGTACGGCGATCATGCTTCCGGGCGGCGCGATCCGGGCACGCCTTTACGCCCGCGACATGACACCCCAGTCTATCGACCTCGTCGCCGTCCACGGCGAGGAGATCAATCTCTGCTGGCACGACGATCCGCCTGGCCCGTCGATCCTCCCGTTCAGTGCCCAGATGCGCGCCGAGCTCTCGCGGCTCTCGGTAGCCATCGTCGGGATCTCGGGCACCGGGAGCCTCGTGGCCGAGATGCTGCTCCGGATGGGGGTCGGCGAGCTGATCGTGATTGACGACGATCGGGTCGAGCCCAAGAACCTCAACCGCATCCTCAACTCCACCGCCGCCGACGCGATCAACCGGCGCTTGAAGGTGGATGTGTTCAAGGACGCGGCTGCGCTGAGCCATCCCGGTACGCGCGTGATCGCGGTGCCGGAGCGAATCGGCACCTGGCCCGCAATCCGGGCTGCGGCTGACGCGGATATTCTCTTCTCGTGCGTAGACAGCGTGGACGGACGCCACATTGCCGACCGCCTCGCAGCATCCATGCTCCAGCCGCTCTTCGATGTTGGCGTGAACATTCCTGTGTTCCACCCGCGTGGGCGTATGAGGATCGCCAACATTTCTGGCCGTATCGACTTTATCCAGCCCGGCCGCTCGACCCTGCTCGACCGCCGCGTATACTCGCCCGAGCAGCTCGCTGCCGAGGATCTTCGCAGGCGAAACCCCGAAGCCTTCGCGCAGCAGGTGATGGAGGGCTACATGCCTGGCAGCCATGAGGAAGCGCCAGCCGTGATCTCGGTGAACATGCGCGCCGCGAGTATGGTGGTGCAGGAGCTGGTCGCGCGCCTCACGCCATATAGGAAGGACAACGGGCCCTACGCGCGAACCGAGTTCGATCTGGTGATCGAAGAGACCTCCCACGCGCCCGAGACTGAGTTCCCGGCCCAGCGGGCCTCGCAGACAGCGCTCGGCCTCGGCGCCCCGCTGCTCGGCCTTCCGGCATTGGAGGATAAGCGGTGCGCATGATCTGGTGGGTCAAGGACTTCTTCCGCCGGCTGCTCGGCCGCCGGCGCATCGACATCCGCGTGCTGGATACGATTGGATATGACGCGCCCTCCAGCGTTCCGCCGAAGCGGCTTCTTCGCATGATGGATGAGGGCGAGGCATGGGCTGCGGTGATGACTTGCCCATGCGGCTGCGGTGCGGTGATTGAGCTCCTGCTGTCTCCGACAGCGAGGCCTCGATGGACCCTCACTGCGCGCGGCGACTTGCCGACTCTTCATCCCTCAGTGTGGCGCAGCACCGGTTGCCGCTCGCACTTCTGGGTGCGCGATGGCGAGATCCATTGGGTGCGCTGATGCGCCGCCTCCAAGCCTCTCTAATCACGCCGCTCAGCTCGTGCTCCTTGGTGCCCCCAACTCTCGCTCTCATCGACCGTGTTTGTGATCGTGATGCCGCTGAGCGCGGCGCATAGTATCTGCAGCGCACGAGCGGAGCGCGCATTGAAGAGTGAGCGCCCCTCGGCCAACAGGCTCAGATGCTCGGATTCAAGGCAGAGTCAGGCGCGCTCTTGCAACTCGTTCGATGCACGGAACGATTCTGCGTGGTCAAGGACGAGTCTTTACTCAGTGTCGTGACGATCGACGAGATCGCCTGGCGGATCGGCTCCGCTGACGACTCCGCCGCCGAGTTGCGTCGCTCGGAGTAGCCAGAGACGCCGCTGCCTTTTCCCTCCAGTCGCCCTGCGTGGATTTGCCCGAAACTAGGCCAACGCGAACCCCGCCTCGCTCGCTTGTGTGCTGCGGCCAGCACGGGCCTATTGGACCCAGGCCTCGCGCGTCCCGCGGCGAAGGAGAGTAGCGGCGTTGAGCGGTGGACTGTGCTCGAGAAGGTCTGAGCCGGACAGCTCCGCACTTGGCTTTGCGAGGCCTCGGCGTTCTGGCTGCGCTTCCATCTTCTCAGCAGACAAGGCGCAAATTGCGCTCGGCCACTAGCCACGCGGCTGCTTACCCCCGATAAAGCCTCCTGATCACCTGCCCGCGGGCTTCCGTTTCCGGCCGCAAACAGACATCAGTACTGCAAAGTGCAAGAGCGGCTTACTCCCTTACGCTCTCGATGAGCATATGGCGGATGGTCCGATTCTCCAGCTTAGAAACGATGGGACTATTGTCATCTACGTTGTCGTGAACGTGCATCCCGTCATTGTAGATGATGCCCAGGAGATAGATAGTGTCGTCAACGTCGACACCATTTGCAGCCGCAAAATCCAGCTTGTTCTTTGTCATCCGCTTGCCGAGGAAATCAGACTTCTGAACCGGGCCTTGGATTGCGTCATGGACAATCTTCTCAATCCTGACACGGACAAAGCAGCAGACCGCAAATGGATCATAGTTATCCGATTCGTTGACGTACTTATTCCACTCCGCTTCTGTGTAAGAATGGAATGCGATCGAATCTCCCCAGGACTCCTTCAAGCCAAGAGCTTGGAACTGCATCGTTACGTCAACTGGTGACGGATCATAGTGCAGATAGTGGCGGCCAACGTCCTCTTTAATGGATGGATCTTCCCGCTTTGCGATCAGAGCGCGAAAGTCCTTGTTGATGGCTGGCTTGGACTTCTTCAGAAAATATACCTTCTGACTAGCGAATGTGAAGTTCCTAAAGTAGTAAGGATTCAGATGCGTTAGAATCAGGGGGTACATGTTCCTTTGTTTTTCACGGACCTTCTTGATGAGCCTGGTGATGTAGTACTGGACCGCCACGAGATTGGCGTCATCTAGGTAATCAAACACCTCGTCAATGACGAGAATGATGTCGCGCGACGAGATTGATCGCTCAATCTTCCTCAACTCGGCCGCAAAGCATAGAGAGTCACGCTGGCCATTAGAGATATGCAAGGCTGGCGGGAACGAGACAACGAGACTCCCCTTGCGCTCAGTAGGCTTGACCCTTTTCCATGTAGAACCGAACGCTTTGATGATGTCCTCGAAGCTCTCCTTTTCGTTGACATACGAAAGATACTTACACGCTTCCTTGAACGCCTTCTTGTTGCCTAGGTAGGTCAGCACCACCTGCAGGCCCGATAGCAGAGCATCGATACGGGCTTGAGTGGGACCGGCAGCCATCGTCAAGAGATCAGCCAGCGCCTTGACGGCGTCTATCGCTTCGAGTCGTGGCGCGAGGGCACCGCCAGCCCACGCACGTATTTCGTCGGCGGTTCCGGCTTGGGCCTGAAGCAACGCGGTCATCTCTTCTATGTGGTTTTGAATGCGGACACCCGACACTTTGTCCATCACGCCATACAGATCAATCAAACCGTCGGCTAGCGTCGGGCTCCCGAGTGTCTTGCCGAGGTTCTGAAAAACCTTGCCGGATAGCCCAAAACGCGTGCGCATCTCCATCACGTCATAGGCATGTTGTGCCTTGGGGGGAATGGTCTGGACCAGCACCAGGTCACTGATTTCCAGCGATGCTGTTGCGGTCGTGAACTTGCCCATATTGTGCCTAGTGGCCTTTGCCCGAAGCCTGCTGGCGACCACATGGATATCAAAGAATGCCGCAATTGCGTTGCAGTTTCTGTCTGCAACGAGAGTGGAAGTCCCGTCATCCCGCCTGATGGTGAGGGTTAGCTTTGGCGCGAGCGATTCGTCTCCCAAGTGGAGCTGATCCTTTGGGAGCTCTATGCGGTCGGTTTTGAGCGCGGCAAACGCCGCTGCAAGCGAACTTTTTCCGAACCCATTTGGAGCGACAAGGAGCGACGGCTTGTTAGGAATAATGTTGAGTTGAAACGTGCAACTCTTGATACCCCTAACGTTCTCAATGCCTATAGATTTGAGCATCGCTTCCTCCTGCGAATGACGTAAGCGCCCGGCCAAACTATCGCGCGTCAGACTTCCATTGCACCAAGCAAATAGTGAAGGGGCGCCGCCACAACTGCCTCAAGGGCGCGATCGACGCCAGCCCCAAAGCACCGACTGCCCTGAGATCCCAGAGCAGTCTGCCAGCTATGGGTCGGTTGCGGCAGCCCTACCCCCGATAAATCTTCCTAATCTCTGGACCGCACTGTCAGTCTTCGGCCAACAGCAGTCTGCTTATACCTCTGTCTCTGCGCATGCGCTGACTTCATCTGCGATGTCCATTTGCCGGCGAGTTGACCCAGGTGATCGAACTTTCACTCGATTATCGCATTCGCAACGACGACTCTCTCAAGATCATTGCTTTCTGGGCAAAGCGCCCTGGATATCACTCACTTCCTGAAGCTCCATGACCTTAGAGATGAACTCAATCATGCTCCCATTCACCGATGTCCACTCCTCGCTGTTCCGGACGGCCACTAGCGAATCTGCATCCTTTGCAAGTTGCTCCAGATCTGCGACATCCTTATCCAACGTGCCTTGATAGTAAAGCGCCCATCGCGCGAAACCAGAAATCCACAGCGATACTGTCAGGGCATCATGCCAGTACGCCCAATTGGACGTACTAGAAAGGGGTTGTTGGATAATCCTACGTTGCTGATCCAAAATATTGCGTACCTTGCGTATATGGATCGTCTGCCAGCTATCGTTGCTGTTGGCAAAAAGCGCCGCGGCTACGTTAGTCGTCCGGCCCTCGCGGGACGGATCGAAGAGGCGTGAGTCCCCCTTTTCCTTAGGGCCAAGTAACGCAACGAGCTCTCGCATCCATATGTCCCCGGCGGCTTCCACGCTCGCGCGATTGCTGTGGAGCAATGGAACGACGACGTCATCGAATAGCCACGGCTCGGCCCACGGCAGCGTTCGCATATGCCCACGCATGGCGTCAACCAAATCTGCGAGTCTTTTTGCAGACACCTGTTCCGGCAGAGACTCCAGCAACGCGGCGACGAGCCTGCCATAGGTTTGGACCTTTCCGGGATCACGGGCTGCTCGCTGCACCATCCAGCCCAAGACTTGAATGCGCCGAGTTCCCGTTAGGCTCGCAAGCCACTTTGATGCAGTCGCACTTGGCCAGGATGCATGCATCTGCTGTTCGATCGCTTCCAGGCCTAACCGCTGGAACACGCCGACGGGGCTTTCAAGGAGCTGGTGGAGCTGAGCGTCTTCAATCCCGATCATAAGAGACAGCGATATTTCGCTCAGGGACTGGCTCAGTACCGCGAGGATGATGTCATTCGGGTCCGGGGCCTGCGGATCCATCATGCCGATGCGCTCTTCCATCATCTCGACCAGAAGATTCGGCGCACAAGTCCATAAGATTCGGATGGCGTAGTACTCTGACCAACTCAGTTGCTTGTACTTCACCGGATAATGATAGATCTCGCCACGGTGCATGCTACTCAGCAAAGTTTCAATCGTCTCCTGAAATAGCTTAGCAGGTACCGTTGGGCCACGAGCATCAGCACTGTCGCTCGAACGCACGAAGGAGGATTCAATGTACCCCTTCAGGAACGCCAGAAAACCCGCGTTCATATCCAACGTCTGAAACGAATGGTCACCTGATGTGGAATTGGCGAGCA
>Ga0233424_10000795_pt1 | contig 34522 bp, 35 predicted proteins | sample Watercolumn_Towu_FD_181011 | JGI IMG/M metagenome (GOLD analysis project Ga0233424, IMG submission 181011) | Freshwater microbial communities from Lake Towuti, South Sulawesi, Indonesia - Watercolumn_Towuti2014_125_MG | ecosystem: Environmental > Aquatic > Freshwater > Lake | place: Indonesia... | reverse complement strand
ACGCACAGCGGCAGCCGGGTCGGGTCGGTGCCGTTGCGGCGCGCCAGCACCATCAGTTCGTCATACGTGCGCACCGGCCGCGCCACCGGCAGCCAGCCGGCCTCGCGCTGGCCCTGCAGCGCCTGGTAGGCATTGGCCAGCACGATCAGCGACGGCTGGCCGAAGAGCCGCTGGAAGTCGTCTTCGTCAGGGCCGGGCTCGACCACGCTGCCCACGCCGAGGCTTCGCTGCAGGTGCACGTTCAGCAGGTACCAGCCGGCGAGGTGCCCTGCATCGTCCTGGGGCGGCACGACGAGGCGCACGGAGGGGGAAGTCATGTCCAGGGGCTGTGCGAAAGACAAGGGAAAGCCTGCCCCCGCGCACGGGGGTGCCGAAGTCTCGCACAGTGTGAAAAAAAGCCGAAAACGTGCTCCCCCTTGAATGCAGGGGAGGGCGTTGCGCCTCAGGCCGGGAACACGCCGGTGGACAGGTAGCGGTCGCCGCGGTCGCAGACGATGAAGACGATGGTGGCGTTCTCGACCCGGCGCGCCACCTGCAGCGCGGCCCAGCACGCGCCGGCCGCGGAGATGCCGACGAACAGGCCTTCGTCGCGGGCCAGGCGGCGGGCCATGTCTTCGGCGTCGGCCTGGCTCACCAGCAGGGTCTCGTCGATGCCGCTGGGATCGTAGATCTTCGGCATGTAGGCCTCGGGCCACTTGCGGATGCCGGGGATGCGCGACCCTTCGGCCGGCTGCGCCCCGATCACCTGCACGCCCGGGTTCTTTTCCTTCAGGTAGCGCGAAACGCCGGTGATGGTGCCGGTGGTGCCCATCGCGCTGACGAAGTGCGTGATCTGGCCTTCGGTGTCGGCCCAGATCTCCGGGCCGGTGGTCTCGTAGTGCACGCGCGGGTTGTCGTCGTTCGCGAACTGGTCGAGCACGCGGCCCTTGCCGTCCTTCTGCATCTGCTCGGCGAGGTCACGCGCGTACTCCATGCCGCCGGCGCGCGGCGTGAGGATGAGCTCGGCACCGAAGGCCTTCATCGATTGCGCGCGTTCGACCGACAGGTCCTCCGGCATGATCAGCACCATGCGGTAGCCGCGGATCGCGGCGGCCATCGCCAGCGCGATGCCGGTGTTGCCGGAGGTGGCCTCGATCAGCGTGTCGCCCGGCCGGATGTCGCCGCGTTCTTCGGCCCGGCGGATCATGCTGATCGCGGGCCGGTCCTTCACCGAACCGGCCGGGTTGTTGCCCTCGAGCTTGCCGAGGATCACGTTGTTGCGTGCATCGATGGACGTGCCGGGCACGCGTTGCAGCCGCACCAGCGGCGTTGCACCGATCACGTCTTCCACTGTCTTGTACTGGGGCATGGGACCTCCTGGCGCACATTCTCTCAGCAAGCTTTCCTGTGCGCCGCCGCTCGCATGAACCCCGTCCGTCATGCACCCCATGCCATAATCGCGCCCCGCACCTGACCTGTGCGCCGCACCCCGCCGGAGTGGCGAAATCGGTAGACGCAGCGGATTCAAAATCCGCCGCCCTTAACAGGCGTGCCGGTTCGAGTCCGGCCTCCGGCACCACCTTGCGAAGCTTCCATCCGCACGGTGTTCTTCACAGCTTCCGCGTCTCTATGCCCCAGCTGCCCCCGACGACCAAAGCGCTGATGTTGTTCTGCACGGCGATGTTCTGTGCACAGTTGTTGTTCGGTTACCAGCTCGAGGGCTGGCTGGCGTTGTGGCCGGTGGGTTCCGGCAACTTCATGCCGTGGCAGCTGATCACGTACGCCTTCCTGCACGGCGACATGGCGCACTTGTTCTTCAACATGCTGGGCCTGTGGATGTTCGGCTCCGAGATCGAGATGATCTGGGGCCGCCGCCGCTACCTTGAGTACCTCGGCGCGAGCGCGCTGGCGGGTGCCCTGTGCCAGCTGCTGGTGGCCGTGCTGATGGGCCCGAGCGGCCCGACGATCGGTGCATCGGGCGCGCTGTACGGCCTGCTGCTGGCCTTCGGCATGCTGTTCCCCAACCGGGTCATCATGCCGCTGTTCCCGCCGATCCCGATGAAGGCCAAGGTGTTCGTCGCGGTGTTTGGCGCCCTCGAACTGCTGTTCGGCCTGGGCGGCCGCAGCGGGGTGGCTCACTTCGCGCACCTGGGCGGCATGCTCGGCGGCTGGCTGATGTTCCGCTACTGGCGCGGCCTGCCGCCGTTCCCGCCGCGGCGCCGTCGCTGAAGCGTCCCGACATTCTTCTGTGGGCCTGATGGATTTTTGTGGGAGCGGCTTCAGCCGCGATTCGCGCCACACCACCGGCCATCGCGGCTGAAGCCGCTCCCACAGAAGATAGCGATCAGAGCCCGTCCCGCACCGTCGGATAGCGCAGGACCACGCGCAGCTCGTCCTTCATCCGCCGGTTCACCAGCCGCCGCGACTCGCTCATGAAGCTCAGCTGCAGCGGGCTCATCCGGTGAGCCGCTGCCGCGCGCGGCACCCGTTCGGGCCGGGGCAGGCCGCACAGGTCGGCGGCCAGGTCGAAGTAGTCGCCCATCTTCAACTCGGTGTCGTCGCTGGCGTGGTACACGCGCTGCGGCCGGCCGTGCAGCAGCGCTGCCATGCACACCCGCGCCAGGTCGTCGGCCTGGATGTGGTTGGTGTACACGTCGTCGTCGGCCGCCAGCACCGGCGTGCCGCGGGCCAGGCGCTCGCGCGGATGGCCGCCTTCGCGGTCGCGCCCGTAGATGCCCGGGATGCGCAGGAGGCTGGCCGTGCGGTGCCGGCCGAAGCGGCGCACCGCCTGCTCGGCCGACACGCGGCGATGCGCGCGTTCGTTGCCGGGGTTCACGGCACGTGTTTCATCGAAGCGCGCACCGGCGGCGTCGCCGTACACGCCGGTGGTGCTGGCATACACCAGCCGCTGCACCACGGCACTGCGTGACAGCGCCTGCAGCAAGGCCCGCGTGCGCGGGTCGTCGCGACCACTCGAGGGTGGGGGGGCGAGGTGCAGCACAAGCGGGGCCAGCGCGGCCAGCCGCCGCAGCGTGGCGGGGGCATCGAGATTGCCGACGATGGGCGTGAGCCCGGCGGCGCGCAATGCCGGCGCGCGCGCCGCATCGGAGGTGAGCGCGAAGCGCCGCCAGTGCGGGGCCTGGCGCGCCACCCGCAGCCCCACATCGCCGCAGCCGACGATCAGCAGCCGTGCGCGCTTGAAGGCGGCAGGGCGGGAGGGCGGAGGCGCTTTCATCGGCATGGTGGGCGGGCAGAATCACGGACTGGATTCAGAGGATAACCAGATGACTTTCAACGTGACCGTGCTGCCTTCCGAACGCAGCTTCGACGTCGCGCGTGACGAGGCCATTCTGCCGGCGGCCATCCGCCAGGGCATCGGCCTGCCGTATGGCTGCAAGGACGGCGCCTGCGGCGCCTGCAAGTGCCGGCTCGTCGAGGGCCGCGTGATCCATGGGGCGCACCAGGCCAAGGCGCTGACGCCGGCCGAGGAGGCGCAGGGCTTTGTGCTCACCTGCTGCGCGACACCGCAGACCGACGTGGTGCTCGAATCGCGCCAGGTCACCGCGCTGGACCAGTTCCCGGTGGTGAAGATGCCGGTGCGGGTGATCTCGATCACCAAGCCGGCGCCCGATGTGGCGGTGCTGAAGCTGCAGCTGCCGGCCACGCACAACATGCGCTTCCATGCCGGCCAGTACATCGAGTTCCTGTTGAAGGATGGCGTGCGCCGCGCGTACTCGATCGCGACGGCACCGCACCTGGCGCAGGGCAGCATCGAGCTGCACATCCGCCACATGCCGGGCGGGGTGTTCACCGACCATGTCTTCCTCTCGATGAAGGAGAAGGAGATCCTGCGCGTGGAGGGCCCGTTCGGCAGCTTCTACCTGCGCGAAGAAACGCCCGCGCCGATCATCCTGCTGGCCTCGGGCACCGGCTTCGCCCCGGTGAAGGCCATCGTCGAGCACCTGCAGATGCGCCAGAGCGACCGGCCGGTGAGCCTCTACTGGGGCTGCCGCAGCCGGCGCGACCTCTACCTCGACGCCTGGGCCCGCGAGGCCGCGCAGGCCTTGCCGCAGCTGAAGTACGTGCCGGTGCTTTCCGAGCCGCTGCCTGACGACGACTGGCGCGGCCGCACCGGCTTGGTCCACGAGCAGGTGCTGGTCGACCTGCCCGACCTGTCGGGCCACGAGGTGTATGCCTGCGGCGCACCGGTGATGGTGGAGGCCGCGCAGCGCGATTTCGTCGCCAAGGGCGGGCTGGTGCCGGAGCACTTCTTCGCCGACGCGTTCATCTCGGCGAAGGACCTGGCAGCGGGCGACTGACGGCCCACAAAGCACAAAGCCCGGCAGGACCGGGCTTTGTGGGTGAAGCGGCAGGGGCCTCGGCTCAGAGGTCCAGCACCAGCTTCGGCGACTTCGAGCGCGAGCAGCAGACCAGGATCTGGTCGTTGGCTTCCTGCTCGGCCGGGGTCAGGTACATGTCGCGGTGATCGGGCGTGCCGGAGACCACGCGGGTCAGGCAGGTGCCGCACACGCCTTGTTCGCACGACAGCGGCACCTCGATGCCGGCGGCGGCCAGGGCCTGGGCGATGGTCTGGTCCGGGGCCACCGGGATGACCTTGCCCGACGAGCTCACCTCGACCTCGAACGTGCCGTCGTCGGCCTTGTGCACCACCTCGGCAGCGAAGTACTCGAAGTGGATGCGCGACTCGGGCCAGCCCAGTTCGCGGGCCTTGCCCAGCACCGCGTCCATGAAGCCCTTGGGGCCGCAGACGTACAGGTGCGTATCGGGCGACACCGACGACAGCTTGCCGGCGATGTCGAGCTTCTGCTCGGCCGCGCCGTCGTCGAAGTGGAACTCGACCTTGTCGGCGAACGGGCCGGCCTTGATCGCGTCATGGAAGGCGGTACGGCTCGGCGAGCGGGTGCAGTAGTGCAGCTCGAACGACTGGCTGTCGCGCGCCAGGTGCTCGGCCATGCACAGCACCGGGGTGATGCCGATGCCGCCGCCCAGCAGCAGCGTGTGCTTGACGCCCGCCTGCAGCGGGAAGTGGTTGCGCGGTGCGCTGATCTTGACGATGTCGCCTTCGTTCAGCTGGTCGTGCATGGCGACCGAGCCGCCGCGCGAGCCGGGATCGCGCAGCACGGCGATCTGGTAGCGGTTCGTCTCGTTGGCCGGGTTGCACAGCGAATACTGGCGGATCAGGCCGCCGGGGACATGGATGTCCAGATGCGCGCCCGGCTCGAACGCCGGCAGCGTTCCCCCGTCAGGACGCACGAATTCGAAACTCGTGATGCCTTCGGCTTCCACGTTCTTGCGCGCCACGCGCACTTCAATCAGGTCGGTTGGGTTGCTCAAGGGATGTCTCTCGTGCTTTGGGGAAGGCACCGCCGGCATGACGTGGACAGCACGGTGCAGGGGATCAGACCGGGAATCGGGAATTATCCTACGGCCCAATGCACACGTCACGCGCCACCCCCGCCGGTCCCCATGCCGCCGCCTGATTCCCCGGCCGGAGTGCCGAACCTTCCCGCTCGCACGCAACGCCGCTGGCTGCGCTGGCTGTGGTTGGCGGCCGGCTGGGCGAGCTTGGCGCTGGGCGTCATCGGGGCCTTCCTGCCGCTGCTGCCGACCGTGCCGTTCGTGCTGCTGGCAGCGGCCTGTTTCTCGCGGGGCAGCGCCCGCTGGGAGCAGTGGTTGCTCACCCATCCCCGTTTCGGCCCGTGGGTGCAGGACTGGCGGCGCTCGCGCGCGGTGCCGCTGCGCGCCAAGCAGTGGGCCTGGGGGACGATGGCGGCCAGCTCGACCTGGGCCTGGTTCGTGATGCCGCACTGGCGCTGGGCGCCGGCGGCGTGCTGCGCGCTGGTGGCGCTGTGGCTGTGGTGGTTGCCCACCCGGCCGCCGGGTCAGGCGGAGTGAGGGTCGCCGGGCGGTTCGTCGAACAGCGGCAGCAGCGACTGTTGCGGTGAGACGTCACGCCGCGGCGCCGGCAGGGGGCCTGCCGCCGCGGCGGCCGAGCGTCGGTTCGGCTCTTCGCGGCGGCGCGGCGCCTTCGCGGCGCGCGCCCGGGGCGGGGCGGCGAGGGCGTCGGCGTCGTTGCGCTGCAGGTTGCTGACGCGCACGCCGAGCAGCCGGATGCGCCGGCTCATCACCACCCGCTTCAGGCATTCGCGTGCGCCGTGCAGCAGGTCGGCGATGCCGGCCACCGGGCCGTCGAGCGTGGTGTCGCGCGTCACGGTGCGGAAGTCGTCGAAACGCAGCTTGATGCCCACGGTGCGGCCGGTGTAGCCGCGGCGCACCAGGTCGTTCCACAGCCGCTCGGCGAGGTGCTGCAGCGCCGCGGTGAGCGCGGCGCGGTCGTGGCGCGGGTGGAAGTCGCGTTCGAAGGTGGTTTCGCGGCTCAGCGAGACCGGCTCGCTGCTGGTCACCACCGGGCGGTCGTCGCGGCCGTGGGCGGCGTCGTGCAGCCAGCGGCCGTGGCCTTCGCCGAAGCGCTCGCACAGGTCGGCCACGTCGGCCGCGGCGAGATCGCCGATGGTGTGCCAGCCGAGCTGCTCCAGCCGGGCGCTGGATTTGGGGCCGACGCCGTGGATGCGCCGCACCGGCAGCGGCCAGTAACGCTGCGCCAGGTCCTCGGGCATCAGCAGCGTCAGGCCATCGGGCTTGTCGAGGTCGCTGGCCACCTTGGCGAGCAGCTTGTTCGGCGCCAGGCCGATGGAGCAGTGCAGCCCCGTGGCGGCGTGCACGCTGTTCTTGATCTCCTGCGCGATGGCGCGGGCGCCACCCCAGCGGTCGTGGCCGAGTGCCTCGTGCACGCCGGGCAGCGGCGTCAGGTCGAGGTAGATCTCGTCGATGCCGCGGTCCTCGACCTGCGGCACGATGCGGTGCACCGCCTCCTTGAACAGCCGCGACATGCGGCGGTATTCCTCGAAATCGGCCGGCAGCAGCAGGGCGTCGGGGGCCAGCGCGGCGGCCTTCATGAGGCCCATGCCCGAATGCACGCCGAACACGCGCGCCTCGTAGGTGGCGGTGGTCACCACGCCGCGGCCGGCGTAGTCGCCGAGCCGGCGCACCAGCCCGTCGGGCGCGCGGCCGCCCACCACCACCGGCTGGCCGCGCAGCGCCGGGCGCCGCAGCAGCTCCACAGAGGCGAAGAACGCGTCCATGTCGAGGTGTGCCACGAGGCGCGGCTTGTCAGCGGGCATGGCGCGATTGTCGTTGCCAGCGGGCAATCTGCCGCGTGCCTAGAATGGGCCATGATCTCCCGCGAACCGACCCTCGAGCGTCTGGCCGTGGCCAGGCAGGTGCTGTTGGAACCCTACGGGCTCGACGAACGCGTGTTGACGCGGGCGTTGAACGAGATGGCCGTGCACCGCCTGGACGACGCCGACCTGTACTTTCAGTACACCCGCAGCGAGGGCTGGAGCCTCGAGGAGGGCATCGTCAAGAGCGGCAGCTTCAGCATCGACCAGGGCGTGGGCGTGCGCGCCGTGGCCGGCGAGAAGACCGCCTTCGCCTATTCGGACGACATTTCGGAGGCCGCGCTGCTCGATGCCGCTCGCACCGTGCGCACCATCGCGTCGGCCGGGCATAGCCGGCGCATCAAGCTCGACGCCAAGCAGCAGGTCGCCAGCAGCCGGGTGCTGTACGGGCCGATGGACCCGATCGTCACGCTCGACAGCACCCAGAAGGTGGCGCTGCTCGAGAAGATCGAGCAGCGCGCCCGCGCCCGCGACCCGCGCATCGTGCAGGTGATGGCGGGCCTGGCCGGCGAATACGACGTGGTGCTGGTGGCCCGGGCCGACGGCACCATCGGCGCCGATGTGCGGCCGCTGGTGCGGCTGTCGCTGACCGTGATCGCCGAGCAGAACGGCCGCCGCGAGGTGGGTTCGGCCGGCGGCGGCGGCCGCTTCGGCTTCGGCTACTTCCAGGACGACGTGCTCGACGGCTACGTCGAACAGGCCGTGAACGCCGCGCTCACCAACCTCGACAGCCGCCCCGCGCCGGCCGGCGAGATGACCGTGGTGCTCGGCCCGGGCTGGCCCGGCGTGCTGCTGCACGAGGCGGTGGGCCATGGCCTCGAAGGCGACTTCAACCGCAAGGGCTCGAGCGCGTTCTCCGGCCGCATCGGCCAGCGCGTGGCGGCCAAGGGCGTGACGGTGCTCGACGACGGCACGCTGCCCGACCGCCGCGGCTCGCTCAACATGGACGACGAAGGCCACCCGAGCCAGCGCAACGTGCTGATCGAGGACGGCATCCTGAAGGGCTACATCCAGGACTCGCTGAACGCCCGCCTGTCGAAGGTCAAGCCCACCGGCAACGGCCGCCGCGAGAGCTACGCGCACCTGCCGATGCCGCGCATGACCAACACCTACATGCTGGCCGGCGACCGCGCGCCGGAGGAAATCGTGGCGTCGATCGACCGCGGCCTGTACGCCACCAACTTCGGCGGCGGCCAGGTCGACATCACCAGCGGCAAGTTCGTCTTCTCGGCCAGCGAGGCCTACTGGGTCGAGAAGGGCAAGATCCAGTACCCGGTGAAGGGGGCCACCATCATCGGCAACGGCCCCGAGGCGCTGAAGCGCGTCGTGATGATCGGCAACGACCTGAAGCTGGACACCGGCGTGGGCACCTGCGGCAAGGAAGGCCAGAGCGTGCCGGTGGGAGTGGGCCAGCCGACGCTGCGCATCGACGGCATGACGGTGGGCGGGACCGGCTGATCGCTCAGGTATGAAGCGAGGCCGGCGGCCGGGGCAGCACCCGCGCCGGCTGGCCGACCACGGTGGCGCCGGCCGGCACGTCGCGCGTCACGATGCTGCCGGCGCCGATGATGGCGCCGTCGCCGATCGTCACGCCGGGCAGGACCAGCGCGGCGGCCCCGATCCACACCTGCTGGCCGATGCGGATCGGCCGGCCGAATTCGAGGCCTTGGGCCCGTACCGCGGCCTCGCGGGGATGGTCGGCCGTCAGGATCTGCACGCCGGGTCCGATGTGCGTCATGTCACCGATCTCGACCGCCGTGACGTCGAGCACCACGCAGTTGAAATTGATGAACACGCCGCGGCCGAGGCGGATGTTGAAGCCGTAGTCGCAGTGGAAGGGCGAGCGCACCACGGTGTCGTCGCCCACCTCGGCCAGCAGCTTGCGAAGCAGCACCAGCCGTTGCCCGGCGGTCAGCGTCACGCTCTGGTTGTAGTGCGCCTGCCAGGCCTGTGCGGCCGCCTGGCAGGCCTGCAGTTCAGGGTCGCTGGCGGTGTACAGCTCGCCGGCGAGCATCTTCTGTTTTTCGGTCGATGGCATGGCGTCGGGCGGGGCGATGGGCGAGGCCACTGTAGCGCTCGTGGTTCGGCCCGGCCCCCTCTCCCTGCCCTCTCCCGCAAGGGGGAGAGGGAAATGCGGCGCCCTCTCCCCTCGCGGGAGAGGGTTTGGGGGAGAGGGGGCGCACACCCCCTCAACCGCCCGCGCGCAGCGTCCGGGCGGCAGCCACCATGTTCGACAGCGCCGGCAGCACCTCGTCCCACTGGCGCGTCTTCAGCCCGCAGTCGGGGTTGACCCACAGCCGTTCGGCCGGGATGCGTTGCGCGGCCTTCCGCATCAGCCGCACGATGTGCTCCTGCGTCGGGATGTTCGGCGAGTGGATGTCGTAGACACCCGGCCCGATCTCGTTGGGGTAGTGGAAGTGGTCGAACGCGTCGAGCAGTTCCATGTCGGAGCGGGAGGTTTCGATGGTGATCACGTCGGCGTCCATCGCGGCGATCGAGGCCATGATGTCGTTGAACTCCGAGTAGCACATGTGCGTGTGGATCTGCGTCTCGTCGAGCACGCCGTTGGCGCTGAGGCGGAAGGCCTCCACCGCCCAGTCGAGGTAGGCCTGCCAGTGCGACCGGCGCAGCGGCAGGCCCTCGCGCAGCGCGGCCTCGTCGATCTGGATCACCTGCACGCCGGCACGTTCGAGGTCGAGCACCTCGTCGCGGATCGCCAGTGCGAGCTGCTTGCACGAGGCGGCGCGGGGCTGGTCGTCGCGCACGAACGACCAGTTCAGCATCGTCACGGGGCCGGTGAGCATGCCCTTCATCGGCTTGTCGGTGAGCGACTGCGCGTAGGCGGTCCAGGCCACGGTCATCGGCCGCGGGCGGTGGATGTCGCCGAACAGGATGGGCGGCTTCACGCAGCGCGAACCGTACGACTGCACCCAGCCGAACTGGCTGAACGCGTAGCCCTCGAGCTGCTCGCCGAAGTATTCGACCATGTCGTTGCGCTCGGCCTCGCCGTGCACCAGCACGTCGAGCCCGAGGGTTTCCTGTTCGCGCACCGCGCGGGCGATCTCGGCCTGCATCGCCGCCTGGTAGGCCGGCGCCTCGAGCCGGCCGGCCTTGAACGCGCTGCGGGCCTGGCGGATCTGCGCGGTCTGCGGGAACGAGCCGATCGTCGTGGTGGGATAGGCCGGCAGCCGCAGCCGCGCGGCCTGCTTCGGTGCGCGCTCGGCATGCACGCTGCGGCGCTGGCCGAGCGAGCGGTCGGCCTGCGCCACCGCGGCCTGCACCACCGGGTTGTGCACGCGCGGCGAACGGCGGCGGGCCGCCAGCGCGGCGCGGTTGGCGGCGAGCGCGTCTTGCACGGCCCCGCGGCCCTCGCGCAGCGCGGTGGCCAGCACCTGCAGCTCGTCGAGCTTCTGCACTGCGAAGGCCAGCCACGACTTGACCTCTTCGTCGAGCTGCTGCTCGCTGGCCAGGTCCACCGGCACGTGCAGCAGCGAGCACGACGGGGCCAACCACAGCCGGTCGCCCAGCCGCTGCGCCAGCGGCTCGAGCCAGTCGAGCACGGCGTCGAGGTCGGTCTTCCAGACGTTGCGGCCGTTGACCACGCCGAGTGAGAGCACCTTGTGCGGCGGCAGCAGGTTCAGCAGCGGCAGCACGTCGTCGCGGCCGGTGACGGCATCGATGTGCAGGCCGGCCACGGGCAGGTTCGCGGCCAGGTAGCCGTTCTCCAGCAGCGGGCCGAAGTAGGTGGCCAGCAGGACCTTCACGCGGCTGTGCTTCAGGTGGTGGTAGGCCACGTTGTAGGCGTGGTGCCAGTCGGCGTCGAGTTCGGTGACCAGCAGCGGCTCGTCGACCTGCATCCACTCCACGCCCTGCCGGGCCAGCACGTCGAGCAGCTCGGCATAGGCGGGCAGCAGGCGCGGCAGCAGGGCGAGGCGGTTCGAGCCGTCCTTCGACTTGCCCAGTGCCAGGTAGGTCACCGGGCCGATGATCACCGGCTTGGCCTTGACACCTTGCGCCTGCGCTTCGGCCAGCTGTTCGAGCAGCCGCGCGGCATCGAGCTTGAACTGCGTGGCCGCGGTGAACTCGGGCACGATGTAGTGGTAGTTGGTATCGAACCACTTGGTCATCTCGCCGGCGGCGACGCCCGCGCAGCAGGCGCCGTGCGCCTCGGCGCCCTGTGCGGAGCGGCCGCGGGCGACGCGGAAGACGTTGTCCAGCGGGTCGCCGTGGAAGCCGCGCACCCGTTCGGGCAGGTGGCCGAGCAGGAAGCTGGTGTCCAGCACCTGGTCGTAGAACGAGAAGTCGCCCACCGGCACCCAGTCGAGCGCGGCCTGCTGGGCCCAGTGGCGCTGGCGCAGCTGCGCGCCCAGCGCCTGCAGCGAGTCGCGCGAGGCGTCGCCGCGCCAGTACGCCTCGAGCGCGAACTTCAATTCGCGGCGGGCGCCGATGCGGGGGAAGCCGAGGTTGTGGATCGTGGTCATCGAGCAGCAAGGAGAGAGGAAACCGGCGCATCGTAGGCAGCCGCATCGATGAAGTAAAATGGTCTTGTCTCAAGGATTCATGAGTTCTGCTCATTCAAAATGCTGGAGCGCATCCACCTCGCGATCGTGCAGGAGGTCGAGCAGCAGGGCTCGTTGACCGCCGCGGCCGATGTCCTCTGCGTCACGCAGTCGGCGCTCAGCCACAGCATGAAGAAGCTGGAGTCGCAGCTGGGCACGCCGGTCTGGCTGCGCGAGGGCCGCGGGCTGCGGCTCACGCAGGCGGGGCAGTACCTGCTGGCGGTGGCCCAGCGCGTGCTGCCCCAGCTCGACCTGGCCGAAGACCGGCTGCGCCAGTTTGCGCAGGGCGAGCGCGGCACGCTGCGCATCGGCATGGAGTGCCATCCCTGCTACCAGTGGCTGCTGAAGGTGGTGTCGCCGTACCTTGCGGCGTGGCCCGATGTCGACGTCGACGTGAAGCAGAAGTTCCAGTTCGGCGGCATCGGCGCGCTGTTCGGCCACGAGATCGACCTGCTGGTCACGCCCGATCCGCTGCTCAAGCCGGGGCTGAAGTTCGAGCCGGTGTTCGACTACGAGCAGGTGCTGGTGGTCGGCCGCCAGCATCCGCTGGCCGAGCAGGCCTACGTGAAGCCGGCGCAGCTCACCGACGAGGTGCTGATCACCTACCCGGTCAGCCTCGAGCGGCTCGATGTCTACGCGCAGTTCCTGCTGCCCGCGGGCGTCATGCCGCGGCGCCACAAGACCATCGAGACCACCGACATCATGCTGCAGATGGTGGCCAGCGGCCGCGGCGTGGCGGCCCTGCCGCGCTGGCTGGTGCAGGAGTACGCGGGCAAGGTCGACGTGGTGCCGGTCAAGCTCGGCCGGCAGGGCATCGCCAAGCAGATCCACCTCGGCGCGCGCGAAGCCGACCTCGACACCGACTACCTGCAGGCCTTCATCCGCCTGGCACGACAGCGGTTCGGCGCGACCGCATGAGCGTTGTTCATGCAGCGTTGAGAAAGCATCATTTCCTGATCAGCGAGGCCGGGCAGGAGGCCAAGCTGTGCGGTTCGCGGTGGAGCTCGCGCGCGACGTCTGGGGGGGCGCCTGCGGCGGCCTGAGCCGTGGAGTGCAGGACCCGCTGGGAGATCTGTTCCTCCGTTTGGTGTCAGAGCATGGGAAACGCGGCAGCACAAAGAAAAAGCCCAAGTGAGTCGCTCACTTGGGCTTTGTTCTGGCGGAGAAGGAGGGATTCGAACCCTCGATACGGGAGTACCGTATACCGGATTTCGAGTCCGGCGCATTCGACCACTCTGCCACCTCTCCTGGTGTGGTCTCGCGTGTTTCAGCGAAGACCGCGATTCTAACCAGAATCAGCGCAGGACTTCCAGTCCCCCGAGGTATGGCCGCAGGGCTTTTGGCACGCTGATGCTGCCATCGGCGTTCTGGCCGTTCTCCAGCACGGCCACCAGCGTGCGGCCGACGGCGAGGCCGGAGCCGTTCAGCGTGTGCACGAACTCGTTCTTGCCCTGGGCGTTCTTGAAGCGGGTCTGCATGCGGCGGGCCTGGAAGGCCTCGCAGTTGGAGCAGGAGCTGATCTCGCGGTAGGTGTTCTGCGCCGGCAGCCAGACCTCGAGGTCGTAGGTCTTGGTGGCACCGAAGCCCATGTCACCGGTGCACAGCAGCACGACGCGGTAGGGCAGTTCGAGCTTCTGCAGCACCGCCTCGGCGTGGCCGACCATCGACTGCAGCGCGGCCTCGCTCTGTTCGGGCGTGGTGATCTGCACCATCTCGACCTTGTCGAACTGGTGCTGGCGGATCATGCCGCGGGTGTCGCGCCCGGCGCTGCCGGCTTCGGAGCGGAAGCAGGGGCTGTGCGCGGTCAACTTGATCGGCAGCTCGTCGGCCTTCAGCACCTGCTCGCGCACGCTGTTGGTGAGCGAGATCTCCGAGGTGGAGATCAGGTACTGCTCGGCCTGGGCCTCGTCGCCGCCCCGGAGCACCCAGAACATGTCCTCCTTGAACTTCGGCAGCTGGCCCGTGCCCTCGAGCACTTCGCGGTTGACGATGTAGGGCGTGTAGCACTCGGTGTAGCCATGCTCCTGCGTCTGCACGTCGAGCATGAACTGCGCGAGGGCGCGGTGCAGGCGCGCGATCGGGCCTTTCAGGAACGAGAAGCGTGAGCCCGACAGCTTCGCGCCGGTGTCGAAATCCAGGCCCAGCGGCGCGCCGAGGTCGACGTGGTCCTTGACATCGAAGTCGAAGCTGCGCGGCGTGCCCCAGCGGCGCACTTCGGTGTTGCCGCTCTCGTCGGCGCCCACCGGCACGTCGGCCTGTGGCAGGTTGGGCAGGCCCATCAGCAGGCCATTGAGCTCGGCCTGCAGCTGGTCGAGCCGCTCGGCGCTGGCCTTCAGCTCGTCGCCCAGGCCGCCCACTTCGGCGAGCACCGCGCTGGCGTCCTCGCCCTTGCCCTTGAGCATGCCCACCTGCTTGGAGAGCTGGTTGCGGCGCGCCTGCAGTTCTTCGGTGCGCACCTGCAGGGCCTTGCGTTCGGTCTCCAGGGCCTGGAAACGGTCGACGTCGAGGAAGGGCTGCGGCGACTTGCGCGTTTCGAGCCGGGCGACGACGGCGGGCAGGTCCTTGCGCAGCAGGGTGATGTCGAGCATGAGCGGTTTCGTGTTTGTGCGGTCGATCGGTGGGCGATCAGTGTTTGGGCGCGGGCACCAGGCCGGCTTCGGCCATGGACTTGTCGCCCAGGCCCTTGGGCAGCGGGAACTCGATGGTCTCGTCGACGCCCGGCAGCTTGCGCACCGACAGCGCGCCGAGCTGGCGCAGCCGGTCGATCACTTGTTGCACCAGCAGTTCGGGCGCCGATGCGCCGGCGGTGAGGCCGACGCGCGGGCGGGCGGCGAACCACTCGTCGCGCAGCTCGGTGGCGCTGTCGACCATGTAGGCCGGCGTGCCGCGGCGCTCTGCCACCTCGCGCAGCCGGTTGCTGTTCGAGCTGGTCGGGCTGCCGACGACGATGACCACGTCGACCTCGGAGGACAGCACCTTCACCGCGTCCTGGCGGTTCTGCGTGGCGTAGCAGATGTCCTGCTGCTTGGGCAGGCGCACCTGCGGAAAGCGGCGCTTCACCGCGGTGAGCACGTCGGCCGCGTCGTCCACCGACAGCGTGGTCTGCGTGACCACGGCGATCTTGCTTTCGTCGCGCACGTGCACGTGTTCGACGTCGGGCGCTTCCTCGACCAGGTGGATGCCGGCGTCGAGCTGGCCCATCGTGCCCTCGACCTCGGGATGGCCCTTGTGGCCGATCATGATGAACTCGTAGCCTTCGCGGGCCAGCTTGGCCACCTCGACGTGCACCTTGGTCACCAGCGGGCAGGTGGCATCGAACACCGAGAAGCCGCGCTGCGCGGCCTCGGCCCGCACCGCCTGGCTCACGCCGTGGGCGCTGAACACCAGCGTGGCGCCGGGCGGCACCTCGGCGAGGTCCTCGATGAAGATCGCGCCCTTGGCCTTCAGGTCGTTCACGACGTAGGTGTTGTGCACGATCTCGTGGCGCACGTAGATGGGCGCACCGAAGCGCTGCAGCGCCCGCTCGACGATCTCGATCGCCCGGTCGACGCCGGCGCAGAAGCCGCGCGGCTGCGCCAGCACGATCTCGTCGACATGTGCGCTGGAGGCCGCCATCACAGCACCCCGATCAGTTTGACTTCGAACGTGACCGGCTGGCCGGCCAGCGGGTGGTTGAAGTCGAACAGCGCCCAGTCCTCCTCGGCCGGGCCGACCTCGCGCACCACGCCGGCGAACGAGCCCTGGCCGTCGGGCGTGGGGAACTGCACCACGTCGCCGACGTTGTAGCTGTCCTCCGGGTCGCCCAGCTCGCGCAGCATCGCCAGCTTCACGCGCTGCAGCAGCTCGGGGTTGCGCTCGCCGAAGGCCTCGCCGGCGGCGAGTTCGAAGTGCGCGTGCGTGCCTTCCTCGAGCCCGATCAGGTGGCGCTCGATGGCGGGCGAGAGCTCGCCGCTCCCCAATGAGAGGGTGGCCGGCTTCTCGGCGAAGGTGTTGACAATGTCGCCGCCGGGGCCGGCGAGGCGGTAGTGCAGGGTCAGGAAGGATCCCGCTTGGACCTGAGGCACGTCGTGTCCTGTTCGTTCTCGCTGAAACCGCGTGATTTTAGGTGGCGCGCCCGGAGCGCCGCCGCTGCACGCCTGGAGCCACCATGAAGGACTTGCCGGCCGCGCTGCGGCCGCGGGAAAAACTGCAGTCGCTCGGCGCTGCGGCGCTGGCCGACGCCGAGCTGCTGGCGCTGCTGCTGCGCACCGGCGTGCGCGGCAAGGGCGTGCTGCAGATGGCCGAGGAACTGTTGCAGGCCCACGGTGGGGTCGCCGGGCTGCTGCAGGCCGCGCCGGCGGCGCTGTCGGCAGTCAAGGGGCTGGGGCCGGCCAAGCGCGCCGAACTGCAGGCGGTGATGGAGCTGGCGCGCCGCGCGATGGTGCTGGAGCTGTCGCAAAAGCCGGTGTTCGACGCACCGGCCCGGGTTCGGGAATACTTGCGCCTGCAGCTGGCGCACCTGCCGCACGAGGTGTTCGCCGTGCTGTTCCTCGATGCCCAGAACCGCCTGATCGTGTTTGAAGAGATGTTCCGCGGCACCCTCATGCAGGCCAGCGTCTACCCGCGAGAGATCGTCAAGCGGGCGCTGGCCCACAACGCGGCCAGCGTCGTGCTGGCCCACAACCATCCCTCCGGCGTGGCCGAGCCGTCGCGCGCCGACGAGGCGCTGACCCGCCAGGTCTGCCAGGCGCTGGCGCTGGTGGACGTGCGCGTGCACGACCATTTCGTGATCGGCCGCGAAGGGGCGGTGTCGTTCGCCGAGCGGGGGCTGCTGTGAGCAAGCCCTTGGTGGTGCAGGGACTGGCTGCCCTCGGCGAGGTGCGCAAGGTGATGCAGGCGCGCCTGCAGGCCGAGCGCGAGGCGGCACAGCGGGCGGCCGCCGCGGCGCTGGCGCGCGAGCGCGAACACACGCTGTTCCTGCGAACGGTGGGCGAGGTGACGCCGCTGCCGCAGCGCGGCCAGGCCGTGATCGAGCGCCCGCGGCCGGCGCCGGTGCCGCGCCAGCGCGAACGTGACGAGCAGGCGGTGCTGCGCGAAGCGCTGTCCGACGAGTTCGACGCCGAGTCGCTGATGGAGACCGACGATCAGCTGTCGTACCGCCGCAGCGGCGTGGGCATCGACGTGCTCGGCCAGCTGCGCCGCGGCCGCTGGGTGGTGCAGGGCCAGATCGACCTGCACGGCCTGACGCGCGACGAGGCACGCGAGGCGCTCGGCGGTTTCCTGCAGGGCGCCGGCAAGCGCGGCTGGCGCTGCGTGCGCGTGGTGCACGGCAAGGGCCTCGGCTCACCGCGCCGCGAGCCGGTGCTCAAGGGCAAGGTGCGCGCGTGGCTGGTGCAGCGGCAGGACGTGCTGGCGTTCACGCAGGCGCGTGGGCCGGACGGCGGTGCCGGAGCGTTGATCGTGCTGCTCGATTCGGCACCGTCGCGGCTGGAGCGGCGCGACGGGCGCGACCGCCGCCGCCAGGAGCCGGGCCGCCATGGGGGGTGACGTGCGCATCGTCGAAGTGGGCCCGCGCGACGGCCTGCAGAACGAGCCGGCGCCCGTCGGCACGGCCACCAAACTCGAGCTGGTCCGCCGGCTGGTCGACGCCGGGCTGCGCGAGGTCGAGGTCACCGCGTTCGTCTCGCCGAAGTGGGTGCCGCAGATGGCCGACCACCGTGAGGTGATGGCCGCGCTGGCGCCGCGCGACGACCTCGTGTACCACGTGCTGACGCCGAACCTGCGGGGCCTGCAGGCCGCGCTGGCGGCGGGCGCGCGGCAGGTCGCGGTGTTCGCGGCCGCTTCCGAGACCTTCTCCCGGCGCAACATCAACTGCAGCATCGACGAGTCGCTGGCGCGCTTCGCGCCGGTGATGGCCGAGGCGGCGCGGGCCGGCATCCGCGTGCGCGGCTACGTGTCGTGCGCGGTGGCCTGCCCGTACGAAGGGCCCGTGGCGCCGCAGGCCGCGGCGCGGGTGGCGCGGGCGTTGCACGAGATGGGCTGCCACGAGGTTTCGCTGGGCGACACCATCGGCACCGGCACGCCCGGCACGGTGCTGCGGCTGCTGGAAGCGGCGGCGCAGGCGGTGCCGCTGGCGCAGCTGGCCGGCCATTTCCACGACACCTACGGCATGGGCGTCGCGAACGTGCTGGCCGCCTACCAGTTCGGAGTGCGGTGTTTCGACGCGTCGGTGGCCGGGCTCGGCGGCTGCCCATATGCCAGGGGGGCGACCGGCAACGTCGCCACCGAGGACGTGGTCTACCTGCTCGAGGGGCTGGGCGTGCGCACCGGCATCGACCTCGACGCGCTGGTCGACGCCGGCGACTGGATCTGCCGCGCGCTGGGGCGGCGCAACGCGTCGCGCACCGCCACCGCGCTGCTGGCGCGGCGCACCGCGAAGGGCTGAACCGGCCTCAGAGCTTGCGCACGGCCGCCTGGTTCACCATCCAGTCGGCGGTCTGGAAGAAGCTCGGGTTCAAGCGGTCGATCAGCGCTTCGGGCAGGCCGCTCTCGCGCATCGCCTGGTCCATGCACAGCAGCCACTGGTCGCGCTCCACCACGCCGATGGCGAACGGCAGGTGGCGGGCGCGCAGCCGCGGATGGCCAAAACGTTCGACGTAGTGCTGCGGGCCGCCGAGCCAGCCGCACAGGAACCAGGAGAGCTTGTCGCGGGCGCTCTCGAGGCTGGGGCCGTGCGCTGCGCGCAGCTGGGCGTACGCCGGTTCGAGGTCCATCAGGTCGTAGAAGCGGTCGACCAGCTGGCGCACCACCGCTTCGCCGCCGACGAGGTCGAACGGGGTCACGGTCTGTTCTGCGGGGAGGTCTTCGGTGCGGTCCGGGGAAGTCATGGCCGCCATTGTCCCCGCCGCGGCGCGGCAAGGACTGTCAGGGGTCAAGGCTGGACGGCTTCTTCGATCTTGGTCGCCAGCTGCGTCATCGCCTGGGCGGCGCTGCAGCCGGGGAACATCTGCATCATCAGCTGGCGGCGCTGCACCGCTTCGCGCACGGTCTTGTCGCTCGGGATCTCGCCAAGGTAGCGCAGCTTGACGCTCTGGTTGTCGGCCAGCTTGACGAAGCGGTCGACCACCGTCTGCAGCTGCTGCGCGACGGTGCGGCCTTCGCCGGTGCGGGTCACCTGGTTGACCGCGACCAGCATCTGCCGGCGGCTCTGCTGCATCGCCAGGACCTTGATGGTGGCGTAGGCGTCGGCCAGCGACGTCGGTTCGGGTGTCGCGACGATCAGCACGTGGTCGGCCAGCGACACGGCGTGCAGCACGACGTCGGAGATGCCGGCGCCGGTGTCCACCAGCACGTGGTCGTAGCGCGGCCGCACGCTTTGCAGCACCTGCATCAGCTGGTCGCGCACCTCGGGCGTCAGGCGCGAATACTCCACCAGGCCAGAGCCGGCGAGCAGCACGTCGAAGCCGCCCGGCGCGTTCAGCAGCGCGGCATCGAGCGAGGCCTTGCCGGTGAAGACGTCGTGCAGCGTGGTCTTGGGCTGCAGGTTCAGCACCACGTCGAGGTTGGCCAGGCCCAGGTCGGCATCGATCACCAGCACCCGGTGACCGAGCTTGGCCAGTGCGGCGGCGAGGTTCGCCGACACGAAGGTCTTGCCGACACCGCCCTTGCCGCTGGTGACCGCATGGATGCGCGCGCCACGGGTCGCCGTGGAAGGCGCCGGAGGAGCTGCGGGCGTGGAGAGGGGGGCGTTCATGTGGGAAGGCGGGTTTCGTCCGGCATGAAAGCCGAAGGCGTGCTGAACAGCAGCTCGCGCTCCTCGGCGCTCACTTCGGAGACGGCCGGGCTTTCGAGGCAGGCGCGGTTGCGGCCGGCAGCCTTGGCGCGGTAGAGCTGCTGGTCGGCACGTTCGTACCAGAGATGTCGTGACGACCGCACCCACTGCGGCGCGAAGGCGCCGCCGATGCTGACGCTGACCTGCAGCGTGGCTGAGGGCGACACGGCGATGCGCAGTTGTTCGATGCGCTCGCGCAGCCGCTCGGCCACCTGCTGGCCAAAAGCAGGCGAGCAGTTGGGCAGCACCATCGCGAACTCCTCGCCGCCGATGCGGGCGACGGTGTCCATCGGGCGCACACATTGCAACAGGCTGCGGCCCACGGCCTGGATCACCAGGTCGCCGGCGCCGTGGCCATGGGTGTCGTTGACACGCTTGAAGTGGTCGATGTCGGCCACCAGCAGCAGGGCGGTGTCACCGGCGCGGGCGACGCGGTCGAGTTCGCCTTCGAGGGCGGCTTCGAACTGGCGCCGGTTCACCAGGCCGGTCAGCGGATCGGTGCTGGACAGTGCACACAGCGCATCGACCAGCGCCTGCAGCCAGGGCTCCGAGCCTTCCTGCAGTTGCGGTGGCAGTGCCACGCCGGAGCGCGACAACAGCTGCATCGCGTGCGACAGGCGCAGCAGCGGACCGGGTCCTGCCGCACGCGCGGCAACGCCGCCCCGGTCCGGGACATCCACGGCGTCGGGGCGCGAGCCGTCGAGATCGACGGAAGCAGCGGGCAGGGGGAGCATCACGAAGGGCAGTCTAGCGCAGGGGTCTGGGCGCACAGCGCAGAGATGACCGTGAAGTGCCAGGCAAACCTGCAATTCTGCTCAGCTCAATCCGCGCACACTCGAACCGATAAAGCAAGGACCGCTCGACGTCCGAGCCTGTTGCCCGCCCGATCCCCATGCCCATCGCCATCTCTCCTGCCCCGGCGGCCGCGCCTTCGAGCGCCGATGCCCAGCCGAGGGAGTTCAGCTTCGATGCGCGCGACTTCGCGCGGGTGCGTCAGCTGATCTACCAGCGGGCCGGCATCAGCCTGCACGAACACAAGCAGGCGATGGTGTACAGCCGCCTGTCGCGGCGCCTGCGCGAGACCGGGTACCAGTCGTTCTCGGCGTACCTGCAGTGGCTGGAGGGCGTCACCGGCGAGGCCGGCGAGCGCGAATGGCAGGAGTTCGTGAATTGCCTCACCACCAATCTCACGGCGTTCTTCCGTGAAGAGCATCACTTCCCGGTGCTGGCGGAAACGCTGGCCAAGCTGGGCAGCGGCCGGCCCATCCGCATCTGGTGCAGCGCCGCCTCCACCGGCGAGGAACCCTACTCACTGGCGATGTGCGCGGTCGAGTCGCTGGGCAACAGCGCACCGGTCAAGATCCTCGCCAGCGACATTGACACCAATGTGCTCGCCCAGGCGCAGCGGGGCGTGTATGCCGCCGATGCCCGCGGCCTGAGCCCCGAGCGGCTGAAGCGCCACTTCCTGCGCGGCACCGGGGCCAACCAGGGCAGCATCCGCGTGCGGCCCGAGCTGCAGCGCATGATCGAGTTCCGCCCGTTCAACCTGATGAACGCGCAGTGGTCGATGGGTGAAGCGTTCGACGTGGTGTTCTGCCGCAACGTGATGATCTATTTCGATGCCGCGACGCAGCGCAAGGTGCTCGAACGCATCCATGGCGTGATGAAGCCGAACGGCACGCTGTTCGTCGGCCACTCCGAGAATTTCACCGAGGCCCGCGACCTGTTCCAGTTGCGCGGCAAGACCGTCTACCTGCGCGCCTGAGGCGTGTGCCTGGATCACTTGAGGACCTGCTGATGCAAGCCACGGCCGCCGCCCCGATCGGCACCCGCACCGCCAGACTGGACAAGCTGCGGGCCCAGCCCCGCAAGCCGGGCGAGGCGTCGTTCTTCTTCTACGACGCGTTCTTCAAATGCGAGGCGGTGAAGGTGCTGCCAGGCGAATACTTCGTGCACGACGAAGACGTGATCATCATGACCACGCTCGGCTCCTGCATCGCGGCCTGCCTGTGGGACCGCGTCGCCAAGGTGGGCGGCATGAACCACTTCATGTTGCCCGATGCCGGCGCCGGATCGCCCGATGGCGGCCGCTACGGCTCGTACGCGATGGAACTGCTGATCAACGAACTGATGAAGCGCGGCGCGACCCGCTCGACGCTGGAAGCCAAGGTGTTCGGCGGCGGCGCGGTGATCAGCGGCATGAGCACGCTGAACGTCGGCGAGCGCAACACGCAGTTCGTGATGGACTACCTGAAGACCGAACGCATCCCGATCGTCTCGAAGGACGTGATGGAGATCTACCCGCGCAAGGTGTGTTTCCTGCCCGCCAGTGGCAAGGCCATGGTCAAGCGCCTCGCGCCCACGAGCACCGAAGGCCTGGTCGCGCAGGACCGCGACGCGGCGCAGAAGGCCCGCTCGTCCACGCACGTGGGCGGCACGGTCGACCTGTTCTGACCTGCAGTACAACAACACGAAGCCCCTCGAAGGAGCCCGTTCATGAGCAAAACCCGCGTCATCGTGGTCGACGATTCGGCCCTGGTCCGCACGTTGCTGGCCGAGATCATCAACCGCCAGCCGGACATGGCCTGCATCGGCGCTGCCGCCGACCCGTATGCGGCGCGCGAGATGATCCGCAACCTCAACCCGGACGTCATCACGCTGGACGTCGAGATGCCCCGCATGGACGGCATCGACTTCCTCTCCAAGCTGATGCGGTTGCGGCCGATGCCGGTGGTGATGGTGTCGACGCTGACCGAGCGTGGCGCCGAGGTCACGCTGAAGGCATTGGAACTGGGCGCGATCGACTTCGTCGCGAAGCCGAAGCTCGGCGTGGCCGACGGCATGCGCCAACTCGCCCAGGAGATCACCGAGAAGATCCGCATCGCCGCGCGGGCGCGCGTCAGCCGGCTGACCACCTCGGTGGCCGTCTCGAGCGTCACCGCCGACGTGCACGTGGCCTCGGGCACCAAGCCGGCGCCGGTGTCCCATGCGCTGGGCCGCCTGTCGACCGAGAAGATCGTCTTCATCGGCGCCTCCACCGGCGGCACCGAAGCCACCCGCGAGGTACTGTGTGCACTGCCGCCGGACGCGCCGGCCGTGATGATCACGCAGCACATGCCGCCGGGGTTCACGAAGAGCTACGCGACGCGGCTCGATTCGCTGTGCCAGATCGCGGTGAAGGAAGCCACCGATGGCGAGCGGGTGCTGCCCGGCCATGCCTACATCGCGCCGGGGGGCCTGCACCTGTCGGTGGAGCGTTCGGGCGCCAACTACATCGCCCGCGTGCGCGATGGCGAGCCGGTGAACCGGCACAAGCCGAGCGTCGAGGTGCTGTTCAACTCGGCTGCGGCCGTGGTGGGCCGCAACGCGCTGGGCGTGATGCTCACCGGCATGGGCGCCGATGGCGCGAAGGCGATGCGCACGATGCGCGACGCCGGGGCCTACTGCGTGGCGCAGGATGAGGCCAGCTGCGTGGTGTTCGGCATGCCGCGCGAGGCGATCGCCGCGGGTGCGTGCCAGGAGGTGCTGCCGTTGAAGAACATCGCGGCGCACTTGATGGACCACCTGCGCAGCACTGCCGGGGTGTCGATGAACCGGGTGTGAGGCTCGTGGGGCGCGCATCGCGGCTGAAGCCGCTCCTACAAAAGATGACCCAGGCAGGAGTTCTGTAGGAGCGGCTTCAGCCGCGATGGCGTTTCAAAGAAACAAACCCTGCAGGTCGCTCAGGAAGTCGAAGCCCCGTTCGGTGGGCTTCACCTGGTGCAGATCCGCCTCGATCAGCCCCTTGGCGACGCCCTGTTCCAGCCCCTGTTGCAGCGTCGACACCGGCAGCCCGGTGCGTGCGCGGTACAGCTCGAGTTCGAAACCCTCGCGCAGCCGCAGCGCGTTCAGCATGAACTCGAACGGCAGCGCCTTGCGGCCCACTTCCTCGTCGTTGGACACCGCCTCGCCGGCCATCGCCTTCGCCATGTAGGTGGCGGGATCGCGCCAGCGCACCTGGCGCACGACACGGTGCGGGAAGCTCAACTTGCTGTGCGCACCGGCACCGATGCCGAGGTAGTCGCCGAACTGCCAGTAGTTCAGGTTGTGCGTGCAGCGGTGGCCCGGGCGGGCATAGGCCGACACCTCGTAGCGCTGCAGGCCCTGCGTGCCGGTGGTGGCGGTGATCAGGTCGAGCATCTCGGCGGCGAGGTCGTCGTCCGGCAGCCCGGCCGGCGGCCGGTTCGCGAACACCGTGTTCGGCTCCACCGTCAGGTGGTAGACCGACAGGTGGGGCGGCTTGACCGCCAGCGCCTGCGCGAGGTCGGTGGCCAGGCCGTCGAGCGTCTGGCCCGGCAGCGCGTACATCAGGTCGAGGTTGAAGGTGTCGAACGCGGCCGCGGCTTCCTCTGCCGCGGCGATGGCCTGGTCGCGGTCGTGCACCCGGCCCAGTGCCTTCAGCTGCGCATCGTCGAAGCTCTGCACGCCGATCGACAGCCGCGAGACCCCGGCCTGGCGGAACGCGCGGAAGCGATCCCGCTCGAACGTGCCGGGGTTGGCCTCCAGCGTGATCTCGCAGCCCGGTGCCAAGGGCAGCAGCAGGCGGGTGTCGCTCAGCAGCCGCTCGATGCCGGCGGGCGAGAACAGGCTGGGCGTGCCGCCGCCGATGAAGATGCTCTGCACCGTGCGGCCCCACACGAGCGGGAGTGCGGTCTCGAGGTCGGCGCGCAGGGCGTCGAGGTACGCCGCTTCGGGCAGTTCCTGTTGTTTTGCCTCGTGCGAGTTGAAGTCGCAATACGGGCACTTGCGCAGGCACCAGGGCAGGTGCACGTACAGAGAAAGCGGCGGCAGCTCGGGCAGCTGCAGCAGGCCCGGGCGCAGGTAGCGCGCGGCGGCGTCGGCTTGCAGCGAGGTCACAGCCGCCACACCTCGCGCATCAGCGTGCGCATCTGGGCCGCGGCCAGCGCGCGGTGGCTGTGGCGGTTCTTCGTCTCGGCATCGAGCTCGGCCACGGTGTGACCCAGCGACGGGATGAACAGCAGCGGGTCGTAGCCGAAGCCGCCGGTGCCTTGCAGCGACTCGCGCAGCGTGCCCTGCCAGCGGCCGCAGGCGATCAGCGGCTCGGGATCGTCGGCCGAGCGGATGGCCACCAGCGTGCACAGGAAGTGCGCCTGCCGGTGTGCCTGGCCCTGCAGGCGTTCGAGCAGCAGCCGGTTGTTCGCGGCGTCCTGCAGGGCGCGCTGCTGTTCGCGTTCGCCGGGCGCGAACGTGATCGGCGCGTAATGCGCCGAGACCACGCCCGGCGCACCGCCCAGCGCATCGACGCACAGGCCGGAGTCGTCGGCGATCGCCGCGCGGCCGCTCGTCTGCGCCGCATGCCGCGCCTTCGCCAGCGCGTTCTCGACGAAGGTGACATGCGGCTCCTCGGCCTCGCTGACGCCGAGGCTGCCCTGTGTCACCAGCTCGATCGGCAGGCCGTCGAACAGGGCGGCCAGTTCCTTCAGCTTCTTGGCGTTGTTGGACGCGAGCACGAGTTGCATGGCGGGTTCCTGGTCGATCAGAGGCCCAGGGCCGCCTTCTGGTGCTTCACCAGCTGCGCGATGCCGAGTTCGCCCAGGGTGGTCAGCTGCTCGAGCTCGGTGCGCGTGAAGGCCACGCCTTCGGCGGTGCCCTGCAGCTCGACGTAGTGGCCGGCCCCGGTCATCACGATGTTCATGTCGGTGTCGCAGGCCGAGTCTTCGGTGTATTCGAGGTCCAGCAGCGGCGTGCCCTCGACGATGCCCACCGACACCGCGGCGACGAAGTCGCGGATCGGCGAATCGCCGAGCAGGCCCTGGCCCTGCAGCCAGGTGACCGCGTCGTGCGCGGCGACGAAGGCGCCGGTGATGGCGGCGGTGCGGGTGCCGCCGTCGGCCTGCAGCACGTCGCAGTCGAGCGAGAGGGTGCGCTCGCCGAGCTTGGCGAGGTCGAACACGCAGCGCAGCGAACGGCCGATCAGGCGCTGGATCTCCTGCGTGCGGCCGCTCTGCTTGCCCTTGGCGGCCTCGCGCGCGCTGCGGGTGTGCGTGGCGCGCGGCAGCATGCCGTATTCGGCGGTGACCCAGCCTTCGCCGCTGCCCTTCTTGTGCGGCGGCACGCGTTCTTCCACGGACGCGGTGCAGAGCACGCGGGTGTCGCCGAACGCGACCAGCACCGAGCCCTCGGCGTGCTTGGTGTACTGGCGGGTGATCGAGATGGGGCGCAGGGCATCGTTGGCCCGGCCTTGGGAGCGCTGGTAGGTCATGGGGTAAAGCTTTCGTTCTGTGGGCCGGAGCGGCCCACGATGGACCGTGGGATCAGCGCCTGTTGCGCGCTGCGGCGCCGCTGCGCTGGATGGCTTCGTTGATCTCGCGGATGCTGCGTTCGATCTCCGCTTCATCGAGCAGGTCGTCGGCGTCGCCCGGGCCCACGCCGGCCTGGATGGTCGAGGCGAACACGTCGTCGGCCAGCGTGTCGGTCTCGATCGCGCTGTCCTCGTCATCCTCGGCCGATTCCCATTCGACCGCGAGCACGGTGACGTTGTCGCTGCGCTCGCCCGCCACGCGCAGCGCCTCCTCGACCAGCTCGGGCACCGCGTCGGTGATCGGGCGGGTGGACAGGCAGTGCGCGATGGTGTCGTCGTCCACCGAGCCCCACAGGCCGTCGGAGCACAGCAGCACCCGGTCGCCGGGCATCATCAGCAGCGGGCCGACGGTGTCGATCACCGGCTTGCCGGGGCTGCCCAGGCAGGTGAACAGCACGTTGCGGTTGACCTTGTCGCCCAGCGGCACGACACCGGCGAGGGTTTCCTGCAGCTCGCAATACGAGTGGTCGCGCGTGCGCGCCAGCAGGCGGCCGCCGCGCACCAGGTACAGCCGCGAATCGCCGCAATGCGACCAGTAGGCCTCGCGGCCCTGCAGCACGCAGGCCACCATCGTCGTGCGCGGCGTGTCGAGCAGCGCGCGTTCGGTGGCATAGCGGATCAGCGCGTGGTGGCCGGCGAGGATCGACTCGTTCAGGAACCGTCGCGGGTCTTTCAGCACCGGCCGGGCCTCGCGCTGGAACTGCGCGGCCATCGTCTGCAGCGACATCTGCGAGGCGACCTCGCCCTCGGGATGGCCGCCCATGCCGTCGGCCAGCGCGAAGAGGCCGGAGTCCCGCGTGTAGCAGTAGCCCATGCGGTCCTCGTTCTTCTCGCGGCCGCCGCGGCGGCTGATCTGGTAGACCGAAAAACGCATGGAAGGCCCGCCGAAAGCTCACGCTTTGGCGTTGCTGGTCTTGAAGTTTTCGAGTTGCAGCTTGACGCGTTCGCTGAAGCTCAGTTTGGTGTAGCGGCGCTCGGTCTCACGCGCGAGTTCCTTCTGCAGCGCGAACACGCTCTGCGGCCGGGCCAGCGGGTCGAGCGACATGCACCACTCGGTCACCTCGATGAGGTTGTCCGAGTAGACGTTGCGCAGGCGCGAGAGCGACAGGCTCAGCCGGTCTTTCTCGATGCGCTGCGGCGCGTCGTTCGGCGGGTAGCCCTGCATGCAGGCGTAGATGCAGGCGCCGATCGCGTAGATGTCGGTCCAGGGCCCGAGCGAGCCGTCGCGGCGGTACATCTCGGGCGCGGCGAAGCCGGGGGTGTACATCGGCCGGATGAAGTTGCCTTCCTTGCTCAGCACTTCGCGCGCGGCGCCGAAGTCCAGCATCACCGCCTTGTTGTCGTTGGTGATGAAGATGTTGGCCGGCTTGATGTCCAGGTGCAGCATCTTGTGCTGGTGCACGATGCGCAGGCCGCGCAGGATCTCGTCGAACAGGCTGCGGATGGTCGATTCGCGGAAGACCTTGTCGCGCTTCAGATCGCGGGCGGTGACGATGAAATCCTGCAGCGTGTCGCCCTGCAGGTAGTTCATCACCATGTAGACGGTTTCGTTCTCGCGGAAGAAATTCAGCACCGAGACCACGCTCTGGTGCGAGATCTGTGCAAGCGAGCGGCCTTCTTCGAAGAAGCTCTTCAAGCCGAGCCGGTACAGCGGCTGCTTTTCAGGCTTGACACGCGGAATCAACTCGCCCGGCGATCGCTCTGCCAGCGAGGAGGGCAGATACTCCTTGATCGCGACGAGCCGGCGTTCCGCGTCTTCCGCGAGGTACACCAACCCGAAACCGCCTGCGGCCAGCTTCTTGACGATCGAGTAGCCACCCACCACCGTGCCGGGCGGCAACGGAGCTGGTTTGGGCTTTGACATAATCGAGTTTTTGCGTAGTGAAATCCGCGATGCCAGTTTACAGCATGACCGGATACGCCAGCGCCACGGTGACGGCCGACGCCGCCCGGGACGATGGCGTGGCCGAAGCCGGTGCACGCGCCGGCGCAGGGGCGTCGGTCACGGTCGAGCTGCGCTCGGTCAACAGCCGCTTCCTCGACCTGACGCTGCGCCTGCCCGACGAATACCGGGCCCTCGAACCGGCGCTGCGCGAGGTGGTGTCGGCCGGGCTGAAGCGGGGCAAGGTGGAGTTGCGGCTGACGGCCGAGGCCGGCAGCGGCGGGGCCGCCAACGGGCTGTCGCCCGAGCTGCTGCACCAGCTGGCGCACCTCGAGGGGTCGGTACAGAACTGGCTGCCCAAGGCCGCCGGGCTGAGCGTCTTCGAAGTGCTGCAGTGGAGCCGCGGCAACCAGCAGCTGCCGGCCCTCGACCAGACCGCGCTGGAAGCGGCACGCCTGGCCACCGAGCGGCTGCGCGAGGCCCGCGAGCGCGAGGGTGAGCGTCTGGTCGGCATCCTGATGGAGCGGGTGCATGGCTTGCGCGCGCTGGCCCAGCAGGCCGAGCCGCTGCTGCCGCAGGTGGTGGCGCGCCAGCGCGAGCGCTTCCTGCAGCGCTGGCACGACGCGCTGGCGGCCGCCGGTGCGGCCAGCAGCATCGACGAACAAAGCCTGCACGAGCGGGCGATGGCCGAGGCGGCGTCGTTCGCGCTGCGCATCGACGTGGCCGAGGAACTGTCCCGCCTGGCCGCGCACCTCGACGAGATCGAGCGGCTGCTCACCCGCCAGGGCGGCGAACTCGGCAAGCGGCTCGATTTCCTGATCCAGGAGCTGCACCGCGAGTCGAACACGCTGGGATCGAAGTCGGCCGCCCTTGAGTTGACGCAGATTTCGGTCGAAATGAAGGTCCTCGTCGAGCAGCTGCGCGAGCAGGTGCAGAACGTGGAATGACGGACTGACTGGCTGACGATGGAATACCCCGGTAATCTCTATGTGGTGGCGGCGCCTTCGGGCGCCGGCAAGTCGAGCCTGGTGAAGGCACTGCTCGAACTGGACGCGCGCCTGGCCGTCTCGGTGTCACACTCCACGCGCAAGCCGCGCGGCCAGGAGCAGGACGGCCGCGAGTACCACTTCGTCTCGGTCGAGACCTTCCGCTCGATGATCGAGCACGGCGACTTCTTCGAATGGGCCGAGGTGCACGGCAACCTCTACGGCACCTCGCGCAAGGCCATCGAGGAGCGCATGCGCAACGGCGAGGACGTCGTGCTCGAGATCGACTACCAAGGTGCGCTGCAGATCAAGCAGCTGTTCCCGACCGCGGTGCTGATCTTCATCCTGCCGCCCTCGTGGGACGAGCTGCGCCAGCGCCTGCTGCGGCGCGGCGAGGACGACGGCGAGGTGATCGAGCAGCGCATGGTCAATGCCCGCCACGAGGTGGCGCAGGCCAAACACTTCGACTACATCGTCGTCAACGCCCTGTTCGAGACGGCGCTCTTCGACCTGAAGGCCATCGTCACCGCGCAGCGGCTAAAATACGCTACTCAGCGCCGCAGCCGCTCGGCTGTGTTCGAGGCGCTGCAGCTCTCCTGAGCTGCCGCCGCCCGCCGCGCCCACCCACTTCCTGCTCCTACGCCATGGCCCGCATCACCGTCGAAGACTGTCTCGATAAGATCCCGAACCGTTTCCAGCTGGTGCTCGCGGCGACCTACCGCGCCCGCATGCTGAGCCAGGGCCACAGCGCCAAGATCGAGTCGAAGAACAAGCCCGGCGTCACGGCGCTGCGCGAGATCGCGGCCGGCGAAGTGGGCCTGGAGATGCTGCGCAAGGTGCCGACCTGAGGGGCCCGACCGGGCGGCGCTGCGCCCGTCGCAGGTCGTCCGATGCAAGCCCTGGCGCGCGCCCGATGAAGGGCTTCACGCTACAGTGACGGCATGAGTTCGCGCACCGCCGCCGTCCTTCGCCGCATGTTCTTCCCGCCCTGGGCGGCGCGGGAGGACAAGGCTGCGCCGACGGCGCCGTCCGCCAACCGCAAGCCACCGCGCGAGGTGGTGCCCGCCGTGCCGGGCGCCCACCATGCCAGCGCCGCCTCGTTCGCCGCGCTGATCGACAAGCTCGACTACCTCGACGCCGCCGACATCCAGCGCGTGCGCGAGGCCTACCGTTTCGCCGACGAGGCCCACCTCGGCCAGTTCCGCGCCAGCGGCGAGCCGTACATCACCCATCCCATCGCCGTCGCCGGCCTGTGCGCCGACTGGAAGCTCGATGCGCAGGCCATCATGGCCGCGCTGATGCACGACGCGATGGAAGACTGCGGCGTCACGAAGACGCAGCTGGTCGAACGCTTCGGCACCGCCTGCGCCGAGCTGGTCGACGGCCTCACCAAGCTCGACAAGCTGCAGTTCTCGACCCGGGAGGAGTCGCAGGCCGAGTCGTTCCGCAAGATGCTGCTGGCGATGGCGCGCGACGTGCGCGTCATCCTCGTGAAGCTGGCCGACCGGCTGCACAACATGCGCACGATGGAGGCGGTGGCGGGCAACAAGCGCAGCCGCGTCGCGCGCGAGACGCTCGACATCTACGTGCCCATCGCGCACCGGCTGGGCCTGAACCAGACCTACCGCGAGCTGCAGGAGCTGTCGTTCAAGGCGATGCAGCCGTGGCGCCATGCCGCGCTCGAGAAGGCCATCGCCCGCGCCCGCGGCTACCGCCGCGACATGGTCGAACGGGTGCGCAAGGAGGTCGAGGTCGCGCTGTCGCAGGCCGGCCTGCCCTCGCAGGTGTACGGCCGCGAGAAGACCATCCACTCGATCTACCGCAAGATGCGCGAGAAGCACCTGAGCTTCGCGCAGGTGAACGACATCTTCGGTTTCCGCGTCGTGGTCGACACGCTGCCCGACTGCTACCTCGCGCTGGGCGTGCTGCACCAGCTCTACAAGCCGATGCCCGGGCGCTTCAAGGACTACATCGCGATCCCGAAGGCCAACGGCTACCAGTCGTTGCACACCACGCTGATCAGCCCGCTGGGCACGGCGGTGGAGTTCCAGATCCGCACCGCGGCGATGCATGCGGTGGCCGAGGCGGGCATCGCCGCCCACTGGATGTACAAGAGCGACGAGGGCGCCGGCGAGGTCTCCGACGAACAGCGGCTGGGCACGATGTGGCTGCAGTCGCTGATCGACATCCAGAACGAAACGCGCGATTCGGCCGAGTTTCTCGAACACGTCAAGATCGACCTGTTTCCCGAGTCGGTCTATGTCTTCACGCCGAAGAGCAAGATCCTGGCGCTGCCGCGTGGCGCCACCGCGGTGGACTTCGCGTACGCGATCCACTCCGGCGTGGGGGACCACTGCGTCGCCGCGCGCGTCAACGGCGAGCCGGTGGCGCTGCGCACCGAGCTGCGCTCGGGCGACGTGGTCGAGATCATCACCGCGCCGTCGGCGCGGCCCAACCCGGCCTGGCTCAACTTCGTGCGCACCGGCCGGGCGCGCTCGAAGATCCGCCACTACCTGAAGAACCTCGAGGCCGAGGAATCGCAGGGGCTCGGCGAGAAGCTGCTGATGCAGGCGCTGCGCGCCGAAGGCCTGAAGATGCCGGGCGACCGCAAGGAATCGGACCAGGCGGTGTGGGCGTCGCTCGTCAAGTGGAGCGGCAACCGCAACATGCAGGAGCTGATGATCGACATCGGCCTGGGCAAGAAGGTCGCCTCGATCGTCGCCAAACGGCTGGCCAAGCAGCTCAAGGACGAGGGCGTCAAGCCCGACGCGCTGATGCTGACCAGCGGCCGCTACATCAGCGACGGCGAGACCCCGGCGCAGGGCGCCGTGGTCATCGACGGCAGCGAGAACGCCACCGTGCAGCTGGGCACCTGCTGCCGCCCGATCCCGGGCGATGAGGTGGTCGGCTACCTCGGCCGCGGCGAGGGCCTGGTGGTGCACACCGCCGAGTGCAGCGTCGGCAAGCGGCTGAAGGAGCGCGACAGCGAGCACTGGCTGGCCGTCGAGTGGTCCGACCACCCGCAGCGCCCCTTCGAGACCGCGGTGGCGGTGCTGGTGCGCAACGGCAAGGGCGTGTTGGCCGAGGTGGCCCAGGCCGTCAGCAGCGCCGAGGCCGACATCGTCAACGTCAAGATGGACCCGGTGACCAGCGGCGAAACCAGCGAGCTGGGCCTGCTGCTCAGCGTGCGCGACCGCCAGCACCTGGCCGACGTGCTGCGGGTCGTGCGACGCGCGCCCTCCGTCGAGCGGGTGGTGCGCGTCAAGCCGTGACGCGGTTCAGCCGGCCGCCAGCAGGTGGCCGAGCTGGCCGAGCGCGATCAGCGTGCCCGCGGTGAAGATGCTGCCGCCAACGGCGAGTTGCAGCTTGTCGGTCCAGCGGGAGGCGTCGTGGGAGGGCATTGCGTCTGCTCCAGGTTGTCGTCGCGTACGAGGATCGCGCTTCGACGCCCCGCTGGCAATTTGAATGCCTCAAGCGCTGCGATAGCGAACGCCGGTGACGCCCTCAGCCGGGGGCCGGGTACCGCACCGACAGGATCTCCAGCCGTTCGAGCCCACCCGGCGTCATCAGCTGCACCTCGTCGCCTTCGCGGGCCTTCAGCATCGCGCGCGCGATCGGCGCCACCCAGCTGACCTCGCCGCGCAGGCTGTCGGCCTCGTCGATGCCCTTGATGGTGATGGTGCGCTCCTCTCCGGCGGCGGTGGCATAGGTGACGGTGGCGCCGAAGAACACCTGGTCGCTGCCATGGTGCGCGCTCGGGTCGGCCACCTCGGCGAGGTCCAGCCGCTTGGTCAGGAAGCGGATGCGCCGGTCGATCTCGCGCAGGCGCTTCTTGCCGTAGAGGTAGTCGCCGTTCTCCGAGCGGTCGCCGTTCTTCGCGGCCCAGCTCACCGTCTCCACCACCTTCGGGCGCTCGACGTCGAGCAGCTGCATCAGCTCGCCGCGCAGCGTGCGGTAGCCCTGCGGCGTCATGTAGTTGCGGCTGCCGGCCGGCAGCGCCGGGAGGGCGGGGCCGTCGTCTTCGTCGTCGGACGCGTCCTGTTCGCGCGTAAAGGCCTTGCTCATGGTGTGCAGAAGTCACGGATGACAGGAAGGTGGCGGTGCGGGCCCTCAACCGCGCCGATTCGGCGCCGATTCACACGGCAACCCGCAGTTTTGAAAGAAAACGCGACGCTGCGGCCGTTTCACAACCTTTCAATTCAACGCATCCGCCACGATCCGCGGAAGGACCGCATCATGTCACGACCCTACTTCGCCCCGGATCCGATCGATCCTCTGCTCACGACGCGCGAAGCTGCGATGCGGCTGGGGGTGTCCCTGCGCACCGTGCAGCTGTGGGTCGAGGCGGGCACGTTGCCGGCCGGGCGCACGCCGGGCGGCCACCGTCGCATCCGGCTGTCGGCGGTCGAGGCGCTGGCCCAGCGCAGCGGCCTGCGCGCCGCGCACGAGCAACAGATCCAGTCCGCGGCGGCCCAGGCACCCATCGACGTGCTGCTGCTCGGCACCACCGCCGACCAGCTGTCGCTCTGGCAGTACGCGCTGTCGCCGATCGGTCCGGTGATTTCGGTGCGTGCCGCGGACAACGGTTACACCGGCCTGCTGCAGCTGGGCCGTCGCTCGCCCGACCTCTTGATCACCGACCTGGCGATGCCCGACGTCGACGGCTACGCGATGCTGCGCACGCTCTCTGGCCAGGCCGAGTTCACGAAGCTCTATGTGCTGGCGATCACTTCGCTGGCGCCGCAGTCCATCGCCGAGCGCGGCGGGCTGCCGCCGCGGGTGCGCGTGATGCACCAGCCGGTCGAGCCGTCGGCGCTGCGCGGCTGGGTCGAGAGCGAGTTGATGCGCCTGGGCCGGCGTTGAGCCGCGACGCGGAGCCGGGGCCGTTGCGTCCAGGCTTCACGTTTCTTTACTTTGTACGCACAAAGGGGCCACGGCCCCGGCGCAAGATGGCAAGCTGCCTCAGCTAGACCGGCCCGTACCGTCCTGCGTGTGAAGACTGCCACTCCCTCCAGCGCCCCTCCCGCCGCCGTTCTGGCGGCCACCCCCGCCGTGGTCCCTGCACCGGCGGCGCGGGTGCTCATGATCGATGACGACTCGCGCCTGTCCGGCATGGTGCGCGACTACCTGCAGGCCGGCGGCTTCCAGGTCAGCATCGCGGGCGACCTGGCGAAGGGCCGCGCGCTGCTGCAGCGCGAAGGCTTCGACGCGCTGGTGCTCGACCTGATGCTGCCCGACGGCGACGGCCTCGACCTGACGCGCGAGCTGCGTGCCGATGCACGGCTGAAGTCGCTGCCGCTGCTGATGCTCACGGCGCGTGGCGAGCCGATGGACCGCATCGTCGGTCTCGAGCTCGGGGCCGACGACTACCTGCCCAAGCCGTTCGAGCCGCGCGAGCTGCTGGCGCGGCTGCGGGCGCTGCTGCGGCGTGCGCTGCCGGCCACCGAGGACCAGACGCTGCGCTTCGGCCGCCTCGAGATCGATCCCGGCGCGCGCCAGGTGCGCATCGACGGCGACATCCGCGAGCTCACCAGCTACCAGTTCGACATCCTGATGGTGCTGGCGCAGAGCCCGGGCCGGGTGCTGTCGCGCGACCAGATCATGGACGCGCTGAAGGGCCATCCGATGGAGGCCTTCGACCGCAGCATCGACGTGCACGTCTCGCGCATCCGCAGAGTCATCGAGG
>Ga0233424_10000794_pt1 | contig 34558 bp, 39 predicted proteins | sample Watercolumn_Towu_FD_181011 | JGI IMG/M metagenome (GOLD analysis project Ga0233424, IMG submission 181011) | Freshwater microbial communities from Lake Towuti, South Sulawesi, Indonesia - Watercolumn_Towuti2014_125_MG | ecosystem: Environmental > Aquatic > Freshwater > Lake | place: Indonesia... | reverse complement strand
CTTGTAGATACCAACGTGCTCTCATTTCTGATGGTGCGCTTAAAGGTTTTCCTGCCATATATTTTAAGGGTTAAAAGTGTTACCCTTAGTTTAGCAGAGTGTTACCCTTTAAGGGTGATTGTACATAATATATAAAATAAAAAAACGCATATTTGCTAAGCAGTATATATGCGCGAATTGGTTCAGAGTCGCTTGGGGAATTTGAGAAGTTTTTCTACTTCTTTGTTAGATTCCTTCTTGGCGATCTCCTGATTCAAGTTCAAAAGATCTGCTTCTACTTTAGCCTTTCTTTCTCGCAAAACAAGCAGATCTCTGGCATTGTCTATTACGAAATCTGGTGGTTTCAAAGATGGCACTTGTTCAGCCACGATTTTCGCTTTGGCTTGTTTTTTTTGATATTGGCGCCCTAACAGCTTTGCCGGCATTATAGAAACGCGGACAATACCATAAATCAAGCCAACAACCATAATGAAAGGCACTGAAATTGGCCAAATTACTGCTACAAAAATAAAAAACACGACGTCTTCGTTTTGTAACCACCATTCCTCATATTTGCGAAAAGGGTTGCAACTGTTATTATAAGTTAAGTTGAAACTTAAATTGAGAAAAGCGTGGAAGCACAAATAACCAATACTTCCATAAGCAAATACGATAAAAAAAAGAAAAGCAACAAAAAAATGGCTAATAGGCATGTCTTTCCCCCTCATTGTTGATTGAAAAGAACCGAAAGAACGACGGGGTAATTTACTATAAAAACAAAGCTTTGTCAAACCCCAAACTTCATGCTATTATATACCCATATTATGAATAAAAAAATCCAAAAAATTACAACCTTTATTTTGCTAAGCGGGGTATTTTTATGTTTACCAATGGCAGCTTTGGCGCAAATACAATTCAATCCTCAATTTATCATTTCTGATGAAGAAATGCAGAGCACAGCCAACTGGACCCAAACAGATGTTCAAAGATTTTTACAGGATAAAGGTAGCTACCTAGCCACGCTTGTAGCGGAAGATGCTGATGGCTTCTTAAAATCTGCGGCCGAAATTATTTACAACACGGCCATAAAATATCAAATCAATCCAAAATTTCTACTGGTGACTCTGCAAAAAGAACAAAGTTTAGTTACTGACGACACTCCGACCCAAAAACAATTGGATTGGGCCACCGGTTATGGTGTCTGCGACAGTTGCAACTTGAATAGCGATAGTTTGTTGAAATATAAAGGGTTTGGTAAGCAAGTAGATAATGCGGCCGGACTTATTCGTTGGTATTACAACAACACAGACAAATCTTTTGTTAAGAAAAAAGATCAAAATATTAGCATAGATAATCAAATAATTATTCCTCAAAGCTGGGCTACCGCTTTTTTGTATACCTATACTCCCCATATTCATGGCAACAAAAATTTCTTTAACATTTGGAATACTTGGTTTAGTCAGATATATCCAAACGGCACACTGTTGCGCCCTGCTTCTAGCACCGAAGTTTGGCTTATCCAAAACAACATCAAACGCAAATTTAAAAACCAATCTACCTTGCTTAGCCGCGCTGATCCAAAAATGATTGTTACTGTCCAAGATTCCGAATTAAGTAATTATCAAACCGGACAAGAAATATCTTTTCCTAATTTTTCTGTTCTAAAAACCGCAAACAACTTTTATCTTTTAGACTATGACACCTTGCGCCCATTTGCTTCGGCCGAAGTAGTCCGCCAAATTGGCTACAATCCAGATGAATTTATAGAAATCACTGATGCTGATATCGCAGGTTATCAAATGGGTTCAATCATAGACGCTTCTACTACCGCTCCTCAAGGCATAATCTATCAAATTACCGACCTAAACAATTCCTATTATTTATTCAAAGACAGCACTCTGTATCCGATAACCGACAAAAATATTATTGGTATAAACTACAAAGATTTAGCAATAGAAAAACACAAAGTCAAAGAAATAAAAAATTTGCCGGTTGCAGACTTACCTGTAAAATTTAAAGATGGCACACTACTGCGAATCGCCGATAGCAACAATGTTTATGTGGTAGAAAATGGCAAAAAAAGATTGATTGCTGATGTGGATACTTTTGCGGCTTTGGGCTACAAACGAACCAATGTTATTTCCGTAAACGCCATTACAGCTATGAATATTTCTGATGGCGAACCTATCTTTATAAACGGCAGTCTAATTTCCTCACGCAATAAATATCTGGGAGACAGCGAAATAAAAGTAGATGATATTTTTGGCAGTAAAATTCCTGCCTATCTGCTGGCCGAATACCCAAGCGGCAGAATTATTTCCGGCAAAAATATAGATGTGTCCCGACCTATAGCCTCTATGGTAAAATTGTTGGTGGGATACGAAGCTTTGAATCAGGATTTCAATCTTACCAAATCTTCTGTTTATTCTAAAACAAAAACTGCTTCACAGGGCAATAACTTGTCTCTACGAAACGGCGCGGTAATAAAAAATTCCGATCTCCTTAGCGCCATGCTTGTTGGTTCTACAAACAACACCGCTCGCCTTATCGCCCAGTCCAGCGGCTTGACTGAAAAAACATTTATTGAAAACATTAATCAAAGATTGGAAAATTGGGGCGCAGACGATACCAAAATTATTGACGCCACTGGTTTGGACGCAAAAAATAAATCCACTCCGCGCAACCTATTAAAGATATTTACCCGTGTTTTGGATAATCCGAATCTAAAAACAGCACTATCCAAAACCAAATATACTTTCAAAGAACTGCCTAGCAAAGTTGGAGCCATAAGCCACACAGTTTCCAGCCCAAGCAAAATCACTCCGCCAGCAAATGCAAAATACAAAATAATCGCCAGCAAAACTGGCGCTACCACCGAAGCCGGAGTGGTAACAGCTGTGGTTATAGAAATAATCAAAACAAAAAAACAATACACTATTATTACCATGGGCAGTACGGACCTAAAAAACCAAGAGGCAAATAAAATTGCCGCTTGGATTTCTAAAGGAGATGTAAAACTTACAAGTAATTAATTTAAAAATATGCCACTTGTTTTTGCAGCCATTACCCCTCACCCGCCGCTACTTATTCCAAGTATCGGCAAGCAGTCACTGAAAAAATTAGAAAAAACAAAAATTGCTTTGGAGCAGATGGAAAAAGATCTGTATATTACTCACCCCGAGATTTTAATTATCATTTCTCCGCATGGCAGTTACTTTGATGATGCTTTTACTTTAAATGTCAGCACAAATTTTCAAACTGACCTGCGCGAATTTGGCGATTTGGCTACAAAGATAAAATTCCACGGCGAAGCCCAGCTGGCTTCACTAATTCGCGAAGGTACCAAAAAAGAACACTTTTCCGCCACCATGATAAGCGAACAAAATCTGGACCACGGTTCTTCTGTGCCTTTGTCTTATCTTACTAAACATTTGAAAAAAATAAAGATAATCCAGATTGGTTTTTGCGACTTAGACTGGAAAACCCATGTTGCTTTTGGAGCGATGCTTGCCGATAAAATTTCACAAATAAACAAACGCGTGGCTGTAATTGCATCCGGTGATTTATCTCACGCTTTGATTTCTGATGCTCCTGCCGGATATAATCCGGCTGGCCCAGAATTTGATAAAAAAATTCAAGATCTACTAGCCGCCAACAACCTGTCCGGTATGTTGCAGTTGGATAAAAAACTGGTAACTGATGCGTCTGAATGCGGATTTAGATCATTTTTGATTTTAATGGGTATATTACAAGGAGTACACCACACCTACAAATCCTACGCCTATGAAGGGCCATTCGGCGTTGGTTATTTAACAGCTAATTTTGCTTTGTCTTCTTAATTTTTTAATATGTTCGTTCAAGTGATTCCGGCTAGACGCATGCCGTTATCATTACCTTTTTTGGATTATTCCGTTCCAGAGGAATTTGATAAATCAAAAATTAAAGTTGGTCAGTTAGTAAAGATGCCTTTCCGCAACAAGGAAGAATTTGGCGTAATTTTGGAAATCAAATCATCCGGAACGCCAAACAAAAAAATTAAACCGATTAAAGAAGTGATTTTTGAAGAACCGATTTTATCCAAAGAACAATTAAATTTTTTAGTTAATATTTCCGAATTTTACCATGTGTCTTTGGGATTTCTACTCAAAGGAAACTTGCTTCCGTTACAGACAAAGAAAATATCGAAAATTTCTCCGCCTCAACGATTTAGTGTTACGCAAACTGATAAACCCACCAAACCGACTGTTTTTATTCACAAAAACGAGGAAGAAAAAAAAGAAGTTATTATCAAAAAAATAAAGGCAGATGGCCAAACTTTAATTTTAGTTCCGGAATTATCCGCTATTGCCAAAATCACGGACATTCTTTCAGAAAATATTTTAAGTCGTGTTGTTGTTATTACCAGCGAGTTATCTATAAAAGACTTATTTAACAGGTGGATACAAATTTGGTCGGGAGAAAAAAACATTATTGTTGGCACCAGAACAGCTTTATTTCTCCCTTGGTTTAATTTAAAAAGTATCATCCTCACAGATGAAGGAAACTCCAATTACAAAAGCTGGGATATGGCTCCGCGTTTTCATACCCGTGACGCCGCTTTATTTTTATCCAAACATCATGGCGCCGAGCTTTCATTTCTTAGCCACACTCTTTCGGTAGAAAGTTACTATTTTGCAAAAAACAAAGTTTACAATACAGATAATGACTTAGCAATAAAATCTTTAAATAAAACTACTGAAATTGTAGACATGAAATCCCAATGGCGTGGCGGCAATCACAGTCTGATGAGCACCGATGCGCTGGAAGAATTAAAGAAAGTAAAAACTGGTGATGTTGTTTTTTTTCTCAATCGACGCGGTACGTCTAGCTACGTTGGCTGCAGAGATTGCGGAGAAGTTTTGAAATGTACAAACTGCAAACTGGCTTTAACTTACCATCAAGACAAAAAAATTCTAAAATGTCATTATTGTAAATTATTTGAACCAATGCCGTTGGCTTGCAAAAAGTGTGACGGCACAGATATCGCTGCTCATGGTTCTGGCACCCAACTTGCCGAAGAGTTAATAAAAAAAATTGCAGAAAAAATTACTGATTCGCGACAGATAATACGGATAGATAGCGATGAAAATGAGCTAGATAATCTTAAAACAGGTGGCGATAAAATAATAATCTGCACACAATTGGCTTGGCCTTATTTAAACTGGGATAAAATAAAATTATTTGTTTTTTTGGATGCCGATGCGCCGCTATTTATTCCCGAATACAAAGTTGTGGAAAATCTATGGCAACAGCTGCGAGATGTACAATACAAACTTAATCCCGAATCCAGTTTTTTAGTGCAAACCGAACACCCCGAACACCAAGTTTTTAAATCATTATATAGTCCAGAAATTTTTTATTCCGAACAATTAGCCGAACGCCGTGTCTTGGGCTATCCGCCATTTAAATATATGCTCAAACTACTGACAGGCAACCAAAAATCTGCTATTCTGGAAAGGGAAACTGCTAATGTGCAGGCGGAGCTGACAACCTTGACTAAAAGCCTAACTGGGGTTAAAATACTCGGTCCTCTAGAAATGTCGCCATATTACCATAGTGGACAGTACTGGCAGGTAATCTTAGCCAAAATAGGCTATGAAAACTACAAACAAAACACAAAATTAATACTGGCTCATGTGCCGGAAAACTGGAAAGTAGACCCAAATCCAAATTCATTACTTTCGGAATAATGTATGATTTTACCAATTACTAAGGAACCAAACCCGCTTTTACACAAGGTTTCTAAAAATTTAACACTCGAAGAAATAAACTCGCCTACAACCAAGGAGTTTGTTGTTAATCTTATAGAAACCATGTACGCCAAAGATGGTGTAGGTATAGCTTCAGTGCAGGTTGGCAATCCTATCCAACTTTGTGTAATTGCCAAAGATTTTACTCCAGATAAAAAAGCTGACCTTATTTTAATCAACCCAACATTTGTCAAAGCTTCTATTCTGCGTGAGTGGGCGGAAGAAGGATGTCTTTCTGTGCCAAATGTATACGGATCAGTGCGACGCTATAAAAAAATAAAAGTTTCTGCTTTAAGCATGAAAGGTGAAAAAATAGAATTTGTGGCTACTGAATTTTTTGCCAGAATTATCCAGCACGAGATAGATCATTTAAATGGAATCCTGTTTATTGAAAAAGCAAAACGTCTTCACACTTTTGAGAAAGAAAAAATTTAATTATGTCAAAAGTAAAAACCGTTTTTTTTGGCACTCAAGATTTTGCCGCCACTATTTTGCAGGGACTGCTGGATAGTGATCTTGTTTCAATAGAAAAAGTTTTCACTCAGCCGGATAGAAAAACTGGACGCAAACAAATTGTAGAAGAATCACCGGTAAAAAAACTGGCGAAAAAATACAATTTAAAAATAGAACAACCGGAAACATTAAAAAATTTAGAAATTGATTTATCTGGATTTGAACTAGGAATTACTGCTCAATACGGTTTAATTATTCCGAAAAGTATTATTGATTATTTTCCTAAAGGAATGATAAATGTGCATGGTTCTTTGCTACCAAAATACCGAGGCGCCTCCCCTATTCAAGCTGCACTGATTAATGGTGAAAAAGAGACGGGCATAACAATTATGTTAATGGACGAAAAAATGGATCATGGACCAATTTTATCGCAAAAATCCATGGCTATTGACCCAGATGACACTTATACCACTCTTGCACCCAAAATGGCTAAAAACGGCCTTATTTTGCTCTTAAATACCCTTCCAGAATGGCTAAATAACCGACTAAAAGCCTCTCCGCAAGATGAAAACCAAGCAACCCTGACAAAACTGCTATCCAAAGAAGATGGACTGGTAGACTTTCGTAAAACTAATGATGAAATATACAACCAATACCGAGGTATGAATCCGTGGCCAGGTGTTTGGTGTATGAGAAATGACAAACGTCTAAAACTGTTAAAGATCGTTAAATCAGATAAAAAATTACCAATTGGAGAAGCGTTTGCGGAAAATAAACGAATTTTTATAGGTTGTAGCAAGGGTTCTATAGAAATTTTGGAATTACAACTGGAAGGCAAAGCAGCAATGGATGCCTCTACCTTTTTGAATGGATATAAGGTATACTAATGTTGTTTGGCGATAGTATTCTGGATATTAAATAGTGTCTGGAATGGTATCGCCAACCACGGTGGTTGGTAAGAGCCGTTGTCTATAATAAAAAGACAGGAGCGACAGTTGGCTAGAACGAGAAAAGAACAGATGAAGCAAATACGCAGAACCTGGGCCCGGGAACATACCGTGCCAGTCCAGGAGCTTTCCTGGGATGAAAATATTTTGTACCTGCGCAAAGGTGATAAGAAAGTGCCAGTGGCGGAATTCAAACCGAACTAGGCCCAAGATAACATAAGGCTTTTCCCCAGCGTTTGGGCCTACAAAACGCTGGTTTTTTTATTTAACCAATAGAGAAATCCAAAATGGCAGTATGAACATGGAAAGAATCGTGCTGAGAACAATGGAACGAGCTATAAATTCTTTATTTAGATTGTACTTGTCGGCCAAAGCAAAGGGGGTAATGGCCAGTGGCATGGCCGCTTCAATAATTGAGCTAGAAAATTGCGTTGGCAAAAATCCAAAAAGTTTAACGCCAAAATAAAAAATCGCTGGTAGGCCTAAAAGAGTTAATAAAGAAAATGCTAGCACCGGAATCCATTGGGACAAGCTTCCAATTTTTGATTTACCAATAAAAAGGCCGACCACCACCAAAACTGTCGGGGTCACAGAAGCGCTGATCATATCCAAAGATTTTATCAGCACCGACGGAATCGCAATATGAAAAACTCCGACAAAAACTCCTAAAACAACAGACAGTATGAGCGGGTTCTTTATAAAACTTTTTAAAATATTTTTAATAATATCCGGATTATTTTTATCTAATAAATAATCCAGATACCCTGTGCCAAAAGTAAACTGCCAAAATAGATAAACAGCAATTATCAGGCTGGCGGTGGGGATAATGCTTTCGCCCGCCACCTGGGTAAGCACCGGGATACCGATATAAGCAATGTTGCTAAAGCCAAAACAGATAAATAGTGTCATAAACATCTGTTTTTTTAATCGCAATATCTTCCCTACCACTATTGCCAGTATAAAGCTAACGATAAGAAATATAGAATTGGAAATTAACAGATGTAATTCTTCTGTTTTAAAAGAAAAATTTGTTCTGGCAAGCGCTGAAAAAATCAAAACTGGCAGACCGATTTTGAGAGTAAATTCATTTAAAACCTCCAACCAATTATTGCCGACACGTTTTAATTTTTGCAACAAAGCGGTTGTAAAAATAATAATAAATAGCGGGGTGATGACAGTCAAAATTTGAAACATAATACTTTGATTATTAAGCTGGTAATGCTATAATTTCTAGAGTTGAATTAACCGAAAAATACATTTTTATATTATCATATTTTCGTACTTTCAACAAACAAACTAACACCTTTGATTTATGTCTAAAAAATCATTTTTAATGTTTCTAACCGCTTATTTTGGTTTAAGGGTTTTTTCATACTTTTTCAGTCCGTCCACTCCCCTATACCATGCCGATCCGATAAATTGGATTGTTTCATTTTTTATCTTAGCACTTAGCGCTTATTTCTTGTATCTAAAAAGCCCCTACGGCTGGCTAATCATCGCTGGCGAACTATTGTTAGGTGGAGCAGGAAATTTTCTTGAGATTAAAGGAGTGTCTCTTCGAACATGTTTACTGGTTTTTTCAATGTTAATATATTCGTTTCAGGTTATAGAAGATAGAAAATATAAGATAATTTATAAAGAAAATAAAACGTTCATTTATCTCTTATCTTTTATTTTTTTTATTGTAGGCATCTCAGCTCTACACGGTTATCAGCTCGGCAATAATCCAAAACTTATTTTCGCCGATACTATCCCCTATCTTTTTTTCTTGTACTACTTCCCGCTTCAAGAACTTTTGAAATTAGACAAATTCCGTAAAGCCATATTCAACATGCTGATGGTGGCGGTGGTAAGTAATTTTGTTTTTACTTATTTCACTCTGGCCGGATTTTCTTCTGGAATTTTTGTTTTACAAGACAGCTACTATCATTGGTTTAGAGACGTGGCTAATGGCAAAATTACCGATTACGGCACCGGATTTTTTAGAATTATATTAAATGAACAGTTAGTGATAGTGCCATTGTTTTTGTCCATGCTTTACAAACAAATTAATAATGAAAATACCAAAAAATTTGTTTTTAAAATAGCTGGCGGGACGCTACTGGCAGTTCTGACTATAAATCTTACCCGCATTTACTTTTTAGCTTTAGCTGTCGGTATTTTATTTTTATTTTCTACAAAAAACTGGAAACGCTGGTTTGCTTATTCGGCTGCTGCGCTCGCTTTTTTTATTATCGCTTTCACACTCACCCATCTGGCTGCAACCAAAGGAAAAAGTTTGGGCTGGGAATATTTGGGACTGCGACTGCAAAGCATAGCCATGCCGCAGATAGAAGACAGCTCGCTTAGCCGGTTATTGCTGTTGCCAAAAATTATAGAGAAAATTAAAGCCCATCCCCTCTTGGGTAATGGTTTGGGCAGTACAGTGACTGTGTATAGCCCGATTTTCAAAGTAAACGTAATTACACCTCATTTTGATTGGGGATATTTAGAAATTATTGCTGAGATGGGATTGGTTGGGATATTGGCTTGGGGTTTGCTTATTGGAAATTTGATGGTGAAAATAAAACAAAACAGAGGCTTATTTGCCTCTGTAGTTGCTTTGTTGGTTATAAATATTACTTCACCGGCGTTGTTTCATGTGTTGGGTATAATTATGATTACTTATCTCTTCGCTAACAACAAAGTTACCGCTCTTCCTAATAACCATGCTACGAGTCCAATGAGTGGTGGGAAATAAAGATGTTGTAGATCAAAATATACTTCAAATAAAAATGCTGGAATCAAGCCAATACCAATCCACCAGTATTTTTTTGTTCCGCCGAAGGTGGTGAAGAGGAGGGTGAGGGAGAAAATGTATGCGAGGGGTAGCAATAGACCTATTAAATTGTTATCCACACCCAAAACTTATCCTAAAAATACATTGACAAAACCATATTTTTCATGTAGTATCCCTCCCTGGAGGGAACAGTTTCAATGCAAAGATCGAACAACAAAAAAAGTCTCGGGCGACCTGCCGCTACACCACAACAAACCAAACCTAGCGAAAATAGGGAGCAAGAGAACCAGCGATTTGCCACGATTCGAGATTTCGTTATAAGTATTTGTAACTCACGAGGAAAAATTCCTGGAACACTCCTAAACAAAGCAGAGGCAGCCAGGGATGCAATCGCCGATTTGGTGGAAGATCCGGGTGATAAAACAAAACAAAACGAATATCTTGCCAAAATCTGGCATTGTGTCCTAAGCGCTTATCAGTCACCAGAACAAATTCCGTTAGTACTAAGGGCTGAATCAAGAAAAGTTAGCGACATGATGAAGCACTTGCTCGGTGAGCAACGCATGGTACAGTTGTACCAAACTCAATACTGGCAGACCGTTCGCTAAAAATATGCACCTTTAATGAAAACCACCAGCTCCAAAGAGCTGGTTTTTGTTTACTCATCCAAAAGACCAAGTTTTACTAGTCGCATCCTAATCGCTCCAGTTTTGCGGCCAAACTTTTTTACCAGATCATTTATACTCATTTCATTAGCAAAAGATTCATGCAAATCTTTGTCTTGTTCTTCGGTCCATGGCCTATATGCATTAACATGCTTTTCTCGAATCTTATCGTAGCGCTTACTCTTCTCTTTCTTGGGTTTAGACTCCTTTTCCAATTCTGTATAAACAATTTCATTAGACAAAACATTACCTCCGCACGCCCGCACAAAATTATCATGCATTTTTTGTAATTCCTCTGGAGATATTTGGGCAAAAGCTGTAAGCGCCGCTTCCGAACTAGCCCGAAAAGTATTGTCTTCTTTTAAGACGTCCGGATGCACCTGAAACGCCTTGTCATTCCAGCCTAATAAATGCAGGCCTTTTAGCCTCCTAACGCGGGAAAGAGCCACATACCCTTGGCCATACTCAAATACCTCACTTAGGTCCACAACGGCCTCGTCTAGGCTCATTCCTTGGCTTTTATGCACTGTTATAGCCCAAGCCAGCCGCAGTGGTAGCTGCCAAATCGTAGCCCGTGGCTTGCCATTTTCTTCTATGCTCCAATCCATTCTATCCACCGCTATCAGCCGACCATCATTGGTACGAATTAAAGGTAGACCAACAAATTTATCAAATGCCTCTACTATCCCCAAAGTACCATTTACAAACCCTTCTTTTGGATTATTTTTCGTAAACATCACTTTGGCCCCAACTTTTAAAACTAAATTATATGGCGACAAACACCCTCTCTGTAAAATTTCCACTAACACCGGCGAGCCTTTTGTTTTCATCGTAAAAGTTACTGGATGCCCAGAAAAAGTTTCCAACATCGCGTCGTTGGTGCGATCTACATTTACATTGTGCGTATAAAGTTTTACTGCTTTCTCTGGCATTTTATCTCTATCAATTCTTCTGGTTTCAATTCTGGATAAATAACTGTTATTAAAATTATTAGACCGAATAGCAGAAAGTAATTGCAAAAAATTATTATCATCCTGACGATGCTGTTCGGTGAGATAACAAACAATTGGATTGGCTCTTTTCCAAGCCGGAGAGTCATAGGCAAAACGGGGTTTGGGAGTATTGTCCAAAAGTGTGGCTTGCGGATTGTTATTTGTTTCTGCTTTTACAATCGGCGGTAATTGAAAAAAATCACCAACTAAAATAACTTGCAAACCGCCAAAAGCGTCATTGCTTTGCCGGATACTGCGGCATACAGCCTCTACCATCGAAAAAGTTTCCGGGCCAAGCATAGATACTTCATCTATTACCAACACTTTGGCGCGACGGATACGTTTAGTGAGATATTCAGTTGTAGAAATTTTATCTAAAGTATATCTGTCCAAATATGTCCGTATACCCACTCCGCTCCACGAATGAATAGTCATACCGCCAATATGAGTAGCGGCAATACCAGTAGAAGCAGTGATAGACGGTTCTATACCTCGAGCGCGTAAATACGACGCATACTGGTTTATGGTATGCGTCTTGCCTGCTCCGGGTTCGCCAGTTAAAAAAACATTGGCGCCGGTTTTGAGTATGGCCAGCGCTTCTTCTTGAGTCATAAAAATTACTTAATAAGTGCAAGTTTTTCCTCTCTACTCAACTTTTTTATTTTTGCTTCCGCTTTTGAAGCCAGAGAACGATTGCGAAATTTTTTGGAATAAACAAGTTTTACTGGTCGGCGGCCGCGAGTATATTTTGCGCCCAATGAAGAATTATTGTGTTCTTCCAACCTGCGCGCCAAATCCGTGGCAATACCAGTATACAAGCTTTTGTCCGCGCATTCCAATATGTATAGATAATACATACTATTCCAGAGTCCGTCTTTCCTGTTTTATCCTTGATCGAATTTTTTTACTTTCCAAGCGTTTTAATTTTGAAGCTCTGGTAGGTTTGGTAGGTTTGCGTTTTTTAGGAACACGCAAAGCTTGAGAAACAAGCATCTGCAATCTGGCAATCACTGACTCTCTATTCTGCGGCTGCGAACGTTCTTCTTCCGACATCAATACCAATTCGTCTTCATTGTTTATTCTATTCGCCAATTTAATTCGCAATCTCGCTTTTTCTTCATCAGTTAACACAATAGACTTACCAATTGGCCAATGGATAATAACTTTGGTGGAAGTTTTATTTACATTTTGCCCGCCTTTTCCCGATGATCTGGCAAAAGTGATATTTAATTCATTTTCGGGGATATACATATTAAGTTTTAGGATGAGTTTTTTTCCATTCAATAATTTTTCCAACCCGTCTTTCCATTTTATCAGCCCGACGTAATAATTTTTTATTTTTCTTCGGAATGATTTGCGTGTGCGGAGCGTCATCCAGATCGTTTACTATATCAAATAATTCTTCTTCGGCAGTTACCCATTTATGGCCATACTTACGCAGATCAAACGGTTTGGTGGAAAACGCGACCAAAGTTTTTTTGCCATTTTTATTGTTCCAATACTCATGAAAATATGATGCTGCCAATTCGCGCAATGTTTTGTATACTGGATCGCGATAGCGCAGAGTAGAATGATTTGTTTTGCTTATCGCTCCCCAATAGCCGTGGCGTTTATATAGTGCAATTACATGATCCTCATCGCCACTGTTTTGAAAATCCATCAACAAAGGCTTTTCGCCGTGCAGCCACAGAGCCAAAGCAGCCACCAAAGCCCCTTCAAAACAGTGCATTTTTTTCGCTTTTAGCGTTCGGCGCGGTGACATGTAAGTCTCCCCTTTCTTTTCCCAGTTTACTGGCATTGTATCCAAAAAATCTTGAATTTTTATAGGGGTATTTAATTTTTTTAAAATTTTTAGTTCTGATTTTGTGAGGCCGAACATACAACATTATTTACCATAAATTTATTTCTTATAAACAATAAAATAGGGCAGCTTATCTAAACCTATATAATTAAACATCCAATAATTAGCTCTTCGTGCATGCTCTGGCAATTGATGCTTCTTTAAATTTGTTTTTGGGACAAAAGGATAAAACCGGATTTCTTGATGCGGGCCTGTTTTGTCGGTCCATTTAAAGTTAGCAATAAGTGGCGGCGTAATAAAGCCTGATTTCAAAACTTTTTCCATGATCTGCCAACCAGCACCAAAAATTTCTTTCTTGGGTTTTGACTTATTAGTTTTTACTTGTGCACGAAAAGAGCAACCAGTACATTGAACATCAAAAAGCGGATACCCAGATGGTAATAACATTAATTTTTTATTACAATTAGGACACAAAACAAGTTCAATAACTTCCCTTTCTCCCTCATCCCCAGATTGTCTATTTGATGGCATATTTTTCAATTTTTACAACTCTGTATACTTCGTATATCGTCCTTTAGATTTCTCCACCGGATACTTCTGGGCATTTTTATCTATTTTCCTATCTGTCGCATATGCCAAATCTATACCAAAATCATTGGCCATGATTAACAAATAATTTAACACGTCACCCATTTCATCGCCAATTTCTTCTTTGTGAGTTTTTATATATTCATCAATTTCTGCTTTATCCTTCCACAAAAAATGTTCGGCCACTTCTCCAGCCTCCAAGGTCAATCCAGTAGCCAAATCTTTTGGCGTATGAAATTGTTTCCAATCGCGCGCATCGCGAAAGGCAATAATTTTTTTCTGTAAATCTTCTAAGTTCATATTTATTTTGTTTTCCAATTTATTTCAAACTAATCGGCTTCCTTCATATTATTTATCTTTGTGCGGCACACCTATCTTCCATACTCCTTTTTCCAAGAAGGCCTCTATTGTCTGTCTGTTTGCTTTGTTGATTAAGTTTGAATGTGAAATTTTATTTCTTTTGCTATATTCAGCCAATGTAATTATTTCCATACCTTCCAAATATGCCAAACGTCTATGATAGCTATTGGTGAGCGCTTTTCCTACTATTTCTTCCATAATATTTGTTTCGCCTTTTTCATCAAATTTGCTAAAAGCTTCATAGTACATTTTCCGATCAATAAATTTTATATTTATCGGAACAAAACCTTCTCGTATCAACAAATAATTATTAATGGCGCGCCCAATGCGGCCGTTACCATCCACAAACGGATGGGTATATTCAAAAACGAGATGTAATTTTGCTATACGTTTGATAATATTTTCATGACTAGCAGAATGATAATCTGCCAACATTTTTTCCAAACGATTTAATACTTCTTTTGGATTGGGGGCAATATGGCTGCCGACGCGAACAAACTCACCATCTTTTCTAAACCTGCCAGCAATATCCTCGCGGATATTAGCAATCAGCATTTTATGCAATGATAAAATTACTTCAATCGTCAACTCTTGCTCTTTTGCTCGTTTATCTATATACTCCACCACTATCGCCAAATTCTTGGCCTCAAAAATCTCTCTTTCGCTGATAAACCGATCCAGATCAATTTGCAAAAGTATTTTTTCGGTTTCTTCCAAAGTAAGCGTGCTATTTTCTATGGCGTTAGAGTTATAGACCTGCTCGGCCACTTCAGCTTCTGCGATAAGCTTAATAAGAGCACCCTTGCCAATGGAAGCTTTGTAGTACCGTTCGCGCAGCGAACTTATCTTATTAAAAACATTGAGTATCTTAGGCATATAAAAGTATTATACACACCTTTCACGATTTTGTCAATATAACCGTGAAAAACATGTAAAAATTAGAGATTTTCACGGTTATTGGCTATAATCCCCCTCTCTCTGGGTCTATCTATTTTTGACACTTCCTTTAATTTCATAAAACTTAATTTTTATACTTAAAAAACTCAACCTGCCGCAAGCGCCTCAGCGCGAGTTTTGTATGGCCCGCCCAAATTTTTGCGGGCTTTTTTAGATATTACATAATAACCTAGTTTTCGTTTGACTATCTTACGTTATTTTCTCTACTTTTCCAATTTATTTCAAACGAAATTGAATGTTTGCCAGGAATATTCCACTTAGAAAATCTAAAACAAAACAACTGGAATTTATTTTCCGCAATTTTCCCAAAACCAAATCTATTCAATGTTAGCTCTATATCTACGACCATAATCCATGTTTTTTTACAATAATTTCTTTGGCTTCTTCATATTTTTTTACTTGTTTTGTTTTCCATGGCAGCTGATACACAAAGCTTGGCAGCCAGGTGCTGATACCTTCTCGGCTGCCAACCACTTTTTCATACAGCACTTCGGGAATAAAAATACCGGTTTTACCTTTTTCTAACATTGTGAGCCACAGATCCCAATCTTGAAAACGTTTCAAAGATTCATCAAAACCAGGAAAATCCGCTCTGCGGATAAGAGAAGTAACATCTATATAATTTATCTGTTTTAATTTTTCGCTATTAAAGTGCTGGCTTTTTATTCTCTTCCAACCAAATTTAAATTGGCTATAGGCATAAGAAACTTCTTCGTGTTTTTGTAAGTAAGCAAACATTTTTTGCAGCATTTGCGGATGAGCCAAAGTATCTGCGTCCCAAAATATCACATACTCCCCTTTTGACACGGCAAAACCACGGTTACGGGCCACGGGCGCGCCAGAATTTGGCTGCGAAATTACAGACAACACGCTGCCAGCGCCAATACAATCTCCGTCGGTAAGCAACAAACACTCTTTTACCACTTCATCAAAATTATCTGTGCTGCCGTCGTTGACCACTATTACTTCCAACGGTCTGTAGGTTTGATTAAAAATAGACTCTAAAGTTCTTTTTAAAGTGTGGGCATGATTATATACGGGAATAATGACACTAATGAGTGGGCTCATAATTTCTTCAATTGTTCTGGCCAATTAAATTCATGAACAACTCGCGCCTGACCAGCCAGACCCATCTGTTTGGCATAATCACGATTACGCAAAAGCTCGCTGACAGCCGAAATAATACTCTGATCCTGGTACACATCTACTACCAAGCCAGTCTGCATATTCAATACTGATTCTTCCACCCCACCAGCCCGGCCAGCCACTACCGGTAACCCAGAAGCCGCTGCTTCCACGAAAGCTGTACCCCAGGCCTCTTCAGCCGAGGATTCATCTGGATGCGTGAGCAAAACCATTAAATCAGCCAATTGGTAGTATTTAGGCAGTTCGACATAAGGTAATTTGCCAATAAACCGGGTAACGTTTTGTAAATAATTTTTTTGGATAGATTTGATAATCTCGTCTTTTTTCGGACCATCGCCGATGATAAGCCAGACCAGATTTGGCACTTTTTCTAAAATTTTTGGCAATAGCCGAATCATATGCGGATAACCTTTGCCCTCTATCATACGCGCCACGGTGATGACCACACTCTTGCCTTCCAAAGCTAATTGAGATTTTAATTTTTTCAATTCAGCTTCTGGCGCGCGTTGCAAGAAAATATCATTTGGGCAAGGATGTACAACTGAAATTTCTTTTTTTACATCTTCAAAAGCAGCTTGGAATTTATTTCTCAAAAAATTACTGTTAAACACTATCTTTTCCGCCGCCAGACAAATCTTTTTTAATTTATTTTTTTTGTTTTTTATACCCAAATCCAAATCTGTGCCGTGGAAAAATACCACATACGGAATCTTTTTGAATTTTTTTAACAGATAAGCAATATACCCCACCGGCAAGGCATGGTGCACGTAAATCATTTTTACATTTTCTTTTTCTACAATATCCCAGATATCGCCGAGCATCTTTACCCAACGCGGCCAAAGAAACAACGAGAATGGTTTGCCACGCACAACTTTCCATGAATTTTTTTTATCAAAATCCGCTCCCCCTTCTATTTTGGAAGTGTAAACAACCACATCCTCCCGAGGCATATTTTTGGCCAAATTGTAGGTGTAGGAGGCTACGCCGCCAATTTGCGGCGGATACTCCAAAGTAATTATTAGCGTTTTCATATAGACTTTGGTTTTATTTTACTAAACACAAGAGAAATATTTTCTTTGGTAATAACACCAGTAATACAAATTAAAGCCAGATAAATAATTCCGCTAATGGTGATGGTGGGGAAATAGTGGATTTTGGTGGAAAGATAATATGCAGAGGCAGCCATAGCCAAAGCTGGCCACAAAGTTTGATTGATATATTTTATAATATTTTTGAAATTTATAGCTACTTGTCGACTAGCAAAATACAGACCAGCCAAACAAAGAATAGCATTGCTGGTAAGCGCCGCTATAGCAGCGCCGTCTATACGCAATTTTGGTAGCAAAATTAGATTTAAAATAACATTTACCACTAGGGCTGTGGCAATAAGTTTAGTTTGAATTTTTTGTCTGTTGGTGGCATTTAGCGCGGCGCTGGTAATAAAGCCCAAAAATCCAAAGATAAGGCTAACGAGCAAAATACGAAGCGGAGTGACCGATGGAGCAAACTGCTGGCCAAAGACATGATTTACTACCGGATCGGCAATGGCCATCAGGCCAAAAGCGAGCGGAAAAACAATGGCAAACAGATAACGCCAAGCTTTTTCAAACAACGGGCCAATAGCGGTTTTTTCGCTGATAAACAGACTGCTAAAGACCGGGTAGACGCTGGCAGACAAAGCTACTGGGATAAATTGAAAAGCAAAAGTGATTTTGTACGGCACGCTCCACCACCCCAACTCTTTGGCAGTAAGCATTTTGGACATCAGCAATGAATCGCTGTATGAATACAAGCGACCGATAATGCCGGCGATAGCAAATGGCAAAGCTGTGGCAATAAAAATTTTGAAAATACTGCTGTTCCAGACAAAACGTATTCGGATATTGTAAACTTTTTTGATGGCGAAGCTGATGTAAATTACATTTAAAAAACTGGCACTGGTGTATGCGATAATAAGCCAGACTAAAGGCCAATGATTGAGCAAAGCCGTGGTGCCAATAACCAAAGTGGTAAATTGCGAACCAATAATACCAATGGATTCATAAATTAAATTTTTTCTGGCGCGAAAAATGCTATAAAAAGCGGTAAGCATGTTGTCCAAAAACATGGTTATACCGGAAACATAGATTAAATCTTTGGTAAGCGGCGGATAACGCAAAATATTGGCCAGTATAACTACTAGTAGATACGCAGTAGCGCCAAAAACTATTTTTGTCCAAAAGACAGTATTAAAATAATCTTGAGATCTGTCTGGGTAACGAGCCGCTTCGCGGGTAAGCACCGGGCCCATGCCAAAATCGGCCACGACGGTAAAAATAGTGGTAAAGGTAATAGCGAAAAAGTATACACCCGTGTTTTCTACCTGGATAATCCGCGCAACAAAGATGAAATAAAAAAAAGAAATTACCTTCTGCAAGACAGAGGCAGCTGTAAGAAATGAGGTGTTTTGGGCTACGGTATATGAGGACATACGCCCTGTATTTTACCCTAGAAGCGGAAACAATAAAAGGCTTTAAAAAATATAAAAGGGCATCTGCGCTATGCATAAATACCCTTGAACTTATTTAATAATATAATATTTCTTTGATCTAAAAGGGCTTCCTCAAGCAGCATAATGGCAGTCCATGCTTCAGCATAACGGGCCCAATCACTGCTATCGGGCATAATACTAACCCACAGATCATCATCTTGAACGGTTGTCTGGCCTTCGACCACTGGGATATGAAGACGTTTGGCCAAATCTCGAATATCTTTCGCTTCTTCAATAGATGGGTTCAATACTATGCGACGAAGTCGAACTCGCATCTGGATCCACGAAATGAAAACTCCGCACATTATTTTTGCCTACGCTTTCTCTTATTTTTTAGTTTGGCGGCAGCGCGGGAAAAAAATGTAAGCGTGGCCCTGTTCGGTTTATAAGCAGCGCGGGCAAATGCAAGTCCAGCTTTGTAGCGTTCGGCCTGTGATACAGGTAGCAAAGCGTCCCAATCTAAACGCATTATTTCATCAAGATCTTCGTCCTCATCTGGGTGAAATTTCATGGTTCCTCCAAAAAGAAAAATAGCACAGATTGTGCTATTTTTCAAATTTATTTGAAGTATTAACGCTTTGACCACTGTGGCGCACGTCTTGCTTTCTTGAGACCGAATTTCTTTCTTTCTTTTACACGAGCATCGCGAGTTAGGAAATTTTGTGTTTTAAGTGTCTTTTTCAAATCTTCATTCCAAACCACCAAAGCTCTAGCAATTCCCAATTGTACTGCGATAGCTTGTCCTTTTTGACCACCGCCAACAATTTTTACAGAAACATCAAAAGTTTTGTCTTTACCCACAGAAGTAAGTGGAGCAGTGACAATATTTTGCCATTCAAAATATGGGAAATATTCTTTGAAATCTTTTCCGTTTATAGTAATTTTACCATTGCCTGGTGAAAGACGTACGCGAGCAGCAGCGGTTTTGCGTCGGCCCACAGAGCGCATTACATCAACTTCTTTTTCTTTTGTCTTTGCAATCTTTGTCATAGTCATTTTTTATTTAAAAGATACACGCAATAATCGGCGTGGACGAGTATTATTTTTTGGCAACATTTTGGAAATAGCGTGAATCAAAATTTCTTTTGGATCTTGTTTGATAAGTTCTTTTACCATTTTTGTCTTCAAACCACCTGGGTGCATACTGTGGTGACGCAAACCTTTGGTTTCCATCTTTTTGCCAGTGAAACGAATTTCACTAACATTAACAACTTCCACCTTATCGCCAGTATCAATATGCGGACGATAATTTGGTTTGTTTTTTCCCATTAAAATCATGGCTATTTTGGAAGCCAAACGACCGACAACTTGGCCGGAAGCATCAATGGTAATTTTTTGTCTTTTGATAACGCTTGTCATAAAAATTTTAATTAAACTAGTTCAATAAGAACTTCTTCGGCTCCGTCGCCTTTACGATTTCTAAGCATGATAATACGAGTATATCCGCCAGCTCTGTCCTTGTATTTTGGTCCGATAACTTCCATCATTTTTTTGATAACATTGTCGGTATAGAGAGTCTTCATTAATTCTCTGCGACCAGTCAAATTTTGCATTTTTGCTTTGGTAATAAGTCTGGCAATAAATGGAGCCAAGGCTTTGGCTTTAGCTTTGGTAGTTTTTATCTTTTCATACAAAACCAAGCTTTCGGCAAGATTTGCCAAAAGAGATCGGCGGGCAGCAGTCTTTCTGTCTAGAGTAACTTTATTTTTCTGGTGTCTCATACAATAATTTTAATTACTTCTTTTTGGCTTTTTTAGCCTTCTTTGGCTTGGCTTCATCTTCTGATTCTTCTTCCTCTTCGCTAGCTACTGGCATAGGCATTTCGGAAACCATTTCGTTGGCAGCGCTGGCAATGATAGAAAAGTGGTCCATTATAATTTGAGTGGATTGTTTGACAGCATCAGAAGGAGAAATTGTGCCGTTGGTTTCGATATTCAAAGTTAATTTTTCGTAGTTGGTAACGTCTCCCATACGAGTGTATTCCACATTGTAGCCAACATCTTTGATTGGAGTGTAAATAGAATCAATTACGATAGTACCCAAATCATAGTGTTTCTTATCTTTTTCTTCTACTGGCTTAAATCCACGTCCGCGACCAACAACTAAATCCATTTCAAAAGCTTTGTTGGAAGTAAGAGTAGCCAAAACCAAATCTGGGTTCATAATTTCTACGTTGGAGTTTGGTTCAATATCAGCGGCAGTAACTACACCAGGGCCTTTTTTGTTTATATGTAAAGTTACCGGCTCATCAACGAAAACTCGAACAGCCAATTGTTTTAAACTTAAAATAATATCAACTACATCTTCTTTTAGACCTTCGGCAGAACTGAATTCGTGCTGTACGCCTTTGATTTTAATAGCTTCAACAGCAGCGCCTGGAAGAGAAGACAATAATACACGTCTTAGAGTATTACCTAAAGTGGTACCATATCCAAAAAAACATGGTGTAACCACGAGCGACCCTTTGTTTGGGGTATCGCCTGGCACAAACTCTACTTTTGACGGCAGTAATAGATTTTCCATATGAATAAATTATTTAACGGGGAAAACTCCCCTCCTTTAAAATTAACGTGAGTAAAACTCAATGATTGATTTCGCGTCATAACCCGGATCATCCATTGTTGGCGCATTGAGCACTTTGGCAGATACTTTTTTTGGATCAAGACCCAACCAACCTGGGGCTTCTACTTTGCTTAGCTTTTCAGTGATTTTGTCAAAAAGTGGGCTAGCTTTGGATTTTTCAGAAAGAGAAATTTCTTCACCAACGCGAACGCGATAAGATGGGATATCTAATTTCTTGCCATTTACCAAAACGTGTCCGTGGCTAACCAGCTGTCGGCCAGCGCGGCGAGAAGAAGCAAGACCAGTGCGATACACAACGTTGTCTAGTCTGGATTCCAAATAATTTACCAAGAATTTGGAGGTATCACCGGTTTTCTTGGAAGCTTCGGCTACATAGTTGGAAAATTGTTTTTCTAGTAATCCATAAAGCTGTTTGGCTTTTTGTTTTTCAAACAATTGTTTTCCATATACAGACTGCTTGGTGTGTTTCTTGTTTGGACCGTGAACACCAGCAGGATAACTGCGTTTGGTAACCGGACACTTTGGTGAATCACAAAGCTTCTGTCCGTATTTTCTGCATAATTTATGTTTTGGTCTTAAATCTCTTGCCATAATTTAGAATTTTATAATATACAATTTAGAAATTAGATTAAACGCGTCTCTTGCGTGGCGGACGACAACCATTATGTGGAATCGGAGTAACGTCATTGATTGATAAAACGTTTAAACCATTTAGGTGTAAAGCGCGAATAGCGCCTTCTCTACCACCACCGATGCCTTTGATAAACACATGGATATCTTTTAGACCATAAGCACCGAGTTTATCTACTACATCTTTTACAACTACGCTAGAAGCATAGGGAGTAGCTTTCTTTGGACCCTTGAATCCTACTTTTCCAGCAGAAGACCAGCCCAAAACATCACCATTTGGATCGGTGATACTAACAATAGTGTTGTTGTAAGAAGCCTGAATAAAAGCGTTACCGCGAACAACTTGTCTAACCACTTTCTTTTTCTTGCCTTTGGCAACTGTCTTTACGGCAGTAGCTGCGGCTGGTTGTGCGGTTACTTCTGCTGATTGTACTGATTGAACATCTGACATATTTTGGAAAATATTTTTAAAAAAATCAGTTCTTAAGTTTAAGTCTTGGTTTCTACTTTACGGCCACTGCCCATAGTCTTGCGAACATTGCCGCGCACAGTGCGGGAATTTGTTTTAGTGCGCTGACCGCGTACTGGCAAGTGCTTCATGTGGCGGATACCGCGATAAGCTTTAATATCTTTTAGGCGTTTAACATTGGCCATGATTTCGCGGCGTAAGTCACCTTCGGTCTTGTATTCTTTTTCAATAATCATGCGCAATTTGTCTTCTTGTTCGGCAGTCAAATTTTTTGTTCTAGTGTTTTCGTCAATTTTAGCTTTGGCCAAAATCTTTTTGGATAATGATGGACCAACGCCATAAATATAGTTTAGGGAAACTACAATTCTTTTTTCTTTTGGGATAGTGATACCAGCTACTCGCATATTTTGAAGAATTTATTATTTTTTAAATTAACGTTGACGTTGTTTATGCTTTGGAGTTTCACAAATAACACAAACACGGCCTTTGCGGCGAACGATTTTACATTTATTACAAACTTTTCTTACTGATGCTCGTACCTTCATAGAAATTTTTGTTTAAAAAATACCAACCACTGCCGCGATATCGACGCCAGATGGTTAAGTTATACGGACATTTGGACACTGTATAACTACGATCCGACTACACCGCAATGGTTGATACTCTTTTATTTATAAATTGTCTACTCCTAGAATCTATACGTTATTCTGCCTTTTGTCAAGTCGTATGGGGTCATCTCTACCTTTACGCTATCGCCAATACCCATTCGGATTTTGTTCATTCTAATTTTTCCGGATAAGTGAGCAATAATTACCTGCCCGCTTTCTAGTTTTACCTTAAAAGTCGTGGCTGGCAACAACTCTTCAATTACACCTTTTAACTCTATAATGTCTTGTTTAGCCATTTGTTTAAGTATTAATGACTTGATTATATTAACCTAAAACGCAGAATTAGTCAACCCCCTTGAGAGGTAGAAATATTTTGGCTTTAATTAGCCAAAACTACCGGATCTTCATGTTTGTAGACCCAAAACTTGTAAAGTAAGAAATTCCAGGCTACAGACAAAGCAATGTTAGCCAACCTGACTAAAATATAGTTTAAACCTAATTCATGATTGAAAACATACATCCAGCCAATAGCTATACCATAATTTATCCCGGCTAAAATAAAAAACTTGACCATCTGTTTGTGAGTAACGCCAGTAGATTTGAAAGCCCAGTATTTATTTAAAAAGAAAACATAATTGAGGATAAATATTCCATTTACAACTACGGCTGTCACCGGACGAAGATGTAAATACTCTTTTAACATATAAAGGCTGCCGACATCTAAAACTACTGCACCCAAACCAATAACAAAATAACGGACAAATTGATGCCGCATGGACCAAAAATGAAGAAATATTTTCTTGAACATTTTAATTATTCTAAAATCGCCTTAATACGACGAATACCAGCGCTCACCGCTTCTTCTTTGACAATTTTGAACTTACCCAATACACTGGTATGTTCTACGTGCGGACCACCACAAATTTCTCGACTAAAAGTTAAAGCATTTACATGCGCGTCTGCTTTTTCATTCACATCACCGACTGTATATACTTTTAATACAGCCTGATATTTATCTTCAAATAATCCCATCGCACCCTTAGCTTTGGCTTCTTCAAAACTCATTTCAGTCCAGCTGACCGGATAATCATGAGCAATAGCATAATTTACTAAATCTTCGGCAGCTTTGATTTCTTCTGGAGTCATTTTTTGTGGATGAGGAAAATCAAAACGCATGCGTTCAGCAGTGATATTGCTGCCGCGTTGAATAGCATGAGGGCCCAATACTTTTTGTAAAACTGCGTGGAGCAAATGAGTGGCCGTGTGATATTTTACCGACATCTCGCTGTGATCGGCCAAACCACCAGCAAATTTTTGCTCGGCGCCAGCACGAGATAGGTCCTGGTGTTTTTTGAATTCTTCTTCAAAACTATTTACGTCTACCGTCAAACCGCGCTCATTGGCCAATTCTTGAGTAACTTCCAAAGGAAAACCGTGGCTTTCGTAAAGTTTGAAAGCTTGTTTGCCGGAAATTTCTTTTATTGTCTCGCCAGTTTTTTCAAAAAACAATCTAAAATCTTCCATCAATTTATCAAATTCTTTTAGGCCTTGCTCAATAGTATTTCTGAACTTGCTTTCTTCTTTGGCAATTTCGAGCATGATAAATTCTTGATTTTTTTCCAGTTCTGGATAAACACTGGCAAAAATTTTAATTACTTCTTGCGCGATTTTGTCGCCAAAATTTTCGGTGATACCGAGCATTCGACCATGACGCACAGCGCGGCGAATCAAGCGGCGAACTATATACCCTTGATCAGTATTACTTGGTGCAATGCCTTTGTCATCCCCCATTATCATGGTGGCAGTGCGCAAGTGATCCGCGATAATTCTCATGGAGCGTGTCACATATTTACTTTCTACATATTCACGACCGGAAATATTTTGGATTGTTTGAATAAGCGGCCAAAAAGTATCTATCTGGAACACATCGGCATAGCCGTTTAATACAACAAGAGTTCTTTCCAGACCCATGCCAGTATCTACATTTTTTTGTTTGAGCGGTTCAAAAGTTCCATCAACTTTTTTGAAATATTGCATGAAAACATCGTTCCAAATCTCTAGCCAATTGTCTTCATCCGTAGCTGGATTACTATCTTCTGGAGGAAGTTCGGTTTTTCCTTGCCAAAAAAACATTTCTGTATCTGGGCCGCATGGACCAGTTTGACCAGCCGGACCCCACCAGTTATTTTTCTTTGGCAAATAGCCGATTTTGTGTTCTGGTACGCCAAGTGATTTCCAAATTTCGGCAGATTCATTGTCTAAAGGCGCGTCATTATCGCCAGCAAAAACTGTGACTGCTAATTTGCGCGGATCAATGCCAAGATAAGTTTTGGATGTCAGAAATTCCCAACTCCAAGCAATTGCGTCTTTTTTGAAATAATCGCCCAAGGACCAATTGCCAAGCATCTCAAAAAAAGTATCATGGCGATTGTCGCCCACTTCATCTATATCCTGCGTACGAATACATTTTTGAACATTGGCCAAACGATTGCCGCCAGGATGTTTTTCTCCCAAAAGATACGGCACAAGCGGATGCATGCCAGCGGTGGTAAAAAGTACGGTTGGATCATTTTCTGGAATCAAAGAAGCCGAAGGGATAATGGTATGTCCTTTGGATTTAAAAAAGTCTAAATATTTTTGACGGAGTTCTACTGAAGTGAGCATAATTGGATGACTTTAATATCTATTGTTAGATTTTACCACCCCTCTTGACAAAATTCAAGGGATATGATAATATCTTTTTCGAACCGACCATTTTTCTCTAACGGGCCACATAATCGACTAGGCCCAGAAAGTGAAGGACGGACCGTGTGGCAGGAAAGCTTGTAAAGATTCCTGTAAGGGGTTGATTTGCTCTAATGAGCAAACTAGCCTGGGACTGGTTAGCCCGCAGCGCAAATGCGCAATCAAAACACACAAAACAAAACGCCCTGTGAAAACAGGGTTTTTTTCATACTTAAAAAATTATTCACATAACGCAATCTTGACAAAAACAAAAAAGCCAAGTAATATATTCCTCGCACCACCCAGCGGGACCTGGGTAGGGGTGCAAAAAGCCATGGACTGTAGAGAGTTAAACAGGAAGTGGCGACTATAGACGACACCAGACGACATCAACCCCGAGAAAAATACAGGAGAGCCAACTAAGTGCCAACTGTGGCAAAACCACAGCAAGTGCTGTTCTAGGCAGATTGTTTCGACAATCAAATAAAACAGCATGGGGGCTGGTTACCCCTTACTTGATTCCATTTAATGGATAAAGTAGAACCGGCACAAACATTTCCGGACTTACCAGATAAAAAGATTAGCTCACCAACCAGCTGAAAAGTAGGCATGGCTGCCGAAAATTAAGCTACCGGGTGCGAAATCTTAATATCTGGTAAGTCCTTTTTCATTTTAATTTATAACTCCCCCGCCTAGACATTCGCCTTTTTTATAGAAGACAGCGAATTGGCCCGGGGTTACGGCTCGTTGTGGTTTAAAAAATTTTAAAAATATTTTTTTATTCTTCATTTCAATCTTTACTTTCTGCAAAATCTGACGATGACGCAAACGCGTTTCGCAATTTAACGGAAACTTTATCTTTTCCCCAATCCAATTCATTTCACTTACTTCCGCTTCTTTCTTATACAACAACTTGTCGTCTTCGTAACCAACAACTAATTCGTTTCTATCAAAATTTTTATCAACCACATATAGCGGTTTATTTTCTTTTGTCTTTACACCCAAATTTCTTTGGCCAATAGTATAAAAAGACAAGCCGTCGTGCTCGCCTATTACTCCACCGGTGCTAAGAACTATTTTCCCAGGTTTGGATTTAATTTTTTTCAACAAAAAATCTTTCATCGGCACTTCGCCCACAAAACAGATCCCCATACTTTCTTCCTTATCCGCATTTGGCAAACCAAATTTCTTGGCCAATTTTCTTACTTCCGGTTTGGTATAATCGCCAAGGGGAAACATGGTGTGTTTTAATTGCTCTTGGTTTAACTGATGCAAAAAATATGTCTGGTCTTTGTTATCATCTTTTGATTGCATTAATTTAAAAAATTTTTTTGATTCCTTAACTCTGGCATAATGACCGGTAGCTAATTTATCAAAACCAAGCTTTTTGGTTTTTTCTAACCATGCACCAAATTTTACAAATTTGTTGCATAAAATATCTGGGTTGGGAGTTCTGCCTTTTTCGTATTCAGAGAACATATAATCCAAAACTGTTTCTTTATAAACTTTTACAAAATCCCAACGCAATAGCGGAATGCCAAGTTTGGCAGCTACACGCAGAGCGTCTTGATAATCTGCCGCCCAGCAAGACTCACCATTTGGACCAATTTCGTCGTAATTTACAACAAAAACACCGGTAACATCATATCCGGCTCGCACCAAAAGAGCCGCGGCTACTGAAGAATCAACTCCGCCGCTCATGGCACATAAAACTTTAATTTTTTTGTTGGCTTTATTCATGTTCCCTAAACTACACTATTTTTAACATTTTTTCAAGATTGAAATAAAAAAGCCGTTTGATGAAATCGAAACGGCTAAATACACATATTTAATCGTCATCATCGGGATGATCGTAGTCAAATGTTTTTCTAACAGGATCCCATCCATACGGCTTGTCGCGATGCTCTTCGGCAGGTTTCACTGACTCCTCACGACGTGTCTCGCCAGGAATGGCTGCCAAATTTCTCTCCGGCGTCTCATACGCCCAGAAAACATCTTCATCTTCTGATAACTTTTTCACAATTTCTTCGACAGCAGAATCTTCTACATCTAATACGTATAGCCCACCCAGCGATACATCTACTTTTTCATCTGGGAATACGGGTTCTGTTTTTAAAACACCTGACATTTTAACAAGATTTTCTCTTTTCTTTTCAATTGACTCCATGTCTTTGAATCGAACAGTGACACTCTTACTCATTTTTACTCTCCTCCTCCCAACTGACTTCAATTTTTATGTCAGGAAATTTCTTATGATCATAATGTGCGACATTAGGTTCGTCTGGCACGTTGGCAGCATCTTCACCCCAAACAGTTCCGGCACGACTATGTTCCGTGCTGCCGCAAGCAGACCAACTCTTATACGACCAATCACGACCAAATCTAACTTTATAGAGATGTGGTTTGGCGCGCAGCTTCTCGGCCGCCTGGTTAAAAATTATACAGGACAACTCCTCTTTAGAGGGATCCAACAAGTCTTTATCTATGACCCGCAATAAATCACAGAAAGTTTCTACTAGCTTAAATCCCTTGCTCTCGGCTTCTATTATCTTTGCCCAAAGCAAAAGAAGAAGTTTATCACTGATAGGGCGAGCTTCACGCTCTAGCTGGGCTCGATTGTTTACAAGCTCTTCTTGTTGTTGCTTCTTCAGCCTCGCCTCTCTTTCTTCTTCGAGCTTTCTGGCTTCGGCCTGTTTGGCCAAAGCTGCTTTGGTAGCTAGGCGAGACCTTTCTGCAGAACTAAGATCATTTTCTTTTGTCATGGAGCTTCTCCTTTTTGAGGGTTGAGTTAAATATATGCAGAAAAAATAAGATTGTCAATATAAATAACTAAAACACCCTCCGGTAAAGGAGGGTGTTTAATTTATAGGTCTTATCCGTTTCTGCGAGCCTGCATGCAGGATCGGCAGTAAACTGGCTTGTCTCCAGATGGTTGGAATGGTAATTCCGTAATCTGAGTACCGCATTCAGCGCAATTTACATTAACGCTGTACATTTGTCTTGGGGCGCGAGCACCTCTGTCTCCACCGCGATCTTGGCGGTAAGCTTTATTGCAATCAAAGCAATAAACTGGGCGATCACCCTTTGGTTCAAATGGCAATTGTGAAATGTGGCTTCCGCATTTACCGCAGGTAAGATCCACATTGTACATTTGTCTTTGTCCATCGAATGCCATAGTTTTGTACTTTTTGTTCCCAAAAATGGTTTTTGAGATTTTTATTAAAATCGACCTATTTTGGGAACTTCGTTGGTACTTCTGTACCCCAAATTATTAATTAACAGTATACAGGAAATTTGTCTTTTTGTCAATGCTAGCTTTGATTATCATCAAATTTGATAATTCTATCGGGAAGGATCTTTTTCTCTGGTTCATTTTTTGAAATTGATTTTGGTGATGCCGGTACTGACTGTGGCGCAGGAGCAGGGTTAGATGGCCGTGGAGGCGGCGATGACTGGGCTGGTTTAGGCAATTGCTGATTTGCCACTGCGGGCTTTGGTTCGTGTTTTCTATCAGTTTTAACTGGATGTTTATTTGTATGTACTGCCTGGGATAAACTAATACCCTTTTGACTGGTATCGACCAGAGAAACAGGTTTACTGTCTTTTATATCAGCCTTAACAGGATTTGGTTCGATCTTTTTTGCTGGTGGCGGTGTATGAACTTTTACTGGAGGTGGTGTATGTTTTTGAATAGGAGCTGGAGGCGGCGCGACTGGTTTTTTTGATTCAACGGAATCATGCCGCGTAGCGTCCTTTGAAGCGGGGCCTTTTCCAATTAAAACTGGCATGCCTTCTTCATCTTCGCCATACTCTTCATCCGAATCTTTTTTTTCATCTTCAAGATCATCATCTTCACCAGATTCCATGCCAGTCCAACGCATAATTTTGTCTTCGATATTTTCTCGGCTGGTAGCATAGCGTTCGCGAGAAACTTTAATAACTTTTTCGGTGCTGCCAGTGGAAATGGCTATTGGCTGCAAGGTATTGGCTGAAAAAGGCTGCGAAGCCACACCGTCAATCATTAGTTTTAGATAAATTTGGAATTTAGTCAGGTTTACTAAATCGGTTTCTACAAAAGTCGGCGCAAATTCTTTGGCCAAAATCTCGGCATCAGTAGAACCAACACGGAACGTAACTAACGTACCCACGTTACCAATTACCGCCGCCAACACTGTCTCGTCTAGTTGCTCCATATACTGATGAGCCATAGTGAGATCCAAGCGATATTTGCGAGCTTCGGATAAGATATTGGAAAAACTTTCGGTGGCAAAGTTTTGGAATTCGTCTACATACAAGAAAAAATCTTTACGTTCTTTTTCCACAGTATCTACTCTTTCCATAGCTGCCAACTGAATTTTGGTAATAAGCATGCCGCCCAGCAGACGAGAATTATCTTCACCGATTCTACCTTTGGACAAGTTCATGATAAAAATTTTCTTGGTATCCATAATATCGCGGATATTAATACGCGATTTTACCTGCGCCACGATATTGCGGATAACCGAAGCAGACAAAAATTGACCGATTTTGTTTTGTACCGGCGCCACTGCTTCTTGCTTATACCTGTCGTTATAACTAGCAAATTCAGTTTCCCAAAAAGATTTTACGACTGGATCTTTTAAATTTTGAATGACTCTTTTGCGATAAGCAGTGTCTGCGAGCAGTCGATTTATGCCAAGCAGTGTAGTATTTGGAAATTCCAGCAAGGCTAATAAAGTGTTATTTAAAATATATTCCATGCGGGCGCTCCAAACATCTGGCCAGATTTTTTTAAATACTCCCATTAAACCCGAAGCCACTAAATGTTGGTAGCGCGGATTAACATTTTCTAGAATATTAAAGCCGATTGGAAAATCAATATCCGACGGGTTAAAATAGACAACGTCATTTATACGATGAGCTGGGATATAGTCGATGATTTTTTCAGCAAAATCGCCGTGCGGATCTACCACACCCACGCCATGTCCGGCGTAGATATCATTAAGAACCATGTTTTCCAACAAGGTTGTTTTGCCCATACCCGTCTTGCCAACCACATACATATGGCGACGACGATCGTCTAGCTTTATACCAAATTTCGCATTTTTGTTGCGAAAATTGGTCATAGCAAAGTAGTTGACCTCTGGGTTGCCTATTAAATTTTGTTCTTTTTCTTTCCCGTCCATACCAAAATTATACCACAAAAACGGTATCTGACACAATTCTATATAGAAATATTTTTCAACAACAAATCACGCGCCATAGCCCAGGCGGCTAATATTTGCCCGTTCCATATTTCGCCGTTTTTAATCATATTTTCAAATTCATCAACTCGGCGTAAAATTACTTCTGTTTTTTCAAACTCATCTGATTTTGGTTCTTGCACCATTGTCAATTCATTGGCAATAAAAATATGGGAAAGGTCTTTTACCACACCCACACAAGGTTCAAACATGCCAATTTTTATTAAATTTTCCGTTTGATAACCAGATTCTTCTAGCAATTCTCTTTTAGCCGCAACTATCGGAGATTCATCTTTGGAAATACCGCCACCAGGAAATTCAAGACTATTTTTTTCATTTAAATACCTATACTGTCTAACCAAAACCAAACGACCGTCATCTAAAAGAGGGATAATAATTACATTGCCGGGGGTTTCGGTATAAAAATATTCTCCACTAGATCCATCCGGCCTGATTATCTTATCGCGCTTATACTCCCACCAAGGATTTTTATTTACCACTTCTGAAGAAACCTTTTTTATCTCTTGCATAAATTACTTTGTAAATAATCCTGCCACTTCCTTAACATCGACTCCGTCTCCTTTGCGTACTATGGAATGCATACTGCCACCGCCATCACCATGCCAGCGAGGAATAAGATGCCAATGAACGTGCCCGACAGCTTGACCAGCAGCTTTGCCGTTATTTATTCCCAAATTTACACCATCAGGATTTAAAACTTCTTGCACTTTGGCCAAAGCCCCTGATAATCCCCCACTCGTTTTATACCAATCATCTGTAGACATCTCGGATAGGTCGGCAAAATGTTTTTTTGGAATTACTACTGTATGCCCTTTGGAGCACGGATGAATATCCAAAAATGCCAAAACATTTTCGTCTTCATATACAGTATAATTTGGAATTTCCCCAGCCACTATTTTACAAAAAAGACAATCCATACTTAAAAATTTAAAATTAATATTTAGTATTGTATCGTACCACTGCCACATCGCCAAACACTTTGTAAATACCATTACTCAAAATTCCCTGCTTACTAAAATTACTTGTTTCGCCCACAAACCAGCAATGATCGGCTTTAGTGGTAGAAGCTGTGGCCCGCAATAAATTATCATTTATCGCTATATTCATCTGCTTGTAAAATTCCACTCTCTCAGGCTGACCAAAATTTGCATCTATTGGAAAATTGCCGCCAATAATCTCTTTTTGTGAAACCGCTTCCAAAGCTAACAATGGATAGGTATCTCCTAACACGCAACGTTTATCAATATTTTTTTCAAGCGACCAAACATAACTAACCGCTTCCAACTGATTTGAACTTACAGTCAGCGTATCTGGACCCAAAGTATATGACCCTGTGATAGCCAAAGACAGAATAATTAATAAATAATAGTTTGAGTATTTAAAATTGTTTAATCCGTAAAAAAATAAAATTAAAAATAAAATTGCCAGTGTTGCATCTAAACGACGAGAAAATAAATGTTCGCCGGATAATAAATAAAAGGATAGGAAATAACTTGTTATTAACACGACAAAACTGGATAAAATAAATCTATACGCCATATCTTTCCAATTTTGTTTTATTCCTAAAAAAACAAAAATAAACGCGACCAAAACTAGTACTGGCAACCACCACATAAATTGGGTAAGAAAATTTGGCGTAAAGATATTTGCTGGAATCTGATTAAACAAAATATTTCCTCCAGTTATTTCATGCGGCCGCGGTCCGCTGGCCAAATAAATTGCAAACAAATTACCAACAAATTGTTTGGCTTGCGCCAAAATATTTACGCTTCTGTCTAACAGGCTAAACTTAGCAACTAGCTCCAAAACCGGCAAAGCTAGTGGGGCCAAAATTAAACTGGGGATAACAATTATCTTTTTCCCACTCTTCCACGCCTCCATTACTGCCCAACTCAACCAATATAAAACAAAAAATAATAAATATCCTAATACCGAACCTGCGCCCAAAGCCAGTAAAACTTTCTTTTGGCCAGTAGTTGGAGACTGCATTCTTTTGAGCAATAAAAGAAAAAATAAAATAAAAAGCAAAAAACCAAAATTAACTGGCAAAGAAAACGCTCCTCCGGCCTGTAAAGCAAATGGCCACATACTACCCCAAGCCAGAAATAAAGATTTTCTACCAGACCAACCAAGTGTATAACCAATTTCGTATAATAAAACAGTAAAAATTAAAGACCACAAAATCGGCAAAAGCCATTTAGTTAAAAAAATTAAATCGACTTGCAATGTTTTTGCTAGCACCACATTTATTCCCCAAAAATTTGCATAGGACAAAAGTCCCAAATTACTTTTCTCAATTATTGATTGCTCGCCGACCACTTCTGGAATCAATACGCCTTTTCCTTCTAGCAAACGACTTTCTGCCGCTATATGCCGCCAGCCATCAGCACCATAAAATAAATCATGAGTTAATGGTAAATAACTATGAAGTAAAAAAGAATGTAGGATAACGAAAAATAATAAAGTTTTTAGAGTAACTTTGGAAAATAAAATTAAAAATCCCAACAAAAAAGTGGCGGCTAAAAAAACCCAAAAATACCGCGGATCAATTGTTTGCCATGGAGAAGAAATAACACCGTTAGTTTGAGAATATATCAGAAAATAAAATCCGTAAATAACCAAACCGAGATAGATTAAGACGCTAATTTTTTCATGCGGTGGTTCATCAACAATTTCTTCGTCAAATTCTCTTTGTCTTACCACTTCTTCTTTTTTTTCTTTTACCAAAGACCAAACCAAGGCGTTAGCGAAAAAAGATAAAAATACAGCCAAGGAGTTAAAATAGTTAAAAAATATACAAATCCCCAAAAACCAAGTAAGTGTGGCCAAAGATAAAAAAATTGCCAGCAGTTTGACCCGCAAAGATTTAATGAAGCCAAAATAACCTACTAAAGCCCCTTGTGTCTTGGCAGAAACAAACAAAAAGTAGACAAGTAAAGCTGTTGCCCCCAAAAACCAATTGGGCCAGCGGTCGTAAACTAAATAAACCAAGGCTGATAAAGCTCCGGCCGGGATTAATTTTTTCCAAAAAAATTGAGATATCATACTTTGGAATTATATAGGATAGTTGGGAAATAAAAAAGACCTCACTCGCTTGATGCGAAATGAGGCCACCGTAACATCAGTTATCTTTGCGGAATTCTTCTATCACACCATTTGGTCCGGTAACAACAAAGCTAATAAGACGCGGATGAATGTAAAGAAGATGTACAGTCACCCTTCAAGGGTTACACTTTTGTTTTGCTAAACTAAGGTATTTTTCATAGGGTGTTAGGTAGTTCATTTGTTTGCCTTCATGCGGTCGTTCGTGGTTGT
>Ga0233424_10000792_pt1 | contig 34632 bp, 29 predicted proteins | sample Watercolumn_Towu_FD_181011 | JGI IMG/M metagenome (GOLD analysis project Ga0233424, IMG submission 181011) | Freshwater microbial communities from Lake Towuti, South Sulawesi, Indonesia - Watercolumn_Towuti2014_125_MG | ecosystem: Environmental > Aquatic > Freshwater > Lake | place: Indonesia... | reverse complement strand
TTGCGCCTGCGCCCGCATCCGTACGAACTGTATCTTTACTACGACGTGTAAGGGCGTCGCTCACAGAACGCGAAAACGCGAAGATTTTCGAGCAATTCCTACAGGAGCAGTTTTTCACAGGGCGTCCTGCCAAGCAGGACGCCCTTTTTTGTGTCAGAGGGGAAAAAACTCTTGGTTTTATTGAGAAAAGCTGCTGTTAATAAGTCGTGAATAAGAGTTAATATGTTGTCCTGGCCTGGGCGAAGAGTTTCGATTAGAAACTTGCCTGCTCAATCGGACAGCAAATTGATGGGTCGCTGGCCAAGCTTTCAGATTTTCGCTCGCGGTGATTTGTTCCGAAAATCATTCATGATCAACACGATGTGAATAGCACAGTCCACCAGATTTTGCAGTTGCCCACGAAAGTCTTTTCTCGATCCGCGGGTTTCAATCTGACCCATGCAAACTGCTGTAAAAACGGATGTTACGCGCCAGTGACAATCCAAAGTGAATAACAGGTCAGACGATCACCATTTCCCGAAAACCGCAAATGCAAGCTTCCGCTGAAACAGTTTGGGCTTCTGCGCAGGAAAAGCTGCGCACGATGCTGAATGCGGACATTTACAACCTCTGGTTCGCTCCGATTCAGGCGATCTCCTTGGACGGGGAAGCTATCAGCCTGAAGGTCGCGAATGACTTTTGCGAGCTATGGTTGAAGGATAACTATCTGGGCCTGATTCAGGATGTTCTCGTGCATGCGTCGGGACACCCCTTACGAGTGGTGTTCCGCGTTTCCAGCGGTTTGCCAAACCAGGAGCCGCGTGACGGGAATCTTTCTGTGGCCAGAGAACCGGACGAACCGTCCGAGCGAAGTGCTCCCAATCGAGACGTGATCTTCAATCCCAAGAACACGTTCGACACGTTTGTGGTCGGCAACAACAACAACTTTGCGCACGCGGCTTCACTGGCCGTGGCCCAGGCTCCGGGAAAATCTTACAATCCCTTGTTTCTTTACGGTGGCGTGGGCCTCGGAAAGACCCATCTCTTGCACGCGATCGGACAACACGTCATGGCGCACAAGAAGGGCGCGCGAGTGGCATACGTTTCCTCGGAGAAGTTCACCAACGAGTACATCGACGCGATTCAGAACAATCAGTTGGCCCGCTTCCGGCGGCGGTATCGGCAGACCGATGTGCTGTTGATCGACGATATCCAATTTCTCTCGGGCAAGGAGCGGATTCAGGAAGAGTTCTTTCACACGTTCAATGCCTTGCACGAGTCGCACAAACAGATTGTTTTGACTTGCGACCGCCCTGCGGGAGAAATCCAAAATCTCGAACACCGGCTGGTGTCCCGGTTTGAATGGGGCTTGGTCACAGACCTCCAACCGCCCGACCGCGAAACGCGGATGGCGATCCTTCGCAAGAAAGAGAAGTCCATGGGGGTGGAACTCTCCGACGACATCATTGATTTTTTGGCTGGGCGCGTCCGGTCCAACATCCGGCGGCTGGAGGGCGCACTGATTCGAGTCGCCTCTTACGCATCCCTGACGGGCAAGAAACTGACCGTGGAGATGGTGCAAGCGCTGCTGCACGACGTGCTGCACGAAGAGGGGCGGTTCTCCATCAACATCGAGTCCATTCAAAAGAAGGTCGCGGAACACTTCGACATCCGCGTCGCCGACATGACCAGCAAGCGGCGTCCGGAGAACATCGCTTTTCCACGCCAGATCGCGATGTTTCTGGCGCGGCTGCTCACGGAGAGTTCGCTCAATGTGATCGGGGAGGCTTTTGGCGGGCGCGACCACGGCACGGTTTTGCACGCCTGCCGCCTGGTCAAAGACCGAATGGAGGTTGACCCGAACGTTCGGCAGGTGGTGCTGTACCTGGAGAAACAGTTGCAGCGGTGAAGAAACCCCTTTCAGATTTCGAGCTGGTTCGAGTCTGAAATCTGAAATTCGCGATGGCTGTTATCCAGGTCCAGGGCTTGACCAAAACCTATCGCACCTACAAGAAACAACCTGGGTTTTGGGGTGGCGTTCAAGGATTGTTCCACCGGCGGTACGGAACCACGTTAGCCGCGAACAACGTTAGCTTTTCCATTGTGGAAGGAGAACTGGTTGGATTTCTTGGCCCGAACGGGGCGGGAAAGACTACGACTTTGAAGATGCTCGCCGGCTTGCTCTATCCCACCTCGGGTGAGGCTCGCGTGCTGGGTTACGTGCCGTGGGAACGCGAGGACGGGTACCGCCGGCAGTTTGCGCTTCTGCTGGGACAGAAAAACCAGCTTTGGTGGGATTTGCCGGCACGCGAGTCTCTGGAACTGAACCGCAAGATCTACGGAATCGCGGCGGAGGCCTTCCGTCACACGGTTGACGAATTGACCGAATTGCTCCTGGTCCGAGACAAACTCGACGTGATGGTCCGGGAACTTTCGCTGGGAGAACGGATGAAAATGGAGCTCATCGCGGCTTTGCTCCATCAACCCAAAGTTTTGTTTCTGGATGAGCCGACCATTGGCCTGGATGTTGTTTCGCAAAAGGCGGTCCGCGATTTTCTTCGAGCCCACAATGCAGCGCGAAAAACCACTATTGTGCTCACCAGCCATTACATGGCAGATATTCAAGAGCTTTGTCGGCGCGTGATTATCATCGATCACGGGACAATCTTTTTCGATGGCCACCTTGAGGAGGTGCTGGATCGATTCGCGGACTTCAAGATCGTGACCCTCCAATGTCAGGCCGGCACAAGTGTCCCGACGGAAGATTTCCAGAAGTACGGCGACGTGGTTGAGAGAACTCCGCCGACCATCAAACTCAAGATCAAGCGCGACCGAGTTATTATGGTCTGCAAAGAGTTGCTGGACGAATTGCCCGTGAGCGATATCGATATTCAAGAAGTGCCGATCGAAGAGGTCGTTCGCCAAATCTTCGCGCGACGCGAGAGTTCAAAAGAGGAGCAGTCCTGATTCCGCGGCGAACCGTATCGTTCCCGCGCGGGCCTGTCGTGGAATTCCCCCATGACTCAACGAGTCTCAACGCCAGTCTTTGTAGTCTTTGTTTGAACACTTGCGCGAATCGCCAGTCAGAACTACTGTAAGGAGCCCCGTATGACGGACAGACGACTGAAGGGAGAAGCAAAAAACCCCGCAACGTATCGTCGATGCCGTTCTCCCCTGGTCCGGGTCCAATCAAGCATATCTCATTGTATGACCAAAACGTTAGATATGATCGCAGAAGTGATCCGCAACCGGAAACATCCCTTTCCGCAAGTTGCAGATCGACCAGACAAACCTCATAAAAACCGTTATGAGCGCAGAAAAATCAAACAATACATTCACCTTGGGAACTGGGCTGAAGAAGCCAAAACCTAGCCCCTACGACTAAATCTCTGCCATTGAAAGCCACGCCTTGCGCGTGGCTTTTTTGTTCCTGGTTACCCCGACGCCGGGAGCAGTCCCGGCTCATTTTCGTTTCCCCGAGTCTTTCCGATCTTGCATCGAGGGTTGTCCGATCTCCGGGCATGAGGCGCTAAGCCGTATTTATTCACTGAAAATGCGAATCGCCCTCACCCTGTCCCTCTCCCCCAGGAGAGCGAACCGCTCTTTCCTGCACTTGGGAAATCCTCGCGAAACAGTGATGAGTCCACCGGCGTGCAATAGTTACTCCCTCTCCCTGGGGGAGAGAGCTGGGGTGAGGGCGAGCCTTTCATTGCACTGAATAGTTACGGCTAAGCTATTAAGGCTTATTGCCGGTAAATGGGGATCTGACATTTCGCTGGCCGACCGGTTCACGAGCGCTTACTTTCGCCGCCGTGACAATTCAATTCGACCTATCCTTCTCATGAAGAAATCGCTTTTCCTCTTTGCCGTCGTTGCGCTGGTGCTCGCGCCTTTGACACATCACACACTGGCAGCCGACGCGAAAAAGGCGGCCCCGTCCGCAAAAGCCAACCCTGCTAGACCCGATCAATCTGCAAAGTCAGCGCGGACGTCCAAGTCTCCGCGATTGAGCAAGCCGGCGCGCCCCGCCAAACCGGCCGCGAAAGCTTTGCCGGGCAAACGCGCAAACACCGCCAAACCGGCCAAATCCGCGCCAACGCTGAAACTCCCGGCAAAGCGCTAGAGCATCCAAGAGTTCAAACAGGAGGAAACGGAGTTATTCACATCGGCTGCGCGGCGCCCCTGAGTGGGGCGTCCTCGCCGATGTTGAATAACTTTGGAAACCGTATCAGGGAACAGAGGCCTCATCGTAGCGACAGCGCGGTGAATCGCTGGAGCCGGCCTCTTTGGTGACTTCCGATAATGAACGGACCGAAAGGCACCCAAACCCTGCTCCGTTTGCTCTATTTTCTCCTGTTCTTGAATTGCGGTGGTTACGGCGCGCCCGCCTCGCGTGCGTACATTTCAACGAATCGGCCTAACAAATCGGACATTCGTGTTTGGGCCCTCGCGCCCATCATCAACACTTCGGCGTGGTCAATTTGCCGTCCATTTCTTCCCGCCGCCAGATTCGTGATGCACGAGATCGCCGCGATGCGCAGTCCGCAGGCGCGGGCTACGATGGCTTCCGGCACGGTGCTCATCCCGACGGCATCCGCGCCCAGCCGGGCAAAGGCCTTGATCTCGGCCGGGGTTTCGTATGACGGACCAGAGACCGCCAGGTAAACCCCGCGTTGCAGCCGGACGCGGATGCTTTTCGCCGCCGCCTGCATGATACGCGCCAGAGCCGGATCGTACACCTGGCTCAAATCCACGAAGGACGGCGCACGCGCACCGGCCATTCCCCGGAGCGGGTTCGCCCCCATGAAATTGATGTGGTCGCTTACGCACATGAAATCGCCCGCTCGATAGCGCGGGTTAATGCCGCCGGCTGCGTTCGTCAACACCAGCGTGCGAACTCCCGCTTGCGCCAGAACGCGGATGGGAAACGCAATCTCCGCCATGGAAAATCCTTCGTAGAAATGGCCCCGGCCGCACAAAAGGAGCATCGACACATCGTTCATCCGACCGCACAGCAGCTTGCCGGCGTGCCCATGAACTTTCGGAACGGGAAAGCCAGTCAACTCCCGACAGTGAATTTCGGCCGCAACTTCGAGCCGCTTCTGAACGCCGCTATGCCCGCTGCCCAGGACGATGGCTAATTCCGGCGTGGCGCCCCCCAGGCGGCGGCGAAGTTGAGTGGCCGTCGTTACGACGAGTCTTGAAGCGCTCGATTTCATTGGCGTCTATTCGGGTCCATTCGCGCTTGAGAGGAATTACGCGTGGTTCAAGGGGAACGCGGCCTTCCAGGCCGCAGCGGCCCCGGAAAGCGAAAACGGCGCGGAATAGCCTGCCGCGTTCGGATTTCTCTGCGTGCTGCGCCCAGAATGGGCGCGCTCCGAGTCAAAATGAGAATTGCTGACGGGCCTGGCGGCTTGCTTTCTCGCATGACTGATTTAGGCTCGGTTGACTTAAAGTGACTTATGCAACTTAGCAACGAAGAAATCCGGCGCTACTCGCGGCATCTGATCTTGCCGGAAGTTGGTCTCGCCGGGCAGAAGAAGATTTGTTCCACGACCGTATTGTGCATCGGCGCGGGCGGGCTCGGATCCCCCATCGCGATGTATCTGGCCGCCGCCGGCATCGGCAAGATCGGCATCGTCGATTTCGACGCGGTCGATTTCTCCAATTTACAACGGCAGATCATTCACGGAACGGAAGACGTGGGCCGGCCCAAGTGCAAATCGGCTGAGGAAACCCTTCGCAACATCAACCCCAATGTCGAAGTCGTGCTCCACGAGACGCGCTTGACCAGCGAAAACGCGCTCGACCTCATCGGCAAATACGACATCGTAGTCGATGGCACGGACAACTTCCCCACGCGCTATCTCACCAACGACGCCTGCGTCTTGTTGAAGAAGGCGAACGCTTACGGCTCCATTTTCCGATTCGAGGGCCAGGCCAGTGTCTTCGCGCCGCATCTGGGCGGGCCGTGTTATCGCTGCCTTTACCCGGAGCCGCCGCCGCCGGGCATGGTTCCCAGTTGCGCGGAGGGCGGGGTTCTAGGCGTGCTGCCGGGAATTATCGGCTGCATCCAGGCCACGGAAATTCTCAAGCTGGCGCTCGGCAAAGGCAGTTCGCTCATCGGACGGCTGCTGCTGTTCGACGCGCTGGGCATGAAATTCCGCGAACTGAAATTGCGGCGCGATGACAAGTGCCCGCTTTGTGGCGAGAACCCGACGATCACCAAGCTGATCGATTACGACCAGTTCTGCGGCATCCCGGCCCAGCCGGCCGTTCCGGAAGCGAATCCGGACGAAGTCACGGTGCAGGAAATGAAACAGGCGTTGAGCGATCCCAGGCTCAGCATCACGGTCATCGATGTGCGGGATCCCGACGAACACCAGATCGCCCACGTCAACGGAGTGCCGCTGTTGCCACTGGGCGAGCTTTCCCGACGCTTTACCGAGTTGGACCCGAACCATCAGTACTACATCCATTGCAAGAGCGGCGTGCGTTCGATGAAGGCCGTGCGGTTCCTCCAGGAGCAAGGGTTCAAATACGTCAAGAGCGTCAAAGGCGGCATCTCCGCCTGGGCGGAGGAGATCGACCCCAGCGTCCCGAAGTATTAGCGTTATGGGAATGCGACGTGAAGCGCGGGAACGCGCGGTTCAGTTTTTGTTTCAGCACGACCTGAATCCCCCGGAGGATTTGGAGCGGGCCCTGGAACAGTTCTGGCAAAGCCAGCGCGCCGCCGCCATCGCCGAGGAAAAGGGCAAGGCGCGCTGGGGCGAGCAGGCCGAACTGCCTCCGATCTCGACCGACGAGGCGTCGCTGCGCCTGTTTGCCGAGCCGCTCATCCGGGGCGCCCTCGAACACCGCGACGAACTGGACGCCCAGATCATGCGCTACGCCAAGAACTGGTCGTTGCACCGCATGGCTGTCGTGGACCGCAATGTGTTGCGGCTGGCGATCTACGAGATGCTCCACCGCGAAGACATCCCGCCCATCGTGAGCATCAACGAAGCCGTGGACATTGCGAAGAAGTTCTCCACGGAAGAGAGCGGCCGATTTGTCAACGGCATCCTGGACAAGATTAAAGGCGATCTGATGCGCCCGGCGCGGATCGTGAAGTCTTAGCCGTATTTATTCACTGAAAATGCGAATCGCCCTCACCCTGCCCCTCTCCCCCAGGAGAGGGAACCGCTCTTTCCCGCACTTGGGAAATCCTCGCGAAACAGTGATGAGTCCACCGGCGTGCAAAGTTACTCCCTCTCCCTGGGGGAGAGGGGCGGGGTGAGGGCGAGCCTTTCATCGCGCTGAATAGTTATGTCTTAGCATGTTCGCGGATCTGCATTTGCACACGAGTTTCTCGGACGGCACTTACACGCCGGAGGAATTGGCCTTGCACGCCAGGCGCCATGGGCTGAGCGCTGTCGCGCTGACCGATCACGACACGGTCGAAGGCTGTGCGCGCATGTCCGCCGCCTGCCGGCAGAATGGCCTGGAATTCGTCCCCGGATCAGAACTGACCGCGGAGCTCGATGGCGTGGAGTTGCATTTGATCGGCTACTTCATCGACACGGAGCATCCGAGATTACTGGAGGAGATGGCCAAGTTTCAGGCGGTGCGCCAAAACCGGATTCGCGAAATGGTCGCGCGCTTGAACAAAATCAATGTTCCCCTGGAAGCGGATGCGGTCTTCGCCATCGCGAACTGCCGTTCACCGGGTCGTCCGCACGTCGGCCGGGCGCTCGTCCAGGCTGGCATTTGCGCGACGCTGGACGAAGCTTTCGAGCGCTTTCTGAAAAAGCATCGGCCCGCGTGGGTGCCGAAATTCAAAATCTCCGCCGTGGATGCCATTGCCTTGATTCACGAAGCCGGCGGCGTGGCCGTGCTGGCCCATCCGGGCCTGAACCGGAGCGACGATGTCATCCCCCTGCTGGTCGAAGCCGGCATGGACGGCATCGAATGCTATCACACCAAGCACACCCCTTCGACCTGCGAGCGATATCTCACCGTCGCGGAGGAATGCCGGCTCATCGTGACCGGAGGATCCGACTGTCACGGACTCAACAAAGGCAAACCCCTGATTGGCACGATCAAGCTGCCCTACTCCCACGTCCTTGAGTTGAATTCGAGGGCCAGCGAGATTCGCCGCGGGCGCCCGGCCCCGGCTTCTTCCCATCAAATCCCGCTCGCCCCTTCTCTCTCCTCCAGTGGGCGAAAAGGTGTCCGCGGGGCGGAGGGGGATTCCCGCCATTTCCACTAACACTCTCTCAACACCTCATTGCATGGGTTTCCTCGACCGCCTCAGAGCCGGCCTCCACAAAACACACCGCAAGCTCGTCCACGAAATCAAACGCATCGTCACGCGGTCGCCAAAAATGACCGCGGCAACGCTGGAGGAATTGGAGCGCGCACTCATCAGCGCCGATCTGGGCATGGCCATGACGAACGAGATCGTTGTGGCGGTGCGCCAGGCCTACGAAAGCCAGGGCGGCGCCGGCCTGGACGTGATCGGCATCGCCGGCCGAATCGTCGGCGAAAGCCTTGGAACCACGGCCTCGGCGCTGAAAAAGGAATCCGCGTCGCCGGCGGTCATTTCCATTGTCGGCGTCAATGGGACAGGCAAGACCACCACGTCAGCCAAGCTCGCGCACTGGGTGCAATCGCGGGGCGAGACCGCGATGCTTGCGGCCTGCGACACCTTCCGCGCCGCTGCCATCGAACAACTCAAGCTTTGGGGGCATCGCCTTCACGTGCCGGTCATTGCCGGCGCGTACGGTGCGGATCCGTCCGCCGTGGCGCACGACGCGGTCGCGGCGGCGATTTCCCGAGGAGTCAATTTCCTGTTCGTGGACACCGCAGGCCGTCTTCACACGAAACACAATCTGATGCAAGAGCTGCAAAAGTTGCATCGGGTCATGGGCAAAAAACTTTCCGGCGCGCCGCACGAGACGCTGCTGGTGCTCGATGCGACGACCGGCATGAACGCGCTCAACCAGGCGCGCGAGTTCAACAAGGCGGTCTCGCTCACCGGGCTCGTCGTCACCAAACTGGACGGGACCAGCAAAGCTGGAATGGTCGTGGCCATCCACAAAGAACTGCGCTTGCCGATCAAATTCATCGGCGTCGGAGAGCAACCGGACGATCTGCAACCGTTCGATCCCAAAGAATTCGCTGCCGCGCTGTTCTCCGACCGGGAATTGAACCCGGCTTAAGACTAAGCTAATCCGTAACTATTCAGTGCGATGAAAAGCTCGCCCTCACCCCGGCCTCTCCCCCAGGGAGAGGGGCGAGGGTGAGGGCGAGTCACCTTTTCAATGAATAGATTCGGCTAAGGGCGCATTGGCATCGAGTCGAATGATTGCTTGGGAACAAGTCTATCGCCCTCCTCCGGATTAATCACACACGCATGAGCGCGCTTCCCAGAGATCAATTCGCGGAACTCGATCTGCAATTCATGCGCCGGGCCTCGCGTCTCGCGCGCCGCGGGTATGGAAGGACTTCCCCGAATCCGATGGTTGGCGCGCTGCTGGTGAACGGGCGCTACATCATCGGCCAAGGGTGGCATCGCGGCGCTGGAGAACCGCACGCAGAAATCGAAGCGATCCGCGACGCAGAGTCGAACGGCCAAAGTCCGCGCGGGGCTACGCTCTATGTCACGCTTGAGCCTTGCTCCACGCAGGGCCGCACCCCGCCTTGCACGGAAGCGATCCAGCGCGCTGGCATCCGGCGCGTTGTCGCCGCGGCCACCGATCCGAATCCGCATCACGCGGGAAGAGGGTTCCAGTTGCTGCGAAGAGCCGGGATTCAGGTAGAATACGGGGTTCTCGAAAAGGAAGCCGCGCGCCTCAATGAGGCCTTCAACCACTGGATCGTCCACCGCACGCCTTTTGTCACCGTCAAAGCCGCCATGACGCTGGATGGCAAGATCGCGACACCGGCGGGCGAGTCCAAGTGGATCACGGGAGAAAAGGCTCGCGCCTTGGCGACGCAGCTTCGGCGCGGGGCGGACGCAATTCTCGTCGGCGTGAACACAGTGCTCGCGGACGATCCCAGTTTGACGGTTCGCGGCCTCAAGCGAGCGCAGAAGTCCATTCGTCGAATCGTTCTTGATTCGAAGGCGCGGACTCCACGCACCGCCAAGGTCGTCCGCGACGAGTTTGCGCGTTTAACCACGGTGGTTGTGACCAAGAGCGCTCCGCGTCGTCGCGTCGAAGCTCTGGCCAGGCACGTGCGTGTCTGGACCGCGCCGTCCCGAAATGGGCGGGTGGATTTGAGATGGCTGTTGCGCAAGCTCGGCTCTGAAGAAATCACAAGCTTGCTCGTGGAGGGCGGAGGCGAAGTCAACGCGTCCTTCCTGCTTCAGCGGCTGGCTCATCGGGTGGCTTTTTTCTACGCGCCTAAAATTCTGGCCGGAAAGGATGCCCGGAAAGCCGTGGCCGGAGAAGGGGCACGTACGCCGGCGCAGACGTTGAACTTGCGCGACGTGTCCTGGCGCCGCCTTGGCCCGGATCTGTTATTGACCGCGCGCGTGGACTGAGGATTGAGTAACGGCCATGTTCACCGGGATCGTTGAAGAAACGGGCTACATCGAATCCATCCGCGCTTCGCGTAAGTCCATCGCGCTCGCCGTGAGCGCACGTGTCTGTGGAGGCGGCACGAAAGTGGGGGACAGCCTGGCGGTGAACGGCTGCTGCCTGACCATCGTCAAACGCCGCGCCGGAGCGAAGCGAATTGTCCTGAGCTTCGATCTGCTGCAGGAGACGTGGCGGCGGACCAATCTGCAATCCGCGCGCGTGGGGAGCGCCGTCAATTTGGAGCGATCCCTAGCGGCCAATTCCCGCCTCGGCGGCCACTTTGTGACGGGCCATATCGACGCCATTGGAAAAATTGTCCGCTGGGAGCGGAAAGGCGCGGATTGGTTGTTGGAAGTTGTGGCGCCGTCCGACGTGATGCGGCATGTGGTGTTCAAGGGGTCGATCGCCGTGGACGGGATCAGTCTGACGGTCGCGGCGGTCCGCAAGCGAACCTTCCAAATCTGGATTATTCCCCACACCTACGAAGTCACGGCCTTGCGTGAACGAAGCGTCGGTGATGCCGTCAATCTGGAAGCGGATCTGCTGGCCAAGTACGTCGCGAAGCTCCTACTTTAGCCGTTGCTGCGCCTTGCGCTTGGCGTCCAGCAGGCGGCTCGTCGTGCTCGGGGATTCAGCGTCCTCGGCGGACTTGGCGGAGCCGGCGGCGGCAACTCTTTCCGGTTCGGGTTTCGAGGACAACGTTACCCCTGGCAAGGGAGTTTCGACCAGCCTTGCGGGCCGGAACAATTCCGGACTCGGCTCGAGGGCGGGACCGGTCTGAGTGGAGCGCACTTGTTTGCGGCGCGCGAGCAGAGCCGCGAGCGATTCATCGGCTGACGCGGGCCGAGCCGCCGGCCGCCAGAACAACAAAAGCCGCCGGAGATTCTCCGTTGCCTTCCGCCATTCTTCGCGATCGAGTTGAATGCGCCGGATGCCCACATCGATCGGGAAAAGGATAATCGCCAGACGCAACAACCATTCCCAGAGATCCCGGGGTTGAAACGTTTTTTGGCGGTCCCGCAGGTACGGATTGTCCGCCGCGTTGTCCGGGTCCAGCAGTTTGCCGTGACCCGTTTCAGTCAGCCGCCGCAAGAGATTCACGTTCGGTTCGGTGGCGTTGAATTCCGGCGAATAGTTCACGCTGGCGCCGACCACCTGTAAGCCCTGGATTTGCCCGTCCTTCATATCCAGGAGGCGGATCAAGTAAGTGCCCACCTCGCGAGTGGGGAACTTCGCCTCATAATGGCCCGGCCCGGTCTGCTCCAGTTGAATCGTCTGGCGTTCGCCTTTCGGACTGACCGCGATGGCCTGGAGATTGAGAAAATTCCGGAAGTTGCCTTGCGGATCGAGCGCCTCAACGCTGAGGTGGCCTTCCCCCTTTTCGATGGAAACATCCGTGGCGAAATCGGCGTTCTCCATCCGTCGCAAACTCCATTGCGCGACCTGCGTCCAGAATTGGCGGTACTTTTCCCAGGTAATCCAATCCTGCGCCCACCTGGCCTTCGCGTCGGAGGTGAAGGCGACGGCGCGTCCCAAACCATACTGCCAGTGCGCCAGAATCGGATCCCCTTTCTCCGAAACCAAAGGGACTTCGGCGCGGGGCTTTGCCGTGGTCGCCACGTAGCCGCGCAAGGTAGGATACTCCTGGCTCGCGATTCCACGGATGACCTCGCTGCGCGCGGCCACCTGCGGAATGAACGGCTCCTCGAAAATCGCTGACTTCAAAATGACCGCCGCTTCCTTGATAAAAATCTGAGGAAGCTCCGCCGGCGAGGTCACGTTGTAGAACCGTCCGCCGCCGTCCCCGGCAATCTTGATCATGATATCCGGACCCGCATGGCCGGCGATCAAAACCGTGCTCACGGTGATTTTATCATCGACCATGCTCTTCATCAGCGCGTCGGAAGGCGCGCCAGGATCGCCGTCGCTGAACACGATCATGTGCTTCATGTTGGCGGTGGATTTCTTCAAACCCTCGTAACCCATCTCCATCACTTTCTGGAAAGTGGGGAGATCCCCCTGGTTCATGCCGGCGAGCTTGCGGCCGAGTTCTTTCTTGTCTCCGACTTTGGTCAACGGGAACAGCCAGCGCTCCGTGCCGTCCCAGAGCACGACGCCCATCTCATCGTTGGGCCCCAGGGCATCCAACGCGGCGATGGCGGTGTCGCGCGCGACCTGGTTGCCGTTGTTGAACTCCATCCCGTGCATGATCAAAACCAGCGCGCCGCTCGGCAGAACTTTCTTGCTGCTCAATTCCATCTCGACGGGCAACGTCGTCTCCAGCGGCGTTTCGCGATATCCGCCCGCCGCATAGGATTGATCCCCGCCGACGCAGGCCAAACCCACGCCGAAATCTCTCACGGCGCTTTCCAGCAACTTCATCCGATCCCGGCCCAGATCGCCGGCGGCGATGTTGCTGATGAAAATCGCGTCGTAATTCTGCATCTCCGCCAGCGAGGCGGGAAAGCCGCTCATGTCGGTGAGCCTGGTCTGCACCTGCACGGAACGGAGCGCGTCCGCCAAAGGCGCATCGCCGGCCGGGTCCGAAGAAACCACCAGCACCGTGGGATCGCCGCGCACCGTCGTGAAGCTGGTCGCGCGATTGTTCTGCGCGACCAAATCGTTCTGGGCCTCCAGCGCCACGTCATAGCTATAAAACCGCGGCTCGGTGAGCGTCTGGGGAAACGTGAAGAGATTCTTGCCCGCGGCCAGTTCCACCTTCTGTTCGCCCAACAGTTGGTCGCTGCGATAAAGGCGGACAGTCGCCGTTTGCGCTTTGTCGGCCTGGGCGAAAATCTTGACCTCGAACGTCTGGCCTTTCTTCAGTTGGTTCGGCATGGTGAGTTTCTGAACCGAAACATCGCTCCCACGCGAGACGCCCAACGGGACGGCATCGAGGCTGACACCCAACGGCTCCGCGGTCAGAACCGCGCTCAGGGCGTCGCCAATGTTTTCGTTGCCGTCCGACAACAGCACAATCCGCTTCTGGCCGGTTTCGGGAAAGGCCGCCGTGGCCAACCGAATCGCGCTGGCGAGGTCCGTCCGTTCTGTTCCAACCACCGCGTGAATTTTCTCCAGATCGATTCGTGGATTCACCGAGAATTCAATGCTCGCATCGGCGCCAAAGACAATGACGCCAACCTGATCCACGGGCTTCTTCTCGACGGCGGTTTTCTTGACGAATTCACGAGCGGCTTCCTGTTGCGCCGAGGGAACACTGTCCGACCGGTCCAAAACAAAATAGACGTTCATCCCTTCCAAAGGCCGCTTCCACTGCAAACCGGCCATCGCCAGCACCACCAGGAGCACCATCAGAACCCGCAGCGCAAACGCCATCCACCTCCGCCACGGGCTGATCTGGACGTCCGTCTTCCAGGCCAGCCAGCCAACCCAGACCAGGCACACCGGCGCCAGGACCAACCACCAGGGATTGGTGAATTGAAAGCTCATGCGGGTTTTCGCCGGATAAATTTTTGCACGCGATGGTTGCGGGAATCCGCGACGTACAGATTTCCCGCCGAATCCAGCGCCAGGCCCCACGGATTCGCGAATTGGCCGGGGGCCGATCCCGCGCCCCCCAGCACTTCCACCGAGCGGCCTTGCTCATCGAAAATTTGCAGCCGGCTGTTCCCGAATTCGCATACGTATTGCAGCCCGTCCGCGTCCACTTGCACATCGTAAGGATAACTCAATTCCCCTGGTCCGTCGCCCGCGTGGCCATAGGCCCTCAAGAACTTGCCTTCCGGCGAGAAGATTTGAATGCGATGGTTGCACGAGTCCGCCACGTAGAGTCGGTCGCTCCGGTCGATGCCGAGTCCTTCCGCGCGGTTGAACTGGGCGTTGGCCGTTCCGCCGTCGCCAATCGATTGCAGGTGGGCCCTCCCCTGCCCCGCGAATTTCTGCACGCGCTCAACCTTGCCATATTCGCTCACGAAGATTTCCCCTCGCGAATTCACGGCCGCGGAGCGCGGAAACATCAGTTGGCCCGGCTGCGTGCCGTTGTCTCCCCACTGGCCAAGGAGCTTGCCTTCCGTCGAAAAGTGGTTGATGCGCGAATAGTGCGGCTCGATCACGACGAGGTGGCCAGCCTGATCCCGGCACATGCCTTTGGGTTTGCCCAAATCCGTCTCCGGCATTTGCCAGGAAAGCAGAAACTCGCCCTCGCGGGAAAATTTTTGCACACGGCCCGTCATATCCACGACGTACAGGTTATCCTCGGCATCGACCGCAACCGAGCGGGGCTTGTTGAACTGGCCCGGCGCGGTTCCGCGGCTGCCGATCAGTTGCACGGAACTGAAAAACTGGCTGTGGATCGGCGTGAGGTGGGATGGAGCCGGGCTGCAACTCGCGAGCAAACCACAAGCCGCCAGCGCAGGCAGGGACAATTTCCACCGCCCCCTCTTTGCGATTGGAATCATGCGCTTCCCCACAAACCAGAACGCCAGCGGCGCGATGGCCAGAGCCAGGAGCAACAGGCACAGGGCATTCACCTGATCGTTCCATCCGTAATGGAGAAGGTTAAACACTCGAAGGGCGAGCGTCTCGCCTCCCGGCGGAACAATCAAGATCAGGGTCTCAACGTCCCAGAGACACAGCAAATAAGTCACGTAGCCAGCGGCCGCGATCTGCGGCGCGATTTGCGGCCCATGCACGTGACGCAGGATTTGAGCGGAGCTGGCGCCGCTCAGTCTCGCCGCATCCGTCAAATCTGGATCCACCGAACGTCTGGCGTGCGCCGCGGCGCTCCAACTGATCGCCAGATAGCGCAAAGCGAAACCGAAAACTACGAGGCCGGCACTTTGGAACAAGATCGGCAAGGGCAACGCGCGATTGAAAACGAACAGCAGCGCCATTCCCACGAACACGCCCGGAACGAAAAACGGCGCCCAGAAAAAAGCTCCGCAACGAAATCGCGCAAGGGCCAGTCCCGTCCCAACGCAGAGCGCCGAAGCGGTTGCAGCCAGCGAAAACGAATTCCAGAGCGCGGGCTTTCCCGCAGACCACGCCGCCGGCAACTCGGTCCAGGTTCCCTTCACGCCCGCCAGATGTCCGACAGGCAGTCCGACGGACAAGATAATCAGCAAAATCGAAATGATGCCGCTGCCATAGAACCACGCCGCGCCCAATTGTTTTCTCAGAAGGCCAGGTGGAACTCCGCCGCCCACGGCCGGCCAAGCCACGCCGCGACGGCTTAGCCAGAGGACCAACAACATCGGCGCCAGAATCAGCGGCCAGCACAAGCGAAGCGCCGCGCTATAATCGAGCGCCGTGTTGAAACTGACCCAGAATTCGGCTGAAAACACCTTGGTCTGGAGTATCGCTGGCACGGCAAAATTATTGAGCGCCAGAACGAAAATCAAAACCCCCGCCACACCCAGCGCTGGCCGAGCCATCGGCCACAGAAGCTGCCGGATCAGCGGCCAACCCTGAAGTCCTGGTTCACATTCCAGATAGCCGCGTTCGATCCTTTGCCACGCGCCGAGAACCAGGAAGAGTGCCACCGGCCACGTCATCAGGGCCAAAATCCAGATCGTGCCCCAACGGGAATAAATGCTCAGCGGCAGCCAGTTCTTCAAGATGCCGGTATGTCCCAGAAGATGCAGCCAGCAACTTGTGACGAGAAACGGCGGCAAGGCCAGGGCCACCGCCGCCCCGCCAAGAATTCCCAGGCGCCAACGCCGATTCAGCGCTGCGACCCACAAAGCGCTCAAAGCACCCAGCGTCACCGCCAGCAGCATGGTGAGGGCGCTGACCAGCAAACTATTTTGGAGCAAGGTCCAGTTCATCCCTGAGAACGAACTGTTCACCGCATGAATATCTCCTTCAATTTGGCCGTAGCGGCGTCCAGATCGCGCACAAGATCGGCCCAGTTCACCTTCAGCGTGGCCACGCCGGTTTCATGAGCAGATTTGCCTTCCAAAGCGTTCTTTTGAACAAGCTGTCCGAGAACTTCAGCGCTTTGAAGATACGCGAAAAGCTTCTGCGCCGCGCCCGGATGCGGTGCGCTTCGAATCACAGCCACCGTGTTTGGAATCAGCAGGGAATCGCCAGCCAACGGCAGCGCTTCGACGGGCAAACCTTCACGCCGGCCCGCCGCAATGTCATCGGAGTCCGTCAGACCGAGCCAGGCTTCCCCTCGCCCAACCATTTTAACGACGACCGAGTTTCCATCGACCAGGAGCGGCTGATTCGCTTGCAGCGCCTTGCACCACGCTGTCCAGGCGGCGTCCCCCCAGGATTGTCGCAGCGCCATAAAATGTGTCGCCGTCGTCCCAAAGAGTGGATACGCGAGGGCGATTTTGCCCCGCCAGGCTGAGTTAGTCAGACCAGGAAGGGTCGCGGGCACATCGGCGGCCTTGAGGAAATTCGTGTTGATCACGAGGCGCCGGCTGCGGTAGCCCATCGCTTGCCAGGGATCGGTTTCCCGAAACACCTTTTGTGCGGCGAGCTGATGCGTGCGCAATTCCTCGTTGCCCCAAAACACGTCGCACTGCGGATGAGCGCGCTCAGCGAGAAGGCGATTGGCCAGGCCGACGGTCTTCACCGCCTCGCTGTCGAAGACCGTGCGGACGTCAATCCCGGTCTGGCGCGTGAATTCATGAAGAATCGGCTCCGCGTAAACCTGGTCTTGGGCGACATAGGCGACAACGGAGGCGCGGTCGCTTCGACTGCACCCGGCGAGCAGGCATGTCAGGGTGAGGAGAAGGGTTGGTGCGTGATGCGTGACAAACGTTGTCCCGTTCGTCCGCGGGCCTTCGCCATTCGGTCTGAGCAACAGGCGCAGCAAGCCCGTAGCGCAGATTTTCAATCTATCAGTATCGCCCGATATCGTCGCTGGCCGCGACGATTTGCTCGGCGCGCGGCCTTCCAGGCCGCAGCACCTCCATGAACTCGCGACGCTCGAATTCCTTCCGACGCAAACTTCGGATCGCAACCGCTGCGGCCTGGAAGGCCGCGCGCCGTTTGGGTTGCGGTTCCACCGCGCTGCGCCGTATCGCCGATTTCTAATCGGCAGGGCGCCGGGCAGTTCCCAGAGCGCTCGGAGGCCACGGAGCCCAGGCAGGTTGAAAACCTGCGATACGGCAGATTGAAAATCTGCGCTACGCTGACAGGAGCGATCCGCAGCCCGTCCATCTGATCGAATACCGAATCGGAAGCCACAAACCGTAAATCGCAAAGGATTCACGCGGTCCTCCGATGGTAGTACCACCACTCGAACATCAAGATCGTCAGCGCCAGCGCCGCGATCCAACGCCACAGCTCCAGGCTCGCGCGGCGGACCGTAGTGTTCGTGACTTTGGCGTACTTGCCGAAATTCAGTTCGGACTTCGGCGTGGTGTCGCTTTCTTTGGCGTCGAGCAAGTTCACGCAAAAGGACAGGGCATTGGTCCCCGCCGTGAGTTGATAGACGCCTTGCTTGACGGTATCGCCGAAGACGATCTCGCCGCGCGCCGCGTTCACTTCGCACGGCCGGACGGTTCCGTCGGGCATTTTGATCTGCGCGGAGGCGGCGCCTTCCGTCAATCCGAGCCGCATTGGGCTGCCCGCCTGGACCGCGAGCTGACTGGCGTTGATCGCGGCGGGGTTGAGCCAATCGACCGCGTTCGCCATGAAGATCGGGAAAGCGATGCGCAGCGGCCAGGTGCTCTGCATGGGATCGAATCCGACCCAGACAATTCGTTGGCGGCCTAACTCGCCCGCCAGGATCAGAGCCGTTTGCGGGGAATCAACGATCGCAGCCGCCCAGGTCGGGGTTTTCACCGAAAGCGTTTCGGCGATGTGGACGTTGTCGAAATTGACGAACCGGAGCAGTGGATGGCTCCCTTTCCAATCCACAATGGCCGGAGATTCCACGCGCGACCAACCCTCGAACAAGTTCGTGGAAGCGGTGTGGAAGGCCAGCAGATTGGGTTTCGGCCAGACCGCCGGATCGACATTGTCGAGCACGACCAGATCGAACGAAGCCGCCGCATCGGTCAACGTGGGCACGACGCTGAGATTCACGTGCGCCACGGCGCGCAGAGCCTTGGCCAGCACTTCGTTTCCGGAGGTGACCAACAGCGTCTTCACCGGCTGCGGCAACAAGCTCATCATTGACGCCTGGTTGTCCACCGCCAGGTCGTCCGGAACCGTGAGCTGGACGGAAATGACGGCGTCGCGGTCCTGGGCGGTGATGAAAACCTGCGGGGACGTTTCGCGCGCGGCCAGGTTCAGGGATTTCGTTTCGATGAGCTGGCCGTCCATGCGGAACTCCAATTGCGCTGCCTGGGCGTTCGTGGAGTAATTGACCACGCTGGTGAAGACGGCGCGCTGGGCCGCGTTCTCCGGATTCGCGCGCACGTCGAGGGTCGTGATGCCCAGGTTGTTGGCCGTTTGCCCGACTCGATGAAACACCAGCGGCAAGCTGCTGTTTTCGAACTCTTCCATCACCCCCACGCCGCCGTCGCTGTACAAATGAATTTCCGCGGCGGGATCATTCTGGATGAGCGTCTCCGCCAGTTTGAGCGCTTCCTTCAGGCGAGTAGGCGTGTCCATCGGGCTGCACGCTTGCAGCGCGCGCCGGAGCGCGGCCTTTTCCCTGGTGGCGGACTGTTTGACCTCCGTGTTGGCCCCGGCTTGCAACACAACCATCTGATCGTTGTCGTGCAGGGCATCGATCAATCGCAGCGCTTCGGCGCGAGCTTTCTCGAAGCGGCTGGGCGTCTCGTCCGTGCTTTGCATCGACGCCGAGGCATCCAGGATAACCACCTGAAGCCGGCCGCCCGTGGTCTGGCCGGAGAAGTAAGGCCGAGCCAGGGCTAAAATCGCGAACAATAACATCAGGATTTGCAGCAAGAGCAGCCAATTGTGCCGCAGTTTTTGAAACGGAGCGCTCGCCTGAGTCTCCGCGAGAAATTTTTGCCAGAGCAACGTGCTCGAGACCAATCTCACCACCCGCCGCCGCTTCAGCAAATAGAACAAGATGACCACCGGAATGGCCGCCATGAAGAAGAATGCGAAGGGAGATAAGAAGCTCACGGAGTCTCAAGGAGCGGAAGCACGAAGTAAACGTGTCCCAAAGAAATGTTGGAATCTTCCAGAATACTCATCTGTTGCATTGGCTTTTTCGAGCGGTTCAACCGATTTAACGATTTAACTGTTGTAACGCTTTAACGCCTCAGCCCCACACCTCGGCTTCGCGCAGTTGTTTGAGGAGAAGCTGCTCCAGGCGCGTGTCCGATGTCGCGGTGAAAAAGTTGACCCCGCGCGACTGGCAGAACTCGCGCAGCTTCTGGCAAAAACTCTGCACGGTCCGCTGATAAATCGAGAGCCGGTACCGGCCAAACGTCACTTCCTGTTGTTGGCCCGTTTCCGAATCCACCAAACGCAAATCGCCGAAGACTCCAGGATTGACCTCTTCAGGCGCCAGGATTTGCACGGCGCTGACCTGGAAGCCGCGTCCCACCAACGCGGTCAACCCCGGCTCATAGCCGGCCGGATCGAGAAAATCGCTGAGCATCACCGCCACACCCGCCTGGCGCGCGGCCAGCGCGCCCCGCCGCAAGGATTCATTCAACGCCGCCGTGCCCTGTGCGGTGATCCGGCTCAAATTCTGGAAAAACTGGAGCGCAGATTTCCGGCCCCGCACGCCTCGCAACGCCCCGCGCACGGCCCCTTCCCCCATCGCATCCGGAAACGCAACGACCGAAACACGGTCGAATCCACACAGGGCCACGTATCCCACGGCCGCAGCCACTTGCCGGGCGAAATCGAATTTGCGCGGCTCGCCGAAAGTCATGGACTCGCTGGCATCCAAGAAAATCGTGACCGGAAGTTCGCGTTCTTCCTCGTAAAGCTTCAGGAACAAGCGTTCGAGCCGTCCATAGAGATTCCAGTCGAGGTAACGAAAATCGTCGCCGGCCACGTAGTTCCGGTAATCCGCAAATTCGACGGACTGGCCGCGCGCGCGGCTGCGGCGTTCTCCTTTGGCCGAGCTTTTCGCCCGGCGGGCGGCGAGGAGTTGAAATTGCTCCAACCGGCGAAGCAGATCCGGTGTCAGGAGAGAATCGGGCATACGCAGCGAGTTGGGATCAATCATCCTCCCGCGCTCCGCCAACTATTCAAATCCCAACAGGAAGACACAGAGGAAACAGAGCCTGATCGAGGCCAAACACAGTCTTTAGTTCTGAACATTCGGTCACAAAATGGCGTGTGCTCAGAGCGATCCTCGGCGGCAGGTTGCCACCGAAAGCGGGCTGGTAGCCCATTCCACCCATTCTTACAACACGCTGTCAGCATCGTTGGAATGACCTAATACCGTTGTCCGCAACTCCGTTCTCTCCGTTTGCTCCTGTTCGCGAATTGGACAGTGAGCGCCAGAGCTAGACTGCAACCTCCGCGTCCCGCGGGACGTCCTTGAGGATTTGATCGACGATGTGGTCGGTGGTGATGCCTTCCGCTTCGGCCTCGAAGTTGAGAATGAGCCGGTGGCGGAGCGCCGCGTGGATCACCGCGTGGATGTCGTCAAAGCTCACGTTGAACCGCGCCTGGGTCAAAGCCCGCACCTTGCCGGCCAGGATCAAGGTCTGCGCGCCGCGCGGGCTGCTGCCGAAGCGCAGATACTGGTTGGAGATCGGCGCCGCCGTTTGCGTTTTCGGATGCGTCGCCATCACCAGGCGCACGGCATAATCCTTCACATGGGAAGCCACGGGCACCTGCCGAACGAGCCGTTGTAGTTCGAGCATGGTGTCTTTGTCCAGGGTTTTCTGGACCTCGGTCTTCGTTCCCTCCGTGGTGCGATTCAAGACTTCCGTCAACTCGCCCGCATTCGGATAAGTCACGAGCAACTTGAAAAAGAACCGGTCCAATTGCGCTTCGGGCAACGGGTAAGTGCCTTCCTGGTCGATCGGATTCTGCGTGGCGAGCACGAAAAACGGTTCGGCGAGCCGGCGAATTTCTCCGCCCGCCGTGACGCTTTTCTCCTGCATGGCTTCAAGCATGGCCGACTGCGTCTTGGGCGTGGCGCGGTTGATTTCATCCGCCAGGATCAGATGCGCGAAGATCGGGCCTTTCTGGAATTGAAATTCGCGCCTCCCGCCGGGCGTTTCCATGACCAGGTTGGTTCCGAGAATATCGGCGGGCATCAGGTCGGGCGTGAACTGGATTCGATTGAACGAAATATCCAACACCTCGCCCAGCGTGCGAACCAGGAGCGTCTTGCCCAGGCCGGGCACGCCTTCCAGGAGCACGTGCCCGCCCGAGAAGAGGGCGATCAAAGTGCCTTCGACGATCTCGGAGTGGCCGACGATGACGCGGCTGATTTCCTCGCGCATCGCCGAGTAGGTTTGGTGGAAAAGCCGGATGTGTTCCTCGGTATTCATGTCACTTCTTCAAATCATCGAAATAATCCCGCACGGCCGATTGGTAGGCGCGGGGAACTTGATCCTGGCTCAGCGCGCTTTGCGCGTCGCTCTGCGCCGCGGTGGCGACCTCCTTGAAGTCCACCTTGCTCATGCCCTTGATGCTGACGCCGCGCAGGGTGATGCTCGGCATCGGCCCGCCCGGATTGATCTGGCCTTTGACTTTGGTCGGCGCCAGGTTGTCGGCCAGTTGCGCGTCGCCGCGGTCCGTGTTGCCGCGCGGATCTTCGTCGGGACGGACCACGCCGGAGTTATCCCAGCGGTCCTTGATCTCGGAAATATCCAACCACTGACTGTCATCCGCCCACGTGCCCACACCGGCTCCTACGCCGCCGCCTTGCCCGGCCCGCGGCGTTCTGGACTGGCCCCACTTCTGGCCGTTGCCGATCGCCATCTGAGCCCGCTGCAAGGCTTCGAGGGTTGCCATCAGCGATTGCGCGTCTTCGAGCTGCGCCATGAGATTTTCCAATTCCTTGGCAGCATCGGCCAGAGACTGGGCGGCCGCCATCTTATCACCCCCTTGCATCTGTTTGGCGCCTTGCTTGAGGTAATCGGCGACCTTGCCGTACTGGCCCGCCGGAGTAACCGCTTTCGACACCTCATCGAGAATTGGTTTGAGCTGGTCGGGGGTGAGGCCGGAAGATTTCAACTGCGCCACCATTTTCTCCAGCGTTCCCTGGGCCGCCTCGGCCTGGCCATTTTGAAGCTGTTCCGCCAGATCTTTGCCGAGTTTTTGGGCGGACATTTGAAGCTGTTCCAGCGCTTGCGCCATGGCCTGAAGTTTTTCCAGGCTCGTTTCCGCCACGTCCAGATCTTTGAGCAACTGATCGATCTGGCTTGCCGCCAGCGCTTCGATGGCTTCATCCAGACTGGGCAGGGAAAGACCAATATCCCTGGCTTCCTTGGAGAGATTGGACAACGACTGAGCCAGATCGTTTTTCGCCGCGTCCCGAGCGGCTCCGTCTTTGTCCGGCAATCCGCTGGCGGCTTGTTTGGCTTGCTGGAGTTTTTGTTTGAATTTTTCGAGCGCTTCGGGTTCGGCCGATTTGTTGCCCAACGCTTCTCGCAACGCGTCGATCTGTTTGTGCAGTTCGGCGGAACTGGACGCGCCGCCGCGGTTCGAGGTCCGGGAAGCGCGTTCGAGCGGCTTGAGGGCGGGATTCTTTCCGAGGTCTCGGGCCTCGGCTTTCAGCTTCTCGGTGACGCTCGCCAAATCCTTCAGCGCATCGCTGCGGGTCAACTGGGCTTTGGTCAAATGTTCGCCGAGGTCGGCGACCTGGTCGAGCGCCTTCCGAGTTGGCTCCAGCGCGGGCGGACGCTGTTCCAGACTGCGGCGCGTCAACTCCGCCAGATGCCGGCCCGTCTCGCGAATGATTTCCGCGTCGCGCCGCGTCTGAAGATAAGCCTGGCTGCGGTACTCCGGAACGAATCCAAGACCGCAGGCCACGATCAGAGTCAGGAGGGCCCACTTGCCGGTCTCCGGCAGGCCGAAGGGCAAGAGTTGTTTCGCGGTCAGTTTCTGAACGCACCGGGCCGCGTCGGTCGCGAGCAACTCGCCCCATTTTCCGGACGAATTCGAGCCAGCCATCTCCAAAGTCGTGCTCAGACGTTCCTGCAAATTCCGCCGTGAATCGATCCATCGCGCCGTCTGGAGCAAGGATTCGCTCCGGCACCATCCGCAAACAAACCCGCCAAGGATCGACAAGCCGGCCATCAGGCCGGCGCCGGCCAGAATAGATTCGGAGATTGGGGTCAACTTGAATCCGGTTAGAGCCACCACCCAGAGAAGCGACCCGGCCAGCAAACCGAACCAGGCGCCGCGCCAGGCGCGTTCCCAGCGGCGGCGGCGCGCGGTCTTTTCGAGAACGGACTTAACGATTTCGAGTTGGCTCATAAAACCTCCCATTCATCATTTGCAGCGAGGGAACCGCGAAGCACGCTTTCCGAAAGTGATCTGCCGGTGGATCCTTGCTGGCGCTCATGCAAATTCAATTCTTAGACCGTCGTGCGCCCGAGTCGTTCCATGATTCTACTGGCGTTCGTATTCACCGCGTCCGACTCGTTTGAGGACAGTGAAGCCAGCTTGCTTCGCATCGGAAACGGACAACGGCTTTAGTTTGACGGGAGAATTGAACGTGGAAATCAATTTGCGCACGGGCCTTTTGCAGGCGGGGCACTTGATCAGTTCAGGCGCGCTGACCGGCCGGCGGAGCGTGAATCGGCCGCCGCAAATCCTGCAGTCTCCTTCGCAGAGCTCGTATTCGTAAAGCGGCATAGAAACTTGTGAGCATCTCCGTCCTCCGCCGCACTCCGCTTAGCCGGGACCCTTGATGATGGAGGAAAAGCCTCCCGGTCGCACGATGCCGGGTCTTGAGCTGGCCACGACGTGGCCCGCGGGCAGTGGAGCCGGCTTGCGCTCGGTATCGCCGCCGCCGCCCATCGGCTTGCCGCTGGCATCGACTTTGTGGACCTTGTCGGAGTCTGCCGGAGCCCGGAGAACTGCCAGCCCTTCTTCGCCCACCTCGCAAATCTCCAGCGGCTCTTCCACGCCTTTCAGAGAATAGTAACCGTGGTTCATCCAGACCAGCTTGCCAAGACCTTCGATGCTTTGCCCTTTCAAAACCTGGCGGGCATTGTCAAAAGCGAATCGCGTCATCAGAATTTGATCCGCTTCGGCCAGAGACATGACGCGTGCGCTGGTATCCACCTGGATCCCGTAAAGATCGTTCATTCCGGAGCCCGCGACTTCCTCCACGAAAACTTCTCCGACGTGGACGCCGACTCGATCATAGAGTGGGTATCCTCCCTTTTTCACGGCGGAGCGGAGTTGGGCTTGCAGCAGAAGTGCAAACTTCACGGCGTCCGATGGCTTCACGAAGACGAGAAAGAATGAGTCGCCTTGAGTATTGATCTCTTCGCCCCCCGGAATGCTCTTCAGAATGGTTCGCACGATCCCATGGTGCCATTGAATCATGCGCACGGCCTCCCGGTCGCCCATTTCCTGCTTCAGCTTGGTGGAACCGACGATGTCAGTGAAAAGGATCGTCATCAACGCCACGCGATGCTTGCGCTGAAAGTCCACGAGCTTGTCGCCGCTCTCCGCGGATTTCTGCGCCTGCGACGCCCCGTCACGGCCAAAGAAGAGCGTGTCCTCCGCATCCAACTCCGCTTGCAGGCTGATGTCTCCGCCATCCATCACCATGATCTCGCGGCTGAATTCCTTGTAGCCGGCGTGTTTGACCTGGATGAGGTGATTGCCTTCGGGCAGTTTGAGTCGCGCAGGGGCATTGCCGGCAAATTTGCCATCCACATAAACGTCGCATCCGGGGACCTCGGATTTCACGGACACGAACCCAGACCCCTGGCGGTCTTCCGTGCGCCCTGGCCCTGGGGTTCCTGGGCTGGCGACCGTTGGCGCAGCCGCCCCACTGCCCGACCCCATCGCATAGCTGACATTCAACCCGCGGACGGTGAGCTCCCGGTTGATGTTGGATTGGACGAAAGCGAGCGTGGTGCCCTGAATGTGGGGATGAACGGTCCGCTCCGCCATCAAACCGGTTGTGCCTCCCTTGTCCCAAACCAATACGACGGTCCCCTTCAGACCGGCCGATTTCGCGCAATGCTGCAGTGATCGCAACAACTCCGCCTGTTCGGGAACAGGCCGTTGAGCGATCCCCGGTTCCAGGGGAATAAAAATCAAATCCGCGCCCTTCCGATTCACGTGGGCCACCCGGTACTTCACTAAGCCTTGACTTTGTTGGCTCATCGAGTTTCTGGACAATCTTCAACCGCCGACGTTAGCGCAAACTGAGGAATCCAAGTGAATGTCAGTTTTATGCTTGATGTCAAGGTATTTGCAGCGTCATTGAATGTCAACGGCTTAGTCATTTCGCGGATTGTTGCGCTTTGGCCAATTGGCTCTTGAGTTGTTCGTTTTCTTTGCGAAGCCGGAGCAATTCCTGGTACTGAGCCCGCAACTTGAACAATTCCTGGTTTTCCTTGCGAAGACGTTGAACTTCCTGGTTTTCACTCTGCAGCTTGGCCAAGTCCTGGTTTTCAAGACGCAAGCGTTCGATTTCCGCCTTCTCCTGGGCCAACGCAGCAGCGGCATGTTGGTTGCCCTCACTGCAACTGGCCAAGAGCGCCGCACTGACGGACAGAATCAGGCACGTCCCTCGGAGTGAGGCAGCGTGTCGTAAAGCATTTAGGATTGGCATAAATTCACACGGCATTATCTGATTCTCATGGCGTCATCCGCTAGCCGCAGCGTCTGTGTCGTTACGTTCCCGAACTTCTTCTGAAGCAAGCCGGCGCCGTTCAAGGAGAGACCCTGGCATCTCTCGCTTATCCTTTGGTCAGTCGGATGATTGCCCGGAAGAGAAATATGACCCCCGCGAGTGCCAGGACGGCCACCACTCCAATCACGTAGCGATTGACAAATCCGAGTTGAAACAGCGGCCAGATCGGAGCCAGGCAGATCAGGCAAATCACCAGCGAACTGACGCCCGACTTTCGCTTTACCTCGGATTGGCTCGCCATCATGGCCACGGCTCTGATGGTCGCGGACTCCGCTGAGCGTTCTTGTTCCCATTTCCGTTGTTTGACCTGTTCCAGCCCTTCCAAGAGCGTGGTTGCGCTCATCATTTTCTCGCGCGCTCCGTCCAGGATGGTTCGCAGAAACCGTTCTTGCATTGAAAAATCGACGTCGCCCCCGAACAATTTCGAGGCCCCGTAATCCAGAAACTCCTGCACCAAACCCGGGAAAGCGTTGAGATAATCCAGTATCTTCACCAGAGCCGCCGCACGCGCCGTTTGTGGCAGAAGCGGTCTGCGTTGTTCGCCCTCGCCACCCGCTCCAAGACCGACACCCGGGACGGAAACAAATCTCGCACGCGGGAATTCGCCAGTTGACGCGCTGCAGAGCTGATGTCGATCTTGGCAGTCCTCAGGAGCTCCACGTAATCCGACAAAAGGACATCCATACTCTCGAAACAGCGATTCCGGACCAGCCGGGCCAGAACCGGCTCGGAGGTGCCTCGAACTTCAGCGTGGATCGACGCTTCCTTAAGAAAGCTGGCAAACTTATCGCAGCAAGCCACTGTGAACCCATCCGCGAACTGCGCAAATCGCACCAAAAAATCGTCCGGTATGTTTTTCGCATCGATGGTCCGAGCGCCGCTCAGAACGGCCTGAAGGAACTTGTCCGCCTCGGCCGTGATAATTCCCGCCATGGAGCCATACCCCGCCTGTGGAGTAATCCTGTCCGTCGATGCTGTGCCGTTTTCTTGAGCGGCTGGTGCCGGATCTGACATGAGTTTAAGCGAACCAAATTATCTGAAAGTTAAGCGGCCTGCACAAAGCCTTTCAACCCGCACGCGCCAGGACTCTTAGCGTCCTCGAGGCGCACGCTGAAGGAGGCTAAGGATCGAATCGCCAATACCGCTTTGGATTCCCATCCGCAGGGTCCAATTTTCCGAGCACTAAATTCTTTCCAAATTCTCCCCTTGTCAACTGTATTGGTCCCCCTCCAATCCACGCGTTTCCAAGTTTGCTCGCGCTTGACAGAAATTCTATCTCTGGAACCGTCAGCCCATGGCTCAGCAAATCTGCCGTCGAACCGCTTTCAAACTCCTCGCTACAGGCGCCGCCACGTCCATGATCGGGCTTGCCGCCGAGCCGAAACCACAAAACACAAAGTGGAAGACCGCCATCGGCTTGAACGGCTTCCAATCCGGCTCCCGTAATTACAAGAAGAATTATCCCATCTGGGAAGTGCTCGATTTCGCCGCGCGCCACAGCTTCGATGGCATTGAACTGGTCTCCGACTGGCCGTCGGGCGGTTATCCTGCTTCCACGGAGAATGAACGCGTCCGCGCTTTGCGCCGGTTTTATGACGCGTTCGGGCTACGCATCTTTTCCATTCAACTCGGCGCTGGCGGAGCTTTTGATCCTGCGGAAAGCGCACGCCGGGCATGGCTCGCAGAATTCCGCGACCGCGTCGCGCTGGCGAAACAACTGGGCTGCGATTGCGTGGGGTTATGGCCCGGCGGCGGGTTGCGCGGCCAGACGCTTGACGAAGCGATAGCACGGTTGGCCGGGACGTTTGGCGAATCGGGCCGGATCGCTGCCGATGCGGGCTTGATCGCTTGCTTCGAGATCGAACCGCCGTTTGTTTTCAACACCGAGGATCATTACCTGCGGATTCTCCACGGGGCGAATCATCCGGCCCTCAAGGGCATTTACGATCCAAGCCACTTCGAACTGATGACCGGCTCAACCGGGAAGCCGGAGGAAATGCTCCGGCGCGTCGGCGTGCAGAACATTGGCTACGTCCAATTCTGCGACACCGATGGCACGCTCCGCGACGGCGGCACGTCCAAACATCTGGCGTGCGGTGACGGTTACGTGGACTGCGCAAAGTCCCTGAAACTTCTCAAGGACGGCGGTTTTCGCGGGTGGATCATGGTCGATGAATGGGAGGTGCCTGACCCGTACGAGGCTTGCGTCAAATGCAAGCAAGCCATCGACCAGGCATGGGGAGCGTGAAAGCCGGCCAGAAATCCCGTCGAGTTGAGGCATGTCAAAAGTCGCCATTGTAACCGGCGCCGGCCGCGGCATCGGCCAGACAGTTTCCCGCCGGCTCGCGAACGAGGGCTGGAGTGTGGCCGCAGCTGACCTGGACGCAAAGGCCGCCGCCCTCACTTCCAAACAGATGGCCGATGAGGGAGGCGTTGGTCACGCGATCGAAGTGGATATCGCGAACGCGCAGAGTTGCGATGGGATGGTCGCGGCCGCCATAGCGCAGTTTGGCCGCGTGGACGCTCTGGTCAACTGCGCGGGCATCAGCAAACCCGGAGATTCTTTGACTTACTCCAAGGAAGACTGGGAACGAATGATCGCGGTGCAATTGAACGGTGCATTCTTCGCGGCCCAGGCCGTCGCCCGCCAATTGGTCCAGCAAGGCACGGGCGGCGCTCTGGTCTTCATTTCTTCCACCAACGCCGAGGCCGCTTTTCCCCGGCGCGCCGCGTACTGCGCGGCCAAAGCGGGCGTGGCCATGCTCACGAAAGTGCTGGCTGTGGAGTGGGCGGCGCACCGCATTCGGGTCAATGCCGTAGGACCAGCCTACGTCGAAACCGAGATGACCGTGCGCAATATAGCCGCAGGAAACGTCTCGCGCGAAGCGATCGAACGCCGCATTCCTCTCGGACGCCTGGCGCAGCCGGGCGACGTGGCGGATGCGGTATCATTTCTGTTGTCCGACCGCGCCAGCTTCATCACGGGCCATTCACTCTACGTGGACGGTGGTTGGCTGGCTTATGGGTATCTCTAGAGACTTCAGATGAGAAATCAGACCCTGGATTTACCGGGCGTCGCGGACCGCAAATTGAAAACAGTCCGGCCCGGCACCGGCACGATGTAGGTGTCATCCGAGCCGGGCTGGGTGGGCGCTTCCATGTCATCGCGGCATTCCTCCAGACGCGGCGGATAATAGAAATCGGACTGACTCACCTGCTCCCAGGTCACTTCCTTGCCCGTGTAGCATGAGAGTTGACCCATGAACGTGATGAGCGTGCTGCGCGCCATGTAATCGCCGTTGTTGACCTGATGGCCCGATCGAATTCCGGCAAAAAGGCGGTTGTGTTCGACTTGATACGGGTCGCATTGGCCTTGCCAGCGCCAGTTCGTTTCGCCCCAGATGCGGCACGCTTTGCTCGAAGCCTTCCCTTTGCTGCCCAGGACAATGCTGGAATCCTCGTCGTAACAGCCGGTAGTCGTGCGGCAGAACGCGTAGGCTCGCACGCCGTTCTCAAATTCATATACCACCGAGTGATGATCGAACACGTCGCCGTAAATGTGCTCGGTCATCGAAGAACGCCCGCCCAGCCCGTGGCACTTGAGCGGAGCCTTGTTGCCCAGCACCCAACTCGTACGGTCGAGATTGTGCACGAGCGATTGCGGCACGTCGTCGCCCGAGAGCCAGCGGAACCGATACTGGGCGCTCAATTGCCATTGCAGTTCGGTCAAGCAGGGCTTGCGCTGCATCACGCCGTAGGGCGCGCGCAGAAAGTTTTCTTCGATAGACACGATGTCTCCGATGGCGCCGCCCTGAATGCGCTGAACCGTCTCGGCGTAGCCGGCGTGATACCGGCTCTGCAATCCGGCGACCATGCACAACCGCTTCTCTTGGGCCAGATCGCACGCCTGTTGCATGAGCCGCACGCCGGCCGGATCGATGCCATGCGGCTTTTCGACAAAGACATGTTTGCCCGCGCGAAGCGCCGTCAGGGCGTGGAGCGGATGAAACTTCGCGGCGTTGGCGATCAGGACCACATCGGAGCTCTCAATCACGCGCTTGTAGCCATCGAAGCCCGTGAAGCAATGGTCGTCATCGACTGAGACCTGTGCCGCTCTGATCTTTTTGAGTTCGTCCCGTTTGCCCCGAACCCGGTCGAGGAACATGTCGCACATGGCCACCAGCCGCGCGCCGGGATCCGCGGCGAGGGCCTGGGACGCCGCGCCCGTGTTGCGGCCACCGCAGCCAATCATCCCGACACGGATGATGTCGCTGCCCGTCGCATGGGCGCTGCGGCTGAGGTCGATCTCGCCCACCGACATTGCCGAGGCGGCGGCGGCAGAGGTTTTCAAGAAGGAACGACGTGAGAACGCTTGAGTTGTCCTGAAGGCGCGCGCCTGAAGGCGCCGCCGCAGTTCAGCCATTCTTTGCTGACGCGGCGGGGATTTTCCCGCACCATGCCGGAAGAAACCAAATCTATCATGAACCGTCGCATCTCTTTGAAAACCTCCATCCTCCTCGGATCGTCCTTCCTGGCGTTGGCGGCCAGCGCCCGTGCTCAACAGGACTTTTCCAAAGTCGAAATCAAGGCCACGCAGGTCTCCAAGAATATCTACATGCTCGAAGGCGCGGGCGGGAACATCGGCGTCTCGGCCGGACCGGAGGGCATCCTGATTGTTGACGACCAGTTCGCGCCGCTCGCGCCCAAGATCGAGGCGGCCTTGAAGCAGTTGAATCCAGGCAAGCTGAAATTCGTGCTCAACACGCACCATCACGGCGATCACACCGGCGGCAACCCCCACTTTGGCCGCGAGGCGCACATCATCGCCCACACGAACGTCCGCAAACGCCTCCGCAAAGGGCCGGGCGAATCGCAACCCGGTTTACCGATCATCACGTTCGACGACTCCCTGTCGGTGCATTTCAACGGGGAAGAAATCAAAATGCTCCACGTTGGCCCTGGACACACCGACGGCGACAGCATCGTCCATTTCACCGGCGCGAATGTGCTGCACATGGGCGATTCGTTTTTCTCGGGCCGGTTCCCGAACATCGATCTGGCGGGCGGCGGGGACGTGCGCGGCTTCATTCGCAACGTGGAAGAGGGGCTAAAGAAGATTCCCGCGGATGCCAAGATCATTCCGGGCCACGGGCCGCTCAGCACGCTCAAAGAGATGAGAGAATTCCACGCCATGCTGGTGGAAACTTCCGGCGTCGTCGAGAAAGCCGTGGCGGCAGGAAAGACTCTCGATCAGATCCAGGCCGAAGGACTGCCGGAGAAATGGAAAGGCTGGGCGGCGCCCATGATCAACGCGAGCCGCTGGCTGGAGATTCTCTATCGCGGGCTGACCAGGAAATAGGCACTCTTCCCCTGAAACGAACCTTTATGCAACCGAACTCGAAAGGCACCCGTATTTCCCGCAGGCATTTTCTTCGCGGGGCCACCCTCACGGCCGCCGGATTCACGGTTCTTCCCAGCCACGTACTGGGCCTGGGCGGCGCCACTCCGCCCAGTGAAAAACTGAACGTGGCCGGCATCGGCGTCGGCGGCCAGGGGGCCGGCGACCTGAGCCAACTGACCAGCGCAGGCCTGCGTGACGAGGTCAACATTGTGGCCCTTTGCGATGTGGATTCAGCGCGCGCCGCCGGATCATTCAAGCGATTTCCCGGCGCGAAACCGCACAAAGATTTTCGGAAAATGCTCGAAGAACAAAAGGACATCGACGCGGTCGTAGTTGCGACCCCGGATCACGTCCACGCTTTCGCGTCGATGATGGCGATCAAAATGGGCAAGCACGTCTATTGCGAGAAACCACTGACGCACTCGGTCTGGGAAGCGCGGCAAGTCGCGCTGGCCGCGCGCGAACATAAAGTAGCCACGCAGATGGGCAACCAGGGCCAGGCCTCGGAACAAACGCGGGTGCTGTCGGAGCTGATCCTGGACGGCGCGATCGGCCCGGTGCGCGAGGCTCACATCTGGACGGACCGGCCATCGAACGGTTTGTTCAACGAGTATTGGCCGCAAGGCGTGGGCCGTCCGACGGAGTCTCCCGCCCTGCCGTCCACATTGGACTGGGACCTCTGGATTGGGCCGGCGCCGTTCCGGCCGTATCACCCGGCTTACGTCCCCTTCAAATGGCGCGGCTGGTGGGATTTTGGCACGGGTGGATTGGGTGACATCGGCTGCCATTCTTTCGATCCGGTTTTTCGCGCGCTGAAGCTGGGCCATCCGGCCAGCGTGGAGGCCAGTTCGACTCGCGTGAACCAGGAGACCTTTCCACTCGCATCGATGGTGACGTATCAGTTCCCCGCGCGCGGCGATATGCCGTCCGTGAAGCTGGTCTGGTACGACGGCGGGATGCGGCCGCCTCGGCCCGAAGAATTGGAAGAAGGCCGGCAAATGGGCGCGACCGGCGCCCTGCTGGTCGGGGAGCGCGGAAAAATTCTGAGCCAGTCCAGAGGTTATCGAATCATCCCCGAAGCGCGCGCCAAGGAATACGGCGAACCGCCGAAGAAACTCCCGCGCTCGCCCGGGCACCATCGCGAGTGGGTCGAGGCGTGCAAAGGCGGCCAACCCGCCGGATCGAATTTCGATTGGGCCGGGCCGCTCGCCGAAGTGGTGTTGCTCGGCAACGTCGCGCTTCGCCTGCAGCTTCGCGAGGAATTGACGAAGCGAAAGCTGCTCTGGGACGGTCCCAGCTTGAAGATCACGAACTTTGAAGCCGCCAACCAGTTTCTCCGCCGTGAGTACCGGGAAGGATGGGCGCTTTAGTTAGGGAATGCCGTGGCACTGACTGCGCAGGCCGCGTCGTTCTCGTGTCACTCACAGCAGGAGTTGAGTCATGAAAATCGTTCAAGCTTTGCTCGCCGAGCACGTTGTCTTTCACACCCTGTTCGATTATCTCGAACGCGCGACGCCCAGGCTCAAAACCGTGGCCGAAGTCCGGGCCCTGGCTGACCTCCTGGCCTCGATGCTGGAAGAGCATTCCGTTGTGGAAGATCAACTGCTCATCGAGCCGCTGGAACCGAGCTTTTGCCAATTGGGACAGGACCGCAATTTTCACGAAGAACACGAGGAGATTGAACGCCACCTCGCCTCGATCCACACCACGAGGAAGCTTGCCACGGCGAAACGGTTGCTCATCCTCGCCGTGACGTGGTCGCGCAAACACTTCGACAAAGAGGAGCGGATCGTCTTTCCCCTGGCTGAAAAGCAACTCAGCGCGCGGTCTCAGGAATTGCTGGGCAAACACTGGACCGAACGCAGAAAACTCGCAGTCGATCAGGCTTGAACCCGGAAGAGCAGTCGGCATCTCCTCCTGGTTCACTTCACCGCGTCTGCCTCCAGGAGATAGGCCCGTCGGCGCTCGATATACCGTTTGAGCTGTGCGATCCCGGACCGCAAATCCGGCACCGGTCCCGGCCAGCGCCGCCGATCCTCCGCCGCGGCAGTTTCAATACCCTCCTCCAGTTTGTCGATGATCGGAACAGCTTCGCGGCGGTGAACTCGTTCTCGAGTAATTCGCGGAGCCGACGCAGGAGCTGGGACCGTAATTCCGGGTCGCTGTAAAACCGGTCCCACATGCGGTTCCATCCGGTCACGCCGGGCCTCTGACGCGTGCCCAACTCAATCGGCAACCGCGCCTCATCGAAACCCCAGCTCCAATGATCGCCCAGCGTCCGATCCAGGTCCCAGGGCACCACAAACCACTTCTTGGATCCCTGGCCGTCATAGAGGATGAAGTGGTTTTTGTTGTAAGCGTCCCAATTCTGAATGAGGACGGAGACCGCGAGGTAATCGACATACTTGTCCAGATCGACACGAGTCCGAAAAAAACCGGCGACGTTCGAGGCGCGGGCCAGATCCCGGCAGAAGCGCTGCAATTCCCCGTAGCCTTCGTCCTTTTGCGTTTCCTGCTCGTAGTGGATCGATAAGCCGCCTCGTCGCTCAGATCGCGTTCGTACGCCTGATTGGACCTTGAAGAGGCTTTGTAAATCGTCGCGCCCTTCAAATCGAGCCGGGCTGCGAAGGCTTTCTCCGGTTGTTCGACCTCGGTGTACAAACCGCGGAACTGGCCGTTCACCTTAAAACTGACCATTCGAGACCTGGACGCAGGGACGCCGCAAGTCGCGTAAAGATAATACGCCAGAGACTCTCGCACGAAAGCCGGGTCGCGCCAGCCGGAGTTCAAATTGATCCGGATTTGCCCGCCGAACGGCTTTTCTTTGTCGAAAAAGATCTTGAGCGGTTTTTTGGGCCAACTGCGCGCCCAGGCGCCGCGATACCGCACTCGAACTCGATCGTACGCCTCGCCTTCAACCAGGAAGCGTGCGGGCTGGGTCGTCTTTGAGAACGCGGATCGCTCCAGGTCCGCCAGGCTTTTCGGATCCA
>Ga0233424_10000790_pt1 | contig 34674 bp, 27 predicted proteins | sample Watercolumn_Towu_FD_181011 | JGI IMG/M metagenome (GOLD analysis project Ga0233424, IMG submission 181011) | Freshwater microbial communities from Lake Towuti, South Sulawesi, Indonesia - Watercolumn_Towuti2014_125_MG | ecosystem: Environmental > Aquatic > Freshwater > Lake | place: Indonesia... | reverse complement strand
TCGGTGGTCATGGCCTTGACCTGGTCGGAGCTCAGGGCGCGCACGGCAGCGGTGGAGATGGCGCCCACGTCGTCGGTGGTCATCTTGGCCAGCTGGGTGGTGCCGATGGCGGCCACCTGGGTGGAGGTCAGCGCCTTGATCTGATCGGTGTTCAGGGCGTTCAGATCATCGCTGTTCAGGCCGTTGATCTGGGTGGTGGTCAGCGAGGCGACCTGGGCGGTGGACAGGGCCGCGATCTGGTCGGAGTTCAGGGCCGCCAGCTGGGTGGTGTTCAGACCCCGCAGGGCGGCGGTGTTCAGGGCCGCCACATCATCGCTTTGCATATTGGCGATCTGCGTGGTGGTCAGACCGGCCACTTGCGTGGTGGTCAGGGCACGGGCCTGGTCGGTGGACAGGGCCACGACCTGGTCGGTGGTGAGCGCCTTGACCTGGTCGGAGTTGAGCGCCCGCACGCCGGCCGTGGAGATGGCCTCGATGTCGTCCGTGGTCATCTTGGACAGCTGGGTGGTGCCGATGGCGGCCACCTGGGCGGAGGTCAGGGCCTTGACCTGGTCGGTGTTCAGGGCGTTGAGGCTGTCGCTGTTCAGGCCATTGATCTGGGCCGTGGTCAGGGCGGCGACCTGGTTGGTCTGCAGGGCGCCGATCTGGTCGGAGGTCATGGCCTTGGTCTGGTCCGTGGTCAGGGCGCGCACGGCGGACGTAGACAGGGCGGCGATGTCGTCGGTGGTGACCTTGGCCAGCTGGGTGGTGCCGATGGCGGCCACCTGGGTGGAGCTCAGGGCCTTGAACTGGTCGGTGGTCAGGGCGTTCAGATCATCGCTGTTCAGACCATTGATCTGGGTGGTGCTCAGCGAGGCGACCTGGGCGGTCGTGAGCGCCGCGATCTGGTCGGAGTTCAGGGCCGCGAGCTGGGTGGTGTTCAGACCCCGCAGGGCGGCGGTGTTGAGCGCCGCCAGATCGTCGCTCTGCATATTGGCGATCTGGGTGGTGGTCAGACCGGCCACTTGCGTGGTGGTCAGGGCACGCGCCTGGTCGGTAGAGAGGGCCACGACCTGGTCGGTGGTGAGCGCCTTGACCTGGTCGGAGCTCAGCGCCCGCACGGCGGCGGTGGACAGGGCCTCCACATCGTCCGTGGTCATCTTGGCCAGCTGGGTGGTGCCGATGGCGCCGGCCTGGGCCGAGGTCAGGGCACGGACCTGGGCCGTGGTCAGGGCGTTGAGGTCGTCGCTGTTCAGACCGTTGATCTGGGCCGTGGTCAGCGAGGTGACCTGGGCGGTGGACAGGGCCGCGATCTGGTCGGAGTTCAGGGCCGCCAGCTGGGTGGTGTTCAGGCCACGCAGGGCGGCGGTGTTCAGGGCCGCCACATCATCGCTCTGCATATTGGCGATCTGCGTGGTGGTCAGACCGGCCACCTGCGTGGTGGTCAGGGCCTTGGCCTGGTCGGTGCTGAGGGCCACGACCTGGTCGGTGGTGAGCGCCTTGACCTGGTCGGAGTTCAGGGCCCGCACGGCGTTGGTCGAGAGGGCCTCGATGTCGTCCGTGGTCATCTTGGCCAGCTGGGTGGTGCCGATGGCCGCGGCCTGGGCGGAGGTCAGGGCCTTGACCTGGTCGGTGGTCAGGGCGTTGAGGTCGTCGCTGTTGAGGCCGTTGATCTGGGCCGTGGTCAGCGAGGCCACCTGGCTGGTCAGCAGGGCGCCGATCTGGTCGGAGTTCAGCGCGGCCAGCTGCGTGGTGTTGAGGCCGCGCAAGGCGGCGCTGTTCAGGGCCACCAGATCATCGGTTTCCAGCTTGCCGATCTGGGTGGTGGTGAGGCCGGCGATCTGGGTGGTGGTCAGGGCGCGGGCCTGATCCGTGGTCAGGGCCACGATCTGGTCCGTGGTCAGGGCCTTGATCTGGTCGCTGGTGAAGCCGCGGATGCTGGTGGACGACAAGGCCGCCAGATCGTCGGTGGTGATCTTGGTCAGCTGGGTCGTGCCGATGGCGCCCACCTGGGTGGAGGTGAGGGCGGGCAGCTGATCTGTGGTCAGGGCGTTCAGATCGTCGCTGTTCATGCCGGCGATCTGGGTGGTCGTGAAGGACTTGACCTGATTGGTGGTCAGGGCGCCGATCTGGTCGGAGTTCAGGGCCGCGACCTGGGCCGTGCTCAGGGCGCGGATGGCCGTGGTGTTGAAGGCCGCGACGTCATCGGTCTTGAACCAGCTGATCTGGGTGGTGTTCAGCGCCGCAATGGCCTTGGTGCCCAGCGAGGCCACCTGGTAGGTGGTCAGCGCAGCGATCTGATCCGAGTTGAAGGCCGCCCAGTCCTCGGTGGTCAGGCGTGCCAGCGTGGTGCTCGTGAGGCCAGCAATCTGGGTCGTATTGAAACCGGTGATCAGAGAGGCCATGGTGTGCTCACTTATTCAAGATCTGTCGCTCGACTGGGCCGACACCCTCTGTTGTCCCTGGGGCACCGTCGTCGCATATTCAATCAAGTCGCTCCCGAAGCGGCCGTGGCCACCTCTGGAGCTCGTTATGGCAGTTCCGCCGCTCCCGCCAAAGACTGGGCGCGGCTTCCTGACTCCTCAGCTATTTCGGAGTCCGGACAAGGAACTTGAGGCAGGCGCGGGGTGCACGGACCCCTGGTCCAGGCGCACCACGACTGCTTGTGCCGGGATTCTTGAGGCGCGAGGCTATCGGCACTTGATGCAAAAACCTTAGCTTTTCCTGTCTGTTTCGGACTTGGCGTGCGCTTTTCCACGGTTCCAATGCAGCTCATCACGACGCTGAGCGCTGCCGCATGACCTCATCTCAAGCCACCGTGGCCACCCTGATCCCGGCGTACAAGACCAAGTACATCGGCGAGTTGCTGGTGGGCCTGGCCCTGCAGACCCGCCGCAGCGACCGCATCATCATCTCGGACGACAGCCCGGACGGCGAGTTCGGCCGCCTGCTGGACTCGCCCGCCCTGGCGGGGCTGCGCGCCGGCCTGCCCATCGAGATCCACCCGGGGCCGCGCAACGGCGCTTACGAGAACTTCAAGCATCTGATCAAGCTCTGGGGCGACAGCTCGGACTTCGTCCACCTGCTGCTGGATGACGACCTGATCTACCCCGAGTTCTACGAGCAGCATCTGGGCGGCCACCGCCAGGGGCGCTTTTCCTGCAGCATCAGCGCCCGCTGGACCGCAGCCGAGAACGGCCAGCCCATCCGGGGCATGCCGGTGCCGCTGGCCGTGAAAGCCGATCCGGCGCGCCTGCTGGCCCTGGATGCCGGCGTGATGTTCACGACCACCGTGCCGGAGTGCAAGAACTGGTTCGGCGAGTTTTCCAACTGCATCCTGACCCGGGAAACGGCGCCTCTGCTGCTCAAGCCCGAGTTCGAGGGCGTGTCCTACGCCGGGCTCTGGGACCTGGGCGCCTTCCTGGCCGCCAGCCTGGTGGCGCCGGTGCTCTATATCCAGGAGCGCCTGGGAGCCTTCCGCACCGGGGGCGAGGGTCACTCGGCCCAGCTGATGGGCAAGCACATGAAGGCCGCCCATCTGGGCTACTCGGCCCTGGCCCTGGGCGGCAAGCGTCTGGGCCAGCTCAGCGCCGAGCAGGCGCGGCAATGCTATGCCGGCATCGCGCCGGCCCTGGTGCAGCGCTATGCCGACCAGACCGATATGCAGGGCTTCGCCCAGCTGCTATTCCGCATGGCGGCCGGGGAGGACGCGGCCGAGGCCGAGTTCCTGGACCAGTGGCACGGCTTTCTGGCCTCGCACCAGCTCTGAAGCGGCCCGCCATGAGCAAGATCCTGCAGCGCGTGGAGCGCCTCAAGTCCCTGATCTCGGCCCAGGCGCCGCTGGATCTGGAGGCCTGGGTGCGTTCCCTGCTGGTGCACTATTTTTTCCACGTCTCGGACCGGGGGCGCATCGAGCTCAGCGACGAGGGGCCGCGGGTGCTGAATCTGCTGAGCCCCACGGTCTTCAAGGGGGCAGGGCGCTTTCGCTTCAGCAATCAGGCGGTGTTTGGCGTGCCGCGCTCGCCCGGCGCCTATGCCTGCAGCTATATCGAGTCACGCACGCCCGAATCCCTGATCGAGATCGGCCGCGGCACGGTGTTCAACAACCGCGCCACCCTGATCTCGGAGGGCGCGGCTATACGCTTCGGTCAGGACTGCCTGATCGGGCCCGAGCTGCTGGTGCTGGACAGCAATTCCCATGAGCTGGCGCCCGCGCGCCGGCGCGAGCCCGATCGCCAGCCCCGCGAGGTGCGGGTGGGCAATAAGGTGTTCATTGGCGCCCGGGTCACCCTGCTCAAGGGCGTGGAGATTGGCGATGGCTGCATCGTCTCCGCGGGCGCCGTGGTCACGCCGGGCTTCAAGGCGCCGCCGCTGAGCATCGTGGCGGGCAATCCGGCACGCGTGATCGGCAGCGTGCCCCAGGACGAGACGCTGCCGGCCCCTGCCGCCTGAATCTAGAAAAGGACCACCGTGAGCAAGAAGAAATTCATCAGCATGATGGGCATGCCGGTCACCGAGCAGCTGGGCTCCCAGATGTGGCACTTCGCCGCGCTGAGCTATATCGCCCACCGCACCGATCACCGCGTGGTCTTCTTCCAGGAGCATGCCCAGACCGGCCGCGGCCTGCGTCTGCACCAGAATTTCGACAACTTGCCCTTCGAGCTGATTTCCATCACCGATCTGGGCGAAGGCGATCAGGTCTACAGCATCTTCCCGCTGAACAAGCAGGTGGCCGTCGAGTCTGCCGTCTACCAGCTCAACCCCGGGATGAATTACGACTTCCAGGGCCTGTTCTCCAGCTACAAATACTGGTGGCCCTGGCGCGAGCAGGTGCGCGCCATGTACCAGTTCCGTGCGCCGGTGCTGGAGCAGGCCCGGGCCGTGGTGGAGCGGGCGCGCAAGCCCGGTCGGGCCCTGGTGTCCCTGCATGTGCGGCGCACGGACTACCTCAACGGCTTCTTCGTGAACGTAAACATGGACTATTTCAAGGCCGCCTTCGCGCAGTTCGAGGGGCAGGCGGTGAGCTATCTGGTGTTCTCGGACGATCTGCCCTGGTGCAAGGAGGCCTTCGCCGATCTGCCGCATGTGGAGTTTGCCGAGGGCAATGAGGCCATCGTCGATATGTGCGCCATGTCCCTGTGCGACCACAACATCACGGCCAATTCCTCCTTCAGCTTCTGGGGTGCCTTCCTGAACGCCAACCCGGGCAAGCGCATGGTGGCGCCGGCCCGCACCCTGAAGTCGGATCTGATGATTCCTCACCTGAACTACTGCTGGCTGCCGGATGACTTCATCCTGGTGGACGCGGGCAATGTCTGAGACGACGGGACGCACGATGAGCCAAAGCAATCCCAAGGTGGCCCTGATCACCGGCGTGACCGGCCAGGACGGTTCCTATTTGGCCGAGTTCCTGTTGGAGAAGGGCTATGTGGTGCACGGCATCAAGCGCCGGGCCTCCTCCTTCAACACCGAGCGCATCGACCACATCTTCCAGGACCCGCATGTGGAGTCGCCGCGCTTTCATCTGCACTACGGCGATCTGAGTGACACCAGCAATCTGATCCGCATCGTGCAGGAGGTGCGGCCGGACGAGATCTACAACCTGGGCGCGCAAAGCCATGTGGCGGTGAGCTTCGAGTCGCCCGAGTACACGGCCGATGTGGACGGCATCGGCACCCTGCGCCTGCTGGAGGCCATACGCATCCTGGGGCTGGAGAAGAAAACCCGCTTCTACCAGGCCAGCACCAGCGAGCTCTATGGCCTGGTGCAGGAGGTGCCGCAGCGCGAGACCACGCCCTTCTACCCGCGCAGCCCCTATGCCGTGGCCAAGATGTACGCCTACTGGATCACGGTGAACTACCGCGAGGCCTATGGCATCTACGCCTGCAACGGCATTCTCTTCAACCACGAGAGCCCGCGCCGCGGCGAGACCTTCGTCACCCGCAAGATCACCCGGGGCCTGTGCAATATCGCCCAGGGCCTGGAGGACTGCCTCTATGTGGGCAATATGGACGCGCTGCGCGACTGGGGCCATGCCCGCGACTATGTGCGCATGCAGTGGATGATGCTGCAGCAGGACAAGCCCGAGGACTTCGTGATCGCCACCGGCGTGCAGCACAGCGTGCGCGAATTCGTGCGCATGAGCGCGGCCGAGCTGGGCCTGGGCCTGCGCTTCGAGGGCCAGGGCGTGAACGAGATCGCCGTGGTCGAGAGCATTGCCGACGCCGAGAAGGCCCCCGCGCTCCGGGTGGGCGACGTGATCCTGCGCGTGGACCCGCGCTACTTCCGGCCCACCGAGGTGGAAACCCTGCTGGGCGACCCCAGCAAGGCCAAGCAGAAGCTGGGCTGGGTGCCCGAGATCAGCCTCGCGCAGATGACGGCCGAGATGGTGGCCGCCGATCTGGACCAGGCCCGCCAGCACGCCCTGCTCAAGCGCCATGGCTACCAGCCCACGGTGAGCCACGAATGAGCGCCATCAGCGCTTTGCCGCCGCGTCCCCGCGTCTGGCTCACCGGCGGCCAGGGCATGGTGGCGCGCAATATCGCCGAGCATGCGGCCGCCGCCAACTGGGAACTGATGGCGCCCGCGCGCGCCGAGCTGGACCTGGAGCGGGCCGAGGCCGTGCAGGCCTTTGTGCGCGAGACCCGGCCCGATGTGGTGATCCACGCCGCCGGGCGGGTGGGCGGCATCCAGGCCAATATCGCCCACCCGGTGGACTTTCTGGTGCGCAATGTGGACATCGGCCGCAACGTCATCATGGCTGCCCATGCGGCCGGCGTGCCGCGCCTGATCAATCTGGCCAGCTCCTGCATGTACCCGCGCCAGGGGCAGAACCCCCTGCGCGAGGAGCTGGTGCTGGCCGGCGAGCTGGAGCCCACCAACGAGGGCTATGCGATTGCCAAGATCTACGCCACCCGGCTGTGCCAGTACCTGCGCCGCCAGGAGCCGGCCCTGCAGTACAAGACCCTGATTCCCTGCAATCTCTATGGCCGCTTCGACAAGTTCGACCCCGCGCATTCGCACCTGATCCCGGCCGTGATCCGCAAGATCCACGAGGCCAAGCAGGCCGGGGCGGCCACGGTGGAGATCTGGGGCGACGGCCTGGCGCGGCGCGAGTTCATGGACGCGGCCGATCTGGCCGATGCCGTGGTGCGCCATGTGGCCCAGGGCGAGAGCGCCCCGGAGCTGATGAATATCGGCCTGGGCTTCGACTACACGATCAATGAGTACTACGCGGCCGTGGCGCGCGTGGTGGGTTGGCAGGGCGAGTTCGTGCACGACCTGAGCAAGCCCGTGGGCATGCGCCAGAAACTGGTGGATGTGAGCCGTCAGACGGCCTGGGGCTGGGCGCCAACGATCAGCCTGGAGCAGGGCATTGCCCGCTGCTACGACTATTTTCTCGACAAGGTGGCTTGAGACATGACTTACCGCTTTCCGCTCGCAACATCGTCCTGGGGCGCCGAGGAGTACGCGGCCATGGCCGGCGTCATCGCCAGCGGCCACTTCACCATGGGCGAGAAGGTGGCCACCTTCGAGCGTGACTTCGCGCGCTACACCGGCTCCAAGTACTGCGTGATGGTGAACTCGGGCTCCTCGGCCAATCTCTTGATGACGGCGGCCCTGTGCTACACCCGGAACGAGCGCTTGAAGCTGCAGCGCGGTGACGAGGTGATCGTGCCGGCCGTCTCCTGGCCCACGACCTACTACCCGCTGCACCAGTACGGCCTGAAGCTCAAGTTCGTGGACATCGACCCCGAGACCCTGAACTACGATCTGGAGGCCCTGGCCTCGGCCATCGGCCCGCGCACCCGGGCCATCATGATCGTGAACCTGCTGGGCAATCCGAATGACTTCGAGGCCATCCGCGGTCTGATCGCCGGGCGCGACATCGTGCTGATGGAGGACAACTGCGAGTCCATGGGCGCCACCTACCAGGGCCGCCAGGCCGGCACCTTCGGTGTGGTGGGCAGCTTCAGCGCCTTCTTCTCGCACCATATCTCCACCATGGAGGGCGGCCTGGTCGTCACGGACGACGAAGAGCTCTACCACGTGATGCTCTCGCTGCGCGCCCATGGCTGGACGCGCAATCTGCCCAAGCACAACCATGTCTGCGGCACCAAGAGCGACGACCCCTTCGAGGAGAGCTTCCGCTTCGTGCTGCCGGGCTACAACCTGCGGCCGCTGGAGCTCTCGGGCGCCCTGGGCATTGAGCAGGTCAAGCGTCTGCCGGGCCTGATCGCCGCGCGCCGGGCCAATGGCCGCGCATTGCAGGCCGCGTTCGCCGACCATCCGCGCCTGATGATCCAGCGCGAGCTGGGCGAGAGCAGCTGGTTCGGCTTTGCCCTGACCATACGCCCCGGCGCCGGCAGCCGCCGCGAGCTGGTGACGGCGCTGCAGGAGGCGGGCTTCGAGTGCCGCCCGGTGGTGGCGGGCAATTTCGCCAAGAACACCGTGGTGCAGTACTTCGACCATGAGGTTCATGGCACGCTGCGCCACGCCGAGTACCTGGACCAGCACAGCCTCTTCGTGGGCAATCACCACTACCCCATCCCCGAGGCCGTGGAGGCCCTGAGCCGGATCTGGCGCTGAGCTTCTGAAGCGGGCAGGGCGCCGGGAGGCGCCGTGTTCTTCAGACCGGGGAGGCCGCCGCGTTCAGCCCGTTCTCGAAATGCGCGCGCATCAGGCGCGCGGCCGTGGCGCCGTCACGCTGGCGCAGGGCCTGCATCAGGGCGCGGTGCTCGGCCAGGGACTCCGCCAGGCGCCCCTGCTTGAACAGGGAGTGATGGCGGTTGAGCTTCATCACCCGACGCAGATCGGTGACGATCTGCTGGCGCCAGCGGTTGGCCTCGATCTCCAGCAGGCGCAGATGGAAGCGCTCGTTGCTGGCAAAGAAGGCATCGCGCTGCCCCACCTCACGCTCCAGCTGCTCGTGCAGGGCCTGCAGCTCGGCCAGCTCGGCCTCGCTGGCGCTCTCGGCCACGCGTGCGGCGGCATCGCTCTCCAGCAGGGCCAGCAGCTGGTAGGCCTCGCGCACATCGCGCTCGCTCATCTCGGTGACATAGGCGCCGCGGCGCACCTTCATGGTCACCAGACCTTCCACCGCCAGCACCTTGAGCGCCTCGCGCAGCGGGGTGCGGCTGATGCCCATCTCCTGGCAGAGCTTGAGCTCGTCGATCCAGCTGCCGGGCTCCAGCTCGCGGCCGAAGATCTGCTGGCGCAAGCGCTCCGCCACCTCCTGGTAGAGGGCGCGAGGGGCGAGCTGGGTGGCGGCAGCGGTCATCGTGGCATCAGATTCTAGTCAGCTTTGAATTCATAATTATGAATAACTGATGCGGGTATGATGCCCGGATCGCAGGAGCCGTCAACCATGTCCGAGTCGCACAAGCCCAGCCCTTCGTCCGAATTTGCCGCCGCCACCCTGGAACAGTGGCACAAGGCCGCCGCCAAGTCGGCGCCCGGAGGGGATGTCGCGGCCCTGAACTGGGTGACGCCGGAAGGCCTGACCGTCAAGCCGCTCTACACCGCGGCCGACACCGCCGATCTGCCCCATGCGGACACCCTGCCGGGCTTCGAGCCCTTTCTGCGGGGGCCCCAAGCCACCATGTACGCGGTGCGGCCCTGGACCATCCGCCAGTACGCCGGCTTCTCCACCGCCGAGGCGAGCAATGCCTTCTACCGCAAGGCCCTGGCCGCGGGCGGGCAGGGCGTGTCGGTGGCCTTCGACCTGGCCACGCACCGCGGCTATGACAGCGACCACCCGCGCGTGACCGGCGATGTGGGCAAGGCCGGCGTGGCCATCGACTCGGTGGAGGACATGAAGATCCTGTTCGACGGCATCCCGCTGGACAAGGTCTCGGTCTCCATGACCATGAACGGCGCGGTGCTGCCGGTGCTGGCCGGCTATGTGGTGGCGGCGGAAGAGCAGGGCGTGCCGCAGGATAAGCTCAGCGGGACCATCCAGAACGACATCCTCAAGGAGTTCATGGTCCGCAACACCTATATCTACCCGCCCGAGCCGTCGATGAAGATCATCGGCGACATCATCGAGTACACGGCGAAGAACATGCCGAAGTTCAACTCGATCTCGATCTCGGGCTATCACATGCAGGAGGCGGGCGCCAACCAGGCCCTGGAGCTGGCCTTCACCCTGGCCGATGGCAAGGAGTATGTGAAGACGGCAATAGCCAAGGGCATGGACGTGGATGACTTCGCCGGCCGGCTCTCCTTCTTCTGGGCCGTGGGCATGAACTTCTATCTGGAGATCGCCAAGATGCGGGCCGCGCGCCTGCTCTGGTGCCGGATCATGAAGGGCTTTGGCGCCAAGAACCCCAAGAGCCTGATGCTGCGCACCCACAGCCAGACCTCGGGCTGGTCGCTGACCGAGCAGGATCCCTACAACAACGTGGTGCGCACCACCATCGAGGCCATGGCCGCGGTCTTTGGCGGCACCCAGAGCCTGCACACCAACTCGCTGGACGAGGCCATCGCCCTGCCCACCGAGTTCAGCGCCCGCATCGCGCGCAACACCCAGCTCATCATCCAGGAAGAGACCCACATCACCAATGTGGTGGACCCCTGGGCCGGCAGCTACATGATGGAGAAGCTGACCCAGGACATGGCGGACAAGGCCTGGTCCATCATCGAGGAGGTCGATGCCATGGGTGGCATGACCCAGGCCGTGGACAGCGGCTGGGCCAAGCTCAAGATCGAGGCCAGCGCCGCCGAGAAGCAGGCGCGGATTGATTCGGGCAAGGACGTGATCGTGGGCGTCAACAAGTACAAGCTCGCCAAGGAAGACCCCATCGACATTCTGGACGTGGACAACGTCAAGGTGCGCGAGAGCCAGATCGAGCGGCTCAAGAGTATCAAGGCCAAACGCGACAACGCTGCGGTGCAGGCCGCGCTGCAGGCGCTGACGCAGGCGGCCCAGAGCGGCCAGGGCAATCTGCTCGACCTGAGCATCCAGGCCATACGCCTGCGCGCCACCGTGGGCGAGGTGTCCGACGCACTGGAGCAGGTTTATGGCCGCCACCGCGCCGACACGCAGAAGGTCACCGGCGTCTATGCCGCGGCCTACGACTCCGCCGAGGGCTGGGCCAAGCTGCAGGGCGAGATCCAGGCCTTTGCCGAGGAGCAGGGCCGCCGTCCGCGCGTGATGATCGCCAAGCTGGGTCAGGACGGCCACGACCGCGGCGCCAAGGTGGTGGCCACCGCCTATGCCGACCTGGGTTTCGATGTGGACATGGGCCCGCTGTTCCAGACCCCCGAGGAATGTGCCCGCCAGGCCATCGAGAACGATGTGCACGCGGTGGGGGTCTCGACGCTGGCCGCCGGCCACAAGACCCTGGTGCCGGCCATCATCGCCGAGCTCCGCAAGCAGGGGGCGGACGACATCATCGTCTTCGTGGGCGGCGTGATCCCGCAGCAGGACTACGACTTCCTCTACGAAGCCGGCGTCAAGGGCATCTACGGCCCCGGCACCCCCATCCCGGCCAGCGCCAAGGATGTGCTGGAGCAGATCCGCAAGGCGGCGGTGGCGGCCTGATGCTGAGCCTGGCGCCGGTGACGGCCGAGGATTTCGAACCCATGCTGGAGCTGCGCATGGCGGCCCTGCGCGAGAGCCTGGAGCGCCTGGGTCGCTTCGATCTGCAGCGCGGGCGCGAGCGCCTGGCCGCCCAGTTCGAGCCGGCCGCGATGCGGCATATCGAGCGGGACGGCGAGCGCATCGGCTTTCTCACGCTCAAGCCCCAGGCCGATGGGGCCGGGTTGAGGCTGGAGCATCTCTATCTGCGGCCCGGCGCCCAGGGGCAGGGCGCTGGCGCCTGGGCCCTGGACTGGGTCAAGTGCCATGGCCAGGATGTGAGCCTGTCGGCGCTCAAGCTGAGCGATGCCAACCGCTTCTATCTGCGCCACGGCTTCGAGGTGGTGGGCGAGAGCGAGTTCGATATCGACTACCGCTGGAAGGCCCCGGTGTGAGCGCGGCCGCCCTGATCACCGGCCAGCCCGGCCCGGCACAGCGCCGCGCCATGGCCAAGGCCATCACCCTGCTGGAATCCACCCGGCCCGACCACCGCGCCCGGGCCGATGTTCTGCTCACCGAGCTGCTGCCGCACACCGGCCGCTCGCTGCGTCTGGGTATCTCGGGCGTGCCGGGCGTGGGCAAGAGCACCTTCATCGAGGCCCTGGGCCTGTTCCTGATCGGGCGCGGCCACCGGGTGGCGGTGCTGGCGGTGGACCCCAGCAGCAGTGTCTCGGGCGGCTCCATCCTGGGCGACAAGACCCGCATGGAGCGCCTGTCCATGGATGAGCGCGCCTACATCCGCCCCAGCCCCAGCAGCGGCACCCTGGGCGGCGTGGCCGAGAAGACGCGCGAGGCCCTGCTGGTCTGCGAGGCGGCTGGCTATGACATCGTCATCATCGAGACCGTGGGCGTGGGCCAGAGCGAGATTGCCGTGGCCGGCATGACGGATATGTACTGCCTCTTGCAGCTGCCCAATGCCGGCGACGATCTGCAGGCCATCAAGAAGGGCGTGATGGAGCTGGCCGATCTGGTGCTGATCAACAAGGCCGATCTGGACCGCGCCGCGGCCACCCGGGCACAGGCCCAGATTGCGTCTTCGCTGCGGCTCTACGGCCTGCATGGCCATCCCGAGCATGCCCACCATGACCAGACGATCTGGCACCCGCAGGTGATGCCGCTCTCGGCGCTGAAGGCCGATGGCATCGAAGCCTTCTGGGGCCAGGTCGAGCGCTTTCGCGACATCCAGCAGGCCAATGGCCGCTTTGCCGCCAAGCGCCAGCAGCAGGCCCAGGCCTGGATGTGGGAGCGCATCCATGCGGGCTTGCGCGAGCAGTTTTCACAGGCGCCCGCCGTGCGCGCCATTCTGGCCGAAACCACGGCCCAGGTCCTGAACGGCAGCCTGGCGGCCTCGACGGCCGCCCGACGACTCTTGAATCGATTCTCCGGAGACGAGCACCATGCATGACATTCAACAGATGCTGGAAGACAAGCGCGCCAAGGCGCGCCTGGGCGGTGGCGAGAAACGCATCGCGGCCCAGCATGCCAAGGGCAAGCTGACCGCACGCGAGCGCCTGGAGCTGCTGTTCGACGAGGGGTCCTTCGAAGAGTGGGACATGTTCGTCGAGCACCGCTGCGTGGACTTCGGCATGGCTGAGAACAAGATCCCCGGCGACGGGGTGGTGACCGGCTACGGCATGATCAATGGCCGCCTGGCCTTTGCCTTCAGCCAGGATTTCACCGTCTTCGGCGGCGCGCTCTCCGAGGCCCATGCCGAGAAGATCTGCAAGGTCATGGACCAGGCCATGAAGGTGGGCGCCCCGGTGATCGGCCTGAACGACTCGGGCGGCGCGCGCATCCAGGAGGGCGTGGCCTCCCTGGGCGGCTACGCCGAGGTCTTCCAGCGCAATGTGATGGCCTCGGGCGTGATCCCGCAGATCAGCATGATCATGGGCCCCTGCGCCGGCGGCGCGGTCTACTCGCCGGCCATGACCGACTTCATCTTCATGGTGAAGGACTCCTCCTATATGTTTGTCACCGGCCCCGAGGTGGTGAAGACGGTGACGCATGAGGAGGTCACGGCCGAGGAACTGGGCGGTGCCTCCACCCACACGGGCAAGAGCGGCGTGGCGGACCTGGCTTTCGAGAACGATGTCGAAGCCATCCTGATGCTGCGGCGCTTCTTCAACTACCTGCCGCTCAACAACAAGGACAAGGCTCCGGTGCGTCCCAGCGGCGACCCCGGTGCGCGCCTGGACTTCTCGCTGGACACCCTGGTGCCCGAGAACCCCAACAAGCCCTATGACATGAAGGAGCTGATCCTCAAGGTCGTGGACGATGGCGACTTCTTCGAGCTGCAGCCCGACTACGCCAAGAACATCCTCACCGGCTTCGCCCGCATGGAGGGCCAGACCGTGGGCATCGTGGCCAATCAGCCCCTGGTGCTGGCCGGCTGCCTGGACATCAAGAGCAGCATCAAGGCCGCGCGCTTCGTGCGCTTCTGTGACGCCTTCAGCATCCCGGTGATCACCTTCGTGGACGTGCCCGGCTTCATGCCCGGCACCTCGCAGGAGTACGGCGGCATCATCAAGCACGGCGCCAAGCTGCTGTACGCCTACGCCGAGTGCACGGTGCCCAAGGTGACCGTGATCACGCGCAAGGCCTATGGCGGCGCCTACGACGTGATGAGCTCCAAGCATTTGCGGGGCGATGTGAACTTTGCCTGGCCCAATGCCGAGATCGCGGTGATGGGCGCCAAGGGCGCGGTGGAGATCATCTTCCGCGAGGATAAGGGCAATCCCGAGAAACTGGCCGCCCGCGAGGCCGAGTACAAGGCCCGCTTCGCCAATCCTTTCGTCGCCGGCGCGCGGGGCTTCATCGACGATGTGATCCAGCCCCACGAAACCCGCAAGCGCATCTGCCGCTCCCTGGTGATGCTCAAGGACAAGCAACTGGACAACCCGTGGCGCAAGCACGGCAACATCCCCCTCTGATCGCGCGACAGGAGCAAGCACATGTTCAAGAAGATTCTGATCGCCAACCGGGGTGAGATCGCCTGCCGCGTGATCAAGACCGCCCGCAAGATGGGCATCCAGACCGTGGCCGTCTATTCCGAGGCGGACAAAGACGCGCGCCATGTCGAGCTGGCCGACGAAGCCGTGTTGCTCGGCCCCGCGCCCAGCCGCGAGAGCTATCTGGTGGCCGACAAGATCATTGCCGCGGCCAAGGCCACCGGCGCCGAGGCCCTGCACCCCGGCTACGGTTTTCTGAGCGAGAACGAGGACTTCGCCCGCCGCTGCGAGGAAGAGGGCATCGTCTTCATCGGCCCCAAGCACTACAGCATCGCGGCCATGGGCGACAAGATCGCCTCCAAGAAGCTGGCCAACGAAGCCCGGGTCAGCACCATCCCCGGCCATAACGAGCCCATCCAGTCGCCCGAGGAGGCGGTGGCCATTGCGCAGAAGATCGGCTACCCGGTCATGATCAAGGCCAGCGCCGGCGGCGGTGGCAAGGGCCTGCGCGTGGCCTTCAATGACAAGGAATGCTTCGAGGGCTTCACGTCCTGCCGCAACGAGGCGCGCAACAGCTTTGGTGACGACCGCGTCTTCATGGAGAAGTTCGTCGAGCAGCCGCGCCATATCGAGATCCAGATCCTGGGCGATGCGCATGGCAACGTGGTCTATCTGCATGAGCGTGAATGCTCCATCCAGCGCCGCCATCAGAAGGTGATCGAGGAGGCGCCGTCGCCCTTCATCTCCGAGGCCACCCGCCGCGCCATGGGCGAACAGGCCGTGGCTTTGGCCAAGGCCGTGAAGTACCAGAGCGCCGGCACGGTGGAATTCGTGGTGGGCAAGAACCAGGACTTCTATTTCCTGGAGATGAACACCCGGCTGCAGGTGGAGCACCCGGTGACCGAGTGCATCACTGGCCTGGACCTGGTGGAGCAGATGATCCGCGTGGCGGCCGGCGAGCCCCTGGGCTTCAAGCAGGAGGAGATCCGGCGCGAGGGCTGGGCCATTGAATGCCGCATCAATGCGGAAGACCCCTTCCGCAACTTCCTGCCCTCCACCGGCCGCCTGGTGAAGTACCAGCCGCCCGAGGCCAATCTGGAGCAGGGCCGCGAGACCCTGGTGGGCGAGGCCTATGCGCAGGGCCAGTTCGGCGGCGTGCGCGTGGATACCGGCGTCTACGAGGGCGGCGAGATCCCCATGTTCTACGACTCCATGATCGCCAAGCTGATCGTGCATGGTCGTGACCGGACCGAGGCCATCGCCCGCATGCGCCAGGCGCTCAACGGCTTTGTGATCCGCGGCATCAGCTCCAACATCCCCTTTCAGTCGGCCCTGCTGGCGCACCCGGACTTCGCGAGCGGCAACTTCAACACCGGCTTCATCGCCCAGCACTATGCGGGCGGCTTCCAGGCCGAGGATGTGCCGCACGAGGATCCGCTCTTCCTGGTGGCCCTGGCCGGCTTCATCCGCCGCAAAGCGCGCGAGCGCGAGGCCGGCATCAGCGGCCAGCTGCCCGGCCACGAGGTGCGCATCGAGCATGACTATGTGGCCGTGGTGAACGAGGGCGGAGGCCAGAGCAGCCGCCACACCCTGCACATCGACGAGTTCAGCGGCCATCTGGGCGAGGCCCATGTGCGCGTGGGCGCCCAGAGCTACCGCATCGTCAGCCTCTCGCGCCTGAACGACATCCGCATCGAAGGCCTGGTCAATGGCGAGCACTTCGTGGCCCAGGCCGAGCGCGGCACGCCCAAGAACCCGCTGGCCTACCGCATCCAGCACAACGGTCGCGCCATCGAGGTGACCGTGCTCTCGCCCCGCGCCGCGGAGCTGCAGGCCCTGATGCCCTACAAGGCGCCGCCCGACACCAGCAAGCTGCTGCTTTCGCCCATGCCGGGCCTCCTGGTGCAGATCGCGGTGCAGCCCGGTCAGCTGGTGCAGGCCGGTGAGCGTCTGGCGGTGATCGAGGCCATGAAGATGGAGAACATCCTCACGGCCAGCCAGGACGTCAAGGTGGCCGAGGTGCTGGCCAAGACGGGCGAGAGCCTGTCGGTGGACCAGCCCATCCTGCGCTTTGAGTAGTTCGGGAAGCCGCCTCGGCGCGGACGGGCCGGTGGCCGTGGTGGGCGCCGGCGTGGCCGGCTGCGCCGCCGCCCTGCGCCTGGCCGAGCTGGGCTTGGAAGTCGATCTCTTCGAGGCCGTGGCCCAACCCCAGCCCATCGGCGCCGGCCTTTTGCTGCAGCCCAGCGGCCAGCGCGTGCTGGCCCATATGGGCTTGCTGGACGGCGCCCTGGCGCATGGCGCCAAGGTGCAGCGCCTTTTCGGTGACACGCCGCAGGGGCGCACCGTGCTGTCCATGAGCTATGCCCGCCATGCGCCGGATGCCTACGGCCTGGGCCTGCAGCGCGGCGCTTTGATGGGCCTGCTGTGGCAGCGCGTGCGCGCGGCCCAGGGCCTGCACTGGCGCTGTGGCGAGGCGGTGCAGGACTTCAGCCAGGACACCCGGGGCGTGCAGTTGCGGGGCGAGGCAGGCCGGCCCCTGGGCCGGGACCGCTACGCCGCCCTGATCCTGGCCAATGGCAGCTTCTCCGGCCTGCGCGAGCGGCTCTCGCCCGCGCTGCGGCCGCGGGCGCGGGTCTTTCCCTGGGGGGCGGTCTGGACCGTGTTGCCCGTGCCCGCGGGCTTTCCGGCCCTGGAACTGCGCCAGCGCTTCCGTTCGGCGCGCCAGATGCTGGGCCTGATGCCGGTGGGGCGCAATTTCGGCGAGGCCGCGGACGCGCCGCCGGGCATGAATCTGTTCTGGAGTCTGCCGCTGGAGCGGGTGGAGGCCTGGTCGCGGGCCGGTGCGGCCGAGCTGGCGGCGCTCAAGCGCGAGATCGCTGAGCTGCTGCCCCTGAGCGCGCCGCTGCTGGAGGGCTTGCGCGATCCGGCCCAGCTGCGCCAGGCCCGCTATGCCGATGTGAGCCTGCGGCGCTGGCACGACGGCCGTGTGCTGGCCATCGGTGACTGCGGCCATGGCATGAGCCCGCAGCTGGGGCAGGGCGCCAATATGGCCCTGGTGGATGCCCATGTGCTGGCCGCGGAGGTGGCAGCGGGCGCCGAGCACCCGGACTGGGCGGCCTGCTTCGCGCGCTACAGCCAGCGCCGTCGCGCCCATCTGCGCTTCTACACCCAGGCCAGCCGGGGCCTCACGCCGCTGTTCCAGTCGCACCAGCGCCTGGGCCCCTGGCTGCGCGACACCGTCTTCGGCCTGGGCCGCCATATTCCCTTCATCGACCGCCAGTCGGTCGCCACCCTCACCGGGCTCAAGACCGGCTGGCTCTATGGCCAGCTGGATCTCTGAGCCTCATCCCGCCCTCAATTCCTCTGGAGTTTCCGACCATGAGCAGCTCGCCCAAGCCCTACAAGATTCTCGGCATCCAGCAGATTGCCATCGGCGGCCTCGACAAGGCGGCCCTGCGCAAGCTCTGGGTGGAGGTGCTGGGGCTTCAAGTCACCGGCAACTTCGTTTCCGAGCGCGAGAACGTGGACGAGGACATCTGCGCCATCGGCCAGGGCCCGCACAAGGTGGAGGTGGATCTGATGCAACCCCTGGACCCAGAGAAGAAGCCGGCCGTGCACACCACGCCGCTCAACCATGTGGGGCTGTGGGTGGACGATTTGCCCCGGGCCGTCGAATGGATGAGTGCGAACGGCGTGCGCTTTGCCCCGGGCGGCATCCGCAAGGGGGCGGCCGGCTACGACATCTGCTTCATCCATCCCAAGAGCAATGAGGAGTTCCCCATTGGCGGCGAGGGCGTGCTGATCGAGCTGGTGCAGGCGCCGCCCGAGGTGGTGGCGGCGCTGGGCTGAGCTCAGGGGTAGGGCTTGGGCATGCGCTGCAGCAAGGGGGCGTAGGGCGCCGCCAGCGGTTCGCCCACGAAGACGCCCTGCAGCGGCCAGAGCACGCTCTGCCAGTAGGCCTCCAGGGCGGTGTAGCCCCCCAGATAGCCGTCCGAGATGGCCGCCGGATCAGGGAATTTCCCGCTGATGGCATAGGGCTCCGAGACCGTGCCGTAGCTGGCCGTGGCGCCCGACTCGATCCAGTCCAGGATGCTCATCTGCCAGCTGCCGGGCGGCGAATCCAGCTTGCCGCCGTAGGAGGTCAGATGGTCGGCCAGGGCGCCGGGCAGCCATCCGATATTGCCAAGGCCGTCCACATGGGTCAGGCCGGTCTGGTAGATCAGCACATGGCTGACGGGCTTGGGCGTGTAGCCGCTGGCCAGGTTGTCGTAGACAGCCTCGGTGCCCCAGGGGTCCAGCGGGCCGCGGGCAGGGCCTGCATACCTTGCGCTGCTGCGTGCGCTGTCCCAGGTGTAGAGCCGGTAGACCTTGGGGCCGGGCTTGTGCGCTGCGGGCAGGCTGAAGTCGGCGCTGATGCCGCGCTCGATCAGGGCCTTGGCGCTGGCGACGCTGTGGGCGGCCAGCAGCATGGAGGGGCGCAAGCCCTTCACGGTGAAAGGCTGTCCGCCGGTATAGCGGTAGAGCTCGTTGCGGACCTCCACGGTGCGCAAGCTGTCGCACTTGATGCCATCGCCGTAGCCCATGGTCAGCACCGAGGTGATGGACAGGCAGTCCACCGCATAGGGCTGGCGCCAGACCATGGCAATGCCCTGCACCGTGGGCGGCAGGCTTTGCTGGATCTGCTGGCGCAGCGGCTCGAAGGCCGCGCGGCTCAGCACCGGCACCTGGGGCAGGCGGACCTCGACGATATTGGCGGCCGGGATGCCGCGGCGCTGCGCGTAGTAGGCGGCGATTTCCACCGAGTAGGGATCATCCAGGTTCACCACCAGGCCCAGCTGGTCGGGGCGCATGCGGCCGGCGCTGGTCTGGGCGGCGGCCAGTGCGCCGTAGTGGCGCACGATGTCCTGCACGTCCGTATCCTCGGGATCGGCGGGGCCGATCTCATGGGTGTGCAGGCTCAGGGCGGCCACATCGCCGGTGTCAGGGTCCAGGGCGAGATCGATCTCGTTGAGCTGGCGCCCCAGGGCGCCGGAGGAGATGACGCGCAGCGGGCGCCCGATGCGGTTGGGCAGCAGGCAGCTGAAGAGCTGCTGTGACTGGGCGGTCAGCAGCAGGTCGATCTCGGGGTCCAGCTGGGCCACCAGGTCCACCAGGGGGCCGCTCATGCCCTGGCAGGGGTCGCTGGCCGGGCCGGTCTGCACCGGCTGCGGGGCCAGCACCAGGATGCCGCGGGCGCCCCCGGCCTGCGCCTTGGGCACCAGGGCATTGATGGCGCCGGCCTCGTCCAGGATGCTCAGGCCGGCGGCCGAGTCGGGCACCAGGCGCTTGAGGCTGCTGCGGGCCGCCATGCCGATGAAGGCCAGCTTGCCCACCTCGAAGTCCTTGATGTGCAGACCGCTGAACAGGGGCTTGCCGCTGCGTGTGTCCACCAGATTGCCGGCCAGCAGCATGGCATGGGAGCCGATGAACCATCCCTGGCCGCCCAGATCGCCCGGGCGGCCGCTGCCGCTGAAGAGATCGCTGGTGTGGTTGCGCCCGTTCTGCAGGCGCTCCAGCTCGTCCTTGCCCTCGTCCAGCTCGTGGTGCCCCACGGCCGCGTAGTCGAGCAGCAGATTGTTCATGATCTCGATCGTGGGCTCGTCCTTGAAGCGGGCCGAGCGCAGCGGGCTGGCGCCGAAGAGATTGCCGGCGCTGATGCTCGCGTGCAGGGGGTTGGCCTCCTGCAGACGCTTGATGCGATGCGCCAGGCGGGCCGCCCCCGGGCTGCCGACCGGGCCTTCCTCCGCGGCGATCAGGCCGCGGAAGTCGCCAAAGACGATCAGCTTGATCAGGGCACGACCGCTGGGATCGCGCAGCGGTGGCGGATCCGCACTCTGGGCGCGGGCCGGCAGGCCCAGGCCCGCGCACAGGATCAGCAGGCCAAACAGGGCGCCGCGCAGCCGCGGGCTCAGGCAGGAGAGGGCAGGAGGCATGGGTCTGAACCGGCTTGAAGGGAAGCGGCTCAGCCTAGGCCCTGGCCGTGACGCCCATCAGCGTGCGGTCCCTGGGCCGAAAGCGTCGGCGCATCGGCCTGGTCCATGGTTTATATTTCGCGAATCGCGAAGGCTGTGTTTTTATCTGCCAGAGATTGCATGTCCTGGCGAAGACTACAGTGCAGCATGAACCCCAAGCTCCCCCTCCTGCAACGCCGTCCGCTGATGCTGCTGACCCTGGGCCTGGCCCTGGTGGGGAGCAGTGCCCATGCGGCGCCCGAGTCCAGCAAGCCCTGGCCGCAACGCGCCCTGAGCTGGATCGTGCCCTTCCCGGCCGGCAGCGCCACCGACCAGATGGCGCGTGTGCTGGCCGAGCATGTGAGCAGGTCCGCCGGCCAGCCCGTCGTGGTGGACAACAAGCCCGGGGCCAATGGCAGCCTGGGCACCGGCGCCGCGGCCAAGGCCGCGCCCGATGGCTACAACTTCCTGATCGCCACCAGCACCACACATGCGGCCAATGCCTCGCTGTACCGCCGTCTGCCCTATGACCCGATCAAGGACTTCACGCCCATCAGCCGCCTGGCCGAGATCCCTTTCATCATGCTGGTGAACCCGGCCGTGCCGGCCGATACCGCCGAGAAGTTCGTGGCCTATGCCAAGGCCAATCCCGACAAGCTGGCCTGGGGCTCGGGCTCCAGCGGCAGCCTGATCCCGGGCCAGGCCTTTGTGCACGCCCACAAGCTGCAGATGATCCACGTGCCCTACAAGGGTGTGCAGCCGGCCATGACCGACGCCATGGGCGGCCAGATCCAGCTGGTCTTCGGTGATCTGGCCTCGGGCGTGCCCCAGGTCAAGGCGGGCAAGCTGCGCGCCCTGGCCGTGACCTCGGCCAAGGAGCACCCCATGCTGCCGGGCGTGCCGCCCATGAGCCGCGGCGCCGCGCCGGGCTTCGAGATGACGGCCTGGTTCGCCATGTACGCCCCCGCCGGCACGCCCGAGCCGGTGCTGGCCAGGATGAACCAGTGGGTGCGCGCCGCCCTGAACGACAAGGCGGTGCAGGCCAAGCTGGCGCCTTCGGGCTTCGAGCTCACGCCCAGCACCCCGGCCGAGCTGGGCGTGTTCGCCGCGAAGGAAACCCTCAAGTGGGCCAAGGCCGTGCAGGCCGCCGGCATCACCCCGGAGTGAGGCCCTGAGCCCCAAGCCCCCATGCGCCTGGACCTGACCACGCTCAACCTCGTGCTGGCGATCGAGCAGACCCGCTCCATCACCCGCGGGGCCGAGCGCGAGCATCTGGCCCTGGCGGCGGCGTCCAAGCGGGTCTCCGACCTGGAGGCCCGTCTGGGCGTGCAGCTCTTCGAGCGCCGCGCCCGTGGTGTGGAGCCCACCGAGGCCTGCCGCGCCCTGGTGCGTCATATCCGCTCCCTGCACGCCTCCCTGCATGCGCTGGAGAGCGAGGTGATGGAGTTCGCCCGCGGCATCAAGGGCCATCTGCGCATCGCGGCCAATGCCGGCTCCATTGCCGAATGCCTGCCGGGCGATCTGGCGGCCTTCAGCCAGGCCCATCCGCAGATCCGCATCAGCCTGGAAGACCAGACCAGCGCCGAGGCCCAGGCGGCGGTGGCTGAAGGGCGCGCGGATGTGGCGGTGTTCACCGCGCCCCTCTTGGACAACCGCCTGCAGACCTGGATCTACCGCCCGGCCCGCCTGGCGGTGCTGGTGCCGCGCGCGCATGCGCTGGCGCGGCAGGAGGCGGTCAGCTTCGAGGCCCTGCTGGACTACGACCTGATCGGCCTGCATGCTGGTGCCGCGGCCCAGGAGCTGATGCGCGAGCAGGCCCTGGCACGCGGCCGCACGCTCAATGCGCGCCTGCAGGTGCGCGGCTTCGACGCCATTGCACAGCTGGTGGAAGCGAGCCTGGGTGTGGCCGTGCTGCCCGAGGCACCGGCCGAGCGCTTCGCCAAGGTTTTTGAAGTGAAACGGCTGCGCCTGTCGGACGACTGGGCGCAGCGCGACTATGTTCTGGGGGTGGCGCGCCAGGAGCGCCTGCCCACCGTGGTGCAGCGCTTTGTGGACGCGCTGTGCCCGGGCCATCAAGAGGCCCCAGCCCTGACAGCCAATATCAAGACGACGAGGTAAGCCAGCCATGACAGCACGCACGCTTTACGACAAGCTCTGGGACGAGCATGTAGTCCACACCGAGGACGACGGCACGGCCACGCTCTATATCGACCGCCATCTGGTGCACGAGGTGACCAGCCCGCAGGCCTTCGAAGGGCTGGATCTGGCCGGCCGCAAGGTCTGGCGCCTCTCGGCCAATCTGGCGGTGAGCGACCACAATGTGCCCACCACCGACCGCAGCCAGGGCATCGCCGACCCCATCTCCAAGCTGCAGGTGGACACACTGGACAAGAACTGCGACCGCGTGGGCATCACGCAGTTCAAGATGAATGACAAGCGTCAGGGCATCGTCCATGTGATCGGCCCGGAGCAGGGCGCCACCCTGCCGGGCATGACGGTGGTTTGCGGCGACAGCCACACCTCCACCCACGGCGCCTTCGGCGCGCTGGCGCACGGTATCGGCACTTCCGAGGTGGAGCATGTGCTGGCCACCCAGACCCTGCTGGCCAAGAAGGCCAAGAACATGCTGATCAGGGTCGAGGGTCAGGTCATGCCCGGCGTGGGCGCCAAGGACATCGTGCTGGCCATCATCGGCAAGATCGGCACCGCGGGCGGCACCGGCTACACCATCGAGTTCGGCGGCTCGGCCATCCGCGCGCTGAGCATGGAAGGCCGCATGACGGTCTGCAATATGGCTATCGAGGCGGGCGCCCGCGCCGGCCTGGTGGCCGTGGATGACACCACGATCAACTACGTCAAGGGTCGCCCCTTCACGCCAGGCACGGATCCGCAAACTGGCCAGTTTGCGGGGGGCGTGGAGTGGGGGCAGGCCGTGGCCTACTGGCGCACCCTGCACAGCGACCCCGGCGCGCACTTCGATGCCGTGGTGGAACTGGACGCCACCCAGATCAAGCCCCAGGTCACCTGGGGCACCAGCCCGGAGATGGTGCTGTCCATCGAGGACCGCGTGCCCGATCCCGACAAGGAGAAGGACGCCGTCAAGCGCGGCGCCATCGAGCGCGCGCTGCAGTACATGGCGCTGGAACCCAACAAGGCCCTGGCCGATATCCGCATCGACAAGGTCTTCATCGGCTCCTGCACCAACAGTCGCATCGAGGACATGCGCGAGGCCGCAGCCGTGGTCAAGCGTCTGGGCGGCCGGATCGCCAGCAATGTGAAGCTGGCCCTGGTGGTGCCGGGTTCGGGCCTGGTGAAGGAGCAGGCCGAGCGCGAAGGCCTGGATCAGGTCTTCAAGGCCGCGGGCTTCGAGTGGCGCGAGCCTGGCTGCTCCATGTGCCTGGCCATGAATGCCGACCGCCTGGAGCCGGGGGAGCGCTGCGCCTCCACCAGCAACCGCAATTTCGAAGGGCGCCAAGGCGCCGGTGGCCGCACCCATCTGGTCAGCCCGGCCATGGCCGCCGCGGCCGCCATGCAAGGTCACTTTGTTGACGTGCGCCGCATCGCCTGAGCGAGAAAGAGAAGACCATGGAAAAGTTCACCGTGCACAAGGGCCTGGTGGCCCCGATGGACCGCGAGAACGTCGACACCGACGCCATCATCCCCAAGCAGTTCCTGAAGTCCATCAAGCGCAGCGGCTTCGGGCCGAATCTGTTTGACGAGTGGCGCTATCTGGATCCGGGCGAACCTGGCCAGGATCCGGCCAGCCGCAAGCCCAACCCGGACTTCGTGCTGAACCAGCCGCGCTATGCCGGCGCCTCCGTGCTGATCGCACGCCAGAACTTCGGCTGCGGTTCCAGCCGCGAGCACGCGCCCTGGGCCCTGGAGCAGTACGGCTTCCGCGCCCTTATCGCGCCCAGCTTTGCCGACATCTTCTTCAACAACTGCTTCAAGAACGGCGTGCTGCCTATCGTGCTGCCCGAGGCCCAGGTGGCTCAGTTGTTCGACGAGGTGCACGCCTTCCCGGGTTATCAGCTGATCGTGGATCTGGAGCGCCAGGTGGTGGTCAAGCCGGACGGCGCCGAGCTGGCTTTCGAGGTCCAGCCCTTCCGCAAGTACTGCCTGCTCAACGGCTTTGACGATATCGGCCTGACCCTGCGCCATGCCGACAAGATCAAGGCCTTTGAAGCCGAGCGCATTGCCAGCAAGCCCTGGCTCAACAACCGCCTGATTGGATAAGTAGATGAAGATCGCAGTTCTGCCCGGTGATGGCATCGGCACCGAAATCGTCGCCGAGGCCGTCAAGGTCCTGAATGTGCTGGACCTGCCGCTGACACTGGAAACCGCGCCGGTGGGCGGCGCCGCCTACGAGGCCGCCGGCCACCCGCTGCCGGAAGCAACCCTGCAACTGGCCAAGGACGCCGACGCGGTGCTCTTCGGCGCCGTGGGCGACTGGAAGTACGACAAGCTGGACCGCCCCCTGCGTCCCGAGCAGGCCATCCTGGGCCTGCGCAAGCACCTGGGGCTGTTTGCCAACTTCCGCCCGGCCATCTGCTACGAGCAGCTCACCCATGCCTCCAGCCTCAAGCCCGAGCTGGTGGCCGGTCTGGACATCCTGATCATCCGCGAGCTGACCGGCGATATCTACTTCGGCCAGCCGCGCGGCCGCCGCACCGCGGTGGACGGTCACTTCCCCGGCGCCGAGGAAGCCTTCGACACCATGCGCTACTCGCGCCCGGAGATCGAGCGCATCGCCCACGTCGCCTTCCAGGCGGCGCGCAAGCGCAACAAGAAGGTGACCAGCGTCGACAAGGCCAATGTGCTGGAGACCTTCCAGTTCTGGAAGGACGTGGTCACCGAGGTGCATGCCCAGTATCCCGATGTGGAGCTGGAGCATATGTATGTGGACAACGCCGCCATGCAGCTGGTCAAGGCGCCCAAGAAGTTCGACGTGGTGGTCACCGGCAATATGTTCGGCGACATCCTCTCGGACGAGGCGGCCATGCTGACCGGCTCCATCGGCATGCTGCCCTCGGCCTCGTTGGACAAGAACAACAAGGGCCTGTACGAACCCAGCCACGGCAGCGCGCCGGACATCGCGGGCAAGGGAATTGCCAATCCTCTGGCTACAATCCTGTCTGCTGCCATGATGCTCAAGTTCTCCCTCAACCAGCCCGAAGCCGCCGCTCGTATCGAGCAGGCGGTGCAGTCCGTGCTGGCCCAGGGTCTGCGTACCGCGGACATCTGGAGCGAGGGCACCCAGAAGGTGGGCACGCGCGAGATGGGTGATGCGGTCGTCAAGGCCATCACCACCACCAAAACCATTAAGAGCTAGTCCAGCTCCGGTTCGTCTCGCCCCTACACCCCCAAAGGCGAAGCGAGCCGGAGGGGGAAGAGATTCGAGTTTGTTTCAACTCACTTTCTGTTAGGGCGATAGAGGTATCACGATGACGACACTGGTAGGACTGGTTGGTTGGCGCGGCATGGTCGGCTCCGTGCTGATGGACCGCATGGTTGCCGAGCGGGATTTCGATTTGATCGAACCCCTGTTCTTCAGCACCTCGAACGCGGGCGGCGGCGCCCCGGCACAGGCCAAGAACGAGACCAAGCTGCAGAACGCCTTTGATATCGAGCAGCTCAAGCGCTGCGAGATCATCATCACAGCCCAGGGCGGCGACTACACCAGCGAGGTCTATCCCAAGCTGCGTGCCGCCGGCTGGAATGGGCACTGGATCGACGCGGCCTCCTCGCTGCGCATGGCCGATAACGCCGTGATCGTGCTGGATCCGGTCAATATGCCCGTGATCAAGGACGCGCTGGCCAAGGGCCAGAAGGACTGGATTGGCGGCAACTGCACCGTGTCCTGCATGCTGATGGGCGTGGGCGCGCTCTACAAGGCCGGTCTGGTCGAGTGGATGAGCACCCAGACCTACCAGGCCGCCTCCGGCGGCGGTGCCCAGCATATGCGCGAGCTGCTGACGCAGTACGGCACCCTGAACGCCGAGGTCCGGGCCCTGCTGAACGATCCCAAGAGCGCCATCCTGGAGATCGACCGCAAGGTCATCGCCAAGCAGCGCAGCCTCTCGGCCGAGGAAACCGCCAACTTCGGCGTGCCCCTGGGCGGCTCGCTGATCCCCTGGATCGACAAGGATCTGGGCAATGGCCAGTCCAAGGAAGAGTGGAAGGGCATGGCCGAGACCAACAAGATCCTGGGTATCGGTGAAGGCTTCGGCTCGCCCGCCATTCCTGTGGACGGTTTCTGCGTGCGCGTGGGCGCCATGCGCTGCCACAGTCAGGCTCTGACCTTCAAGCTGAAGAAGGATGTGCCCCTGGCCGACATCGAGGCCATGATCGCCGCCGACAACGAGTGGGTGAAGGTGGTGCCCAACACCCGCGAGGCCACGCTCCAGGACCTGACCCCGGTGGCCGTCACCGGCACCATGACCATCCCGGTGGGTCGCATCCGCAAGCTGGCCATGGGCCCGGAGTACGTGGGTGCCTTCACCATCGGCGACCAACTGCTCTGGGGCGCGGCCGAGCCGCTGCGCCGCATGCTGCGCATCCTGCTGGATCGCTGAGCGGCCCCCCCTGGCCCCTGCCACCCGTTGCCGGCAAGCCACAGGCCTGTAACGGGTGGTGAATCAGCCGGGTCTCCCCGGCTGATTTCAGCCTTTGCGTGAGCTCTTGAGCGTATATGCTTGACGCTGTTGTGATTTCATATCGCAAGACGTCAGGAAACAGCCATGACAAATGCTGTTGGGAAGACAATAAAAGTCGTCAAGACAGGCGGATGCCCCGGGGTGTCCGCCTTGTTGCTTTGGGGGATGCCTTGAAACTGAATCGAAGCGCAATGGGTCGTTTTGCCCTGACCCATGTGGCGGTGGCCGCCCTGGGCCTGGCCAGCACGGCCGCCTGGAGCTTGGGCCTGGGCCGCCTGACCGTGCAGTCCGCGCTGGGCGAAACCCTCAAGGCCGAGATCGACATCAGCTCGATCACCCCCGAGGAAGCCGGCACCCTCAAGGTTCGCATCGCACCAGCCGACTCCTACCGTGCGGCGGGCGTGGAGTACAACAGCGTGCTTACCAGCACCCAGGTGCAGCTGGCGCGCCGCGGCGACGGCCGCCAGGTGCTGCGCATTGCCAGCGACCGCTCGGTGCAAGAGCCCTTTGTGGACGTGATCCTGGAGCTGACCTGGTCGAGCGGCCGTCTGGTGCGCGAATACACCCTGCTGTTCGATCCCCCGAGCCTGGCCCGCCCCGCCCCGCCGGCCGAGAGCACGGCGCCGGCCATCGCCGCGGCGCCGGCCGAGGCGCGTCCCGTGCCCGCGCCGCGCCCGGCCAGCAGCACGCCCGTGCCCCCGGTGGCCAGCCCGCCGGCTGCAGCGCCCGCGCCGGCGCCGCGCCCCGTGGCTGCCGCGCCGCGCCCGGAACCCAAGCCCGTGGCGGCGCCTGCGCCTGCTCCCGCCCCGGCGCCCGCAGCCGGCGCCAGCGAGTACAAGGTCAAGGCGGGCGACACCCTGTCCCGCGTGGCCAATCGCACCAAGCCGGCCGGCGTGTCGCTGGAGCAGATGCTGGTGGGGCTGTACCGCAACAATCCCGACGCCTTCCTGGGCGAGAACATGAACCGGCTCAAGTCCGGCGTGGTGCTCCAGGTGCCGGGCAGCGAGAAGCTGGGCAGCGTCAGCACCGATGAGGCCCGCCAGGTCATCCAGGCACAAAGCGCTGATTTCAGCGCCTACCGCCAGCGACTGGCCAGCGGCGCCCCCGAACTGCGCGCCGAGGACAACCAGCGCCAGGCCAAGGGCAAGGTGCAGGCGGCCGTCGAGGATCGCAAGCCCGCCGCCGCGCCCAGCCCCGACAAGCTGACCCTGAGCAAGGGCGACAAGCCGGCTGCCGCAGCCTCCGAGGCCAAGCTCTCCAAGGACACGGAGAAGAAGGCCGATGCGGCCCGTGTGGCCGAGCTGACCCGCAATGTGGAGGAGCTCAAGAAGCTCTCCAGTGAGACCCGTCCCGGCACGACTCCCGCAGCCAGTGCCGCGCCCAGCCCGGCGCCCGCCGTGGTGGCAGCGGTGCCCTCGGCACCGCCCGTGGTGGCATCCGCCCCGACTCCGGCCCCAGCCCCAGCCCTCGCGGCCGCATCGGCGCCGGCCTCCAAGCCGGCCCTGGCCGCAGCCTCCGCGCCCGCCGCCCCGCCGGCGCCGGCACCCGAGGCCGAGGAACCGGGTCTGCTGTCCGGTCTGATGGAGAACCCGCTGCTGTTGCCCCTGGGGGCTGTGCTGCTGGCCCTGCTGGGCGGTCTGGGTTTCATGCGCTACCGCGGCAAGGGCTTTGGCCGCCCCAAGGCCGACACCGGCTTCCATGAAAGCCGGCTGCAGCCCGATTCCTTCTTCGGTGCCACGGGCGGTCAGCGCGTGGACACCCGTGATGCCGGCGGCGCCGCCTCGTCCATGAGCTACTCGCTGAGCCAGCTCGATGCCATCGGCGATGTGGATCCCGTGGCGGAGGCCGATGTCTACCTGGCCTATGGCCGCGATCTGCAGGCCGAGGAAATCCTCAAGGAAGCCCTGCGAGCCAATCCGGAGCGCCTGGCCATCCGCCTCAAGCTGCTCGAGGTCTACGCCAAGCGCCGCGACATCAAGGGCTTCGAGCAGCTGGCCATCCAGCTCTATGCTGAAACCCAGGGTGTGGGCGATGACTGGGCCAAGGCCCAGGAGCTGGGCCGCCAGATCGATGCCGACAATCCGCTCTACCAGCCCGGCGGCGCCCCGGCGCTGAAGGAAGACGGTCGCGAGGTACACCCCGAGCCCATGGCGGCCAGCACCCTGCCGCAGACCGTGCAGCCCAGCACCATCAATGGCGCGCTGATGGGGGCCGAGCCCCCGGGGCGTGCGGCGGCTGACGCCGGCCTGCCCAGCGGCCTGGATCTCGACCTGGACCTGGATCTGGCCCGCCCGCCGGCCGTCTCGCCCACCGCCATGCAGGCCACCCAGGCCCTGCCGGCATCGGTGGAGCAGGCGCCCATGGCCATGGACTTCGATCTGGACAGCCCGCCGCCGGCCGCGACACCGGCACCGGCCCAGGACCTGTCCTTCGATCTGGGAGATCTGGACCTGCCGGGCGACGACGCCAGCACCCAGGCCGCCACCCTGCGCATCGACGCGCTGGATGCCCCGGCCCCGGCGCAGGACGCGCCCTCGCTGGACTTCGACCTGTCTTCGCTGGACCTGGACCTGCCGGGCAGCCCGGCGCCGGCGCCCGAGCCCATCCCCACGGCCACGGCCACGCTGGATGAGGGCCTGTCGGCCGAGTTCGACAGCCTGCTGCAGGACGAGCAGGCCCAGGCCAACGATCCGCTGGCCCATGCCTTCGATGCGCTGGAAGAGGGCGATGACCCCCTGCAGCGCCAGCTGGAGCTGGCCGACGAGTTCCGTCAGATTGGCGACACCGAGGGCGCGCGCGACGTGCTGCAGGAGCTGCTGGCCAAGGCCAGCGGCCCGCTGCGCGACAAGGCCCAGGCCATGCTCAACGAGCTGCGCTGAGCGGCAGCTGCCTGCCGCGAGCAGGCACAATGCAGGGCGCCCGGCCTGGCCGGGCGCTTTTTCTTTTTCGGGAGCGGATCTTGAGCACAAGGGTGGCGCTGGGCGTCAGCTATCGCGGACAGGCCTACAAGGGCTGGCAGAGCCAGCCCGGCGGCGGCACGGTGCAGGACGCGCTGGAAAAGGCCCTGGGCCAGTTCGCCGCCCAGCCCATCCGCACGATCTGCGCCGGCCGCACCGACACCGGCGTGCATGGCCTGAACCAGGTGGTGCATTTCGATGCACCGGTGCAGCGCGAGCCCTTTTCCTGGGTGCGCGGCACCAACCGCTACCTGCCGCCTGATATCGCCATCCAGTGGTGCGCCTTCCCGGGGGCGCAGTTTCATGCGCGCAACCATGCGCGTGGCCGGCGCTACGCCTATCTGCTGCTGGAGTCGGCCGTGCGGCCCGCCATTGAGACCGGCTCGGTGGGCTGGATCTTTCGGCCGCTGGACGGCGAGGCCATGCGCGCCGCCGTGCCGCACCTGCTGGGCGAGCATGATTTCTCGTCCTTCCGCTCCTCGGAATGCCAGGCCGCTTCGCCGGTGAAGCAGTTGCGGCGCATCGAGATCACGAAGCGCGGCGCCTACTGGCGCTTCGAGTTCGATGCCTCGGCCTTTTTGCACCATATGGTGCGCAATCTGATGGGCTGCCTGATTGCCGTGGGCACGGGCAGCCGGCATCCCGACTGGCTGATCGAGGTGCTGGCCGCGCGCAACCGTGACGCAGCGGCGCCCACCTTTGCCCCCGATGGCCTCTATTTCGTCGGCCCCTATTACGATGCCGAGCTGAATCTCCCCGAACGCACGGCGGCCATGGACTGGCTGCCCTGAGACCATGAGCCGAACCCGTATCAAGATCTGTGGCCTGACCCGTGAGGCCGATGTGGAGGCCGCGGTGGCGGCCGGCGCCGATGCCATCGGCTTTGTCTTCTACGAGAAGAGTCCCCGCCATGTGAGTCCGGCCCGCGCTGCCGAGCTGGCGCGCCTGCTGCCGCCCTTTGTGATGCCGGTGGGTCTGTTCGTGAACGCCCCGGCCGGGTTGCTGCAGGCGGCGCAGGAGGCCTTGCCGCAGATGCTGGTGCAGTTCCACGGGGACGAGAGCCCGGTGGACTGCCAGCGCGTTGGCCGCCCCTATATCCGGGCGGCTCGCATGCTGCCCGGCTTTGATTTGCTAGACTTCGCCCAGCAATACTCCAGCGCTCAAGCCCTGCTGCTCGATGCCCATGTCGAGGGCTATGGCGGCGGCGGAAAGGTTTTTGATTGGTCACTCATTCCAAGAAACGTGCCCTCTCCAGTCGTTTTGTCTGGTGGGTTGCATGCCGGAAATGTGGCCCAAGGGATGCTTCAGGTACGGCCCTGGGCCGTTGATGTGAGTTCCGGCGTCGAGCAGGGCAAAGGCCTGAAAGACGCCGCCCTGATCCGGCAGTTCTGCGCCGCCGTCCGCGAGGCCGACGCCCAGATCGCGGCAGAACCGCCCCAAACCTGAAGAGAGTTCCCCCTCATGACGATTGCCTACAACCAGCCGGATGCCCGCGGGCATTTCGGCCCCTACGGTGGCCGCTTCGTGGCCGAGACCCTGGTCCACGCGCTCGATGAGCTCAACGAGGCCTACGAGCACTACCGCAAGGACCCGGACTTCATCCAGGAGTTCAACAAGGAGCTGGCGCATTTCGTCGGTCGCCCCAGCCCCATCTATCACGCCGACCGCCTGAGCCGCGAGCTGGGCGGTGCCCAGATCTACCTCAAGCGTGAAGACCTGAACCACACCGGCGCGCACAAGATCAACAACACCATCGGCCAGGCCCTGCTCGCCAAGCGCATGGGCAAGAAGCGGGTGATTGCCGAGACCGGTGCCGGCCAGCATGGCGTGGCCACGGCCACCATCTGCGCGCGCTACGGCATGGAATGCGTGGTCTATATGGGCAGCGAGGACGTCAAGCGCCAGAGCCCCAATGTCTACCGCATGAAGCTGCTGGGTGCCACCGTGGTGCCGGTGGAGTCAGGCTCCAAGACCCTGAAGGACGCGCTCAACGAGGCCATGCGCGACTGGGTCACCAACATCGAGTCCACCTTCTACATCATCGGCACGGTGGCCGGTCCGCACCCCTATCCGGCCATGGTGCGCGATTTCCAGCGCATCATCGGCGACGAGTGTCTGACGCAGATGCCCGAGATGGTGGGGCGCCAGCCCGATGCCGTGCTCGCCTGTGTGGGCGGTGGCTCCAACGCCATCGGCATCTTCTATCCCTACATCCCGCACGAGCAGGTGCGCCTGATCGGCGTGGAGGCGGCGGGGCAGGGCGTGGACAGCGGCAAGCACGCGGCCACGCTCAGTGCGGGCACACCCGGCGTGCTGCATGGCAACCGCACCTATCTGCTGCAGGATGCGGATGGCCAGATCATCGAGACCCATTCCATCTCGGCCGGCCTGGACTATCCCGGCGTCGGCCCCGAGCATGCCTATCTGAAGGACATCGGCCGCGCCGAGTATGTGGGCGTGACCGACCAGGAGGCCCTGGCCGCCTTCCACCGCCTGTGCCGCACCGAGGGCATTATTCCCGCGCTGGAATCCAGCCATGCCGTGGCCCATGCGATCAAGCTCGCGCCCACCCTGCGGCCCGACCAGGTGCTGCTGGTCAACCTCTCCGGCCGAGGCGACAAGGACATCGGCACCGTGGCCGATCTCTCCGGCGCCAAGGTCTATGACCAGCCCTCGCAGGCCGGTCATGAGGTCAAGGGTCTGGTGAAGGGAGGTGCCCAATGAGCCCCGTTACCGGACGCATCGCCGCCACCTTCGCCGCGCTGAAGGCGCAACAGCGCAAGGCCCTGATTCCCTTCGTCACCGCCGGTGATCCGCATCCCGAAGCCACGGTGGAGCTGATGCAGGCCATGGCCGAGGCTGGGGCCGATGTGATCGAGCTGGGCGTGCCCTTCTCGGACCCCATGGCCGACGGCCCCGTGATCCAGCGCGCCGGTGAGCGCGCGCTCAAGGCCGGCATCGGCATGAAGCAGGTGCTGGACTATGTGCGCGCCTTCCGCCAGGGCAACGCCAGCACGCCCGTGGTGCTGATGGGCTATGCCAACCCGGTGGAGCGCTACGGCATGGAGCGTTTCGTGGCCGACGCCAAGGCCGCGGGCGTGGACGGCGTGCTGATCGTGGACTACCCGCCGGAAGAGTGCGAGGCCTTTGCCGCCGCGCTCAAGAGCCAGGGGCTGGATCCCATCTTCCTGCTCGCCCCCACCTCCAGCGAGGAGCGCATGGCGCGCATCGGCGCCTTGGCCAGCGGCTATGTTTACTACGTCTCGCTCAAGGGCGTGACCGGGGCTGGCCATCTGGACACGGCGGCCGTGGCCGAGGCCGTGCCGCGCATCCGCCGCCATGTGAACACGCCGGTGGGCGTGGGCTTCGGCATCCGCGACGGGGCCACGGCCCGCGCCGTGGCCGAGGTTTCGGACGCGGTGGTGATCGGTTCGCGCCTGGTCCAGCTGCTCGAGGTCCAGAACAGGGATAATGTCGCCGCGACGGGCGCCCAGTTCATCCGCGAGATCCGCGCTGCACTCGACGCCTGAAGAAACCCGATAAAGGAGCCTCCATGAGCTGGCTTGAGAAACTCCTGCCGCCCAAGATGCAGCAGACCGACCCCGCCGAGCGCCGCACGGTGCCGGAGGGCCTCTGGATCAAGTGCCCGTCCTGCGAGACGGTGCTCTACAAGACCGATCTGGAGCAGAACGTCAATGTCTGCCCCAAGTGCAGCCACCATCACCGCATCGGCGCGCGTGCGCGCCTGAATGCCTTCCTGGACGGCGAGGGGCGCTACGAGATCGGCCAGGAGGTGATCCCGGTCGACGCGCTGAAGTTCAAGGACAGCAAGAAGTATCCCGACCGGCTCAAGGAAGCCCTGGAGAACACCGGCGAGACCGATGCCCTGGTGGTGATGGGCGGTGCGGTGATGAGCGTGCCCGTGGTGGCCGCCTGCTTCGAGTTCGACTTCATGGGTGGCTCCATGGGCTCGGTGGTGGGCGAGCGCTTTGCCCGCGGCGTTGAGGCCGCGCTGGAACAGAAGGTGCCCTTCATCTGCTTCACCGCCACCGGCGGCGCGCGCATGCAGGAAGGCCTGCTGTCCCTGATGCAGATGGCCAAGAGCAACGCCGCCCTGACCCGTCTGGCCAAGGCCAAGCTGCCCTACGTGAGCGTGCTGACCGACCCGACCATGGGCGGCGTTTCGGCCTCCTTCGCCTTCGTGGGCGACATCGTGATTGCCGAGCCCAAGGCCCTGATCGGCTTTGCCGGCCCGCGCGTGATCGAGAACACCGTGCGCGAAAAGCTGCCCCCGGGCTTCCAGCGCGCCGAGTTCCTGATGGAGAAGGGCGCGGTCGACATGATCGTGGACCGCCGCCAGCTGCGCGAGACCATTGCCCGCGCCCTGGCCAAGCTGCAGCGCCAGAGCGCCGACGCGGTGGCCTGAGCCTCGCTGCCCCGCTGACCACGGCCAGGCTGGAGCCTGGCCGTTCTTGTTTTGGAGTTCATGACCGTGTTGCCCACCACGCTCGAGCAATGGCTGTCGCACTGCGAGCGCCTGCATCCCAAGGAAATCGACATGAC
>Ga0233424_10000789_pt1 | contig 34793 bp, 23 predicted proteins | sample Watercolumn_Towu_FD_181011 | JGI IMG/M metagenome (GOLD analysis project Ga0233424, IMG submission 181011) | Freshwater microbial communities from Lake Towuti, South Sulawesi, Indonesia - Watercolumn_Towuti2014_125_MG | ecosystem: Environmental > Aquatic > Freshwater > Lake | place: Indonesia... | reverse complement strand
ACACTGCCTCCCACAGTTTGCGATCCATCGCGAGTCTCCTTGTCTTGGAAACACAACAGGCTCGCATGTTCGCAAACTGTTTCCTTTGATACGACTCCAACTCCTCAACACCCTTGCATAAGGTTGCCAAAGGGGGAGAGGGGCCGGGGGTGAGGGGCTGCACGTTTCTTGCATCCGACCTCTTGTCTCACCACGGGACCCAATTCCTACGGTAACGCTGACTCGTTACTTGTTTTGGAGCATTTCGGGCATGCTTTTCAGCGTGCCTCACGCTGGCTACCATTGTCCCACAAGCTGAACTCGATGCGTGCTGGAACGTCCCACAGTCGGGAATCTCGTTCGCGAAACAACGATTGACCCCTCACCCCTGATCGAAAGAAGGAGTTTGAGATGACACGACAACCGATTCGACGGATTTTTGGTACGGTGACCACAGCGGCCGTGGCAACGCTTTTGGTCGCGGGTTTGGTGGCCGCGAAGGGAGCGGGCATCCTGTTTCCCGACTGGTCGCAACCCACGAAAGGTTCATACAAAGAGCCGGCGAGCGAAGTCGGCAAGAAATCAGGCGCCGACCAACCGTGGAGCGTGACCACCGTGACTTCGTCCATCATGGGCAAGCCGGTCCCCGGCAAGACGACCAGCATCGTCGGCGAAATCATAGACTTGTCGTGCTACCTGCAGGTCGGCAAGCACGGCGACAAGCATCGTGACTGCGGGCAGAAGTGCGTCCGCAACGGACAACCGGTCGGCTTACTGACCGAGGACGGCACGGTATACATGCTCATCGACGAAGAACATGATGCCCGCCGCGACGGCCTGACCGAGTTCCGCAAACAGGCGGTCGAACTGATGGCCCATGTCGTTACCGTGCATGGCACGTTGACCGAGGTGGACGGCCACAAGTCGCTCTACGTCCAAGGTTCAGTGAAGACCGCCACGAAGTAGTTTCGCCGTCCGACCATTTGGATTCCTTTTGGAGTGTGGTGCCAAGTCACCGCACTCCAAAATCTGAAGACTGCCTCGTCCGTCCCCTGATCGCTTGCTGAGGTCTGCACCATGAGTGGCCGAAGAAAATTTCTGCACGAATTGACGATGCCGTTGCCGCTGCTAGTCATCGGATTGATCCCCCTCATGTCTGCCGAGACATCGAGCGACAAGCCGCCGAAGCCGCCGCTGGGCTTGGCCCCTGTCCAATGGCCGGAAGACAACCCGTACTCCGCCGCGAAGGTCGAACTCGGGCGGTTCCTGTACTTTGACAAACGACTGTCGTCGGACGGCACGGTGGCGTGCGCGTCGTGCCATGCGCCGGACAAGGGCTTCACTGACGGATCGCCCTTTTCGACAGGCATCGGCGGTCAAAAGGGAGGCCGCAGCGCGCCGACGGTCATCAACCGAGCCTACAGCACGCTGCAATTCTGGGACGGCCGAGCCGAATCGCTGGAAGCGCAGGCCAAAGGCCCGATCGCCAACCCAATCGAAATGACCTCGGAAAAGACGGCCGAAGCCGCCCATGCTGCGACCATCCAGCGGCTCACGAAGGTCCCCGGATACGTCAAGCAATTCGAGCAGGTGTTCGGCGCGAAGTCGTTCACCATCGATCACGTCGCCAAGGCGATCGCGACTTTCGAGCGGACCGTCCTCTCTGGCAATGCCCCCTTCGACCGCTACAACGAGGGGGACAAGAAGGCCATGTCCGAGTCGCAGGTGCGCGGCATGAACATCTTCTTCAACAAGGCGGCCTGTGACAGTTGCCACCTCGGTTTCAACTTCACCGACGGATCGTACGTGAACATCGGGATCGGCATGGACAAGAAAGACCCGGACCTCGGCCGCCACGCCGTGTCGAAAAAAGACGAAGACAAGGGCGCGTTCAAAACTCCGACTCTGCGCGAGATTGAGCACACGGGTCCGTACATGCACGACGGCAGCCTGAAATCGCTGGAAGAAGTCGTCGAACACTACAACAGGGGGGGCATCAAGAACGAGTACCTCGACCAACGCATGAAGCCGCTCAAGCTGACGGAACAGGACAAAAAGGACCTGGTCGCATTTCTCAAAGCCCTCAGCGGCGAAGGCTGGCAGCACATCAAGTCGCCGGAGAAGTTCCCGGATTGAGTCCTTGCTTCCCTCGCCCTCGCAGGGGGAGAGGCACCGGGCGAAAGGACCTGAGCCGAAACAACCTCGCAGAATGCAGCCCGGCTGCTCCGAAGCAGCCGGGCTGCTGGCGCTGCAATGCGGGAACTTGATTCTGGCCGGTTCCTAAATGGTGAGCGTCACCCAGCATTTTCCGCAGTTCACTCCTCGCGAGATTCGGCTTGCCGCAGGGCAGTAGACGAGACATCGTTCCGAAACTGATCGGCCGGGATCGCGGTGAACAGATCGGCGAACTCCGGCGGGATGGCGAGATCGGCCAGCGTAACGAAGCGGCCTCCGGCTGCGCGGCCGGCGACGAGGAACCGGCATCCCTGCTTGCGAATGCTCGCCAGCGCCCGGGCCATCGCCGCCAGATCGTGACCGTAGTATTTCGGCTGCACGATCCGTTCGGCCGTGTCGGCTCCGACCACGAACGTTGTCCCGGGCAGGACCGCGGCCTTCTCCGCGAACGTCGGCGCGTTCGTCAGCGCGACCGGATGCTCTGTGAATTGTGCTCGCCGCCGAGCCAGCGTGATGAAGTCCAGCGGCGGCTTGTCCACGTTCGTCACCGAAATCTCGTACCCCACGCTCCCGCCAAGAATCGCCTCCGCCACCGCTCGCAGTTCGCGGTGCCCGTCATGCAGCGGATTGAACGCTCCGGACAGAAGCCCGATCGGCCGCACCGCACTCGCATCCCCCCTCGCCCCCGCAGCGGGAGAGGGGCCGGGGGTGAGGGGGAAGCCACTCCGAACGTTGTTCGCAGACAGTACCTCAATCAAGCTTCCATCCCGCAGCGACCACACGATTCGCCGCGTGGGATTCGCCGCGCACAGCTCCGCCAGCCACGAGTGCGCGACCTCTCGTTCACTCGTGACGACTTCGCGCGGGCGAAGTTCGAGCGGCGGGAGATCGGCCTCGGCGATCGAGCAGGCTCGCGCGAGGACACGCAGCAGCAGGTGACCGACGACGGTTTCCTCGTCCGCTCGCGACCGGACACCTTTTTCGAGAACCAGCGAATCGACTGCCGTGACCGATGCGCCGTGGGTCGCGATGAACACGCGATGCGGCCCGCGTTTCGGCCGGTTGGTGGCCAGCGTGGCCGTGCAGCCGATGCCGATCAACATCTCCCCTCTCCCCTCCGGGGGAGAGGGGCTGGGGGTGAGGGGGCCGGGTGGTCTCGCGATTTGATTTCCGGTTCGACTCGCAACCCCCCCGGCCCCCCCTTCGTAAGGGGGGGAGACGTCACAAAAAGCAGAAACGTTGTTCGTGAGTTGTTGTGCTCGCTGGTACGCAGTCGCCGCCATCGCCAGCGCCGTCTCTTCCGAGCAGAACTGCTCCGGCTTCCAGACGAGCCAATCCACGAGCGACGGTTCGGAATACGGGACGATCGCCTCCAGCAGCGTCTTCGATCCGCCGGGAACCGCGAGCAGCGTGGCGATCCCGCTCACACCACCTCCGGTCACCGCAATCACCGCCCGCTGCGACGTCGCGTGGATTCGTTCGGCGAGGGCCAACCACGGCGAAGCCATCTTCTTGTCCTCCACCCTTGGCCCTCGACCCTCGACCATTTCAAATCGCTTCCGGCGGCAGATCGACAAAATACGTCTTGCCGTCGTTGGCCGTGGCCGCGATTCGCTTGCCGTCGGTCGAGTAGGTGCCCGAGTACAGGACGACCGGCAGCTTCTTGCTGAACAAGGTCTTGCCGGCGGCGATGTCCCACACGTTGACCGTGCCCGAGTAGCCGATCGACAGCAGGCGAGTGCCGGCCGGGTTGAACTGCACTTTGTAGATGTCGTCTTTGTGTCCGTCGAAGACCTTGGTCGGCTGCGGGCTGTTGATGTCCCACAGACGGACCTTCTTGTCGATGCCGCAGGCGGCAAGCGTGGTGCCTTGGGCGTTGAACGCGACCGAGTAGACCGGAGCATCCGAGCCGGTGAACTGACGGATTTCGCCGCCGTTCGTCGCGTCGTACAGCCGGATCGTCTTGTCGCCTCCGGCGGTGGCGAATTTCGTCCCGTCGGGCGTGAACGTCACGGCATACACCGGGCCGCCCTGCGCCGGCAGCGTGCGGAGTTCCTTGTTCGCCACCAGGTCCCACATCTTGATCGTCTTGTCGTTCGACGCGCTGACGAGCAGCTTGCCGTCCGGGCTGAACGCCACGCTGTAAATCTGCGATTGATGCCCCGGCAGGCTGAGAGCCGCTTCGGCGCCGGCGATGGACCAGACGCGAAGCATCCCGTCGGCCGATGTCGAATACGCGGTGCGATTGTCCGCCGCGAATGCCAGCGAGGTGACGGCGGCGGTCGGACCTTTGAGTGTCTGGATTGCGTCGTTCGTCGCGGGAGGCGCTCCGGACGCGACGGGCATGGGGGGAGCCGGGTTGTAGCCGCGGATCGCCAGATCGGCCCCGGCGGCGATCAGCTTTTTCCCGTCGATGCTGAACGCGAGGCGAGTCACTTCGGTCGGCGAAGGGATTTTGTGCTGGACGGCGGCGTCGTTCAGATTCCAGACGTGCAGGACCTTGTCGCTGCCGCCGCCGGCGATCTGCTGGTTGTTCGGGTTGATCGCGACTGACAGCACCGGCCCCTGATGCCCCGCGAACTCGCGCACCGGGTTGCCGCTGCCGGCATCCCACGCCTTGATTTTTCCGTCGGCTCCCGCTGTCGCGTAGACGGCTCCGTTCTGCGACAGAGCCAGATCGTTGACCGACTTGTCGTCGGCGATGTTGACTCGCTGCGCGGAAACCACGTTCGCGTGGATCGCGTTGTCCGCGCCGCCGGAGACCACAGTTTTCTGATCGGGGGCAAACGAAACGGCCGTCGCGGCGGCGGTGTGATCGACGAAGTGTTGCAGGTGCTTGCCGAGCTTCAAGTCCCACACCCGCACCGTGGCGTCGGCGCTCGATGACGCGAGCTTCGTCATGTCGTAGCTGAACTGCACGCCGGTCACGGGTTGTCCGTGGCCGGTCAGGGTCTGGGCGAGATTGCCATCGGCCAGCGTGAAAATCCGGATCAGTTTGTCTTCACCGCCGGCGGCGGCTCGGAGATTGTCGGCGGTCACGGCCAGGCAGGTCACGGGCGTGCCCGTGTCGATGCTCTTGATGGCGGCTCCGTCGGCGGCGTTCCAGACGCGGACGGTCTTGTCGGCTCCGGCTGTTACGATCTGCGCCGAGTTGGGTGTGAACGCGAGGCCGCTGATTTTTCCCGCGTGACCGGCGAGCGATCGGACTTCGGCGGCGTCGGCGACGTTGAACACTTTGACCACGCCGGTCGAATCGCCGACGACGATCTGCGCGTTGTCGGCCCGTTCGGCCACGGCGGTAATCGGGCCGGGGAGCGCCGCGAACGCTTTGACGAGCTGACCGTTGTTGGCATCGAACACGCGGGCGATCTTGTCTTCGCAGCCGGTGATGATGTGAGCGCTGTTCGGGCTGAACGCGATCGCCGTCACCGCGCCGCCGTGGCCTTCGAGCGTGCGGACCTGCTTGCCGTCGGCCAGCGTCCACACGCGAGCCGTCTTGTCCGCCGAGGCGGATGCAACGAGGGGACCGTTCGGGCTGACATGCAGCGCGGTGATCGCCGCGCTGTGACCGGCGAGCGGCCGCGACGTCGGAATCGTCACCGGCCAGGCTTTCACCAGTCCGTCGGCTCCCGACGTGATGAGCAGCGCGTTGTTCGGATGGAAGGCAACGCCTGTGACGGCTCCGGCGTGCGCGCCGAAGATCCCCTGCCCTGCTCCGTCCGCCGGGTTCCACAACCGCACGACGCCGCTGTCGTCACCGGTTCCGAGTTGCTTGCTGTCCTTCCGCCAATCGACGCGGGTGATGGCTCCGGCATGTCCGGGCACTTCGCGCGCGACCGTTTGTTCGGGGAGTTTCCACAGCTTGACGATCTTGTCGGCCCCACCGGTGGCGAGGAACGACGCATCGGGCGCGATGGCCACGCCGCCGGCGGCTCCCTTGTGCCCTTCGAGCGTGCGCGTCGGCACGCCGAGCGGCACATCCCATAGTTTCACCGTGTTGTCGAGCGACCCCGAAGCGATCCGCGATCCGTCTCTCGAGATGGCCACGCTCAACACGAGATTCGTATGCCCGTTGAACGTGCGGACGAGCTGGCGCGTGCTCGCGTCCCACAGTTTGATCGACTTGTCGAAGCTGCCAGTGACGATGAAATTCCCGTCGGGAGTGAACTCGGCCGAGTAGACGGGATCGGTGTGCCCGACGAGTTCCGCCGGAGCCGGCTTGTCCTGCGCGGCCACTTCCGGCCAGCCGGCCGTGGCCAGCCAAGCCAGCATCAGCGCCCACCCGCATCCGCCCCCAAGCACGCACAGACTGCGTTGATTCATGACCTCTCCCTCGTCACTTCAAGGTTTCGATTCTGCCACATCCACGGCGGTTTGTAGTGTCTCGGGGGTACGGGGGGGTGTCAACCGACGGTGCGCCCCGCCATGCCGCGACATGTTGCCGGTTGGCAACGTGAAACATTTGAATGTTGTAGGCGGAAACTGGGCGATTCGCTAAACTCCCCAACTATGATTTGGTGCGGGCCGGTCCACAACCAGACCGAATGATCCTCGGTAACCAAAAGCGGGAGTTGGTTAGCATGACCCTGCGCGAAACGCTTTGGCGTTCGTTGGTCGCGTGCTTGAACTCCGGTATGACGCGCGAGGCTCGCCGTCGCCGTCGAGGTCAGAGAGCGTGGTCTGTCGAACGGTTGGAGTCACGTCAATTGCTGGCGACGTTTTCGGTCGGGAACAGCGGAGTGGCCGCGACCGGTGTCGATTACTTCGCGATCGAACAAAACAACGCGCTGGATTACACCGAAGCCCAAAACAACAACCAGTCGGGCGCGGATGACCGCGTCAACGCGGGCTTCGACGATCAAGGAGTGAGCAGCACCAGTGTCAGCGGCGGAAAGTACAACTTCACGACGAGCGGTGGCGGGCTGATCTACATCCTGCACCCCGGCTACTTCGACGGCGAGGCGGGTGCGGGTGCTCCGCGGACGGCAGGCGTGGTGCCGGAGGAGAAATCGGGTGAATCGATCCCGATCGACACCAGCAAGTATTTCGTCCTGAACATGATGCTCACGGCTCCGCTGACGTTTCCCGACCCCTTGGTTGTGGGGGCGGGGGCCGTGCAAGGAAACATCCAGTGGTACGACGGCCGCGATGTAGGTTCGAACACCGCCACGCGACCGTTCTTCGTGTTTCCGGGAACTCGCATCTACAGCTTCAATCTCAGTTCCATCAGTCTGGTAGGAGCGCAGGCGTCCGGGCCGTGGACGGGAAAGATCTCAGGCGTGCGGATCTACCCTTCGAATAACGGGTCGGCGAGCAACATCAGCATCGACTGGGTGACGCTCACGGGAGTGAACCAGTCGTCGCTGCCGGTGACGATTTCTGGGGCCAGCGGTAACGTCGAGGTGGGACTGAGCCTCGATGGAAATCCGGCCAACCTGATCAAAGTGATGAAGCCGCAGGGTAATTCCGACAACGATTTCATCTTCACGCTCCGAAACATCGTCGGCCCGGCTACTCAATCGTCGCTCACCAGCGTCGACACGACGTTTCTCGGTTCAGGCACATACTTCCTGCATGCGCTGGATGCCTCCGGTAATGTGCTGTCCGGCACGACCGCTCAGCAGATCACAGTCAACAACATCCCACGATTGACGGTTCTGCAGCCGGACAACCGCGGCGACGAATCGTCCGATTATGCCACGTTGTTTCGGAATGATTCGTGGGATTTCTTGCAGACGACCGACTATTCGGTCCCGTTCAATCCGCCCGAAACGGCTTCGCATTACGGCGTGCCCACGGTCGTCAACAATCCAACCACCAGTCTCGCCGGTCAACTGGCGGGCGACTGGATGCGGTACGACAACACCACCGCCACCGGGCCTGTCAGCGGAGCGAAAAACGACCCGCATTTTCTGCTGACGCAGAATGGTTCGATTGATGTCAGCGTGTACCGCAACCTGACGATTCGGATGCTGCTGGACAAACCGCGCGACATTCCGAACGGGGCCATCATGCGGGTGATGTGGTCGCGGAATAATCCGATCGTGGCCGACGCGGACATCAATCAGAGCGACGACATCATCATTCAGCAGGGCGTGCTGGAACTGCATCTCGACATGTCGTCGATCAAAATCGAACCCAACAGCACGGGGCAGTCGCCCTGGACCACCGGCGCCGTGAAGTATCTGCGGATTGACCCACACGAGTTTCTCAGCGACACGGTGGCCTACTTCGATCAGGTGTTGCTGACTCGCAACGATCGAACGAGCAGCGGCGTCTTCAACATCACCTGGTCCGCGACCGATGCCAACGCGGGGCAGAACATCACCGTGTCGGCCATCTATCTCGACACCGACAAAAACCCGGACAACGGCAAGGGGACCCTGCTAACCACCAACGAAACGAATGACGGTTCCTTCACGTTCAACGCCGCCAGCTTTCCGGCGCTTGCAGCCGGTTCGTACTACGTGCTGATGGAATTCACTGACGGCCTCAACAATTCGTATCGCTACTCCACGGGCAAACTGGACGTCGATCTGACTCCCGCGCCAAACAGTGCTCCCATTCTGAACAGTTCCGGTTCGCCGTACCTGACGGCGCCCGCGGGCACTCGACTTCCGACGGAAATGTCGAACGGGATCCTGGTGACGGACCTGCTGGCTCGCGGCGCCGGTGGCGACCCGATCACCGATGCGGATGCCGGGGCGCTCGAGGGGATCGCGGTGACCGGGATCAGCAAGATCGACGGCACGTTCGGCACATGGGAATACACGCTGGTCGCGAATCCGACCGCATCAGACTGGATCAGCATGGAGGCGGCGGGGACGCCGTCGAACTCGAACGCCTTGCTGCTGCCCGCCGATTCGCTCGCCCGCGTGCGATTTGTCACGACGCTCACGCCGCGTCACAACACAACGGCGACCGACGGTACTCCGCGCGGCCCGGCGCAGGGATTTCTGCCGATCGAAACGAAGCTCGACACTGGCCTCACATTTCGCGCGTGGGATCGCACGTCGGGGACTTCCGGTGGCCGAGCCAACACGAGCACGAACGGCGGCACCACTGCGTTCAGCGTGGGCACCGAGACCGTCGGCACGTATTTTGAAACACGGCTGTTCCGTTCCTTCAATGCCACGGCCCAGCTCAACACCTACACCCTCGAGCAGGAATTCAGCGCACTCACCAGTCTGTTCGGCTACCAGGATCGTTCCGATTCGAACTATTCCGGGTTCACGGTCTTCCTAAGTCAGATTCCGGGCGTGAGCATGTCTTCGTTGTACCGGTTGTACTATGGCATCCAGTTCAACGCGGGCGGTTCGCAGACCGACATGGGCTATCGCTACCTGACCATTGATGTGAACGAAGCACAGTTCCTGGAGTCCCTTGGTCCACCCGAGTTTCGGGCACAACGCGACGGGTGTTACTTCCGTGAACTCGGCGTGAACAGCGGCACCGCCATTCTCGGCTACATCTACGCGACGCAGCAGCCGGGAACCACCGCGATGTCGCAGATCTATCGCACCGACCTGTTCCCGAAAGACACGCGTACCGGACCTCCTGGCACGCCCGCCACCGGTTCCGTCCAGCAGGAACAGGGCGACCATGTCTACACGACCAAGTCGGCTTTCGAAATGACAAAACCCGGCACCTGGCGTCAGGAGTCTCAGCGTGGTTTTGTTCGCGAACTTTCTCCGAACGTCGGTGGAAGCCAGCAGCCGGCCCGCCGTGAGTCGGCGCGGGCAGTGAGTGGTGCTGCATTGGTCCCCGATCTCTGGATGGCTCCGCGTCAGGGTGCGGCTGGTTCGGAGAGCCTTGCGGGCTTGCTGATTCCGTCGGAGCGAACGAACAGTTCGTCCAATTCACCTGCCGTCGTCCTCTATGTGGCTGGCGGACCGCGACCCATCGATGCGTCGGGCGCACGCCGAATCGACCTGCGGTTGATCGATGACGACGGCGAAGTCGGATCGTTGGTCGAGGCGACTTGGTCCTCGATCGGCCTGGAGTTCGCCGACTTCTTTGCCGCATACTCTTGACCGATTCCCGCGATCCGCCGACGATGATAATCCGGCGGGGCAATTGCCGAGGATGGAAAGTGCAAGTCGATGAGCGCAGTCGCAGCGTACCACCTGTTGAAATCAGGATTCCGGCCTGTCGAAGCGCGGCTGTCGCGCTGGCGGACGATGTCAGCCGACATTCTGGCGATGGAACCACAGATGCGCGCGTTGGCCACCGACGAGCTGATGACGAAGGGTCGGGAGATTCGCTGGCGAGCCAAGGCCGGCGAATCGCTCGAACGGCTGCTACCGGAAACCTTCGCGCTCGTTCGCGAGTCGGCTCGGCGAGCGCTGGGCTATCAACACTACCCGGTCCAGTTGATGGGCGGGATCGCGATGTTCGAGGGAGGCATCGCGGAAATGCAGACCGGTGAAGGCAAGACCCTGACCGCCACGCTCACCGCCACGCTGCGGGCGTGGGCGGGGCTGGGGTGCCACATCGTCACCGTCAACGACTACCTCGCCAAGCGCGATGCGGAAACGATGGGCCCCGTGTACACACAGCTCGGGCTGACCGTCGGTTGCATCCAGGATCAGCAGCCTCCGCCGCAGCGGCGCCAGGCCTACGCGCAGGACATCACCTACGGCACCGCCAAGGAACTCGGATTCGACTTCCTCCGCGACCGGCTCAAATTGGGAATCGGCGCTGCGGGCAAGCAGCGTCCCTCGTTGTTCGGTGGCGGCCAGTCCGACAACCCGGAAATCGTGCAGCGGGGACACCACTTCGTGCTCATTGACGAAGCCGACAGCATCCTGGTGGACGAAGCCCGCACACCGCTGATTATCGCGCTGACGCAACCCAACGACGCTTCGACCGTCAATTTGTATCGCTGGTCGGATCGCGCGGCATTGGAACTCAAGCCGCACGTCGATTTCGAATACGAAGCCGACAAACGTTCGGCCTACCTCACCGACCCCGGTTGCCGCCACGTGCTGCTGCTGTCGAAACCCGCGCTCATGGATTCGATTGAAATGGAGCGCATCTACAAGCAGGTTGAACAGTCGCTCGTCGCGCGATACGGCTTCCAACTCAATCGCGATTACGTCGTGCACAACGGCGAAATCGTGATCGTGGACGAATCGACCGGCCGCATGATGGAAGGTCGCAAGTGGCAGGACGGTCTGCATCAGGCGATCGAGGCCAAGGAACGCATCCCGATCACAGCGGCGACCGGTCAGGCCGCGCGGATCACAGTGCAGAGTTTCTTCCGTCACTATCGGCACATCGCCGGAATGACGGGTACGGCCGTGCAGTGCGCCCGCGAATTGTGGCGGACCTTTCACATTCAAGTGACGCCCATTCCCACGCACCGGCCATGCATCCGTGAGGGCCTGCCGTATCGCATTTTCAATACGCTGCGAGACAAGTTGGGCGCGATTGTCGAAGACATCGTGCGGCTGCAGGCGGAAGGCCGAGCCGTGCTGATCGGGACGCCGTCGGTCGAGCGGTCGGAACTTTTGGGCGAGATGCTCCGCGAACGCGGCTTCCACCCGCAGATTCTGAACGCCAAGAAGCACAAGGAAGAGGCTGACATCGTCGCCGACGCGGGTCAACCGCGGCACATCACGATTGCAACGAACATGGCCGGCCGCGGCACCGACATTCATCTGCACCCGGACGTGCAAGCGAACGGTGGACTCCACGTCATCGCCACCGAGATGCACAGTTCATATCGCATCGACCGGCAGCTTGTCGGGCGCTGTGCCCGGCAGGGAGACCCCGGCACGTTTCGATTCTACCTGTCGCTGGACGATGAATTGCTCCGCTGTCTGTCGAAGGACAAGCTGCAACGCCTCCGCAATCAAGCTGTACCCGACGCCAACGGCGAACTGTCCGTCACGGCCTGGCTGGGCTTCTTCCGCCGCACGCAGCGGTTCCTCGAACGCCAGCACATCAAGCAGCGCAAGCAGTTGCTGAAGGCCGAACGGATGCGCACCGACATGTACGAACGGATGGGACTCGATCCGTTTCTCGAAATGACCGATTGACGGCCGATCATGATCCAGCGTTCCTCTCTCAAATGGCCCATCACGCTGGGCGTCGTGCTGCTGGCGTTGATCGTGTGTCTGCTTGTGCTGTGGGTGATCGCGCAGGCGGCGACGCATCAGTGGGCGATGTTGACCGTGGGCACGATTTTTCTGGCCCTCGTGCTGATCGGCGTCGTGATGTATCTGGTTTTGAGCATCAAGGAGGTGCGGCTCAACCGGCGACAGGCGAATTTCATCGACAGCGTCACCCACGAACTGAAGTCGCCGATCGCGTCGATCAAACTCTACCTGCAAACGCTCGACATGCGCGACGTCGATCCCGAGCAGGCACGCGAGTTCCACAGGTTCATGCTCGAAGATGTGCAGCGACTTGACGCGCTGATCGATCACCTGCTCGAAGCGGCCCGGTTGGGCAATGTCGAAAAGGGAGACGAGCAACCGGCCGAGGATTTGCCTCTCGAACAGATCGCGCGAACGTGCGTGGAGACGATTCGCCGGCGGTACGAGCTCAGCGACGAACAGGTCGCCGTCAACGTGCAGCCTTGCGTCACGCGCGGCCGGCCGCAGGATGTCGAAATGATCCTGACCAATCTGCTGGATAACGCGGTGAAGTACGCCGCCCAGGAACAGAAAATCCAGGTCGATGTCGGGCCGAAGGGGAAGGACCGCGTGCTCGTGAGGATCTCAGACAACGGCAAGGGGGTGCGATTCGAACTGCGGCGAAAAATCTTCGAACGCTTCTTCCGCGGCGGTTCGGAACTGGAACGGACGACCAAGGGGACGGGCCTCGGGCTCTACATCGTCCGTTCGCTGGTCGCTAAGATGCGCGGCAAAATCAGCGTACACGGCCGCGGGCCGCTTCGGGGAGCGACATTTGAAGTCGATCTCCCCGGGCGGCCGATCGATGTCCCAGCGGCTGCGCCTCCGGACAAGGTCAGCGTGTGATGCGGCATGGCGACGAACGGCAGTTCCCGAATTCTGATCGTTGAAGACGAGCGGCACATCGGTGTCGGGTTGAAGTTCAACTGCGAGGCCGAGGGCCATCAGGCCACCCTTGTCCACGATGGGCCGTCCGCGCTGAAACTGATCCACGACGATCCGGCCGCGTTCGACCTGCTGATTCTCGACCTGATGCTGCCCGACATGAGCGGCTACACGGTCCTCGAAAAACTTCGCGCCGCGGATGTCCAGATTCCGGTCCTGATCCTCAGTGCTCGCACGTTGCCGGAGGATCGCATTCGCGGGTTCGATCTGGGAGCTGATCAATACCTCACGAAGCCGTTCGAGTTGCCGGAGTTGCTCAGCCGTGTCCGCAGTCTGCTCGCCCGCCACGCGCGGCTGCGCGGAACGGCAACTCAGCCGGCCAGCGACGTCTCCACCTACGAGTTCGATGGCGCGGTGATCGACTTCGCCCGCCACGAGGTCAGCGTGCGCGGCGAGCCGCGCACGCTGACCTCGCTCGAATTCAAACTGCTCAAGTGCTTCGTCGAAAATGAAGGCGTCGTCCTGAACCGCGCCGAGTTGCTCGACAAAGTCTGGGGCCTCGACGCCATGCCGACGACTCGCACCGTGGACAACTTCATCGTCCGCCTGCGCCAGCATTTCGAAGTGGACCCCGCCGATCCCAAACACTTCCTGAGCGTCCGCGGCGTCGGCTATCGCTTCGTCGCCAACCCGTCCGCCGGTTAACGGACGGCGAACATGCCGGTCACTCGGGGTGTCAATCCGCCAACTCAATCGCAAATCGAAAACCCGCCCTCTAAAATCCCGTCATGTCCTTGCCCCGCTACAGCGTCAACAACCCGGTCATCGTCAACCTGTTGGCGATGGTCATTGTCGTCTGGGGAGGCAGCCGTGCGTTGACGATGGTTCGTGAGATGTTTCCGGAGTCGCGGCCGAACAAGCTGATGATCACGACCGTCCATCCCGGCGTAGCGCCCGAGGAGATCGAAAAGGCGATTACGATCAAGATCGAAGAGGCCGTGCGAGACGTGGACGGGATCGAAAAAATCAACTCGGTCGTGCGCGAAGGGGCCAGTACCACCATCCTGACGCTTCACAACTACGTCAAGGATGCCGATCAGATGATGCAGGAGATCAAGGCCGAGATCGACGCCATCGAGGACCTGCCGGACGAAGCCGAGAAAACAACGATCAAGAAACTCGAACCCAAGCTGCCGGTCATTTCCGTGGCCTTGTTCGGACCCGGAACTGACGCGGACCGCAAGCGGGCGGCACGCGCGCTCCGCGACGACCTCCTGCTGCTGCCTGGCGTCAGCGAGGTCGAGATGTCGGGGCAGCGTCTGGACGAGATCAGCGTCGAGATTCGCCCCGAGAAACTGGTCGAATACGACATCACGTTTGACGAGGTGGCGCAGGCGATCCGCGAAACGAACCTTGACGTCACCGGCGGTCAGCTCGAAGGCGACCGCTCGCTGATTTCGGTGCGGACACTGGGAGAAGAGCAACGCGGAGTCGACCTGAACAAGCTGCTCGTCCGCAGCCTGCCCGACGGCCGCAACATCCACCTGTCCGACGTGGCGCTCGTGTCGGACGGCTTCGTCGATACCGAGGTCGAAGGGTTCTACAACGGTCAGCCACTGATCAACTGCACGCTGTACAAGACTGCGTCGCAGGACGTGATCCGGATTTCGTCGCTGGTCAAGGCGTACGTGTACGGCAAGCTTGGGAAGCCGTACGACCCGCACGGGTTCGACGCCGCGACTTCGGACCCGTGGTACTGGCGTCCGTTTTCCGTGACCTATGCCTGCGCGGCCTACTGGCTCAAACGGGCGGCCGGGTACCCCGACCCGATGGTGTACTACGAACGCAGCCGGGCGAATCCATTTCAACACAACTTCCAGGTCGATCTGCACACCGACCTCGCGCGGTTCGTCGAAGGCCGCATCGACTTGATGTTCGGCAACGGCGTGCAGGGGCTGTACCTCGTGCTGCTGGCGCTGATCCTGTTCCTGAACTGGCGGGTCGCGGTTTGGACGGCGGCGGGCATCCCGGTGACTTTCCTCGGCGGGTTCATCCTCATGTCGATGTTCGGCGTGACGCTGAACCTGATCAGCCTGATGGGCATGATCATCGTGCTCTCGATCGACGTGGATGAGGCCGTGGTCATGGGCGAAAACGTGTACCGTTACATCGAGGAAGGGATGTCGCCGAAGGAAGCGGCGATCAAAGGCTCCGAGGAGGTGTTGTGGCCGGTGTTCATCATGACCGCCACCACGATCGGGGCGTTTTTCCCGCTGCTGTTCATCGACGGGCAGCTCGGCGACTTCATGAAGATGCTGCCGCTCGTGTGCATCTCGTCGATGCTGATGTCGATGCTCGAAGCGTTGGTGATCCTGCCGTCGCACCTCGGGCACCTGAAGGCGATCCGGCCGGCCACGGAACGCGCGGGCGATCTCGGTCTGATCCGCCGCGGCCTGCTGCGGCTCAGCCTGATCCGCGAATGGTTCATGCACCAGCTCATCAACGTGTGGTACGACCGGTTCATCCGCCTGTCGCTTCGCTGGCGATACGTCACGTTGACCGCGTCGCTGGCGTCGCTCAGCATTGCGCTCGGCATGTGGTACGGCGGTGTGGTGCCGACGACGTGGGTCCAGAAGATGGACAGCGAGACGCTGGTCTGCAATCTCGAAATGCCGATCGGTACGCCGGTCACGCAGACCAAGGAGCGACTGAATGAAATCAGTGCGGCGGCCGTGAAGATTCCCGAAGTCGTCAACGTGCAAATGCTGGCCGCGCTGCAGGTCGATATCGCCGGCGAAGGGGCCGTGGGTTTCAGTCAGGCTTCGCACGTGGGGCAACTCATCATCGAATTGAAGGAGTCGTATCTGCGGACGAAGTCGAGCGAGGTCATTCTTGCCGAACTGCGGCAGGTTTCCGAAGGGCTGCCCGGCGTGAACTCGGTCACTTGGATTTCCTTGAACGGCGGACCCGCCGGCAAGAGCATCGAGATCAAGGTCAGCACGGAGAAATTCGACGAGAGTCTGGCCGCGGCACAGACCGTCAAATCCAAGCTCGCGTCGTATCGCGGCGTGTTCGATATCGACGACAACGCCGATTCCGGTCTGCGCGAAGTGCGGCTGAAAGTCCGCGAGGCGGCTCGTCCCACCGGCGTCACGGTGGCCACGCTCGGCAACGAGGTGCGCAACGCGTTCTACGGCCGCGAAGCCCGCCGCATCACGCGCAATCGCGAAGACGTGAAGATCATGGTGCGCTACCCCGAGCACTATCGGCACGACATCTACCGCGTTGAGGACATGTGGATTCCCGTCGCCGCCGCGGAGGGGGGGGGGCGAAACTGGGTTCCCCTGCGCGAGGTCGCCGAACTGACGGAGGCTCAAAGCTCAAGCACGATCCACCGCAGCCAGCAGCAGCGCTCCGTGTCGATCTTCGCCGACGTGGACGAAGCGGTCGGCAACGAAACCGAAATTGTGGCCGCGATCAAAAAGTGGCTCGACTCCGACTTCCAGCGGGAACACCCCGGCGTTCGGGCAGAAATGCTGGGGAAGACCGTCGAAATCGCCAAATTCACCGCCAGCATGATGTTCGCCTTTCCGATGTCGCTGGTCATCATTTACGTGCTGCTGGCCGCGCTTTTCAAATCGTACCTCCAGCCACTCGTGGTGATGATTGCCGTGCCGTTTGGCGTGCAGGGCGCCGTCATCGGACACTGGCTGATGGGCTACGACCTGACGATCATGAGCATGATCGGCCTCGTCGCGCTCAACGGCATCGTGGACAACGATTCGCTCGTGCTGGTCGATTTCATCAACAGCCGACAGCGCGCCGGGCTGAGCCTTTACGAAGCCTCGGTCGAAGGGAGCAAGCTGCGTCTCCGCGCGATCCTGCTCACCACCGTCACGGTTGTTGCCGGCATGGCCCCGCTGATGGCCGAGCAAAGTTACCAGGCGAAATTCCTGATCCCGCTGGCCATCACGCTGTCCTTCGGCCTGATCTTCGCAACCTTGCTCACGCTGGTTGTGGTCCCGTCGATCAACATGGTTTTCTTCGACATGAAACGCGCCTGGCACTGGCTGCTCCGCGGAGAAGCCGACGCGACGGGCGAAGAATCCGAAGCCGAACGAGAGCGTGTGACGGCAGGAGTTTCGTAGCCGAAAGGAACCAAAGGAGACGAAAGAATGGGCAAAGATCGGGTGTTCGAGCTGACGGACGTTGTCCGCGAGACGGCGTTCGCGATTCACTGCTATTTTGGGCCGGGCTATCTCGAAAAGGTCTATGAGAATCGTTGGTCCATCGGCTGCGGAAATCCGGAATGAACGTCAAGCAGCAACAGCCGCTGACCGTGTTTGACGAAAATGGCACGATCGTCGGCGAATATCTTGCAGACGTCATTGTCGAAGACGTGCTCATCTTGGAATTGAAAGCCTACAAAGCGATCGCGGACGAACATATCTCGCAGTTGTTGGGCTACCTCCGGGCCTCCCGAATCGAACACCCTGCCGTCGTCAACTTTGGGGGGCCAAAATCGGCCGCCAAGCTTCTTCAGATTCTCTTTTCGCCCCTTTTCGCTCTTTTCGGCTAAAACCACCATGCTCACTCGCCGCGAGTTCCTCGCCACTGCTGCTGTTGCCGCGACTGCATCAGTTCTCGCCGCCGACAAGCCGGATCCGTTGCCGAAGCTCAAGCTCGGCCTCGACAACTTCGCCGTGCGGGGGATGGAGTGGAAGGCACCACAGCTCATCGAATATGCCGCTTCGCTGAAGTGCGATTCGTTGTTCATCTCGGACCTCGATGCGTTCGAGAGCCTGGACGACGGCGTGTTGCGCGGCGTGCGGTCGCGCGCGGCGGATGCGGGTCTGCAACTGCACGTCGGCACGTGGAGCATTTGTCCGACGTCGAAACGGTTCAAAGACAAATGGGGCACGGCCGAGGAGCACCTGCGGCTGGGGATTCGCGTGGCCAAGGCGCTCGGTTCGCAGATGATCCGGGTCATCCTCGGCGGCGGCGACGACCGGCTGACCGAGGGGGGCATCATGGCCCGCATTCGCGACACGGTCGCCGTGCTGAAAACCGGTCGCTCGTTCGCGATCGATTCGGGCGTGAAAATCGCCGTCGAAAATCACGGCGGCGACATGCAGGCCTGGGAACTCGTGGAACTGATCGAAGCGGCGGGCAGGGACTACGTCGGAGCCAACATGGATTCCGGCAACGCGACGTGGACGATGGAAGACCCGGTCACGAGCCTCGAGCAGCTTGGACCGTACGCGCTCACCACCAGTCTGCGCGACTCGGCGCTGTGGGAGAGCGAGAAGGGGGTCACCGTCCAATGGACCGCGATGGGCGACGGCAACACCGACTTGAAAACATATTTCCGCCGGTTCGCCGAACTGTGCCCCGGCGTGCCGGTGCACATCGAACCGATCTCCGGGTTCAACCGCGAATTTCCAATCTACACCGACGGCTACTGGAAAGCCTGGCCGCAGGCCCGCGCCCGCGACTTCGCCCGCTGGATGGCTCTCGCGAAGCAAGGCAAACCGCGTCCGCCGCACGTGATCCCCGACGGGCCCGACAAGAAACGGCGCGAGCAGGAGTATCAAAAGTCCGAACTCGAACGCAGCCTCAAATTCTGCCGCGAAGTGCTCGGCCTGGGCGTGCGGGGCTGAGGTTCAAAGTCACTCAAATCGGGAGCCGATCCATGAACAGTCTACGATCCCGCGTCGCAGTCGTCCTGATTCTGATCGCGACTGCTTCCCGATTCGGCTTCGCCGCCGATGCCGAGGGCTTCGTCCCGTTGTTCAACGGCAAAGATCTTGGCGGCTGGGTTCCGGTCAACGTGGCGCCTGGCACGTTCACGGTGAAGGACGGTTTGATTGTGTCCACGGGCAAGCCCACCGGCGTGATGCGGACGGATCGGATGTACGAGAACTTCATCCTCGAAATCGAATGGCGACACATGGTGAAGGGCGGAAACGCCGGGCTGTTCATCTGGAGCGATGCGATCACGGCGCCCGGCGTGCCGTTCAGCCGCGCGATCGAAGTGCAAATCCTCGACGGCCGCGAGTCCGAAACGTACACCAGCGACGGCGACGTGTTTTCGATTCACGGTGTCCGCTTGAAACCCGACCGGCCGCATCCGAAGGGGGCAGAGCGCTGCCTGCCGAGTGAAAAGCGATCCAAACCGTCTCCCGAATGGAATCACTACCGCGTCGAGTGCCGCGATGGCGACCTCAAGCTGGCGGTGAACGGCAAGGTGGTGTCGGGCGGTTCGATGTGCCGCCCGCGCAAAGGCTACATCTGCCTGGAGTCGGAAGGCTCCGAGTGCCACTTCCGAAACATCAAGATCAAGGAACTGCCGTCGTCGAATCCGCCCGCGGACGAAGTCGCGACGAGCGATCAAGGTTTTCGCTCAATTTACACCGGCCTCGACCTCTCCGGCTGGTTGGCTGATAGCATAGCGATCGAGCACTGGTACTCCGAGGACTGGCGGCTCACTTGCGATGGCAAGGGAAAAAAAGAGGCAATAATGACTGCACTCCCGTATGGGGACTTCGAGCTAATCTGCGATTGCCGGTGGTCGTCAAAGTCGGAGAAACAAAAACTCCCAATTTGGCTTTCGAGCGCGGACCTCGACATCACGGTCGAGAAGGTCGCCCCGCAGTGGAATCGGTTTCACATTCGGCGGCAGGGTAATCGCATGAATGTGAAGCTCAACGGTCAGGTCGTGGTCGATAATCATCAGCTCGTTGGCGTCCCCGCATGGGTAGGAATCGGCCTTCGGCACGACGGCGAGCCGATTCAGTTCGCGAACATTTACATTCGCGAGTTGGATGCGAAGCCGTAGGGTGGGACCAGCTCGCGAAGCGAGCGCCGGCCCACCGTACAAATCCGCTTCATCATCCGCGTCCGCGGCCGCGGGTTCTTGCGTCGAGAAATGCTCCGAGCGCAGCGGCGTACGGTTGGTCGGTCACGAACTTGTGGAAATCGACACCCGCGTTGCCGGACTGGCGGCGCAGCTCGCGGCAGAACGCCTCGAACTGTTTCAGGTACAGCTTCCGCAGCCGGGCGGGATCGACCAGCAGTTTGTATCCGGCTTGCTCCAGGCTGCGGAACTGTGTCGGGTGGCTGAACGGAAACGATTCCTCCTCGGGCGCGACGATCTGGAACAGCAACACTTCGTGTCGCGCGTGGCGAAACCGTTGGAGCGCCTTCACGAGCGGCTCGAGGTCGTCGAAGCAGTCGCTGAGGATCACGACGAGGCTCCGACGCTTGAGCGTGGGGATGATTTGCTGGAACACATCACCCAAACTCGTCTCGCCGCCGGGCTGCATCTGTTCGAGGGTTTCAGTCAACCGGGAGAAGTTCTTCGGCGTTGCCGAGGCTTCGATGCGCTCACGCGGTTGCGTGTCGAACGTGATCAACCCCGCCGCGTCGCGCTGGTGGATGAGGAGATAGCCGAGAGCTGCCGCGAGCTGCCGGGCGTAGTCGAATTTGCTCAACGCCTGCCCGGAAAACGCCATGCTGCCGGACCCGTCAACCAACAGGTAGCAGCGCAGGTTCGTCTCGTCCTCGAATTCCTTGATGTAGTACTTCCCGGTTTTCCCGTACGCTCGCCAGTCGATGTGGCGGACTTCGTCACCGGGGTAGTACTGCCGATGCTCGACGAACTCGACGCTCGTCCCTTTGAAGGGGCTTTTGTGTTGCCCCATGATGAAGCCTTCGACGACCAGGCGAGCGACAACTTCCAGCCGGCCAAATTTCGCGAGGGCCGAGGGATCACCGAGCGGAGCAGATTCAGGAGCGATCGCAGGCATCGGCGGCGATCATAGCCGATTCGTCAGCCGGAATTCATGTCGGTTGATTCAGGTTTCTTCGCCGAGACGTTCGCGGAGCGAGTCGCGCTCCTGGCGAGTGACTTCGAGATCGAACATGAGATACTTCACATCGAGTCGAAGCTGAGCGAGAGCCTCTTGGACCAGGGCGAGAATGCGGCGGCGACGTCGAACAGAATCGACAACCTGGCCGTAAATAACTTCCAAGTCGCGCTGATACACTGCGGGCATCATCGTGATCCGCTTGCCCAACTCGATGAGTTCGCGAGGCAATTCGTCCGCGGCGTCGCCCGGTAGTCGTGACGTCTGGTTCATTCCCTGCAGTCCTTCACCTCGTGGATGCTGACTCCCCTGTTCGGCGCTGGAATTACAGATTCTGTGCCGCTGCCAGTTTGATCGCAAGAGTTGATGTGCAACATCATTTGACATAATGTTTTGCGTTCGTATTACAAAACTGAACACGCGCTAACCTCGTGTTGATATTCCACGACGGAACGCCTTGGCCCATTCCACAAATTCCTGTAGACTTAGGCACTTACAACTCAAGGCTGCTGGTGTACATCTGTCTGGTTTTGGCAGCGCGGCAAATATGAGTCCTTTTGGCGACCGAACCGGTTTTCGTGAAGATAACCGTCCTTCGGGATCGGCCAGTCCTTCCAAGGAGGGGAGGCAAGCTGGGCATTGATGCCGGGTGATCCTGAATTTGTTGATCGTTCGCACAAGGCGACTTTGCCAGACCTTGCTAGCTCGGCAAGGTGGATCGTGCGTCTGGTGGTCGCTGTCTGTCTGGTGGCCCGCATTGTGGTCTGCACCGGATGGGCGCGAGATTTCACCGAGTCCTTCGACGCTGGGCCTCCAACCTGGCGAGTGATGGGGCCAGACGGTGCGCGGAAGCCCGCCGATCTTCGTTTGCAACAGCAGCGAATTGACGTTCGAAACCTATCCGTCGAGTACGCTTCGGTGGCGACAGATCGCGACGGTGTGGCGTTGCAGTTCGGACATTCACTTCCGGCGAGCCGAGTGTTCGACGAGTTAACGTTGACGCTCCGTCTGCGATCGAATCAGTCGGGCGCCATACTTGGAGTGCGAGTTGTCTTCCCATACCAGTTGGATCCGACGACGGGGCAGCCTCTCGCGGAAGTCATCGACGGCGACGCGTACACGCTGGCGCTGGAGTGGCAGGAATTGCGTTGCGTCACGACCGCGAAAGCGTTGGAACGGCGGCTGCAGCTAATCCGCGCGCGGCTGGGCACAAACGTGGACACACGTGGCCTGTACGTCGATCAGGCGATGATCAAGTTCCGCGCCGGCCGGTCGCCCGTCGAGTTCATGTTTGACGAGCTACGAATCGGTCCGCTCGTGCCGGTGCCACGGGAGGGCCCGGTCGCTGCAGTACGGCACGCGGATGAACGCGAACAACCGGCCGCCGAGTTCCGTTTGGATCGGCTGTATGTTGGCGGGCGTCCATTCGTGCTGCGAGCGGTGCCCTACCACGGGGAATCGCTCGACGTCCTCGCCGCCATGGGAGTGAACACGGCTTGGATTCCAAACTACCAGGACGGCGAATTGCTTCAGCGGCTTCGCGAGCACAAGTTGTGGGCGATGGCAACGCCGCCCCGAGCCGACGCTGCTTCCACGGGCACGGCAGCGGTTCGTCCACCGATCGGGAGTTCGAACGAACCGCCGCCGCCCGTTGTTATCGATCCGAGAGACGTCAGCCTGGCTCCATTTGGTGCGGAGACTGCGCCGATTCTGGTCTGGAACCTGGGGACTCGAATTCCGCCGGACGCGAAGCCTGCGCTGGTCAACTGGGTCGAGCAAGTTCGGAACGCGGACCACAAATTCAACCGGCCGATCCTTGCCGACGTTGCGGGCCTGGAACGGGTCTACTCCAGCCATGTGTCGATGCTTGGAGTCAGCCGCAACGTGCTACACAGCGGATTCGGCTTCCGGCAGTACCGGCAGTGGCTGGTGGAAAGGCAGAACCAGTCGCAACCGGGCAGCCCGCTGTGGACATGGATTCCGACGGAACCGACGCTGGCGACAATCGAATCGCGGGAGTTGGCCGGCCGGACGCCGCTCGTTGTCGAACCGGAGCAGATTCGCCTGCTCACTTACTCGGCGCTCGCGTGCGGTTATCGCGGGATCGGGTTTTGGTCGCAAACCCGATTCGACGACGACCAGCCCGGAAGTCTGGAGCGACGATTGGCGCTCGCCGAGTTGAACCTCGAACTCGAACTGCTGGAACCATTCATCGCCACCGGGACGGTGCTGCAGCAGATCGCGTTCACGGCCAGCACACGCGACCCCGGTGGCGCGAATCAACTGGCGATCGAGTTTGGCGGCAGCAAGCAGACGGACCGGAAGCGCCTGGACCGGTTGAACGCGCTCACTGACCGCAACCGCGACCTCGCCCGGCGGCCGGGAGAACTCGAGGCGACGTTGATTCGCAGCGACTTCGGTTGGGTGCTGCTGCCGGTGTGGTACGAGGAGCACGCTCAATTCGTTCCCGGACAGATGGCCGCGGAGGACGCGACCATTGTCATCCCCGGAGTCCCCGACACGATCCGCGCCTGGGAGGTCAATGCCGTGGGAGTGACGGCGCTTCGAGGCGAACGTGTGACATGCGGCTACCGAATTGTCCTGCCGAAATTCGATACGACATCGATCGTGATCCTGCTCCCCGGTGCTGACAGCCACCGTGTCGAGGAAATGCGGCGAAAGATCGAGTCGCTGCGCAATCGCAGCGCGCGGCTGCGGCTGGAACTGTCGCAGGCGAAACTCGCGCGGGTGCGAGACGTGGATCGCAGGCTGACTTCGCTCGGGTTCGGTCTCCCCGACGGTTCCGCGATCGTCAGCCGTTCTGCCCGGTTGCTTGACGAGGCACAGTCGCAGTTCGATCGACAGAACTACGCGGCCTCCTGGCAGACAGCATCGGAGTGCCTGCAGATGGCTCGCGTGCTGCAACGAGCGCACTGGAACAACACGGTGCGCAGTTTCCGGTCGCCGGTGTACAGTCCGCACGCAGTCTGTTTTCAGACGCTGCCCGATCACTGGGAACTCGTGACCCGGCTGGGACAGAGTCTGCTGAGGTCCGACGTCAACCAACTGCCGTCGGGCGACTTCGATTGCATCGACGCAATGCTGGCGGATAGATGGCGCCATGAACAGCGGACAAGTCCCGGAATCCGCGCGGCCGGAGAGTTGTATCCGCGAGCTCACGGTGGCACGCACTGCCTGAGGCTCGTGGCCGTACCCGAAACAAATCACGACGTTCCAAGCGTGGTGACAGACCGGCCGATCACAGTCACATCGCCGCCGATTCGGGTGCGAGCCGGGCAGGTGATCCACATCAGCGGTTTTGTGCGCGTCGCGGCGCCCTGCGTAGGGAGCCTCGATGGGGCAATGTTGTATGACAGCCTGAGCGGCCCCGCGGGCGCATTGCGCTGGCACGCGAACACCGACTGGCAGCCGTTCGAGCTTCTCCGCGAACCCGCGTCCGACGGCGACATGACTCTCACGCTGACGCTGAACGGACTCGGTGAGATTCTGTTCGACGACCTGAAAGTCGTGGTGGCCAATCCGACTACGACATCGGCCGCAGCCGCCGTCGATTTGCCGGTGGAGAAGAAGTCTCCACGATCGAGTCCACTCGGAATTCTGCCGAAACTCTCCGGAGGGGGAAACAAGCGGCCGACCTCAGACTCCACGTCGTCGGCTCCCCGACGCAATCCCGGTCCCAGCCGCTGACGCAGTTCGAATTGGCGTCGGGATCGACGTAGTCCGGCTTGCTCGCACAATTCCTCGACTTGTGGTACGAAGTCTCCAGTCGAGTGCCTCTGCAACGTTCTTCCATTGGCGGATCCGATCATGATTGGGACGAGCAAAGCGAAGACGCCGAGTAAATACCTGGGCAGCCTGCCGGAGTCACGTCGCAGGGATGTGCAGGCGACCCATGATGCCATCCGAAAAACGGTTCCGGAGTGGAAGCCATACATGATGGCTGGCATGCTCGCGTACGGGCGGATTCGGTACAAAACCGCCAGCGGTCGAGAAGGAGACTGGTCGGTCGTCGCGTTGTGCAATCGAAAGGATCACGTCAGTCTCTATTTGTGCGCCGGTGACAAGCATGGCTACCTGGCCGAACAAAACAAACACCGCCTGGGCAAGGTGTCGGTGGGGAAAAGCTGCATTCGATTCAGAAAACTGGCAGACCTCAACCTGAAAGTGGCAATGGATCTGGTGAAGAAAGCGGCCAGGTTGGCCTCGAAGACGGATGGCATCACGCTGCTGTGACACGCGGAGGACGATGCGCATGCCTGTCGAGCGACCGTCCGCCTCTCAACTGATTGGCCTGATGCTGATTGGCATGGTGGCGGTGTCGGCATCGATGGGGTGTGATTCCGAGGATGGTGCGTTGGCGCGGCTGACGCCCTCTCCGAGAACGAACGCAACGGGTGTCGAAGCCGCAGCGACGATACCTGACGCGCGCGGCATCGCCTTTCGCGACGTGGCTGCGGAACGGCGATTGCAATTCGAGTGGCCGGTGCAATCTCGTCCGCTGACGGCTCTCGCGGCGTTTGGCTGCGGTTGCGGCTTTTTCGATTTCGATCAGGACGGATGGCAGGATGTGTTGCTGGTCGGTAATCCGACGTGCGGCCTGTTTCGGAACGAGTCTGGTCGTCAATTTGGAGATGTCTCCGGTACGGGCGGACTCGCGATGCCGGAGGCGCGCTGGACTGGGTGTGCGGTCGGCGACTACGACGCCGACGGGTGGCTCGATGTGTTGGTCACCGGGTTCCATCGGCTCGCGCTGTTCGTCAACCGTGGAGACGGCACGTTTTCCGAAGCCACGGTCGCCGCGGGTCTCGATCCTGAAAACCACGGCCGCTGGGGCAGCAGTGCGGGGTTCATGGACCTCGATGGCGACAGCATTCTTGATCTGGTGATCCTGAACTACGTCGTGTTTGGTCCGCACGTCAAGCAGTTCTGCGAGTTGAAGCCCGGCGTGCTGACCGGGTGTCAGCCGAAGGAATACGAACCGGAGTTCGGCGAGATCCGGCGCGGAACCGACGCGGGTCGGTTTGAACCGGTGGACGGATCGGGCATGGAGGATACGCATGGCATCGGGTTGGTGTTGGCCTTCGCTGACCTCGACGCGGACCGGCTGCAGGATTTTTACATCGGAAACGACGGCAAGCTGGCCGAGTTGATGCACAACTCGGGCGACATGAAGTTTGAGAATATCGGTCTGGCGAGCGGTGTCGCGTTCAAGAACATGACGACGATGGTGCCGATGGCCGCGATGGGGGCGGATTGGGGTGACTTTGACCGCGACGGGCGGTTTGATCTCACCGTCACCGACTTTCAGATGGCGTCCGCGGGTGTGTTCCGAAACCTCGGAAATCTGTCGTTCACCGACGTTGGTGTTTCGCTGGGGATCCACGGCGCCACACGCAATCGATTGGGCTTTGGGGCCAAGTGGCTGGACTTCGACAACGATGGGTGGCTCGACATCTGCTACGTCAACGGCCACGTGTACGACAACGTTTCGGATCTGGAATCCGACACGCCGTTCCGGCAGCGGACGCAGTTGTTTCACAGCCGCAAAGGTCGCGAGTTCGTGGACCTTGTTCCCGCACTGACGTCAGACGTCGGACGTCCGATCGTCGGGCGCGGTTCGGCGACGGCGGACTTCGACAACGACGGCCGGATGGACCTGTTGATCGTCGACTTTGAAGGGCCGGCGATGCTGCTTCACAACGAAACCGAATCGCCGCACCACTGGTTGACGCTCGAGTTGCGGAGCAGTTCGGCGAACCGTTTTGCCTACGGGGCCTGCGTGGCCGCTCGATCGGGCAACGGCGTGAGCATTGGACAGGTCTCGCCCGCCTCCAGCTACCTGTCCTCCAGTGACACGCGAGTGCACTTTGGGTTGGGAGCGGAGGATCACCTGGATGAACTGACCATCCGCTGGCCTTCCGGGCGCGACGAGGTCTTGAAGAATGTGCGCGGAGATCAAATCCTGCGGCTTCGCGAAGGCCTGGTCAGTCGCGACGAAAGCCAGTCGGGCCAGGAGCCATAGCTGCCGTCGATTTTACGCGGCGAGCATTCAGCGCAACGCTGGTCAGCGGGGCAGCGCTTGCGAGGATGGCATGCCCGTCGAGTGCTGGTACAACTGGTACGTCCCGCCCTGCTGACGGACGCGATCCAGTTCCTGCTGCAGTTGGAGAATCTGCTGCTGTTGCAGCTGGAACTGACTCATCAGGTCGGTTGACGAGCGTGTGACATCGGCCGCCGGGCGGACGTTTTCGGCCGCGACGTTGGCGTTCGGCAGGAGGTTCGCTCGCGATACTCCCTCGGCATTCGGAAGCAGTCGCAGACTTGCCTCGCAATTCCCCCTTGGGATCAATTGCGGATTTGTGGTTGGATCACCCGCCGACGGTTTGGCAGGTGCCGGGCCGTGCCCCCACGGAGCGAGTTCGTCGTTCGATAGCGAATTCTTGGCGGCCTGTCCATTCCACGAGGGAGCCTGCTGTGCCGCGGTGTTGGAGAGCGACTGGCGCACAGTCGGCGAACCAATTGGCGGTTGCATGAGAATGCTCTCGGAATGCGTGGACGGTGCGCCGACGAATCCGCTCGCTGGTGAAGTGGCCGCTGGCTGCGAGCGCGATCCCACGTCGGGTGCGCTGACGGGAGGCAGCAAGCCGGAACCGGAGTTCAGTCCCATCTGCGCCGCGATCGCTCGCGCCTGCTCGACCGATCGCGAATCGCCCGGCGCCGCGAACGGATTGACGGTTGTGTCGGGGATCCGAGTCGGGATCTGAGCCACGCCGCCGTGAGGCGGCTGGGTGGGAATGGCGATGACGTCGCGCGGTGCCACCTCGTTCAATCCCGTTGGAATCGCCGCCGAAGCCTGCGCGATCGAAGTCGTAGCGTCGTGCCTCAACGCGTCGCCCGATCGGCCTGCGCCGGCTCCCAGATTTCCGTTCCCGAACGAATTGCGTGGCAGGGCCCGAGCCGCCTCGGCATCGAGTTGTGAAAAGGCACGGTTGATTGCGCTCGGCGGTGTTGGGCCGCTTCGAAGGTATTCGAGTGCCGACTGCCGACGCTGTGCGGCGATGTCCGCGGCGGACGCGCCCGATGCGACGTAACCCGCGCGAGACTGCCCGGGTGGACCTGGATTTCCGGGGCTTGTCGCATTCGCCGCCGTCAGCTTCTGACGTCCCATCGCGATTTGTTCCGCCAGTTTGCGAGTCGCTTCGTTCGGGGGCGGATTCGGGCTGGAATTCCTCGTGGACACGTTGGTGTTGATCGACTCTGCGGGCGTCCGGTCATCAAACGGATTGACCTGGCCGGTGACGTCGACAGGTGTACCGGTTGACTGCGGGCCGAACGGAAAGAGCTTTGCCAGTTCCTGCTGTGCCCGGAGCTCACCGCCGGCTCGCGTGAAGTACTCCCTAGCCCGCTGGTAGTCTCCGCGGAGTCCGTGGAGAGTACCGAGGTGCCCGAGTGCAAACTGATGGTTCGGCTGGTTCTGCACGGCTTCCGACAATGCCTGCTCACTTTCGCGAAACCGGCGCTGAAGGAGGTACGAGTAGCCCAGATCGCTCAGGACGTCGCTGTTGGTGATGTCCGATTCGAGTGCGGCCAGGTAGTGTTGCTCCGCCTCGACGAAGTGGCCTTGCAAGTCGTTGACGATCGCCAGCCGATGATGCGCCGCGAAGTTGCGGGGATCCTTTTGCAGCGCGCGTTCGTAGCAAGCGGCTGCGTCACGCCATCGGTGTTGTTGCTCGTGATAAGCGCCCAGTTGAAGCTGATCGGCCACATAGTTCTGCTGCCAATCGCTGGGCACACCGCCGAGCTTCAAAAACGCATCGCCTGGTGTCGCGGCCGTGTCGGCATACGGAGTTGCCAGACCGCGGGTGGCGGTTGGTGCCTTGTGCGCGACGCGTCCTCCGTCGCGTAGACCGAACGAACTGCATCCGGTTACGGCGAAGATCGCCACTGCCACCGTCCCTGGTGCGAGCGTGCGCATGGATCAACCTGTCCCTGGTCGATGTCACCGGATTGTCGAAGCTGGATTCCCGAGAGCGAACGGGGCGAGGACTATAGGTCGGATGGCCGAGTCTGTCGAGACGATCCATTCGTCACGCCTTGGAACGGGCCGGTCGTCGGCAGGGACTGCCGAAAAAGAAACACCGCCGGTGAGGGAGCGTGGGACGCGCCCGATCACCGGCGGTGTTCACGAAGCAAAAGATGGGTTATGGCCGCTGTTTTTTAGGTTCCGGGATTTCATTGTCGGCAGCCAGCGCCACCGTCAAGGAGGGGAGGCGGAACCCTTCGGTCACTTCGCAACGAGGAGGAGACGAGCCACAGTCGCTGGGAGCTCAGTGGCCATAACCCACGGGTTGTCAGGTGCCGGACGTGAACCCACGCCGGCGGATTCATCACATTAGTTGCAGCACTTTGCAGCCGGAGCGCAGCAGCTGGCGGCCGCGGGAGCGGCGCAAGCCGGAGCACAAGCGGCAGCCGGAGCGGCACAAGCCGGAGCGCAAGCGGCCGGAGCACAGCAGCGCGGAGCGGCTGGCGCACAGCACTTCGGAGCACAGCAGTCGTGCTTCTTGCAGCACAGCTTGGGCAGCTTGAAGCAGCACTTCTTGGGAGCGCAGCAGGCCGGAGCGGCCGGAGCGCAGCAGGACTGAGCAGCCGGAGCGCAGGCCGCGGGAGCGGCACAGGCCGGAGCGCAGGCGGCGGCCGGAGCGGCGCAAGCCGGAGCAGCCGGCGCGCAGCACGACGGCTCGCAGCACTTCTTACAGTTGAACCAGCCCGCTTCCGCGGTGACGCTGGCAAACAGAACCAACACGGCGGCAGTCAACGATGTCCACTTCATTACAAGCATCTCCTGAAAACGGGTGTGGTGGGAAACCGGGAAGGACGCAGGGCCTCGAAGCCGGCGTGCCATCGGCAGGATGCACGCCGCCATCGAAGTCCTAGCGCTCCGAGACGAGAAATCACCAGTCGTTTTCGGCCGCCCGACTTCACCACATTGACGGCAATTTCTGCGGGCCATGAGTCGTTCGCCAACCGCTGTCGATCGTGTCGAGCTTGTCGATTCTCGGACGCTGCGATTCTTGGATTGATCGCGACCGTGAGCAGAACCGTCACATTCGGAACGTCGTCGGTTGCAGCCTGTCGCCGACCGCGCCAAACTCGATACTCGGCCGATCGGTGAGGACTTCGGAGGCGGCTTGCCCATGACTACCAACACCCTCTTGTCCTTCGTCTTTGTGTTTGTTCTGGCATCAAGCACGCTGGCCGTCTGGCCGATGAGAATGGCCGGCCGATTCACAACACTTGACTCGGTGCGGGTGTGGTGGCTTGCCCCAAAATATGCATGGATGACGGCGACGTTGGCGAGTGCGCTGGGACCACCGATCACTGAGGGCATCAAAGACCAGTTGTGGTACGCGGCGGCGGTGCTGAGTTTGTGCCCGCTGATCGCGATCCTCGGGGCGCGACGACCCGGGTCGGCATGGTGGAGCTGGTTCATCGTTGTGCCGCTCGTGTGCGTGATGGGCTGGCCGGCGGCCGAGGCGTGGCAAATCGGCTGGCCGCCGGAACCGCTCGTGCTCGACGCCCCGGTCGTGATCGGGTACGCGTTCGTACTCGTGATGGGCTTGGGCAACTACTTCGGCACTTGCTTCACGTTGCCGGCGATCGTCCTGGCCGCCGCCGCGCTCCTCAACGTGTCGACATTCTGGCACGACAGGCCGGACTGGATGCCGGTCGCCGCGTGGAGCCACCTCGTCGCGACTGCCGGAGTCATTGCCGCGACGTTCTGGGCTGCGATCGGCTTCCGGTCGCGAGGCGTTTCGGCGTGGCCGCTCGAACGAGCGTGGCTCGACTTTCGCAACCTGTTCGGCATTGTCTGGGCGCGGCGCGTGCAGGAGCAGTTTAACGACACGGCTCGCCGATCCGCGTGGCCCGTGCGACTTGGCCCGCTCGGATTCGTCGCCGAAACGGGTCAACGCGTGGACCCGACCACGATCGATGCGGCCACGTCCGACGCGATGGAAGCGTGGCTGCGATGGCTGCTCCGCCGTTTCGTCGACCCCGGCTGGATCGATTCGCGAGTGCGGCCGACCGCCGTTCACTCGGGATCAACCGGGACGACTGGCGTGGGCGGCTGACGGCTTCGGGATGCGTTGAAATCCCGCCGCGTTCAGCACCTCGATGCGCCCACCTTCTCGCTCGACGAGGTAGGCAAGAAACCCGTCGGGATCGCCCGTGACGTGGGTCACTGTCCCGTCGGCCGCGAGCGTCGCGCTGGCTCCGTTCAGCAACGGGATCGCCACCCACAACGGCTGCAGCGTCGATCCATCCCAGCAGCGAATCGTGCGATCGTCTCCGGTCGTGATGATCCGATTGTCACGACTCCACGAGACGATTTTCGACACGCCGCCCGGTCCCGCGAAGTCGCGAACGGTTTCGCCATCGCGACTCCAGACGTGGAAGTTGCCGCTGGAATCGCAGCCGACGATGCGTTGGCTATCCGGGCTCCACGCGATGCACAGCAGTGCCTTCCCGCCGTTCAGTTCCGGACCCGGCTCGCCACCGGCATCCCATAATCGAATCCTCGCACCCTTCGTGTTACCCATGCAGACCGCGACGTAACGGTCGTCGGGACTCCAGGCGACGCCGGACAGGTCGTTGTTGCGTGGAACGACGTTTATGACCGGTCCCGCCGAGCCATCCGGTTGCCGCAGGCGAACCGTGCTGTCGCGGCCGATGGTCGCGATCGTTCCCGCGCGACTCCACGCGATGCCGTTCACGTGCCGCGAGTGGCCGGCGAGTTCCACACCGTCTTCGCCGTTGGAACGCCACAGCCGCACCGTCGCATCGTTGCACGCTCCCGCCAACCGTTGTCTGTCGGGACTCCATGCCAGTCCGCTCACGGCGAGTTTCACCTGGAACGGCGATACGGATTGACCGTCGACCGTCCACAGTAGCACCTCCCGTCGACCGCAGCTGGCGACGAGCTGTCCGTTCGGGCTCCACACCACCGACGCCACCGGTTGATCACCCGACACAGCCATCGTTTCGGCGGCCCCATCGCCGCGCCACCAGCGCACGGCACCGCGGACGTGCCCCGAGACAAACCGATCGCCGGCGGGGTTCCAGTCGAGGCTGGTCACGGCCGTGTCCACGTGAACGCTCAGCAGGCTGGCATCTCCTCCAGGTTCCCACACACCCGCGTTGAGGCCCGCCCATGCGATCCGCTGGCCCTCGCGACTCCACGCCAGGTTCTGCAACCCGCCTGGCACCGCATGCTCCGCCGCGACGTTTCCATTCGTGTCCCAAATCTGAATCGCGGAACTCAATCCAACAGCCAGTCGCTGACCATCGGGGCGCCACGCCAACGCTCGCGGATGAACCTTGGAGAACTTTGGTTTGGCATCCAACGATGGATAGAGGTACAGGAATCCGTTGGCGTCCGCGGCGGCAATCTGACCAGTCCGACTCCACGAAACAAGGAGCGCACTGCGTTCGTGACCCGTGATCACCTCGCGGGGCGTTCCGTCGATGTTCCAGACCCGCAGCGTCCGGTCATCGACGCCGGAGATCAGTTGCTGACCGTCCGGACTCCACGCGACACAGGCCACCGCCGCCGTGTGCCCGGCCGGCACGCGCCACGGCTTGCCATAGGCACTCCACACGTGGACCATCGAATTGCTGTTGTCTCCGTTGGCTGCCGCGAGGTACCGCCCGTCTGGACTCCACGCGATGCCGCGCGGCAGATTGCACTGCTTGAGCACCGGACCCGGCGTTCCGTCAGACCGCCAGAGCCTCACCGATGCGTCACTGCCTAACGTAGCCAACCGCGAACCCTCGGGATTCCAAGTCATGCCCAGCACGGCACCCGCATGTCCCACGAGTACGTTCAGCAATCGCCATGTGCTGACCTCGTACACTCGAACCAGTCCCGTCTCGCTGCCGCCCACCGCCACGCGGCGCCCTTCGGGTGACCAGGCGATCGACTTCACCGGCTCGCGCGGCGCCGCCGTTTCGATCTGCCAGCGACTCACGGTTGGGCGCTTCAACGGAGCTGCCACCAGGCCGGGGAGCGATTCCGTCGTGGGCCCTTTCGGCAGCGGAGACAACTTCGCAGGCGTGACGACAACGTCGACCTTTGTGCTCTTTTTCTTCGTTGCCTCCGGCGATTCCTCCGTCGCGGCCTCGGTTGACTTGGATGGCTTCGAGACCTCGGGCACGGGTGAGGGCTGTCCACGGTTGAACGCGATCAACAGTCCGACAATCACGAGCACGGCGACGCCACCGACCGCGATCCAACCCTTGCGCTGAGCCGCCTGCACGGCCGTCCGTTTCGAAACGGAACCCGACGTCCCCGCCTGCGTCGCCTCGGCGGTCGCTCGACCGTCCGCCGTGCTCGCCAGTGCGACGTCGGTCGGCAGGACCGTGTCGTACGTTCCCGCCGACAGAGCTGCAAAAAAAATGTCGAGTTCGCTGCCCGCCGACGCGCTCGCCGACGCAGCCTGCGCCGGCACTGCGACCGATGCCCCGGGGATGAAGCTCGCCTGCAGCGCGGCAACGACTTCCGACATCGATTGAAACCGGTCCTCCGGGTTCTTCTCGACCATGCAGCGGAAAACCGCGCCCAGCCCCATCGGTACATCGGGTCGAAGTGCTCGCAGTGACGGGATCGGCGACTCGCGGTGAGACAGCAGCTTTTTCATCATCGTGCTGCCGTCGTACACGATCCGGCCGGTCAGGAGATAAAACAATGTGCAGCCGAGACTGTAGATGTCGGACCGCTGGTCCGCGTGCTTCGTGTCCAGCGCTTGTTCCGGTGAGTTGTAGTCCACCGTCCCCATGATCACTCCGGTGGTCGTCAATCCGGACACCGAGGGGTCAGTCGGCGACGACAGGGCGTCATCGAACCGCGCCAGCCCCATGTCCAGAATCTTGATCGTGCCGAAGCCTTCCTCGCCGTGACCGGGCGGCAGCAGCAGGTTCGCCGGCTTGATGTCGCGATGGATGACGCCTTCCGTGTGCGCGTGTTCGAGTCCCCGTGCCGCCTGACCGATGTAGTCCGCCGCCTGCTCCGGTGAGAGCGGTCCGTGCTCCTTCACGAACTGCGACAGGTCGCCGCCGTCCACGAACTCCATCACCAGGAAATGCACACCATTGGCCTCGTCGGCGTCGTACGCGGCGACGATGTTCGGGTGAGACAGCTTTGCCGCCGCTTCGACTTCGCGATGGAATCGCTTCACTGCGTCCGGCGACTTCAACGCCGCGGCCGAAATCACCTTGAGCGCGACCACGCGCTTCATCCGCCGGTGCTGGCCTTTGTAAACAAGCCCCATGCCCCCTGGCCGAGCTTGTCGAGCACCACGTAGTTGCCGAGTACGAGGCCCTTCGCCTTGCCCTGATAGATGGCGGTGGCCTGATACGGAGTCAGGATTCGTCGCCGCACGAGCTCCCGCGTGAGCATCTCGGCATCGCCGATGCGGAAGGACTCAGTTGGCAGGCTGGCTCGCAGCGAGTGGACCTCTTCCGCAGACATGAGCCCGCTGGAGATCAGTTGCTTAAGGTACTCCTCGAGCGAGGCCACCATGTCCGATCCTCATCCGATAATCGCTGGCCCGCTGCGGAATCGTTCGCACGTGGGACGACATGATAGCAAACGATCACGGCCATCGCAGCCAAGCGGCGGCCAGAGGTATATCAGTCGAGCGGGGGGGGGGGGGGGGCGACCCCAAAC
>Ga0233424_10000787_pt1 | contig 34949 bp, 34 predicted proteins | sample Watercolumn_Towu_FD_181011 | JGI IMG/M metagenome (GOLD analysis project Ga0233424, IMG submission 181011) | Freshwater microbial communities from Lake Towuti, South Sulawesi, Indonesia - Watercolumn_Towuti2014_125_MG | ecosystem: Environmental > Aquatic > Freshwater > Lake | place: Indonesia... | reverse complement strand
TGGTGGGCTCGCCAGCGCCGAAGACGATGCCGGGAACCTTGCCCGACAGACGCAGGCGGCGGCTCGCTCCGGTCCCCTGCAGCTTGCGCTCAAAAGCGGTGAATTTCATAACTAACTCCAAAATTACCGGCGTGCCACCATGGCACACCGGGGTGGAAGGCCCGCGACCAGGCTCCTCCGGACAAAAGGCCCGGTCGTGCGACCGAGCCTTCTGAATGCTTAGAAATTGTTGTTCTGCTCGGAGAACAGCGAGGTGACCGATTCGCCGTCCGAGATGCGGCGGATGGTCTCCGCGAACAGGAAGGCGACGGACAGCTGGCGGATCTTGCCGCAGGCCTTGGCGGCCTCGGACAGCGGAATGGTGTTGCTGATCACCACCTCGTCCAGGTGCGAGCCGGCGATGCGCTCGATGGCCGGGCCCGACAGGATGGGGTGGGTGCAGTAGGCGAACACGCGCTTGGCGCCGCGGTCTTTCAGCACCTCGGCGGCCTTCACCAGGGTGCCGGCGGTGTCGATCATGTCGTCCATGATCACGCAGTTGCGGCCGTCGATCTCGCCGATCACGTGCATCACTTCGGAGACGTTGGCGGCCGGACGGCGCTTGTCGATGATGGCCAGGTCGCAGCCCAGCTGCTTGGCCAGGGCGCGGGCGCGCACCACGCCGCCCACGTCCGGGCTCACCACCACCAGATTGCTGTAGTTGCGGGCCTTCAGGTCCGACAGCAGCACGGGCGAGGCGTAGATATTGTCGACGGGGATGTCGAAGAAGCCCTGGATCTGGTCGGCGTGCAGATCCATGGTCAGCACGCGCTCGACGCCCACGGTCTCCAGCAGATTGGCCACCACCTTGGCCGAGATCGGCACGCGGGTGCTGCGGGGACGGCGGTCCTGGCGGGCGTAGCCGAAGTAGGGGATCACGGCGGTAATGCGGCGCGCGCTGGCGCGCTTCAGGGCATCGACCATGATCAGGAGTTCCATCAGGTTCTCGTTGGTCGGTGCGCAGGTGGGCTGGATCACGAACACATCGCGAGCCCGCACGTTCTGCTGGATCTCGACGGTGACTTCACCATCGGAAAAGCGACCGACCACGGCCTTGCCGAGCTCGAGGCCCAGATGCGTGGCGATTTCCTGGGAGAGGACCGGGTTTGCGTTGCCGGTGAAGAGGACGGTGTTGAGCAGCACGGCGGCCATCCTTTTTTGAAGGACCCGTGGTCAACCAGCGTGTCCCGGTCTTTCAGAACCAGAGGCCCGCGACGCGAGCCTCATCACAAACAATGTCTGCGCTGCAGACATTCTCACGAACGATGAGGTTTTGCAGTGCAGACCCCATCATGAGTGAAGCCCGCAGAGCGGGCTTCTTCATAATTTTTGGCAGGGGAGGAAGGACTCGAACCCTCGCATGTCGGAATCAAAATCCGATGCCTTAACCAACTTGGCGACTCCCCTACACAGGACACTGCAGAAACTGCAGCGACCGGTATTCTAGCATCAATCTGAGGCCCATTCTTTCAAAGGATGCTGCTTCAGACTGCGGCATATTTTCCCAATCCAGCCAGAAGGCAAACCTTCCGGAACTGTCGCCATGGATTGGTGCGACATGCCATATTTCCCATCCACTGCCGCAGTTTCCACTCTCGCGAAAACTGCGCTGCCGGATCCTGTCATGCGGCTATTGCCGAATCGAGTTTCCAACCACAGCAGGCCTTGTTGCACTTCGGGGCAGATCGCTTCGGCAGGCTTTTGCAAGTCGTTGCGACCAAAGCCATTCATAAAACTCTCCATCCCTTCAGCGCCATCAGCCACTTCACTCACTCGCCGTTTCGGCTTGTTTGCGTCGCTGCTGTTGTGTGCAGGAAAGCCCGCTACTATAGCCACGGATTTCGACTTTGCCAAGAGCTCGCTCGAAAAAATTTCCTTGGTGGCGATGCTGGTGGGCGGTTTGAGAACAAAGTAGCCCTGCTCGGGCAGGGCGATGGGGTGCAGGATCTCGCCAATGCCTTCGACAAAGGCGTTGTCGCCGCCCAGGAAGAAGGGCACATCGGCACCCAGCTTCAGGCCCAGGGGCAGCAGGCGTGAGCGCGGCCAGTTCAGGTCCCAGAGCCGGTTCAGGGCCAGCAGGGTGGACGCAGCGTCCGAGGAGCCGCCACCCATGCCGGCGCCGGCCGGCAGACGCTTTTCCAGATGGATGTCCACGCCCAGATCACTGCGGCCGGCCTCGGCCTGCAGCAGGCGCGCGGCGCGCACGCAGAGATCGTCCTCGGGCAGGGCCGCCGCCGCGCCGGCGCCATCGTGCCGGCGCAGCAGGCCGTCGCTGCGGCGTTCGAAGTGCAGGGTATCGGCCCAGTCGATCAGGGCAAAGATGGACTGCAGCAGGTGATAGCCATCCTCGCGCTTGCCCACCACATGCAGAAAGAGGTTGAGCTTGGCCGGGGCCGGAACGTCGTAGAGCGCTTGCATCGAAAACGGGCGAGAGAAAAATCAGATTCAGGGTGCGAGCCGGGCGCGCAGCTGCACCACGGGCTCGGCGGGGCGGCGGGCCAGCAGCAGACCTTCGTCGAAGCGGGACAGGTCGATCTGCCAGCCCAGCTGGGCAAAGCCGCGGGCCGGCGCGGGCAGGGGCTCCGAAGCAGCCTCGGGCCAGGGGCGGCCGCGCAGCCAGTCGAAGAGCGCGGCCACGGGCACGGTCTCGCCCAGCATCTCGCGCGTCAGGGCGTCCAGATCCTCGTAGCGCCGCTCCTCGCCCGGGGTCTGCAACAGCACCTCGGCCGGACTCCAGCGCGCACGGGCCACCAGGCTGCCCAGGGGCGTGCTCAGCTCCAGGCGGCCGGCGGCGGGCGAGCCCAGCAATTCGAAGCTGGCGCTGTCGCCGCCCCGACCCTGCACCTGCACCGAGAGCCGGCCGCTCAGACGCAGGCCCTGCTCGTCCACCGCGGGCGGGGCCTCGGGCCTGAGGCTGGCACAGGCGCTGAGCAGGGCGGCTGCCAGGCCCAGGGCCGCGGCCCGGCCAAGGCTTGCAGCAAAGCTCATTGAGCCTTCAGGCGCTGGCGGGTTTCGCGCAGGGCCTCGTTCTTGGGGTCGCGGCGCGCGCCCTCGTTCCAGACCTTGAGCGCTTCCTCGCGCTCCCCCACGACCCAGAGCACCTCGCCCAGATGGGCGGCGATCTCGGCGTCGGGGCGCGAGCCGTAGGCCTGACGCAGCAGGCGCAGCGCCTCCTGGTGGTTGCCCAGACGGAACTCCACCCAGCCCAGGCTGTCCACGATGAAGGGCTCGCTGGGGGCGTACTGCAGGGCCTTGGCGATCAGGCTTCTGGCCTCTTCCAGGCGCATATTGCGCTCGGCCAGCGAATAGCCCAGGGCGTTGTAGGCGTGGTAGTGCTCGGGCTTGAGTTCCATCACCTTGCGCAGCAGGGCTTCCATGGGCTCCAGGCGGCCCAGCTTCTCGGCCATCATGGCCTGCTCGTAGACGATGTTGGCGTCCTCGGGGAAGCGTTGGCCGGCCTGCTCCAGCACGGTGAGCGCCGCCTCCCACTGCCGCACCTCGCGCAGCAGCTGGGCCTCGGCCATCAGGCGGGCGCGCAGCTCCTCATCGCTGTCGCCGGGCAGGGCCTGCAGCAGGGCGCGGCCCTTGGCCAACTGTCCCTGGCGCGCCATCAGCGAGGCGCGGCGATACGTGACCTCGAGCCGGCGCTGCGGTGCATCCACCTTGGCCAGCCAGCCCTCGGCGGCGCGCAGATCACCGCGCATCTCGGCCACCTGGGCCAGCAGCAGCCAGGCCTGCTGGCGCGAGTTCTTCAGGGTCTCGGCGTCCTCGGAGGGCGTGCCGTCCAGCTTGTTCAGAAAGGTCAGCAAGGCCTTCTCGGCCGCCTCGGGGTGCTGCAGATCCAGCTCCAGGGCGCCCAGGGCGTACCAGGCCATGGCGTTGTCGGGGGCGGCCTGGGTGACGATGCGGAACTCGCGCGCCGCGTCGGCGGCACGCTGCATGCCGGCCAGGGTGCGGCCATAGGCCACGCGCAGCGCATGCAGATCGGGCTGCTGCTGCTGCAGGCGGGCGGTGATCAGGCTCTCGACCTCGGGGCGCTGGGGCATCAGGTCCAGGGCCATCAGCAGTACCTCGTCGGCGGCCGGAAAGTCCTTGGCGGCGGCGCGGGTCTGGGTCAGGGCCTTGTCGGCCTCATCGGCGCTCAGGGCCAGGCGGGCCTGCACCAGCAGGGCCATCAGCCGGGTGGCGCTTTGCTGGCTGGCTGCCTCCAGCACCGGCTCCAGGCTGCTGTAGACCTTGCGTGGCTCGGGCGAGCGCTGGAACAGCCGGGGCAGGGAGGCCAGCACGCCGCTGCGCTGGGCCTCGGGCGTGAGATTGAGCAGGCCGCGCAGCGGGCCGGCGGCCTCGCCGGGGCGGTTCAGCGCGGCCAGCAGCTGCAGGATGGTCTGGTGCGCCTCGACGGAGTCGGGCACCGCATCGCGCCAGGCGCGTGCGGCGATCAGTGCCTGGTCACCTGCGCGGGCCTGCAGGGCGATATTGACCACGCGGCGGTAGAGCTCGCTGTCGCCGGTGCGGCGGGCCGCGTCCAGCAGCACCTGGAAGGCCACGCCGGGCTGGCCGGCGCGCAGCTCCATCTCGCCCACCAGCAGCTGGTAGAAAAGCGGGGCATCCAGCTCGGAGTTCTGTACCGCGGGCGCGCTGGCAGCAGGGCTGGCCTGGGCCTGGGCCGGGCCGAGCAGCACCAGCAGGCTGCTCATGGCCAGGGAGGCGAGGTTGGGTTTGGGCATGAGTACTCCTGGGGCGATGGCGTCCATGATGCGGGCGCCACATTGCTGGATTGTGGTGGATTCTAGGAGTGGCCCAGGACCCCGCCCGGACATGGCCGCGCCCTTATCATGCGCCCCGCCATGCCGGAATTGCCCGAAGTCGAAGTCACCCGCCGCAGCTTTGCCGACGCCATCGAGGGCGCCCGCGTGCTGGAGGTGCGCCTGGGCAAGCCCCTGCGCTGGCCCCTGGGGCTGGACCCGGACGAGCTGCAGGACGCGCGCGTGGGTGCGGCCCAGCGCCGCGGCAAATACCTCTGGCTGCCGCTGCGCAACACGCGCCTGGACGGCGGCCTGCTGATGCATCTGGGCATGTCCGGCAGCCTGGCCTTCACGCCGCGCGACTCGGCGCCGGGGCCGCATGATCACTTCGACCTGCGCACCGACCGAGGCCTCCTGCGCCTGCACGACCCGCGGCGCTTCGGCGCCGTGCTGTGGTCCGCCGGCCTGGACCGGGCACCGGCCGCCCCCCTGCTGGAGCGCCTGGGCCTGGAGCCCTTCGATCCGCGCTTCAACGGCGAGTACCTCAAGATCGGCCTCTCGGGCCGGCGCGTGGCCATCAAGCAGGCCCTGCTGGCCGGGGACATCGTGGTGGGGGCCGGCAATATCTACGCCTGCGAGGCGCTCTTCCTGGCCGGCATCGACCCACGTCTGCCGGCGCACCGCCTGAGCGGCCCGCGCAGCGAGCGCCTGGCGCAGGCGGTGCGCGGCGTGCTGGGCCGGGCGCTGGAAGCGGGCGGCACCACCTTGCGCGACTTCCGCGATGCCCATGGCGTGGCCGGCAGCTTCCAGATGCAGGCCCAGGTCTATGGCCGCGAGGGCGAGCCCTGCCGCGTCTGCGCCACGCCCATACGCCGCATCGTGCAGGGCCAGCGCTCCACCTTCTTCTGCCCCAGCTGCCAAAAGAAATGAAGTCGGAAGCGAAGCCGGCCCAGGCCCCGGCAGTGCAACTGCCGAGCGAGTTCGCCACCCTGCTGGTCGCCTGGCAGCGCAGCCATGGCCGCCACGAGCTGCCCTGGCAGAACACCCGCGACCCCTACCGCGTCTGGCTGTCCGAGATCATGCTGCAGCAGACCCAGGTCACGACCGTGCTGGGCTATTACCAGCGCTTTCTGCAGCGCTTCCCGACCGTGGTGGACCTGGCAGCGGCTTCGCTGGACGAGGTGCTGGCCCTCTGGCAGGGGCTGGGCTACTACAGCCGCGCGCGCAATCTGCACCGCTGCGCCCAGGCGGTGGCGGCCCAGCACGGCGGCGAGTTTCCGCGCAGCGCGGCCGCCCTGCAGGAGCTGTCGGGCATAGGCCGCTCCACGGCGGCGGCCATCGCCTCCTTTTGCTTCGGCGAGCGCGTGGCCATTCTGGACGGCAATGTGAAGCGGGTGCTCTCGCGCCTGCTGGCCTTCGAGGGCGACTTGGCCGGCAGCGCCGCCGAGAAGCAGCTCTGGGCCCATGCCCAGGCCCTGCTGCCCGAGCGCGAGGCCGATATGCCGGCCTACACCCAGGGCCTGATGGACCTGGGCGCCAGCCTCTGCGCGGCGCGCAGCCCGCAATGCCTGCTCTGCCCGGTGAGCGAGCTCTGCCAGGGGCGGGCCGGCGGCGAGCCTACGCGCTATCCCATCAAGACCCGCAAGCTCAAGCGCAGCCGGCGCGAGAACTGGTGGCTGTGGCTGGAGCATGAGGGCCGCATCTGGCTGGAGCAACGGCCCGAGACCGGCGTCTGGGCCGGGCTCTGGACTCTGCCCCTGTTCGAGGACGAGGCCCAGCTGCAGGCCCGCACCCAGGCCCTGGGCGCCGCGGCCGAGCCCCTGCCGCAGGTCTCGCATGCGCTCACCCATTTCGACTGGGTGCTGCACCCGCGCCGGGCCGAGCTGGCCGCCGCACCCGCCGAGCTGGGGAGTGGGTGCTGGGTGGCGCGCGAGGACCTGGCGGCCTATGCGCTGCCGGCACCCTTGAAACGCCTGCTGGGCTGAGGCTATGCTGCGCGTCTTCCCAGACGCCGAACCGCCGCCCATGAAACCCCTGGTCAAAACCGCTGTCGAATCCGCCCTGGTGGCCCTGCTGGTGGCGGGCGCCTGCCTCTGGTTCCTGATCTCGGCCAGTGAGTCGGAGTCACCCAATCCCGGCACCATCGTGATGCTGGCCCTGGGGCTGGCTGCGGGCCTGATCGCCCATTGGACCTATATGGGTCTGGCGCTCAAGCGTGATGGCCGCGCCTGGATGAGCTGGATGCCGGCCGTGGTGCTGCTCTTTCCCATTGCCACCGTGGTGGCCCTGGTGCTGATGTCGGCCCAGGCCGAGGAATCGCGCGCCGCCTGAATCCCGCGCGCGCAGCGCGCGCCGCTCAGCGCGCGTCCAGCTCGCGGTGGCGCTTCAGCACGTGGCCGTGGCTGGCGAACTGCCGGGCCAGGGTCTCGACCAGATAGACCGAGCGGTGCTGGCCGCCCGTGCAGCCTATGGCCACCGTGAGGTAGCTGCGCTGATCGGCCGCGAAGCTCGGTAGCCACTGGCGCAGAAAGCCGCTGATCTGGCCCAGCATCAGACCCACCTCGGGCTGGGCGTTCAGGAAGTCCGCCACCGGCGCGTCGCGCCCGGTCAGGGGGCGCAGGGCGCGGTCGTAATAGGGGTTGGGCAGCACCCGCACATCGAACACGAAGTCGGCATCGCTGGGCACGCCCTGCTTGAAGGCGAAGGACTCGAAGACCAGGGTCAGCGACTCGCCGCTCACCGAGACCAGATCGCGCACCCAGGCGCGCAGCTGCACGGCGCGCAGCAGGCTGGTGTCGATCACGGTGGACTCGGCGCGCAGGCCGGCCAGCAGCTCGCGCTCCAGGGCAATGGCGTCCAGCAGGGCGCGGTGGGCGTCGGCCCCGGTCTCGCTGTCGCGCTGCTCGCTGCGCAGGGGGTGGGGACGGCGCGTCTCGGAGAAGCGCCGCACCAGGGCCTCTTCATTGGCGTCCAGAAAAATGGAGCGCACGCGCACGCCGCTGGCACGCAGCTGCTTGAGCTGGGGCAGCAGATGGGGCAGGGAGCCCTCGCTGCGCACATCCACACCGATGGCCACGCGCCGGGGTGCGCCGCGCTGCTTTTCCAGGGTCAGGAAGTGGGGCAGCAGCTCGGGCGGGAGGTTGTCCACGCAGAAGAAGCCGGCGTCCTCCAGCGCATGCATCACCACGGACTTGCCGCCACCGGACATGCCGGTGATCAGCACCACCTCGCCCTGGCTGGTTTGAGGAAGCGGGGTCACGGTGCTCATGAACGGGCCTTGCGGGGGCTGGAGGTGGATTCGGGCGTGATGCGGGCCGACTGCACCAGCATCTCCTGGGCATGGGCCAGGCTGGCGGAGGACAGCCGCTCGCCGCCCAGCATGCGGGCAATCTCCTGCACGCGGGCTTCGCCCTGCACCGGACTCACATCGCTGGCGGTGGCGCCGTCCTCGCGCAAGGCCTTGGCCACCACGAAATGATGGTCGGCGCAGGCCGCGACCTGGGGCAGATGGGTCACGGCCAGCACCTGGCGCTGGCGGCCCAGCTGCTTCATCAGGCGGCCCACGGTCTCGGCCACGGCCCCGCCCACGCCGGCATCGATCTCGTCAAAGATCAGGGTGGCGGCGCCGCCCTCGTCCAGCTGGCAGGTGGTGACGGCAATCGCCAGGGCGATGCGCGAGAGCTCGCCGCCCGAGGCCACCTTGCCCAGTGGGCGCGGCGTGCTGCCGGCGTGGCCGGCAACCATGAATTCGGCGCTTTCCAGGCCAAAGCTCTGCGGCTGCTCCTGAGGCAGCAGGGCCACCTCGAAGGCGCCGCCGGCCATGCCCAGCTGCTGCATGGCCTGGGTCACGGCGGCAGCCAGGGCCGGCGCGGCCTGGGCGCGAGCACGGCTGACGCGCTGGGCCTCCTGGTCATAGGCCTTGCGGGCTTCCAGCAGCGCGCGCTCCAGGGCGGCCAGATCGCCGGCCTCGTCCAGGGCCTGCAGCTCGGCCTTCCACTGCGCATGCAGGGCGGGCAGCTCGGCGGCGGGGCGGCGGTAGCGGCGCGCCAGGGCCATCCAGGCGGAGAGGCGCTCGTCCAGCTCGGCCAGGCGCTCGGGCTCCTGCTCGGCGCCGTGCAGATAGGTGTTGAGGGTGTGGGCGGCGTCCTGCAGCTGGGCCTGGGCGCCCTGCAGGGCCTCGATGGCCGGGGCAAGGCGGGCGTCAAAGGCCAGCACGTCCTGCAGCTTGTCCACGGCCTGCTCGGTCAGGCTCTCGGCGCTCTGCTCGGCCTCGCCCGAGGCGCCGGTCAGGGCCTCCAGGGCCAGGCGGGCGGCCTCCATCAGCGAGGCGGCGTGCGAGAGGCGCTGGTGCTCGGCATTGAGCTCGTCCCACTCGTCCGCGCCGGGAGCCAGGCGGCCGATCTCTTCCAGCTGCCAGGCCAGGCGCTCGCGCTCGCGGGCCAGTTCCTCGCTGCGGGTCTGGGCGGCTTCCAGGCGCTCGCTGGCCTGGCGCCAGGCGGCGTGGGCGCGGGCCAGGGCGGCGGTGTCCAGGCGCGCAAAAGCGTCCAGCAGGGCGCGCACCGAGGCCGGGCGGGTCAGGCCTTGCCAGGCATGCTGGCCGTGGATGTCCAGCAGGCTGTCGGCCGTCTCGCGCAGCTGGGCCACGGTGGCCGGGCTGCCGTTGATCCAGGCGCGGCTCTTGCCCTGGGCGTCGATCACCCGGCGCAGCAGCAGGGTCTCGCCGGGCTCGAAGCCTGCCTCGTCCAGCCAGGGCTGCAGGCTGGCCGGGCTGTCGAACTCCGCCGTGATCTCGGCGCGGCTGGCGCTCTCGCGCACCACGCCCGCATCGCCGCGCTGGCCCAGGGCCAGCTGCAGCGCATCGATCAGGATGGACTTGCCGGCGCCGGTCTCGCCGGTGAGCACGGCAAAGCCGCCCTCGAAGTCCAGCTCCAGCGAAGGCACGATGACGAAATCGCGCAGGCTCAGGCGCCTAAGCATCAAAGTTCTCCATGTCGCCAACAGGCGAGCTCGTCTGAGGGAGGCCGGCCTATCGAGCGACACCCGAGGATCCGGCTTCGCCGGGCCTGCGGGTGTGCCCCCTCGAGGGGGCGGCCGGAGGCCGTAGGGGGGGAGCTCATCAACTGACTCCCTCGTACCAGCGCAGCTTGCGGCGCAGCGTGGCGTAATAGCTCCAGCCCTTGGGGTGGAGGAAGCAGACCTGGTGGGCCGAGCGGCGCACGGTGATGCGGTCGCCGTGCAGCAGGCTGGCCAGGCTCTGCATATCGAAATTCACGCTGGCATCGCGGCCGGCCACGATCTCCAGCCGCACCTCGCCCGAGTCGGGCAGCACGATGGGCCGGTTGGACAGGGTGTGCGAGGCGATGGGCACCACCACCCAGCCGGCGATGCTGGGGTGCAGGATGGGGCCGCCGGAGGAGAGCGAATAAGCCGTGGAGCCGGTGGGCGAGGCCACGATCACGCCGTCGGCCCGCATATTGGCCACGAACTCGTCGCCCACATCCACCTTGAGCTCCACCATGGAAGCGGTGGCGCCGCGGCTGACCACCACATCGTTCAGGGCCAGGCCCTCGAAGATCACCTCGCCATCGCGCCAGACCGCGCCTTCCAGCATGGCGCGCTGTTCGCGCGCATAGTCGCCGCGCAGAATGGGCGCCAGCGACTCGCGAAAGCGCTCCAGCGAAATGTCGGTGATGAAGCCCAGGCGACCCTGGTTGATGCCCACCAGGGGCGTGCCATGGCGGGCCATGTCGCGGGCAAAGCCCAGCATGGTGCCGTCGCCGCCCACCACGATGGCCAGATCGCACTGGGCGCCCATCTCCTCGTTGGAGAGGGCGGGGTAGTCGGTGATGCCGGTGTTCTCGGCGGTCTCTCGTTCCAGGGAAACATCCAATCCCTGCGAGGTCACGAATTCGGCAATCTCCTCGAGTACCGGGCGGATGCCGCGGGCCTGATGCTTGCCCACGATGGCCGCATGTCGGAAAGGCGTTTGAGAAGACGTCATGACCATGCGCAGAATTACACCACAGCGATGTGAATGCCCGCTGACCCTCGGGCGGGCAATCCGTACAATGAAACCATGCTCGACGAGCGCTCCAAATCACTGCTGAAGACCCTGGTTGAACGCTATATCGCGGACGGCCAGCCCGTGGGCTCGCGCACACTCTCCAAGGCTTCGGGCCTGGAGCTGAGCCCGGCCACCATCCGCAATGTGATGGCCGACCTGGAGGAGTTGGGTCTGATCGCCAGCCCCCACACCAGCGCTGGCCGCATTCCCACGGCCCGCGGCTACCGGCTCTTCGTGGACACCATGCTCACCGCCGCGCCCGGCCTGGTGGGCGATAGCCGCCCGCTGGAGCAGCAGCTGCAGCCCGACCAGCCGCAGCGCGTGATCGCCAGCGCCGCCCAGCTGCTGTCCAACCTCTCCAGCTTTGTGGGCGTGGTCACCGCGCCGCGCAAGCCCAGCGTCTTTCACCACATCGAATTCCTGCGCCTGGGCGAACGCCGGGTGCTGGTCATCATGGTGGCGCCCGATGGCGATGTGCAGAACCGCGTGATCTTCACCGCCCAGGATCTGAGCCAGGCCGAGCTGGCCGAGGCCAGCAACCGGCTCAATGCGCACTACGCTGGCCTGAGCCTGGAGTCGGTGCGCGAGCGGCTCAAGAGCGAGGTGGATGCGCTGCGCGGCGAGATCGCCCAGCTCATGAGCGCGGCCGTGCAGGTGGGCACCGAGGCCATGCAGCACGAGGAAGACCGCGTGGTGGTCTCCGGCGAGCGCAATCTGCTCACCGTGCAGGACTTCAGCCACGATATGGGCAGCCTGCGCCGACTCTTCGACCTCTTCGAGCAGAAGACCCAGCTGATGCGCCTGCTGGACGTGTCCAGCCGCGCCGAGGGCGTGCGCATCTATATCGGCGGCGAGAGCCAGGTCGTGCCCTTCGAAGAGCTCTCCATCGTCTCCGCCCCCTACGAGGTGGACGGCCAGGTGGTCGGCACCCTGGGCGTGATCGGCCCCACCCGCATGGCCTACGACCGCATGATCCAGATCGTGGACATCACCTCGCGCATGGTGAGCCAGGCGCTGAGCCAGAAGTAGGCGCGAGTCGCCCTATACAATCCGCGCTCCCGGCACCCCGCCGGGCGCAATGGCGGTGCCGTCCTGGCACCGGCCACGGGGGCCGTTAGCTCAGTTGGTTAGAGCAGGGGACTCATAATCCTTTGGTCGCAGGTTCAAGTCCTGCACGGCCTACCAAGAATTTCCCAGTCTAATCAACGACTTGCGTGATGCACGTCGTGCCGATTCAGGCCGGAAACTGGCGCAAAAATGGACTTTGGCACAAAAGTGGCACAGTCCAAGACTTGCGATCCAAAGGATGTCCTCTGGATTCGCAATGGCCAGCATCACCAAACGCGGCAAGTACTGGCGGGCTCAGGTCCGTCGCCGTGGCTACCCCACGCAATTCCGTACCTTCGACACGAAGGCCCTGGCAGAAGCCTGGGCCCGCCAGCTGGAGTCCGAGATGGACCGTGGCGTCTTCAAGTCGCGCGAGGAGGCGGAGCGCACCACCTTTGCCGAGGCGCTGGAGCGCTACTGGAACGAGGTGGGGAGCAAGAAGCGCTTCCCCAAGCTGGAGCGTTATCGCATCAACCGATGGCTTCGACATTCGCTGTCGAGCTACTTCCTCGCCAACCTGCGGGGCGCTGACTTCGCCAAGTTCCGGGATGAGCGTCGCGCGGCCGGCAAGGCCGAGAACACCATACGGCTGGACCTGGCGCTGGTGTCTCACCTGTTCGAGGTCGCACGCAAGGAGTGGGGCATGGAGGGGCTCGCCAACCCGCTCAAGAACATCCGCAAGCCGAGTGGATCGAAGGAGCGCGACCGGCGACTGCGAGCCGACGAATACGAGCGCATCGCCGAGGAACTGGCATTCTCCGGCAACCCGTGGATACGGCCGATGTTCGACATGGCCATCGAGACCTCGCTGCGGCAGGGCATGCTCTGCAAGTTGCAGTGGGACTGGGTGGATCTGCCGGCGCGTGTGATCCGGATTCCCATCGAGTATCGGATGACGGGCAACAAGGTGGTGCCGCCCGCGTTGCCGCTATCGACCAAGGCAGTCAGGGTGCTGGAAGCGTTGCCGAGGACTGACGATCCGAGGATTTTTCCGACCTCTCAGAACGCGCTGATCCTGGTGTGGAAGCGCACGCTGCGGAACCTGGAGATCAGTGACCTGCGGTGGCATGACCTGCGGCATGAGGCCGCCTCGCGCTTGTTCGAGCGGGGGCTGAACGTGATGGAGGTGGCCGCCATAACAGGGCACAAGAGCTTGAACATGCTCAGGCGGTACACCCACCTGAATCCGGAGGATCTGGCGCTGCGGTTAGGCTGACTTTCCATCGACCGCTGAGCTACTTCGTAGGTAGGGACCCCCTGCAAAACTGCCAGTAGTGCGGGATGGCATCTATGGCGATTCGCATTTGACGCCGACGCCGAGATTTGCGAACACCGTTATACGAGCAACGGATACATCCCTCGGTGCTCTAGGATGCTGTCTGCCGACCACGATTCGGAGATGCCCAAGTGCAGCCCGTTGATCGCCTGAAGCAGCTCTTCGAGCTGCTGGATCAATCGATCATTCTGCTCGGCAGGGCTGGCAGGCAGATCAGCCGATGAAGCGCTGGGGACAACGTGCCACCCATCGTGCCCTCGCCCATCAACGCTCTGCAGGAAGCAAAGCAGCCGTGTCAGCTGCTTCTGTGCGCCGGCCTGGATGGTCTTCAATTGCCGCCTCTCGCGTCTCTGCGTGGCTTTCCTGGCCAGATAGTCTGAACGCCATTCCGAGGCTGGTACTTCGGAGCGACTGCCGGTTGCAGCGGAAAACATCAGGCCCGACGAGTGGCGGCCGAGCGCCCTCAACGTCGATGTGAACTTGATGACCGGCCTGACCTGGATCTTCCGGGCCTTCGCTGCTTCAATCAGTTGGTCGCGCTTAATGGGTGACATGGCTCGCGCGTTGCGTCTCGACTGCGAGCCACCGCGCAGATAGCGATGCAACTGGTGGCCGGACCTTTCCGTTTCGGTGCCGTCCGATCCAAATCCAAGTTCGGCCTCCAGGTCTTTGGCGCTCAGGCCGCTGGCCTCCTGAAGCATCTGCAGCAACTCGCGTGTTGCAGCCAGTTCCAGGTCATCGACCTGCCGTGCAGTCCGGGTTCTTGGCATCGGGTCCTCCAATGATCATGTTCCGGATCATTCTTGGCGCGTGCCCGTATAAGTTCAACTGAGAACACTGCAGCCATCGCAACTCCAATCGGATCAGCGCATGGACGTAGTAGTCAACGTGCATCGACTGCACGACGATCAAGTGATCGGCACGAATGAGCTGGCAGTGCTGCTGCACACGACGCCGGCGCAGATCTACAAGCTAAGCAGCACGGAGCCTCATCGTTTGCCGCCGCGCCTCAAGGTCTTCGGGCGCAAGCTGGCATGGCGCATGGGCGCCTGTCGGCAGTGGCTTCGCAGCCAGGATGGAAGCACGCAGGAGGCTGAACCGGCAGCGACGCCGACAAGGCTTGGGCGGCCGCGTTCTGCTTGAGGGTAGGGCAGGGCTGTGGCCGAGCGCGTGGTGCTTCCGGCACTGCAGCAGCGCCTCGAATTACTTCGTGCGCGCCATCCCTCTGCCAACTCGCAGGGCGGGGAGGGTGTCATGCCCGCGACCCAGCCGAGGCAGCTGCCCGCGATCCACCTGGGAACCTTGCCTAACCACCTCAACAGGGCAGCATTGTTTGCCGTCATCCGTCACGGCGACAGAGTGTTTCATCGGCAGGTCCGGCTGATCAGTCGTAGTGACTGCACGGTTGAATACACGGGCGAGCAGCTCGACGAGGCCGACGCTGACATCGTGATGGCATTGCTCCATGCCGCGCAGACGGCCCACCTCGGAACACCAGTTCCTGTGAACCGAGCCGAGCTACTTCGCAGCATTGGTCGGAGCACAGGCAATAGCGACTACCTTTGGTTTCACCGCCGCATGCGAGCGCTGACCGAGGCGACGCTGTTCGTTCAGGCAAGGAAGCCAGGCGGTGACCTGCGCTATCAGATCGGCAGAGAGACGGCGTTTCACATCGTCGCCGCCTTTGACGCCGATGAGGCTACGGGGATGTATGCGGTCACCCTCGACCCTCGGTGGGTGAAGCTCTTCAGCAACCACGAATACGGTCGCGTTGACTGGGCCAAGCGCAGGGAGATCAGGCGAGGGCAGGACATGGCGAAGGCGTTGCAACGCCTGTTCTCAGCAAGCGCGGACCAGCCTCAGCGGCATTCGGTGGCTTCGCTGAAGGGATTCACTGGCTACCAAGGCCGTGAACGCGACTTCCTCCGGGGGCTGCAGCGTGCGCTTGATGAACTCGTCCGCGTTCACGTCCTGGTGCGTTGGCGCATCGAGTCGAGCGCACGAGGCGTGCAGCAGATTGCGGCCTGGACCTATCGGGATGGCATCGCGCCTCTATCGGGATAGCTTCGCGCCTTGTCGGGATGGCATCGCGCTTCGTCGGGATGGCATCGCGGGCTGTCTCGCTAAGTGGTTGTTTTGAAAGTGAAAATTCCGAGCTTGATCGCTTCTACTGTTACTACTGAATCTTCTACTGGGCTGCCGCTGTGGATAACCCATGGACCAGCGGGACGGTAGGAGTCTGGTCTGGCCTCGAATCCCCATCCCCCCGCCCTTCCCCTGGGGAAGGGGGCGAGTCGCCCTCAGTCGTCAGGAGGCAGGCCAGGCTCCGCCTTCAGCCCGCCTCTGACGCCGCCAGCGTGGGCGTCGATCGACCCGCGTCAAGGCGACCGCTGCGCGGTGGCCTGCGGCCAGCCTTGACCCGGCCCGCTCGCCGGACTTCCGACTGTCCTTGCAGACCATGCTCGTTTCGAGGAGCATGGACCTGTTTGAAACGAGCATGGCGCGCGGAACGCGCAAGTGGGGGTCGTCTCAGAAAACGGAAAAAATCGTACGCTAAGCCGGTTGCCGCGGGCGTAGCGGCCTGAACTTGCCCACACCGATCTTGGCGCTGCTGCGCCAGAGGTAATCGCCAGTCAGATTGATGTGCTCCCAGCCCAGCGGCGACAGGTACTGCAACAGGGTGTCATCGACGGCCTGGCCGTGGCAGCGCAGGGCGTGCGCGGCGCGTTCCAGATAGACCGTATTCCACAGCACGATTGCCGCGGTCACCAGGTTGAGGCCGCTGGCCCGGTAGCGCTGCTGCTCGAAACTGCGGTCGCGGATTTCGCCCAGGCGGTTGAAGAACACGGCGCGGGCCAGCGCGTTGCGCGCCTCGCCCTTGTTCAGCCCGGCATGCACGCGGCGGCGCAACTCCACGCTTTGCAGCCAGTCCAGGATGAACAGCGTGCGCTCGATGCGGCCCAGCTTGCGCAGGGCGACGGCCAGGCCATTCTGGCGCGGGTAGCTGCCGAGCTTGCGCAGCATCAGGGAGGCTGTCACCGTGCCCTGCTTGATCGAGGTGGCCAGCCGCAGGATTTCGTCCCAATGGGCGCGCACATGCTTGATGTTGAGCGTGCCGCCGATCATCGGTTTCAGCGCGTCATAGGCGGCATCGCCCTTCGGAATGTAGAGCTTGGTGTCGCCCAGATCGCGGATGCGCGGCGCGAAGCGGAAGCCCAAGAGGTGCATCAAGGCGAAGACGTGATCGGTGAAACCCGCCGTGTCGGTGTAGTGCTCCTCGATGCGCAGGTCGGATTCGTGATACAGCAGGCCGTCTAGCACGTAGGTCGAGTCGCGCACGCCGACGTTCACGACCTTGGTGTGGAACGGCGCGTACTGGTCGGAGATGTGGGTGTAGAACGTCCGCCCTGGGCTGCTGCCATATTTGGGGTTGATGTGCCCGGTACTCTCGGCCTTGCTGCCGGTGCGGAAGTTCTGGCCGTCAGACGATGACGTGGTGCCGTCGCCCCAGTGCTCGGCGAAGGGATGCCGGAATTGCGCGTTGACCAGATCGGCCAGCGCCGCCCCGTAAGTTTCGTCGCGGATGTGCCAAGCTTGGAGCCAAGCCAGCTTAGCGTACGTCGTGCCGGGGCAGGACTCGGCCATCTTGGTCAGGCCCAGGTTGATCGCGTCGGCGAGGATCGTGGTCAGCAGCAGGTTCTTGTCCTTGGCCTGGTCGCCCGACTTCAGGTGCGCGAAGTGACGAGTGAAGCCCGTCCACTCGTCCACTTCCAGTAGCAGTTCGGTGATCTTGACGTGCGGCAGGATCATCGCCGTCTGGTCGATCAGCGCCTGCGCGGTGTCAGGCACCGCCGCGTCGAGCGGCGTGATCTTCAGGCCGGATTCGGTGATGATGGCGTCCGGTAGCGCGTTGGCCAGCGCCATGCGGTTGACGGTGGCGAGCTGCGTTTCCAGCAGCGTCAGCCGGTCGCTCAGGTACTGATCGCAGTCGGTGGCCACGGCCAGCGGCAATTCGCTGGCCAGCCTGAGGCTGGCGAATTTGGCAGGCGGCACCAGGTAGTCCTCGAAATCCTTGAACTGGCGCGATCCCTGCACCCAGATGTCGCCGGAGCGCAGCGCGTTCTTCATCTCCGACAACGCGCACAGCTCGTAGTAACGCCGGTCGATGCCGGTGGCTGTCATCACCAGCTTCTGCCAGCGCGGCTTGATGAACTCGGTCGGCGCATCGGCGGGCACCTTGCGGGCGTTGTCGCTGTTCATGCCGCGCAGCACCTCGATGGCGTCGAGCACATCCTTGGCGGCAGGAGCGGCCCGCAGCTTGAGCACGCCGAGGAATTCCGGCGCGTAGCGGCGCAGCGTGGCGTAGCTCTCGCCGATGCGATGCAGGAAATCGAAGTCTTCGGGCTGCGCGAGTTTCTGCGCTTCGGTGACGCTTTCGGCGAAGGCGTCCCAGGACATGACGGTTTCGATAGCAGCGAACGGATCGCGGCCTGCCTGCTTGGCTTCGATCAGCGCCTGGCCGATGCGCCCGAACAGCCGCACCTTGGCGTTGATCGCCTTGCCGGATGCCTGGAACTGCTGCTGATGCTTTTTCTTGGCGTCATTGAACAGCTTGCCCAGGATGCGGTCGTGCAGGTCGATGATTTCGTCGGTGACGGTGGCCATGCCCTCGATGGCGAGCGCCACCAGGGTGGCGTAACGGCGCTGCGGCTCGAACTTGGCGAGGTCGGCGGGGGTCATCTGGCCGCCCTCGCGGGCGATCTTCAGCAGGCGGTTCTGGTGCACCAACCGCTCGATGCCGGTCGGCAGGTCGAGTGCCTGCCACGCCTTGAGACGTTCGATGTGTTCCAGCATGTGCCGCGAATTCGGCTTGACCGGTGACTGGCGCAACCAGGCCAGCCAGGTCGTCTTGCCGTTGTCGCGGCGCTTGAGTAGGTCGTCAAGGCGGCGGCGATGCGCGTCCGTCAGCGGTTCGGCCAAGGCGTCATAGATGCGCCGGTTGGCGCGAGTGATCGCCTCGGCGCAGACGCGCTCAATAACATCCAGCGTCGGCAAGATGACGTGGCGGTGCCGCAGTGCGTCGAGGACGTTGCTGGCCAGCACGATGCCCTTATCGGTCTGCATGGCGAATTCGGTCGTGGCATGGACGGCCTGCCGATAGTGCGCCAGGCCGAAAGGCTCCGTGCCCAGGTATGCCCGCAGTTCGAGCAGGTGTTCGCGCCGCGTTTCCTCCCGCTCGGCATACTGCGGCCAGCACGCTGGATCAAGGCGCAATTGCCGCCCGATCCAATGCAGCAGGGGCGGCGGCACCGCGACGTCTGGCAGCAGGCCCTGGCCGGGGAAGCGCAGCAAGCACAACTGCACCGCGACACCCAGGCGGTTGGCGTCGCCGCGCCGCTGGCGGATCAGCGACAGGTCGGGCTCGCTGAAGGTGTAGTGCCGGATAAGTTCGTCTTCGGCGTCGGGCAACGCCAGCAGGCTTTCGCGCTCAGCGGCGGACAGGATCGAACGGCGGGGCATGCGGTTCCCTTCTTCTTGAAAATGTAGGTTTGTGACAAGCCCGCCAAGGCAACCGGCGTGGCACGCGAAATCAATGCATTGCGATTCTCGAAAATAGTTCTTGAAATTCTATTCTTGATTGCGTACACTCTCAACGAGTTTCGATAAGAGAGGATGCCCATGCGACCGTCTGTTGTGCTTGACATGAAGCGAAGTGCAGTGCGCGAAGCGGTCAGCGGCCATGATCACGCCCCGCATCAAGCCCTTGGCCTTCTGGCGCCGCCAGCCCACGACTGACCTGTTCGTGCAGGACCAGCGCCAGACCAAGCTTGGTGGCTTCATCGCCAATCTGGCCGCGATGGATGAGTTGATCGACTTCGCGGCCATTGCTGCCCAGGTCGACACCGCCTGCCCGCGCACCGATCGCAGCAAGGGCGGCCGCCCGCCGTATCCCACCGAGGTCATGGTGCGCCTGCTCTTCATCCAGTCGCTGTACAACCTCTCGGACGAGGACTGCGAGTACCAGGTGCTGGACCGCATGAGCTTCCAGCACTTTTGCCGCCTGGACGGCGCGCTGCACATCCCCGACGCGCGCACGCTGTGGAGCTTCAAGCAGCGCCTGGTCAAAGGCAGCCTGGGCGGGCGCGCGATCTTCGATGCCGTGAGCCAGCAGCTCCAGGCGCATGGCTACATCCCGCGCGGCGGCCAGATCGTGGATGCCAGCATCGTGCAGGCACCGATCACTCAGGCCAAGAGCGAGGAGCGCGAGGCGCTCAACCAAGGCAAGGCCCCCGAGGGCTGGAGCGCCAAGCGGCTGCAGCACACCGACCGCGACGCACGTTGGACCAAGAAGCACGGCAAGAGCTACTACGGCTACAAGCTGCACGCCAACGCCGATGCGCGCTTCAAGCTGATCCGCCAAGTCAAAGTCACCGCGGCCAACGTGGACGACGGGCAGACCTTGAAGGATGTGCTGGACGCGAGCAACACCGGCAAGCGGCTGCTGGCCGACCGGGGCTACGACGCGCAGGCCAACCGAGACTTGCTGCAAGCCCAGCAGTTGCGGGACGGCATCGCCCGGCGCGCCAAGGCTGGCCAGGAGCGGCGCGAGCGCCTGGACGCACGCAACAAGGCGATCAACCGCATCCGGGCGCGAGGCGAACACGTGTTCGCCGGCCTTGAGCAACTGGGCGGCAAGTGCGTGCGGGCCATGACGCTGGCTCGGAACGAGTTGGCGATCCTGCTCAAGTGCGCGGCGTACAACGTCAAGCGTCTGGTCTGGCTCTCGGGTCACGACCCGGCGAGTTGGGCGTGATGAGGGGAGGGGTGCGCCTGCAAGGCCTGGAAACGGGGTTTAGCAGGGCGCCGAGACCCGTCGACGGGGGGCCTGCGGGTCCTGAGGCGACCGAAACGACGCCCCCGGGCGCAACTGGTGAGCTCGCGGCGGGGCAGTCCGAGAAAACCGGGTTACGCGAAGTGCCCTCAAGCAACTGCCCGCAGTGCGCCAGGATGCCGACGACGAAGACCGCAACGACCAAGGGATGAAACTATGAAAGTCGGAAAGAAGTTCTATTGGCAACACTTTCGATTTCTCCTAGTTCTGACAATTATTTCGATCATTGCGTACTGGTGGGGATGGCATGTGAGCAAACCGAAGGACGGTACGCCGTTCGCTCGGTCTGGGGCAGTTGCAACCGCAGTTCTGATCGCCTTTCTCGTGTCCAACTACGCGGAGAGACTGGCGCAAGTAAAGCAAGACGTAACCTGATTAGTGACCAAGCTCAGCTCCTCGGACAATTTTCTCTGTTCGAGGTGCTGCCGTAACGGCGTGCGCAAGCAGCCTGGAGACCAGCGAATGCAGATCGAGTCTGCGGTTGAAGCGGTAGGCGAAGGCGCCCAGGTATCGGGCCGCGTACTTGGCGAAGTCGAACGCCTTGTGGGCGCCGTTGATCATGGTTTTGAGGTTGCCCAGCACCGTGTTGACGCAGGTGAATTGGGGCAAGTCGCGCGGCTTGCGCGCGCCTACGACGATGAAGCTGTGGGCGCATTGCGCGTCGATCACGCCGGCAAAGCAGGCCAGCCCATCGCTGCGCACGTCGCATCCGGGCGCCAGATTGAGCTTGGCCCAGTCCGCCACGGCGTCGCGGGTGAAGCCCGCCAGCGGCGCGAGCTTCACCCGCAGCGGTCGTTGTTGGCCGTCCAGCGACACTGCCGCCACGATGGGCACCTTGTTGGGCGAGCCGCGCCCGGGCACGCCGGGAAGCTCGCCACCGAGGTAGGCATCGTCCATTTGCACATCCCCGCGCAAGGGCGTGAGGCTGTCCTGCTCGGCCATCGCCAGCAGCAGCTTGTGGTGCAACAACCAGGCGGTGCGGTAGTCCACGCCGAGCTGGCGCTTGAGCGCGAGGCTGGAGATGCCGGTCTTGGCCTGGCTGATGAGGTAGATCGCCAGGAACCACTTGCGCAGTGCGAGTTTGGTGTCCTGCATCAATGTGCCAGTAGTCAACGAGGCCTGAAAGCGGCAGGCGTGGCATTGAAAGAGTGGCCGGCCGGCCGTGGACACCCGGTAGGCTTGATCGCCCGAGCAGCGCGGGCATCGAAAGCCTTCGGGCCAGCGCTGCTTGAACAGGGCCTGGATGCATTGCTCCTCACTGCCGTACAGCTCCATGAACTCCAGCAGCGACATCCTGTATTGACCCAGCAAATCCTGCTCAGGTCATGCCGCTAATGCAAATGCCTCAGCGGGTGTTCTCATGTTCAGCGCCTGATGCGGACGCCGGTGGTTGTAGAAGTGGATCCAGTCCCCGATGAGGCGACTGGCATGCTGCAGCGATTCGAACCGGTGCCGATGCACGCACTGCTCCTTGAGCGTGCGGATCACCCGCTCGACCAGGCCGTTCTGCTCCGGGCTGTGCGGCGTGATGAATTCCTGGCGCAGGCCGTAGCTCCGAACCAGGGCCGTGAAGCTGCGGCTGGTGAAGACCAGCCCGTTGTCCGAACGCAGCAGGAACGGCTCCGGCACGCGGCCCAGCGTGCCGAAGCGCGCGATCAGGGCCTGCTCCAGCGCTGACTCCGCTGTCTTGGACTTCCCACTGCGCGACAGGTGCCAGCCCAGCAATTCGCGGCTGTGGCAGTCGATGACCAGCGCCATCGTCGTCCAGCCATCGCGCCCTGCCCAGACCCGGCACATGTCCGTAGCCCATCGCTCGTTGGGCGCCTTGGCCACCGAGGGCAGCGACTGGATCCGAGGCCTGAAGCCCACTGGGCGCTTGCGCACCTGCCAGCCCCGAAGCTGGAAGATGCGCTGCACCGTGTTCTTGTTGAAGCCCAGCAGGTGCGCCACCGTCCGATACCCAAACGACGGGTTCTCCTCGATCATGGCCTTGATCGGCGCAACGAAGCGCTCCTGCAGCGTCGGCGCGGCCTTCACCGGCCGGTAGTACACGCTGCGCCTGGGCACATCGAACCAACGGCACAGCTTGCTGATCGAGACGGTGATGCCGTCGGCTTGCAGTCCCTGGCGGATCGTCTCGATCACTTCTCGTCCTCGCCCAGCAGGGACTGCAATTTTTTTCTGGCGCGCAGCTCCAGCATCGCTTCGCCGTAGGCCTCCTGGAGTTCCTTCAGCTGGCGCTCGTACTGCTCGCGCACGTCCTGCGGGTTGGCCTTCAGGGCGTTCTCCATGCCCCGGCGGCCATCCTCCATCCAGCTCTCGATCTCCGAGGGCGGCAGGTCATAGGTCCTGCTCGCCTCCGACACGCTGGTCTTGCCCTGGATGATTTCCAGGACCAATGCCGTCTTGCGCTTCGCGGTCCAGCGCTTGATCTCTTCGTCCATCAACGTACTCATGGTGTCTTCCTCTCGACGGTAACACCTGAGCAGGTTTTCACTGGGTCAATACAATCCCGTGCTGGAACTGAACCTTGTTGATGCTCATGCCGTCGCTCCTCTAATGGGGTGCGACCAGCCTACAGGCCAGGTAGCTCACCACGTGAGCCAGGCTGAGCTTGGTCACCAATCAGGAGACGTAATGGATGCTTTCGACAAAAGTGGGAATTTGACCAACGCATCGTCAGAAGTTCGTAAAGGGTTAGAAAGCCAAATCAACAATTTGGCAGCTTGCACATGCGCCGTTATCCGATGGTGGTATGCAACTTTGATGTTTGTCGCAACGACGATCTGGGGACTCGGGGATCTTGCATTTCACGACCCGATGCTTACTACGTGCGAGACCGTTTCAAGGTTGATTTATCTCGGAGGCCAATAAGTGCAAGCGTTGGTCACGAGTAAATTGGCGCGAGACAAGCCATGCTGATCGGTTATGCGCGGGTCTCGACGCAGGATCAGAACCTTGAGCTGCAATGCGAAGCCTTGGCCAAGGCCGGATGCAAGAAGGTCTTTGAGGACAAGGTGAGTGGCACGCGGGCAGACAGGCCTGGCTTGGCCAAGACGCTCGAAATGCTGCGCGAAGGCGATACCCTGGTTGTCTGGAAGCTCGACCGGCTGGGCCGGTCGGTCAAGCAACTGGTCGATCTGGTCGGTGAGCTGCACAAGCAAGGCGTCCAGTTCAGGAGCCTCACCGATTCCATCGACACCGGCACACCGTCCGGGCGCTTCTTCTTTCACGTCATGGCGAGTCTCGCCGAGATGGAGCGAGAGCTGACCGTCGAGCGCACCCGCGCCGGGCTGGAAGTCGCCAAGCAGCTTGGCCGTAAGGGCGGTCGCAAGCCCAAGATGACCGACAGCAAGATCGAGTCGGCCAAGAAGCTGCTGGCCAGTGGTGTGCCACCCAAGGACGTAGCCAAGAACCTCGGCGTGTCCATTCCGACGCTGTACCGCTGGCTGCCTGCGTCAGCGCACGCTTATTGAGCCGGCATCAATCAACTTGCACTGACTTCCCCGGGGAATTCCCAGGAGCCGCATTCAAGTGCAAAGATGCCGACTCAATAGCGTACGATTTTTTCCGTTTTCTGAGACGACCCTAAATAATGCGCCATTTGATATCGCTCCGATCTGTCGCCTCTCACCCAATTTTTTTTGTAGCCTGCGCTTCGGTATTTAATTCAATCTGGTTCAATTTGCCACTACTGAAATATTTGTGGAAGCACTTAGATTTCGGCGCTGACGCCTCCTGGATAACTGCGCTGCTGGTTTGGTTGCTACCTACAGTGCTGAGTGCGGTATTTTTCTCGATATTGAGCCTGTTTTCGAACGGCTTACTCAAAGCGTTCATGATGTTGTGCTTTCTGGCAAACGCCATGGCACTTTACTTCATAGCCCAGTACGGTGTAGTCCTAGATCGCACGATGATGGGAAACGTTTTCAACACTAACTCCCAAGAGGTCAGCGCGTTGCTGGATCCTTGGATGCTGGTGCATATCTTGGGGTGGGCCGGCGTGCCGATGGCCTTGGCCTATGCATGGCCCTTACGGGTAGTTCCTTGGTGGCATAAGGCACTGGGCGCGGTGGCCCCTCTTGTTGCGTATGTCGGCCTGCTCTATATCTTTTCCTTTACCTGGCTCTGGTTCGACCGCCATGCGAGCCAGGTGGGATCGAGGGTGTTGCCGTGGTCGTATGTAGTCAACTCTGTCCGTCATTTTCAGCAAGAAAAGGAAGATAGACGCCAATTTCCGCCGCTGCCCGATGCGGTGACCACTCCACTGAATGGCGAGAAACGTGTTCTGGTGCTGGTCATCGGTGAGTCGGCACGGGCCGACCGATTCAGCATGCTTGGCTACCACCGCGACACCAATGCCGAAACCCGTTCGTTGGGGGTGGTCGCGGTGCCAGGCGTGACCTCTTGCGCTTCTTACACCCTGGCGGCGCTGAACTGCATTCTGTCGCATCGGGGCGATGACGCACCGACGCGATCTGAGATGGGCGAACCGCTGCCAACTTTCCTCCTGCGTCAAGGGGTGAGCGTGATCTGGCGTTCAGCCAACTCCGGCCAGCCCCCGATTGCAACTTCGTTGTTCGAAACCCGCGCTGACATAAAGAAGTACTGCCCAGGCGAAGTGTGCCCTCGCGACTCTTGGGATGAAGTGCTACTGGAGGGCTTGCCAGAATTGATTCGGAAGGCTCAGAGCGATCGGGTGTTCGTAGTCTTGCATTTGAGTGGCAGTCATGGCCCCAGTTATCATGAAAAATACCCTCCAGAATTTGAACGTTATCAGCCAACCTGCAAAACAGTGATGCTCAAAGAATGTAATCCGCAGGAGCTTCAAAACGCCTACGACAATACCATTGCCTATACCGACCATGTGCTGGCACGCCTGTCGCAGGTGTTGACAAGCATAGATGCCAATTCGGCGTGGCTGTACCTCTCTGACCATGGAGAGTCGTTGGGTGAATCGGGTCTGTTTCTGCATGGCACGCCGGCCACACTTGCGCCCAAAGAGCAAATTAATATCCCCCTTCAACTCTGGTTTTCGCCCCAATTCCAGCGTTCGTTTCAGGGAGACTTGGCCAAGGCCAGCCGAATGGTGGCGGTAGGTCAGGGCCACGTGTTTCACACCGTCATGGGTTTGTTGTCGTTGCATGGCGGCCCTTACCGCGTAGATCTCGACCTGACGAAAGAACTCAATTGATCAATTACAAAGAAATGCTTCCAAAGCTGAATGCGCGGGCCCAGTTATGGCTGGGCAAGTGGGATCACGTGATGACGGGCGCGCTGGTGGTTCTGTTGCTGGCACTGGCTTTCCCGAGTGCACCCTTGCCGAGTCGCTCGGCTGCCCCCAATCCGCCTTGGGTAGATTTGGTCGAGCAGCAGGGGCGGTTCATCAACACCGGCTTGCAAGTGGCCTTACCCCTGATTACGCGCGACATCTTTGCATTGCGGTCCTTGATTTGGGTTGCGGTTGTGGGCACGACCTCCACCCATGGTTTGAAACACGCCTTGAATGATGTAGAGGTGCGGGGTGTACGGCTGGGTCAGCGCCCACACTCTGAAAACAGCCGTCACAACAATCCCTCGGGGCACAGTTCTATGGCCAGCTCCGCTGCTGTCTTTGTTGGCCGCAGGTACAGCTGGAATTGGCTATGGCTGCTCGTGCCGCTCACCTTGGCCACCATGTACGCCCGCATCGCCCTCGATGCTCACACCTTGTCGGCCACGATCGTCGGAGCGGCACTGGGTGTTCTCTTCACGTGGCCGTTTTGCCCTCGACGATCGGTCTGACCGGCGATTACCTCTGCGCAGCAGCGCCAAGATCGGTGTGGGCAAGTTCAGGCCGCTACGCCCGCGGCAACCGGCGTAGCGTACGATTTTTTCCGTTTTCTGAGACGACCCCTTCCTCACAGGCCAGGTCTGCCAGGTTGAACCAGTGCTGGATGAAATGGATGCGCAGCATGCGTTCCAGCCCGATGGGAGGTCGTCCATTGCCGACCTTGGGGTACTTCGGCGAAATGACTTCGCACAGCGCAGCCCATGGAACGATGGCGTCCATGGTCTTCAAGAACTCATCGCGCCGGGTGGGCTTGCGGTAGTTCTCAAACGTCTGGTCGGCTGCCATGGCGAGGGTTTGTTGTTTCATTGCCGCGTCCTATGCAAGTGGCTCAGGTGCATGCAAGTCGCGGGCCAGATGAGGGACTAAATCGTCGTTGCCTTAGCGTACGATTTTTTCCGTTTTCTGAGACGCCCCCAAGTGGTGAGGGCATGGAAGCAATACCGACCAACAGAGCTCTGCCGAGGTCAGTGAGGCTGGCGCTCGAACGGCTCGACAGAGTCGAGACTTCGCTCGCCGAATCGATAGAAAGATTCGCCGATACGGTGAGTGCGGAATTGAACGAATTCGCCGTGCCACCGGCGGGGCACCTGAATGCGGCGCAGGACAACCTCATGCCGTACCCCGCGAACGGGACCGTCGCCAAGTGACTGCCCCGTGCTGGTGAAACGAGGCCGTTGCGGTGCAACGCGCACTGACGGTCAGCGCCACCAGGTGCGCTTCCGCGTTGGCATCACCGCTACGCAGCCGGCCGATCACTTGTAGTCACGCTGAAGCCCGGTCACAGGATCGAACCCGGCTCGCATCATGTGCTCCACGACCGTCAGATCGTCTAGCAGCCATTGCTGTGCCAAGGCCAATGCGCTGTGCATCCCTCGGGCAGCCGGCACCGTTTCGCCAAACAGCACCACGTCGTTGATCCGGTTCAGCAGGTTCACGTAGAGAAGTTCGTCCGGCGCGTCGGGCACCGGCCCACATTCGCAGCAGACGGGTTGAACAGCGCCGATGCGCTCGACGCGAATCTCGCCGTCGCTACCTGGTTCGCTCCTCTTGAACCGCGCCGTCATCGCGTCACGGCGCCGTCGTGCGGTAACGGGCTTGCCAGAGGACTGTAAGGCGGCGATTGCCTCTACGAAGGGCACGGCCTCGAATCTGGGACGCATCGACTGAGGCGTCTTCATATCACCGTAGACCAGCCAGAGATTCGGCACCGCATGCTCGCGCCATGGCACCAGGTCGAGGAAGTCGTTCAGGTATCTGAGCTGGCGATCGACGAGCGCCTCGTACCCAACGCCCGGTGTGCGCGGCACGAAAACCAGCGCCTGGTGGCCGAGCTTGGCGGCACGGGCCAGGGACTCGGCCTGGATGCGGGCGTATCGGCCGTCCTTCTCTGCCCACTCCACCTCGCCGACGAGGGACACCAGGTCCGTCGCGGCCGTGTTCTGAAGCCGCCATCGGAGACGAAAGTCGGCGACATGCTCGCCGTGCGCGGCCTTGCCTCGCAGCTCGGGCTCGGTCTCGTAGCGGAGCAACGGACCATCGATGCCTGACGGCAGAAGGCTCCGACTCCATTGGATCGACCAGGCCAGACAGTGGACGGCAAACGCATCGTGAAACTGCGGGCGATCAGCTGGGACCTCCCGGTTGCGGTGGGCTCGAAGCCCATCGCCTGAGACACCGGCAGCAATCAGTCGTGCCTTACCTTTGCCCTTGAGAAAGAAGGCATCCCCGAGTCCGCCGGGCAACCGCACTGCGCCAAGCTGCTTGTCCGCGAGCATGCGCCGACAACTCCTGGAGAACTGATTGAAGTCGGCCGTGGTCTTCGCCCGGAGCATGACGGCGACTTCCGGCGATCGCAGCAATCCGAATCGATTGATCAGATTGAGGATGCGAAGGTCGCGCTGCTCGCCGATCTCGTTGGCCTGGCTGCGCAGAGCAGGCCGGGCAGTCCCAGGAAGTGGTGGTGTTTGCGTGGTCATGGATGGCGTCCTCGAAGGTTGAGGGCCACCTATTTACTACGCGGACCAAAGTATAAATTTCGTGGTCTTCTCGCTGTTGGCCGCCCCCAACGGCCTTATCAACACGCCTCCGAATCGGCTTCCCACGCCCCGCCTGCGGCGGTCTCCGCTGGACGCGGAGCAAGGCGTGGCGCGGGCTGGACGCCCGCGACCGATCCGGCCAACCTGTTGGCCGCCCCTCCCCTCACCAACAGGTACAGGACGCCGGCTTGCGCCGGCGGGCAACCGCCTTCGCCGGCTGCGCATGGCCCCGCTCGGTACCCGATCGGCGCCCTGCTTGGTCCCGCTGCCGCAGGACTCGCCCCTGGACGGGGCGACCACGAAGGCGGTTGCCCGCCGGCCCAATCCAACCAGTCCTGAGGCGGGGCGGCGGGCTTCGCCCCCACCCGGCTAACGCGCGCTGGGGCGCGCTGCGGTCGCGGCAAGCGCGACCGCTACGCCGGGCGGCTCCCCCGCGTCCGTGCCCTGGGGGGGGCACGGATGCTCGCCCTGCACGGGCTCGCCCCCGCTTTCGCGGGCGCATACCTGGCGTCGCCCGGCACGTCTGGCCCGACTTGAATTCGCCCGTCGTTGCACATGTTCAACTGGCAATGCGCCAATGAACAATGTGCAATCGACATTGGCACTGGTTGCATGGCAATGGTCGAATGGCCAATGAACAATGTTCAGCCCGGCACCAGCACGGCCGAAGTACAAGGAGACCCGATGGAAGCAACGCCTGGCCTGAATATCGCTCCGTCCATCGCGCACGAGACCTGCGTGATCGCCGAGTTCTCGACCGACCTTGCAGGCCTGGCCGACTATCTGGGCGCCGTAGCCAGCGATGGGGACGCAGAAGAGATGAGGCTTGCCTTGCGCCGCGCAGCGGCAGCTATCCGGCTTGGGGTCAAAGACAAGACGGGGTCGGCCGGCTGACCAGCCTGAGTCAGACCGGGTTGCCGTACACGTCGGATGCCACGCCGTCCAGGTCGTGGCTGTAGATGCCGGTGAGCGGATCAGCCTGGAAGTGATGCGTGGGGTCTGAAGGCCAGTCCTGCGCGAACGGGGTTGCAGTGGGCGAAATGCGGGCCATCCGTTGCGGCGCCGCCGTCGAACCGCCGAAACCGAAGATATCGCCGAGGATGTCTTTGAGTGCTTGATGCAGCATCGTTCGCTCCGAATCTTTCGCCTGGGCCGCCGTCCACCTGTGGGCGAGGGGCTGCTCAAAATGCCTTCATGCAGTACGACTGCCGGTTCATCGACGCGCGGCCCGCTTCAGCCGCGTCCAGGGCCTTTCCTTGGGGAAAGCTCTTTTCGATGGGCAAGGCAAGCGATGACGTGCCGACCTGGACGGTGAGCAGCGGCGGCTTCACATCCGTGACCATCGCGCAGGTGAAGGCGACGCGATCGCGAAGCCGTTGTGCCGCAGGCGACATCGCTGCGGGTGGAAGTTCAGTGCTGGGCACCTGAACGCTGTCACCTGCTTTCACCGCAGCCCGAAACCTCTCCACCGACTGCGCATAGATCGCCGCGCTGGACTGCAGGCGAGCCAGGTCCTCGCCGGCAAACAGCACGATCGAGATGTGCCAGTCCCATCCAGGTGGCAGCACCGTCGAAACGGCACCACCGGCGGGTTTGACCACCGCTCGGAACAAGGGCGTCTGACCTCCCTGCCGGCAATCGAACTGGCCCAAGGCCTCGCGCTTCACCAGCGCACCGATCGCCTTGGCCACCACGGGCACCGAGCTGAGCGGCAACGCATCCAGATCGGTCCGCACCAGTTGGCCGCTGGCGGCGGCGCAGGCTTCATCCAGGTCCTTACGGGCTTGCGCCAGGTCGTTGGGCGGGGCCTCCGCCGCCCCCGTCACCGGCAAGCGAGTGACCAGCGAGAACACCGCTGCAGCAGTGATGGGCAGATCGAAGACGACGCCGCCCGGATGGACCTCGGTCAAGCGCCATGTCTCGCGCAGTCGCGCTTCCAGTTTGGCCCCGCTGGCAACCGCACCAGCCGCCCGCCATGACTGGATCAGCCCGGTGAGCGCATCCGCTGCGGTGCCGCTATCGCCAGCCGACGTGCCAAGCCCCAGCGACGGCACCAAGAGCATCGCCGCCAAAAGGTTCGCCGAGATGGCGCTCGCGCCATTGAATCGTCCAGCCCGCATGTCGCTCCTCGTCCTGCAGCGCACCGTGCCGTTATGACGCCCGAGCGCTCAGCCAAATTCCCACTATGGTTGGCGGACAAAATGATAGCGAGCCGGCCCAATTTCTCCAACCATAGTGGGAGAAATCGTTGGACCTTGCGATCACATTCGGACGTGTCTTGCGCGACCTGCGCAAGCAGGCCGGATTGACGCAGGAGCAGCTCGGCTTTGAGGCGGAGCTGGAGCGCAACTACATCAGCATGCTGGAGCGCGGCGAGCGGCAGCCCACGCTGACGACCTTGATGAAGCTCGCCAAGCCCTTGCGATGCAGGGCCTCCCACATGGTGCACCTGGTCGAATTGGCGGTAGAAATTCAATAGCCCAACAAGGCTCCGCACGGTCTGCAGCGGGTATCGCATACCGAAGTGCAACGCACTGAGCGTCAACACTGACGCGTCTAGCCTCCCTCCCAGTCAGCGACAAAGCTCATTGTCGCGTCCGCAAAACGCAGTACATTTGCAGGACAAGACCATTTGGGTACACGACCATGAAACGACTGAAGGATGAGACCTTGTCTACCCGGCAGGAGGTCCGTCTCTTCGTCCGGCAGTGGGATTCCGAGTGAAGCAGGGGGGTCAACCCGAGACCGTCCGGCTGGCACAAAACTGGCACAACTCGCGACCCCAAATGAGTCAGATCCAGAAATCGCCAGTCAGGAAAAGTCCAGCAAAGACAGGTACTTACGAGTAAGATTAAGTCACCTCGCAGGGCTATTTCTCAGCTCATAATCCTTTGGTCGCAGGTTCAAGTCCTGCACGGCCTACCAAATAAATCAATAACTTAAGCCAGCCTCCCGGGGCTGGCTTTTTGCTTTCTTGGCTTCGTGTAGGCACCATGTAGGCAAAATGCCTCTGCCCGGTTCAACTCCGATCGGTGTGGGCAGTAGGCCGCTTGGCGTGGCCTGCAGGTGCGTCGCGGCTATCGCGATCCATGATCGGTGGGTCCACGGCAGACCGTTGGCTAGGCAGGGGTTGGGCGCTGGTAGCGCAGCGCGAGCTTGCGGGCGTTCCCCGCCCTAGGGGCCAACCCGATTGCTGTTTCGGTGAAATTTCTCGGCTCACCTTCTGGCTGCGAGGTAGTCTTGCTGCATGAAAGAAATCCGACCTGGTCTGCACGGCAACTTCCTTTCCCTGGATCGCGCGGTCAGGGCGGTTGCCTCCCGAGTCAAAATTTCTGACGAGGAGGTTGATGCTCGCCTCGGGCTGAACAGGATCGATAAGAACGAGTTCCAAACGACGTTGGACCGAACTGCCATCCGAAGCGTTCTAGGCCCGGCCAGGGCTGCGGGCATCCTGTTTCGTCATTTGAGTCAGCCGAGTCCAGCACGTCCCAACTGGCAGGATTCGGCGATTGGCGGCTTCCCGATCGTGGATGACGGCGTGAGCCGAGAGGGCCTGGAAATCTTGGCCCGGTGGGCACGAAGCGAAGCGGAGTTCAGGCTTCAAGGCGGCCCTTGGTCAGAACATGGCGGACGGGTGCCATGCATGGAGGTGTTGCCTGGCCCCTCGCGCCTGATGCAGATTGGTTTTGACGTCGACGACCTCATCCATTTCCTCAACGCGAGTGGTGTCGACCACAGCTTGGGTGAGCCATTGAATGATTCGAGCATGCCTTCCGCGATGAATCCCGGGGGGAACTCCAACACTGCGTCCGCTCGATCGACTCGAGGCAGATCCGGTCGCTCCTTGCCGAGTTTCAAGTTCCGAGGTCCGCTGTCCGAAGTGCTCCTCATGGCAGTGGAACGAGCGGTTGATCCCCGTCGATACCAGTCGGCCTTTGAGGCACTTCGGGAGATTGCCCGCCCCGACAGCCGACCCATTCCCTTGCTGGGCTACAACGAGTCGGATGACGAAGTCCTTTGGAACAACGGAGATCGGGATCACCCGGCCACCTTCACAGTAAAAGACATGAAGAGCAGATATCGGTCCATGAAGCCGAAGTCCGTGTAAGCCGGATTCGGACGACTTATCTGCCGCCGATCTGGCTCTTGCACCGCGACTGGGCTAAGCCTGCCCCACATCTCCGATGCAGCTTAGGGCAAGGGCCCCGCGTAAGCGGTAATGGCCGCCAAGTGTTGGGGCTGGGGAAGCGCCGCGGGTACATGGACTGCGTGTCCTAGTGGGGGTGAGCATCCAGTTCCGCACGATGAACACGCGATCCTGTGCTCAGGATCACCGGCAGCGGCCCGGCGCGGGCGGCATCTTCGCAGCGATTGCAGTTGGTCGGATGGATCGGCACGAAGGTAAGGTCTCGGGCGATGAGCCGTCGATGGCGAATGACTGGTGTCGGTAGGCTGAAGTCGAAGTTAACCAGGTTTGCGAAGCAACCGCTGCAGGTTGTGCCGCAGTTGCTCCCCAACGTCCTCGACCGGCATGCCCCAGATTTCCGATAGAGACTCGCGTACAGACCAGCCGTCCCACGGCTGGAGCGGCTTTCCTCCGACGCTCGTGAAGGTGACCTGCCCCCTCTAAACCCGGGGCGATTCACAGCCCTGAAAAATCGGCGACGAGTGCTCCTTTATCGTCGAAGCCAATCACAAAAGGGATCCCATGAAGATGAGCGCTCACGTCTGTCGCGTCTGTTCGCGGCAATCACTTTCAACTGGCGCAAGACGCTCGTGCAGACCTTCCGGCTCGACATTGGCCAGCAGACCTTCATCGTCGGCGCGGCGTTTCTCGCTGCAGTACTGCTGGCGCCCGCAGTGCTCGATGGCAGGGCGACCATCGGCGATGTCACGCAGACTCAGCTCGCGTTCACCTTCGTCGCGTTGGCTGTGTCTTGGTTCGCGCAGACCTACCTCATGATCGCGATGTGGTCAGCTTCGGCGCATCGTCTGCTGGGTTTATCCAAGGAGCTCGATGCGATCGGTGATGAGGCCGCTCCTGACCGCTGCGAAGCTATCAGCAACCTACAGGTCCGCGATCTCACCGTCAGGCTTCCGAGTGGCGAGCAACTCCTGTCTGTTCCGCGCTTCACTCTGCACGCTGGTGAGCGCGTGCTTGTGCGCGGTGCCGCCGGAGCGGGGAAGACGACTTTGCTTCGAAGCCTGGCAGGATTGTGGCCAGAAGTGGACGGCACCGTCGAGCTGCCGAAAGGGGCGCGCGTGGTCTACGTGCCTCAGAAAAGCTACTTGGTGCCCGGCACGCTTCGCATGAATCTGGCCTACCCCAGCCCGATCGAGAGCGCCTCGGACGATCAATGCACCAGAGTGCTTGACTGCGTCGGCCTAGAACGGTTCGCGGATCAGCTCGATGTGTCCGCGAACTGGTCGCAAAAGCTCTCGGGCGGCGAGCAGCAACGCCTCATGGTGGCGCGCGCAATCCTGGCCAAACCGGACTTCCTGATCTTGGATGAATCCACCGCGGCACTGGACGGAGTCACCGAGGCTCGCGTGTACCAGTCGCTGCTGGAGGAGCTTCCAGGCTGCGCGCTACTAACCGTGGGTCACAAGCAGTCGCTGAATCGCTTCCACCAGCGCGCTCTTTGCATCCTCGATGGGCGACTGATCGACGACGCAAAGCTGGACGAACCGGACGGCCGCACCACGAAGCGATCAACGGGAGAGACAGATCTGCAGCGAGAGCATTGAGTCAACCTGACTGGATGGCGACTCCCTGCCGTCCCGACGCGCCGCTTGGCGGCATCGCCTCCGTTCCGCGCATTCTTTGGTTCAACAGGCATGAAGTACATCTTGCTCACGGGGTTTGAGCCGTTTGACGGTGAGCCCATCAATCCATCTTGGGAACTGGCGAGAGCGCTGCATGGCGCCCAGATCGACGGGCATGAAGTCGTCGCCGTGCGGCTCCCCTGTGTGTTCGGGGAGTCCCTCGACGTGATGAGGGGGGCGATCCGCCGCTTCAATCCGGAGGTCGCCATAGCTCTGGGGCAAGCAGGAGGTTGCACCGACTTCTCGGTCGAGCGTGTGGCGATCAACATCGACGATGCACGCATTCCGGATAACGCGGGCCGCGCTCCGATTGACACGCCCGTGGTTCCCGGTGCGCCGGCGGCGCATTTCTCAACTTTGCCGATCAAGGCCATCGTGGCTGGACTGCGAGCTCAAGGCTATCCAGCTTCGGTATCGCTCTCAGCCGGCACTTTCGTATGCAACCACGTGTTCTTTGGGCTGCAACATGAACTGGCGGGAACAGGAAGGCGAAGCGGGTTCATCCACATCCCCTACCTGCCGCAGCAGGCCGCCAAACACTCCGGGACGGCCTCCTTGCCGCTGAGCTACCTCATCGAAGGACTGCGCGTGGCAGTAGCCCTTGCCGCGAGCGCTCAAGAGACACACCAAGGAGAAGGTCAGCTTCACTGACCTGCGCTGGAGTCACCGATGTTGTCGTCATTGTTCAGCACCGCGCTTTCCTGCGGCGAAGAGGGCTACGGCGCTGAGGCTGCCCAAGTAGCTCCGGGACAGCGTGTTCCGCTTGCAGACAAGGTACTTGAGGTGATCGTCGAACTCGACCGCATGACCGCCGAGTTGATGAAGCTGATCAGACGGCGACGGATTACGGGGCTGATCGCTGCGGCGGATGAAGCGATGGTTCGCTGCCAGGCCGTCCGTCTCGCTATCGATCTCAACGTCGAGTACGACGATGTTGTTCAGGACGTCGAAAGGCTGCTCCAGTCGCTCCGAATGCTTGAGCTTCAGTCGACCAAAGGGCGAATGTGAATCGCCCCGGGTTTAGAGGAGGCTCCAACTCTGGAGAATGGAGCCATGAAGAAGTCCCCGAAGTTTTCGCCCGAGGTTCGTGAGCGTGCCGTGCGCATGGTGCTGGAGCACCGGGCAGAGCAT
>Ga0233424_10000786_pt1 | contig 34972 bp, 19 predicted proteins | sample Watercolumn_Towu_FD_181011 | JGI IMG/M metagenome (GOLD analysis project Ga0233424, IMG submission 181011) | Freshwater microbial communities from Lake Towuti, South Sulawesi, Indonesia - Watercolumn_Towuti2014_125_MG | ecosystem: Environmental > Aquatic > Freshwater > Lake | place: Indonesia... | reverse complement strand
CTTGTCCCCACTCGCCGAGGCCAGCCGCTGCCCGTCCGGGCTAAACGCCACGCTCCTGACCTCGCCCGTGTGTCCTTTCAGCGTGAGCGACTCCTGGCCCGTCGTCGCGTCCCATACCTTCACTTCTCCCTGTAACACATGGCCTTGTGCGTCAATGCCGCCACTCGCCGAGGCCAGCCGCTGCCCGTCCGGGCTAAACGCCACGCTCAGGACTGAGCCCGTGTGTCCTTTCAGCGTGAGCGACTCCTGGCCCGTCGTCGCGTCCCACACATTCACCGTCCCGTCATAACTCGCCGAGGCCAGCCGCTGCCCGTCCGGGCTAAACGCCACGCAAAAGACGTTGCCGCCGTGTCCTTTCAGCGTGAGCAGGTCGCTGTGACTGAGCCGATCCCAGTAGTACCATTCAAAACCACGCAGGTCTTCGGTGCCCGGTTCGGCATCCGGCGGCGGGCGATGGCGTTCGAGCAGATCGAGGATCGGATCGACCAGGTGGGCTTCCCAATTCAGTTGCGCGAGGTTCATGTCCGCGTTGTACAGCCGCCGATCTGCCAGTTTCAGGTTGGCCGTAGCGTCGTCGGCTTTCTGATTGGCCCGTTTGGTCTCGGCTTCCAACTCACCCTGTTTCTTGATCAATTCGCCCTGCTTCTCCGCCAGATCGCCGGCGCGTTTGGATGACTGTGCGGCGAAGAACGAAGAGACGGCGATGCCGATCAGCAGCACGAGCGCGACCGTCGCCATCAACGACGCCACGGCCGGGTTGCGGCGGCACCAGCGCCACAGCCGCTCGACTTGGCTCACCGGCCGGGCGTGGATCGGTTCGCCGGTCAGCCAGCGTCGCAGGTCGTCGGCGAAGTCGCGGGCGGTGGGATAGCGCTGCGCGGGGGATTTCGAGAGCGTCTTCAGGCAGATCGTTTCCAGGTCACGCGGGATTTTGTTGTTGATCCGGCAGGGGGAGCGCGGTTCCTCGCGCAGCACCTGATGGATCATCATCACCTTCGAGCCGCGGAACGGAATCTCGCCGCACAGCAACTCGTACAGCACGACCCCCAACGAGTAGACATCGCTGCGGCGGTCCACGTGATGGCTCTGGCCGGCCGCCTGTTCGGGCGACATGTACGCCGGCGTGCCGATGATCTGGCCGTCCACGGTCATCGTCACCTCGGCCTCGTCCCGCAGAGCGAGGCCGAAGTCGACGAGGAGCGGTCGCGGACGCGACCCGTCGTAGGATGGCCGCCCTCGGCCGTCCGTGCTTGATCCCGGCGAAGCAGCCGAAGCAGCCCGGCTGCTGGGAGCAGCCGGGCTGCTGGTTGGGCTGCTGGTTGGGACGGCCGGGGGCGGCCATCCTACGGGGGGAGTGACGGACTTCGGATCGAAGCTCCCGCTGAAGCTCACCCCCTTGGGGTACTCGATCATGATGTTGGCCGGCTTGATGTCGCGGTGGACCAAGCCCATCGAGTGGGCATAGTCCAGGGCGTCGGCCACTTCCGCGACCAGCGCCGCCGCTTCGCGGAACGTCAGCTTGCGGATTTCGAGCAACTCGCGGAGCGTGACCCCTTCGATGAAGTCCGAGACGATCGTGGGAACGCCGTCCAGTTCGCGGACTTCATGCACGGTGGCAATGTTCGGATGCCGAAGCTGCGCCGCCGCCCGCGCTTCGCGCACGAACCGCTCGCGCGTTTCCTGTGATTCCAGCAAGCTGGGATGCGCCACCTTCACCGCCACGATCCGGTCGAGTTCCGTGTCGCGAGCGCGAAACACCGTCCCGAACCCGCCGATCCCCACCCGATCCAACAGGTCGAACTTCCCGACCTTCCGCGCGACCGTCAGCGTCGTGGCTCGAACCTGCCCCTCGACCCGAAACGAACTCCCGCAACCGGGACAGACCACCTCATCGAGCTGTTCCTCGACGACCTGAATCGGATTGTGACAGTGAGGGCAGCGGAGTTGCATGGCACACGGCCCGAAAGTGCGAACGGGAACCATTCTGCATCGGCATCCGCCCGATGGCAAGCCAGCCGCCCGCCGCCGCTTTGGTATTTTTCATTCTCTTGGAGTGCGGCGACTCGTCGCCGCTTTGGATGTTTTCGATCGGAAGCGATTTGTTGCGACCCAAGTCACGACGCGGAGTCTTCAAAAAGGTGCTCCGCACCGAATACCAAAGCGATGACAAGTCATCGCACTCCAAAAAATGCAAAAACACGAACTTCGTGGGTTCATGCTGCGTTCCTCCGCGGCTCGCAATGCGAATCGACGACGGTTACGATTCCGGCGACGACCTTTCACGACGGGAGACAGCGATGCTGATCGGCTACGTGAGCGACGAAAACTACGCGGCGTTGGCGGATGTGGCTGTTGAACTGCGAGGTAGCGGCGTGTGGACACTCGCGCGGTCATGGCCATCGGGGGCTGTGCAGGCGGACGTGTCGCCGGGCGAGTATGAAGTGTGTCTGAGCAAGCCGGGATTCGGATCGAAGCGCGTGACCGTGCTGCTCGATCCGGCCAACCCGATCCAATTCCGGTTGCTGTCCGACCGGTTGCTGGGGTATTCGTGGCCCAAGTGGTGTCGTGGCGGCGATCCGGTCGAATTTCGGATGCACGCGGTCGAACCGTACAAGCTCGGCCTCTGGCGGTACGGACTGCACAAGGAATTCATCCGCAACATCGGCTGGTTCGACAACCACGGTCCGAGGGCGGTGACGCAGATTCTGCCCGACTCGCATTTCGTCGAAACCGGCGTGAAGTGGGACAACGGGCACGGCGTCCACCGGCAAGTCATCACCGCACCGGAGCGGTCGGGGCTGTACTACTTTCACGCGAAGGGAGAGTCCGGCGAGTTCTATTCGTTTCCGCTGGTGGTCGCGCCGCGGAAGCCAACGGCCAAGGTCGCCGTGCTGGCTTCGACGAACAATTGGAACGCGTACAACCCGTTCGGCGGTCGCAGCAATTACATCATGGCATCGAAGATCATCGACCGACCGGTCGTGAATTCCAAGGCCGATCTGCCGCGATACAAATCCACCGACTACGGCGAATGGAAAAGCTCGAAGGAGTTCGACCCGATCTCGTTTGACCGCCCCGAGCCGATCAATTTCGTTCCCGAACAGGTCGAATGCACGGACCCGATCGAAGGGCGACAGGCGTGCCATGTGGCTCCCGCCGAGTGGCGGCTCCTCGGTTGGATGGAGCGCGAGGGGTTTTCGTATGACTTTTACTCCGACTACCAGCTTCACAACGGCACGCTTGACCTGGACGCTTACCGCGTGCTCATCTTGAGCACGCATCCGGAATACTGGTCGGTCGAGGCGTTCGACCGGGTCAAGCGCTGGGTCTTCGAGCGCGGCGGGCGGCTGATGTATCTCGGCGGGAATGGCCTCAATTGCCGCATCGAATTCCTCGACGATGGCCGGACGATGCGGTGTCACAACCACTGGCCCCCCGGTTTCGAGAGCCGCATGCACGCGCATCACGAGAGCGAAGCCAGCCTGCTCGGCGTAGTGTTCACCGACCCCGGCGCGATGACGGTGGCTCCGTACGCGGTCGTCGAACCGGACCACTGGGTGTTCGCCGGAACTGGCCTCCGCCGTGGCGACCTGTTCGGAATCAAGACGCTTCACGAACGGTACGGCGACGGCGCGTCCGGTCACGAGACCGACAAGATCAGTCCGTCGTCCCCGAAAAACACGCTGATGCTCGCCAAAGGCCTGAACCCCGACGACGGCGGCGCTCACATGGTCACGTTCGACACACCGTCCGGCGGGAGCGTGTTCTCGGTCGGTTCGATCACCTACCCCACCGCCCTGTTCACCGACGAACCGTGTTCGATCATCACCCGGAACGTGCTGCGGAGGTTTCTGGCATGAGATTCATCGTTGCTGGGATTTCGTTCTGGCTGGCCGTGATCGCCGGCTTGGTTGGCGCGGCCGAGCGGTTGCCGAACATTGTCCACATCGTCGCGGACGACGTGGGGTATGACGACATTGGTTGCTTCGGGGCGCGCGACATCAAGACGCCGAACCTCGATCGGCTGGCGGCGCGGGGGATGCGGCTGACGTCGTTCTACTCGCCCGCGCCGTACTGCACGGCGTCGCGGGCGGCGATGATCACGGGTTGCTACGCCGACCGGATCGGGCTGCCGCCGGTACTGTTTCCGTACTCGAAGATCGGGATCAATGCCAACGAAGTGACGATCGGTGAACTCTTGAAAACTCGCGGATATCGCACGGCCGTGATTGGCAAGTGGCATCTCGGTCACCAGCGCGAATTCCTGCCGGTGCGGCACGGGTTCGACTTCTTCCTCGGCATTCCCTACCCCAACGACCACGAACCCGATCGCCGCGGCTGGTCGAAGCAGGCGGGACGCGACAACTACACGCCGCCGCCGATGCCGTTGATCCGCAACGAAACCGTCGTCGAAGAACCGGCGGAACTCGAACGCCTGCCGCACCGGTTTACCGTCGAAGCGATCAGGTACATTCGCGAGAACAAGGACCGGCCGTTCTATCTGCACTTCGCGAACATCGAAACGCACACGCCGTGGTTCACGGCCGGCCGGTTTGTCGGCACGTCGCAGGCTGGATCGTACGGCGACGCCGTGCAATCGCTCGACTGGTCCGTCGGCCAGATCGTCGCGGCGCTGGATGATCTGAACTTGCTGGACAACACGCTGATCGTCTTCCACTCCGACAACGGCTACCTGCCGCCGTCAAGCAACAACAGCGACTTGCCGAACGTCTACGGCAAGTACGCGACCGTGGACGCTTCGCGGCAGCACGTGGTTCGCGGCGGCAAGGGGACGCTGTTCGAGGGAGGTGTCCGCGTGTCGTGCATCGCGAGTTGGCTCGGCAAGATTCCCGAGGGCACTTCGACGAGCGAGATCACGGCCAGCTTCGATTGGTTCGCCACGTTCGCAAAGCTCGCCGGAGCCGACTTGCCGGCGGACCGCGTGATCGACGGCAAGGACATTTCGTCGCTCCTGTTTGGCAAGCCCGGAGCCAAGTCGCCGCACGAGGCGTTTTTCTACTACCACGCCGGCAACCTCGGCGGCGTGCGGCAGGGGAAGTGGAAGCTGTCCTTCCCCGGCGTCGGGCGCGGAGGCGGTGCCGGTGGGAAGAAGGCGGAGGCATCGCCGGAACTGTACGACTTGGACGCGGACCTCGGCGAAACGACGGACATCGCCGCGTCGCATCCCGACATCGTGAAACGACTGCTGGCGTTGGCCGAGAAGGCTCGCGACGACATCGGCGACGCGCGACTCCAGCGCCGAGGTCGGAACGTCCGTGAAGTCGGACGGCTGAAGGATGACCAACCCTGACCCGCGCCGGAAGAATCACACGCGGTCGTGGCGGACATCGAATTCGATGATCGAGTGCGTCACCCGGCTGCAACCTGTGTAGACGAAGATCGTCAACCAGAGGACTTCCAGAAGCAGGATCGTCAGGGGTTCGCAGACGACGCGCAGCCCGGAAAGTATGTCAGCCGGCGTCGTTGACGAGCTGTCGTTCACCAACAAGGTGACGGCGATCACGTACGCTGGTGCGAGCAGCGCCATGATTTGATATCCCGACAGCGATCCACCGCCGCGATCGTCCTGCCGGAGAAACTCGGACAGGACGCGCCAGAGTTGTGTCAGCACCACCGTCGTGAGCAGCGCCGCGACAAATTGGCTGCTCAGAAACAGCAGCAACCCGGCGATCGCCACACCGGTGAGGATGCAGGCCGTCACCGCTTGAATGGGTACGAGTGGCCGGCCGGCGTGATGGCCTTCGAATGCGGCCTTTTTGGTCTTCCCGAAAAAAACGATCGACCAGTTTGCCAACAGTTTTTGCAAACCGGAGGGGCACTCGGACAGCGGACGACCGTAGCAGCATCCGAAGCTGAGGCAGGCCAGCCGCCCCAGCGCTTCGCCGAACGCGAAACAGATACTCACCGCGGCCATCGTGGCAATGACCGGGACTCGCGGTGAATCCAGTTCGCCGCCAAAGTGATTGATCCCCACGAGCAGCCACGGCAGAAACAGCGTGCCGACGAACCCGGCCCCCGCCACTGTGAACGTGAATCGCCGGCGTTCGATCAGCCGTGCGACGAGTTTCGAGGCCGGCACGCACACCGCGAGCATGGCGATGATGATCGTCGCAGTTTGCTGCGGCGGAACCTGAAGGAACCGCATCAACACCAGCAGCAGGGCGACGGCAAACACGTAGGCGTTGGCGCTGAACACTCCGTACCAGGTCAGGTTCAGGCCCTCCCACGATCCGTCGGATCGCCTCGAGCGCGGCACGGCCGCGACCATCTGCCATTGCTCACGCGGGAGCACGCGAAAGGCCCACGAGAACAACATCCCGATACCGAATGCCAAACCCAACACGAACCACAGTTCGATCGTCATGATAGAATTCCTTGCGACTGGATTTCCGCGGTGCATCCCCGGGGATGGGGCGCACGACGCAGTTTGTGCTTGTCACGCCAAGAAAGACGAATTCCGAAGCCCGAATGACGAATGAAGCTCGAATGACGAATTCCGAAAGGCCGATCCGGAGGGTGGCACGCCCTGAAAAGGGCGTGGAATCGCCGCTGCCTACCTACCACGCCCTTCCCGTTGGTCAGGGCGTGCCACCCAACCTGTACCACCACCCGAAAGGGGCTGGCGCTGTCGATTCGTCATTCGGATCTCGTCATTCTTTCGTCATTCGGATTTCGTCATTCGTCATTCCACCGTCGAGACGCGCAAAGTGTGTCGCGCTCCCTCGGGGATGAGCGAGCCACGAACGAACCTTGACATCGGTTTCCACCAGCGGCTGGCCAAAGCCGGTCGAAAATCGAGTGGCCACGGGGGCGAACAGGTTTCGCACGAGGTCCGGGGCGAATTCGACGCGGCCGGATTGGAATAGCAGCACATCGGTGCTGCTTCCGGGACGATACAGGCTCTTGGGCTGACCCCGGCAAACAAACACGCCCGGTTCGATCAGACGCGGCGCGTCGTAACGCTCCGCGCTGTAGCACTGCACGATCCCGCCGATCATCATCGCCACGACTTCGATCATCGCCACCAGTCCAACGCCGCTGCCGTGCGGCACGTCGGTGTCGATCACCGTGACCACGCGGCGGTTCTTCGAGAAAGGCGTGAGCAGCTCGACCACGGCCGTGGGGTTGCAGGCGTGGTGCTGGCCGTCGATTTCGAAATGATCGACGACGATTCCCGTGACCGGGAGATGATTGAAATGATACTTGTCCGGGGTCAGGCGGAAGATGGCGAAGTCGCCGTCGTGGAAGGCGTCGATCCACTCCAGCTTTCCCAGCAGTTCGGCGTGCGAAAAGAATTTCCCCTTCACGTACAGCGGCGAAGAGTCGTGCAGCGAACCGACCACGACGCGGGAATCGGCGGGTGACACGACGATCCGCGGATCGTGGGGCATCGGCCGGCAATCCCAGAATCGGATGCGCCGCTCGAACACTTGGCGCGCGGTGCACAGCGATTCCGGCGGGTCGAGGCATTCCGAGAGGTCGACATTGAGTTCCCGCAGGAAGCGGCGGTTGCCGGAGACGAGACTGCCCAGTGCCAGGTCGTAGTTGGCGAGACCAAGCAGCCAGGTCGTCCAGCGACTGGTCGCCGCTTGATACAACGATGGCACGTGCTCGCGCAACGACGAGTACACGAACCGAATCAACCGGTCGTGAAACAACCGCTCGGCGCAGACGCGACCGGTGTCGCGATCAATGTAATGATGCGATGGCGACATGCGAGTCGGATTCCAGGGGGGCCGATTCCGCCGGTGGTTCGACGACGGCCGTCGTGTCATGTTCGACGACAGGCGGCGTGTGAACTCGCAGGGCCGGGCGAGTCGCCCGATCGGGTCGGGTCGAGGCGAGCTCGGCGTGACGGCGAATCGTGAGCAGCGTCAATTGAATCAAAGTCGTCAGTTCGGCGGAGGGGAGATCGCCGGAGAGCAGTCGGTCCCGCACCGATTCGACGAATCGGGAGCCGCCTTGCAGGCCGATGCCGAGCAAACCTTCCTGCCACTCCGTGTCGGACGTGCGAAACCGTGCGTTCGACCAGTCGTCTTGCAGCGACTGCAACGCTTCGGCGATCTGCCGCCGCCGCAGCGCGCCGCGGAAGAGACTTTCGGCCGCGCTGTTGAACTCGTCCGCCGGCACCTGCCAGGGCGTGCGGGCCTCGCACGCATCGAGAATCTGCCGCGTCAAACGACCGGAGACCGAAGCGGATTCGGGATCGTTCACGCGGGCTGCGAGGTCGTCCAGCGTGTTGCGAAACTCGGGGGCCTCCAGAAACTCCGCGGCATCCCGACGCAACAAGCGAATCAAGGCCCGGCGGAATTCCAGGTGTTGGACACGGACGTGACGCGGGTAGCGACGGCTCGGACGGCTGTGCTCGACCAATTGCAGGATGCGGCGCAGGAACCGGTTGGACGAATCCGCGCGCACGAAAAACGTGGGGACGTCGATTGCCGAACCGAAGAAAATCTGCCGGCGTTCGCTTTCGACCGCCGGGTCGTCCGGGATGTCGGCGTGCGTGACGTCTCCGTTGGCGATGTATTTGTAAGCCAGCGCGGTGATCAGCATCTGCAAGCTGACGGCCGGGGCGAGGTCGCGCGAGAAGCTCTCGCACAGGCTGTAGAATCGACCCTCGAAACCGCAGTAGCCGGCGGCGTCAAACATCCGCTGGCGATACAGCGAGTACATCGACATCCGGGTGTCGAAGACTCCCATGTCGGTCAGATCGGACTTCAGCCGTTCCGTGTTCCCCAGCCGGCCGTCGAGCGCCGGGCTTTCGTCGGTGCTCAGCGGAGCCATCAGGTAGCCGACGAGGCGGGCGTCCGGAACGTAGTCGCCGCGCAGCCAGAGCATCCGGGCCAGCAGGTTGTCGAAGGCCCGGTATCCGGTCGGACTGATCGGCTGGCCGAGCAGGCTGTTGCCGGATTTTCCCTTCCAACGCCTCCAGAGCATCCGCAGGTGTGTGAAATCCAGCTCGTGAGGCAGAAACCCGAGCAAGCGCTCGACGTGGCAGTCGGCGAAGTCGAACCGGCACGGAGCCGCGCTGTACGTCCCGACGAACAGCGGCAGGAAATGCTCGATGATCTTGGTCGCCAGGTCGCCAGTGAATTTTTCCTCGACAGGTCCGAATCCCGAACTTCGATCACCCCGCAGTTGCGAGAGCCCAAGGCTGCCCAGCGTCGCGTGAATGCCGTTGTTCGACAAGCTGATGGTGGACACATTCGGCAGGACGACCACGTTGCTCCACAACAGTCCCGTGTCGCGCAGCTTGCCGAGGGCATTCAACTGGCTGCGGCTGAGCACCTGATGGCACAGCCGCATGTATTCCTGCTTGTCTTCCCCGCGATCCCAACCGGACAAACAGGGGCTGATAAAGTGCTCGCGGTAAAACGAGTCCGGTATGCAATCGTTGAGTTGTTGTTGAGCCAGCGGCGGATTCGGTGCGCAGTAAACGACGGCCTCCTGCCCTGTCTCGCGCAGCCGAAACTTCCCGTTGGCGTACATCGTGAGGAGTTGGATGAGAAGGAATCGCTGGGACAGCTCGCCCGCGAGGGCTTGGCCACACGATTCGTTCTCGTCCGGCGACACCACATAAAACGACAGCGTTTCGGGCGACACGTTGTCGCTTAGAAAGTTGTCCAGCAGGCGGCGCCCCGTGGTCGCGGCGGTGTCCAGACAGTCCGCGTTGCCGCAGACGTCGGCGAGTGCCAGCTTCAGCAGGTAGCTCACCGGAACCCGGATCGCCTCCTGCCCGTCGCGGTTGTGACCAAAGAAACGCCGGACATCGCCACGGGGCGAGGAATCCGACTGCTGTCGGTCGGATCGCAAATCGCGGTCGAGCACCTGCCGTGCGGCCGCGTTGAGCGTGGCGATCGGAATGCGAACCCAACTGTTTTCCCAAACGCGCGTCGCGGTGTCGTCCAGGAATCGTTCCAGGTTGCGAACGTGCCGCTTTGGAATCTCCTCGGCTCGCGATCGTTTGAGCAGATTGGCGTAGTATTTCGACAGCGCAATCGTCGCCGGCAAATCGACGTCGCTCGCGGAACCGATCACGGCCGCCTGCAATTCAATTTCCGAACCCGCGGTGACGTCGCCGGGGGAAAACGGCCAACGTTCCCCGCCGGCCGTTTTCGATCCGGCGCAGGAATCCTTCAACAGGCGGCATGCCTGTTGGCCAATGGTATGTCGATCCGTCTCATCGACAACGGAAATCGAGGTTGTCCCCGCGAGAATTGCGTCCCACATGACCCCATCCTTGAGCCAAACACGATCGGACCTCTCCAGTCCGCGGTGGAAGCCTAACCGCGCATTGTGAATTCGGCGTTGAAACCGCGTGAATTCAGCGTGAAGTTTCGATCGCGTCCGGCTGGCGTGTCGGTTTCGGGTGGGGCTGAACCTGCGTCAACAATTCTGGTACTTCCAGTTGCGGGACTTGCCTTCGGACAGCCACTCGATCGTGGTGGCTATTCGTCGTTCACGAGTAGCCTCCTGCTTGGCCTCGGTGATCCACTCGACGTACTCCTTCTTGTGGCTGTAACTGAAGCCATCGAACGTGGCGGCGGCTTTCTTGTTTTTCTTGAGGGCGGCGCGCAAGTCGGGCGGCACGACAAGTTCCTTCGGAGCGGACTTCTTCGGCTTCGGCAACTTCTTGCCGGATTCGTTCAGCGCGACGGCTTCGCAGATGTACGAGATCAGCACGTCGTCCGGAGGCAGTTCGGAAACGTCCGCCAGTTTCGATCCAAACATGCCGGCTTCGCGATCCTTCGAGAACAAGTTGTACGGGTCGCTCAGGAGCTTTTCCTTCCAGAATCCGAAGCTGGCATGTTCCTTAAATGCCGCCATGCCGCCGACGATCCCCTTCTGGACGAAAGTCGGGTGCCCCCATTTGAGCTCCTCCTTGATCCCCGGGCACGCGGTGTGGAACAGTCGGCGAAGCCGCTTGAGGATCGGCTGCGCGAAGGGAGCGGCGTTCTCGATGTAGACATCGAATTCGGGCGAGCAGTTGCTGCGCGTCTTGCGGGCCATGGCGTGTGGTTCCTGATGTTTGGATGAGGACGAACGATTCGGAATGGCGATCAACTTCAACGGATTGATGTCTGGTGTCAAGTGAGCGGCCGGCTACTCGATCTCCGGCGCGTCAGCGACCGGCCGCGTGGGGTTGATGAACAGCCAACCAACCGCGCCCACCAGCAGCACGAGCGAGTAAACCGCGAACGCCGGGTCCCACTGAGCGCGGCCGGTGTGGCCTTGCGATTTCATCCAGTCGACAAACCAACCGAGAAAGATCGGCGAGACGAATGCGCCGGGGACACCCATGGAATTCATCAGGCCGAACAATGCTCCGAGGTGTCGTCCGCTGATGTCGGTCACGGCTCCCCACCACGACGCAATGGAGCTGAATGCCGTGAACGCCGCGACCGATGTGCAAGCGGCCGCCAGCGTCGGGTCATCCACCATCGTACTGCTCCACAGCAGGCCGCCACCCGATGCCAGCGCTCCGCAGCCGATGCCACTGCGGCTCCAGCGGCGGTTGCCCGTTTGACTCAGCAACCAGTCGGCGAGGAATCCGCCGGACAGGCTGCCAAACGCACCGCCCGTCAACACCATGCCGGCGAGCAAGCCAGATTCCGCTTCGGTGAGCAGCCGGGCTTCCTTGAGGTACGTCGGATACCAAAAGAAATACATGTACGAATTGAACGCCGCACAGGTGATGACGCCGCCGAGCAACCAAACGTTCGCGCTCGACAGCACCTGTCCCCACGGGATCGGTGGATGCGATTCGCCGCCGGGAGCCTCGTTGCCACCGGACGCGATCAACGCTCGCTCCCCTTCGTTGACGTCCGGATGCGAGTGCGGGTCGTCGCGAAACCAGCGGTAAAACGCCACCGCCCACACGACTCCCAGCCAGCCGAACGTGAAAAACGCCCACCGCCAGCCAACATGTTCGATCAGGTAGGCCGCGACCGGAGGAGCCACTGCGCCGCCGACGAGCGCCAGACATTGGATCAACCCCTGAGCCGGGCCGCGTCCGCCGGCTGGAAACCAGCGGGCAATGACGCGCGCCGCGTTCGGGAGCGCGCCCGCTTCGCCAGCGCCGAACAGGAACCGCACGACGACCAGCGACCAGAATCCCCACATCGCCCCGGTCAAGGCGGTGAAGAATGACCACCAGATCACGATGCGAGTCAGCACGCCGCGCGAGCCGTACCGGTCACCCCAGTGTCCCGTCGGGACTTCAAACAGGCCGTACGCCAGCGTGAACGCTCCGAACACCCAACCCATCGCGCTGTGGCTGATCCCCAGTTCCTTCTCAATATGCGATGCCGCCTGGCCGATGCAAATGCGGTCGATGTACAGCACGAACGCCAGCGAACACAGGAATCCCAGCACGCCGTATCGCACGCGAGTCGGTCGCTCCGACAGCAGCCGCTCAGCGCCCGGGATGTCATCGATCATGATCGCTCGCTGCGGAGACGTCGGCACGGGTGAAACTCGATGGAGAGCCACGATATACTCGACACCGCGTTGTTGCCACTCCCAGCCACCGTTGGTAGTGGTACATTTTGTCGTCTTTCGCTCCGCGAAAGAACGCACTTTCGCAGAGCGAAAGGCGACAAACATTCCAACCTGTACCACCACCCCACCGTTCACCGACTTGAGACAACCGACACCCCGATGAAAATCTCGCACATCGAATGCCATCCCGTCCGCATCCCGCTCAAGCCGGCGCGGCACATGATCACGGCTTTGGGGAAGCACACGGAATCGACTTACCTGCTGGTCCGCGTCGGCACCGATGCCGGGATCGACGGCGTGGGTGAAGCCACCGTGATGCCGAACTGGAGCGGCGAAACGGTTTGGGGGGCGCAGGCGCTGATCGAGAATTTCTTCCGCCCGCTGCTGCTCGGGGCAGACCCGGCCGACATCCGCGAGATCGACCGCCGGATGGACAAGGCATCTCGCCAGAATTGGTTTGCGAAGTCGGCGATCGAAATGGCCTGCTGGGACATCGCGGGCAAAGCGGCCGGCAAGCCGGTGTACGAACTGCTCGGCGGTCCGTGTCGGCCGCTGGCCGTCCGTTGCCGATTTTCGATGGGGGCCTACGAACCCGAACGGGCCCGCGCTCGGGCTCTCGAACTCGTGGCCGAAGGCTTCACGACGATCAAGGTTAAAGTGGGAGGCAAAGCCGAGGACGACATCACGCGGGTGCGCACGGTTCGCGACGCGATCGGTCGCGACCTCGCCCTCACGATCGATGCCAATTGCGGCTGGGACGTGGACACGGCGATCCGCTGCGTGAACGAACTGTCCGACTGCAACATCGTCCTCAACGAGCAGCCCACGCCCGATGGCGATTACGCCGCGCTCGCCCGCTGCCGCCGTGAGACCAAGCCACCGGTCATGGCGGACGACATCTGTTTCGATCTGGCTCACGCTCGCGAATTGATCCGCAACGACGCCTGCGATTCGATCAGCGTTTACCCCGGCAAGAACGGCGGCATCCGCAAGTCGAAGGAGATCGTCGAATTCGCGGCCCGGCACGGCGTGGCGTGCAGCATCGGCTCGAACCTCGAATGGGATGTCGGCACGGCCGCCATGGCGCACCTCGTCGTCGCCTGTCCGAACATGCAAGTAGAAAAAATCCCCGGCGACATGCTCGGCCCCGCCTACCACGAATTCCGAATCGTGAAGAACCCCATCGACATCAACGGCCCAATCGTCACGATCACCAACCGACCGGGCTTGGGTGTGGATGTGGATTGGGACGTCGTAGGGGAACACGCACTGTAGTCGCCACGCTCCGCGTGGCCAACCGCATCACGCGGAGCGTGATGTCTTTTCAAACCGCGAATCGAAGATGCTCGAACTCACCCCCGACAACACATGGTCCTACCTCCGCGACCGCGGTTGGATCAGGGGTTCAACCAATCGAGTCGAAGCTCTAGCGTGGGGCGTGTCCAACGTCGTTCTGCGAGTCGAATCGGAATTTGGGCCTGCGGTTGTGGTGAAGCAGTCCCGCGAACAACTGCGCACGCCGGCGAAGTGGGTGAGCCGGTTGGACCGCATCTGGCGCGAAGCGGACGTGATGCGGGAGATCGCTCCGCTGCTGCCGGCCGGCGTGGTGCCTCGCGTGTTGCACGAGGATCGCGAGAACTATGTGTTCGTGATGGAAGCGGCTCCGGCCGACCACGTCGTCTGGAAGCAGTCGCTGCTGGACGGTCGCGCCGACCCACGCATCGCCGGGCAACTCGGCTCGTACCTCGCGACGGTTCACCGTCAGACGGCTGGCCGCGACGACTTCCGCGAACGGTGGGGCGACCGCGAGGTGTTCGTGCAGCTTCGAGTCGATCCGTTTTACCATCGCGTGGCAGACCAGCACGCTGACGTGCGACCAGCCATCGAACAGATGATCGACGAGATGTGGGAAACGGCCGTGTGCCTGGTCCACGCCGACTTCAGCCCGAAAAACGTGCTCGTGCATTCGTCGGGCCTGACCCTCGTCGATTACGAAACAGCCCACTTCGGCGACCCGGCGTTCGACCTCGGTTTCTTATTGAGTCACCTGCTGCTCAAAACCATCTTGCACGCCGATCGGTTCGACGAGTACGCGACCCTGACGACATCGTTCTGGAAGAGCTACCTCGGCACGTTGAACGCGATAACGGATCCCGACGCTCCGGCCGAATCGTTTCCACCGGGCCGCGAAATTCCGGCGAATCACATCGGCAGCCAGCCCGTTCTGCCGCTGCCGATTGCCATGCGGTCGCTCAACGCGACGTGGCCGAAGTCGGTCAAGCTGGCACTTTCCGGCCCGGCCTTGCTGCGGCGCACGATCCCGCACCTGGCTGGCTGCATGTGGGCCCGCATCGACGGCACCAGCCGCGTCGATTATCTTTCGCGGGAGTCGCAGCAAGCGGTCGTGCGCGGATTTTGCCGCGATCTGTTGCTCAACGGCGCTCGCACTTGGACCGACGTGCTCAGTCGCTTGCGTCAGCAAGTTTCCGCCCACCGGTTGCCAGAGGCCGCATCGTGACCCGCATCGAACACGTTCACGCCCGGCAGGTACTCGATAGCCGCGGCAAACCGACCGTCGAGGTCGAAGTGACCTGCGCGGGGGGGCGCGTCGGGCGGGCGATTGTTCCCAGCGGGGCGAGCACGGGTCAGTTCGAAGCGTGCGAGCTGCGCGATGGCGATGCCGACCATTTTGACGGCGCAAGCGTCCGGTGCGCGGTGAGCCACGTCCGTGGCGAAATCGGTTCGGCCGTGTGCGGCCTGGATGCCGTGGATCAGAAACAAATTGACCGGCGGCTGTGCGAACTCGACGGCACGCCGGCCAAGTCGCGTCTCGGCGCGAATGCGATCCTCGGCGTTTCGCTCGCGACAGCGCACGCCGCGGCAGCGTCCGTGGGTGTACCGCTGGTCGAACACCTGCGCACCATGTGGCGTCGCTGCCGTCGTGGCGAAGCGGCCGCGGCGGGGCCGAAGAGTGGCCCGATCAAGATTGGCCGAACCGCAGGGCTCGGCCGCGACATGGTGCTGCCGCTGCCGATGGTCAACATGATATCCGGCGGCCTGCATGCCGGGCGAAATCTCGACGTGCAGGACGTGCTGATCCTCCCCGTCGGCGCTGAGAGTTTCGGCCAGGGTCTCGAGTGGATCGTGAAAGTCTACCACCGGCTCGGCCGGTTGCTGACGGAATCCGGTTTCGAGGGCTACCTCGTCGGCGACGAAGGTGGCTTCGGCCCGAAGTTGCATCGCAACGAGCAGGCCCTCGAATTCGTCGTGCGCGCCATCGAGGCTGCTGGCTTACGGCCGGGCGGGGATGTCGCGTTGGGCTTGGACGTGGCCAGCACGCACTTCTTTCGGGACGGGAAGTACCTTCTGAATCACGGCCCCCTCTCCCCCGGCCCCTCTCCCCCGGTGGGGAGCGGGGAGGAGTTGTCTGCGACGCAGTTGGTCGACTTGCTCGAGCGTTGGTGCAACCGATTCCCGATCATCAGCATCGAAGACGGCGTTGCGGACCATGATTGGGACGGCTGGCGAACGCTGACGGATCGGTTGGGGAAACGAATCCAACTCATCGGCGACGACCTGTTCGTCACGAACCGCGACCGGCTGAAGCACGGGATCGACGCGGGAGTGGCCAACAGCGTGCTCATCAAAGTCAACCAGATCGGCACGCTGTGGGAGACATTGGAGACGTTGCACGTGGCGATCGAGGCCGGCTACTGGCCCGTCGTGTCGGCTCGCAGCGGCGAAACCGAAGACACGACGATTGCCGATCTGGCGGTCGCGACTGGAGCTGGCCAAATCAAGATCGGCTCGATTGCCCGTTCCGAACGGCTGGCCAAGTACAATCAACTCCTGCGGCTGGAGGACCGTCTCGGCGACCATGCGAAGTATCTCGGCGGGAGCATCTTCCGCCGACCCAATCCGAAATCCGAAATCCGAAATCCGAAATGAACCTCACACGAGGAGAACAAAGCATGTCGGCGTACTTCGTCACGAAATCCGAGTGCTCTCAGCACACGATCTTTCCTGGCGTGAACATTTTCACGATGGCCGGCAAACAAATGATGGCGAGTCTGGTCGAATTCGAACCGGAAGCCATCGTCGAATGGCACTCGCACCCGCACGAGCAGATGGGCCTGCTGCTGGAGGGCCGGCTCCACTTTTTCATCGGCGATGACGATCGCGAATTGAAACCGGGCGAAATGTGGCGAATCCCTGGAGGCGTGCGGCATCGCGCGGTCGCGGTCGGCGGGCCAGTGAAGGCGCTCGATTTCTTTCACCCGATCCGGCAGGATTACCTCTGAAAGTCCAGAGACGTCCGCCCCTCACCCCCGGCCCCTCTCCCCCTTCGGGGGCGAGGGGAGAGTCGGTGATTCACATCGTTCGTCCCAGCGCCGTCGCGACTTTTCGGCACTGCTGGATTGTCGTCTCAAACACGGAAGGTGTGATCGTCTGGGCTCCGTCGCTGAGGGCTTTCGACGGGTCGTGGTGAACTTCGACGATCAGGCCGTCGGCGCCGCAGGCGATCGACGCGAGGCACATCGACGGGACCAGCGAGGCGATGCCGGTGCCGTGGCTCGGATCGACGACGATCGGCAGGTGCGTTCGTTCTTGCAGGTAGGGGACGGTGGCCAGCGGGAGCGTGAACCGCGTGTGAGCCTCGAAGGTGCGGATGCCGCGCTCGCAGAGGATCACCTGCGAGTTGCCCTGATCGAGGACGTATTCGGCCGCGAGCAGGAATTCGTCGATCGTTGCCGCGGGGCCGCGTTTGAGGAGCACGGGCTTGCGCTGTTCGCCTACGGCTTGCAACAGGTGATAGTTTTGCATGTTCCTCGCGCCGATTTGCAGCACATCGGCGAAGTCGGCGACGAGTTCGACGTGGTGCGGCGTCATCACCTCGGTGACGATGGCGAGGCCGGTGGCTTCGCGGGCCTTTGCGAGCAACTCCAGCCCAACTTCCTTGAGACCTTGGAAGGCGTAGGGACTCGTCCGCGGCTTGAACGCTCCGCCTCGCAGGGCAGTCGCTCCACCGGCCTTGACGGCGTGGGCCACTTTCAGAATCTGATCTTCATTCTCCACCGAGCACGGTCCGGCGATGATCCCGATGTGTCCGCCACCGACGGCGAGGCTGCCCGCGCGAACGATGGTCGGTTCGGGGCGCGTCTCGACGCTGGCGACTTTGTACGGAGCCAGAATCGGGACGACTTTCTCGACCTCCTCGAACGATTCCAGAGCCTCCTTCGCACCGTTTCGTTTTTCCCCGACGGCCGCGATCACCGTTCGCTCCGTGCCTACGATAACGTGAGCCTTCAAGCCGAGTTCTTCGACGCGCCGCGCGACGCGCTGGATCATTTCCTTGGTGCTGTGGGCTTTCATCACGACGATCATGGCGGCCGTCCTTTCGAATTGGTATGGATTGAGTTGGCGGTTCGGCTTGGATGCGGTTGAAAAAGAAAAAGCCCTGAAATCCCTTGCGGGATTTCAGGGCCTGTGAGCTTCATTTCGTGTGGTCTGGAATTCAGATCAGCGTTCGCTCCCAACCCGGAAACCCCGGCGGGGTATACCAAAAGTAAAACTCGTGCCACGTGCCGCGGAACGCGGGTCGGGGCGAGCGAGTCAATTTGGTCTGGGAGGAGCGAGTCATTACAGATTCCATCTCATCGAAAGAAGGTTCGCGAACCGCCCGGCGACGGCAAGCCGTCACCGCAGTTGCGTCAACTGCGTGCTAGACGATCCACCTCTGGTAAGTCGAACACATTTGCGGACCACCTCCTTTCCATTGGAACCACCCGGCGTTCACGAACCAGTCTCGTTACTGACCGGCTTGACAACCTAGCCGCCTCACGTCTGAGGCAGGCTCCAACGCGGCTGATCCTATGCGGCAACCCACAGCAGCGTCAACCGCGATTGGGACAAATTTCTCAACCGCCGAGGCGATTTTCCCATGTCATCGTGAGATTCTTCGCCGAATCGGCAAGTTCGCGACGGCCTTCGACACGGATTCGCGAACCGACTGGCCCGCCGCTCGCTACTCGTGGCGCATCGTACTTTGGCCGACGAGATTGGTTGTGGCCAGAAACGACGGGGTCAAGTAACTGACCTTGCTGAACGGCACTGACACGCGGATGGTGCACAAGTCACCCGACTTGGCTGCGGACAACTGATTCGCCGCCGCAGCGGTCGAAACAGCGATGGTCACAGTTACATCGCTGGGCGACACGTTTCCCGCACCCTGCATAAAGCTGGTGACGGTCGAACTTACGGCAGAATTGCTGGAACCGTCCAGAACGGCTTGCCGGGCACCTTCGCGGGCGGCGTTCGTCACGAGTTGGCCGATCATGAACGCCCGGCCGAATTCAATGATGCCCAGAATCACCAGGATGAAAACTGGAAACACGATGGCAAACTCGACAAGCGCAGCTCCACGCCTGGGAGCCGACATGCTCGGGCAGCTGACTCGACGATCGATCAATCTCATGGTTGGACCTCGGACGGCGACCCCGTACGGCGCCGATCCCGTTGCGTCTCGCGAGTGGCTCCCGGTGCAGTGGTTGAACCGCCGATGCGCGTGGACGCATTGACCGCGATGCAGAGATTCGACCATGTGAACACTAGGTCACGCCCGCATGGTGTCAAATTGAATTTGATCCAACCCGAGGCCGTTTCCAAACGTCATCAGTAACCCGAAGCGAGAGCGCGGGCATTGGCGAAACCTGCGTAAAGACGATCTGGCTTTCGCTGACGGTTTGTTCCGAACCCAAGCCTAGTCAACGCGAAATCGCGTGTCAGCGAACTGGCCTTGAGTCGAGATGCAGCGCAGATGGTACGAGCCAGCGGGTAGATCCAGCCGGCTGGCGGACGACCCGTTCAGTAGGCGATCATTCAGGAACCACGAGACCGGTTCGTCACGGTTCAGTTGCGGGTGGACAATAGCGCGACCGTGGGAAGCCACAAACACGGTGCCATCGGCGGGACATTTGATCCTGAGCGATCCGCTCGCCGCCATCCGTCGCGGAAGCGATCGATCCGTGACAATTGGCGAGGGTGAGGGCGGTGCGTTGAACTGGCGGAACGCGGGCGAATGAAACAGTGCACGCAGCAACGGCTCCGCCGCTTCGCGGCCGACATACGCAACGTGCCCCGCACCCGAGAACCGGCCTGCCCAGACACCAATCGCGAATCGCCGATTGTGTCCCACGGCCCATGCGTCGCGGCGGCCGGAACTTGTGCCCGTCTTCCACATGAACCACGGCGTCGCGATGACTGGTCGCAAGCCTGTTTCCACAGCTACCGGTGGACCGCCGGCTTCACGGTCGTGATTCGACAGAATCTCGTTGACGGTCGCGCAAGCGTTCGAATCCAGGACCCGGACCGAGGATTCTTCCTCGTCGAGAAACAATCGCGGTGCCCGGCGCAGTCCACCTCGTCCAAGCGTTGCGTAGCCGTTGGTCAGGTCGAGCAGCGTTACCTCGACGGCACCCACGGCGACCGCCAAGCCTCCGCGAAGTCCCGCGTCGTGTGACAGGCCAATCCCCGCCGATTCGAGAACGCCTACGCAGCGAGTCACCCCCAAATCTTCCGTGATCAGAATCGCAGGGACGTTGAGCGATCGCTGCAATGCCTCGGCCGCCGTAACAGATCCCTGGAAGCTGCCGTCGAAGTTTTCGGGAACCCAGCCGGCGCGCTCGATCGGGACGTCGTCGACGACGCTGCCGGCAGTGAGTCGTCGGGCGTCGAACGCCGCCGCGTACAAAAACGGTTTGAGCGTTGAACCGGGACTGCGCGGTGCGGTCGCGCCGTTCACCTGACCATCCACGGGGTCCGTCGGATCGGCCGACCCCACGAGCGAGACGATCTCGGACGTTTTAATGTCGATGACGATCGCCGCCAGATCGCTGCCGGGGGGAAGCGACTTCGCGTGCGCTTCGGTCAGCCGTTGCAATTCCGTTTGCCGCGCGATGTCGATCGTCGTCCTTCCTCCCTCGGGACGCCGCTGCAATGCCAGCCACGCCGCGTGCGAGGCCGGGCAGACGGTCGCCCGCCGTTTCGACTCGGTGTCCAGTCGCCACGTAGAAGCCACTGGCTCGCAAGCCGCGTCAGCCTGCTGCCCGGTCGTGATAAATCCGCATTCAGCCATCCGTCGCAGCACAAAACCGCGCCGCAGACGGGCCGCGTCCGGATGCCGATCAGGGCGCAACCGGCCGGGCGATTTGGGCAGCCCCGCCAGCGTCGCCGCTTCGCCCAGCGACAGATCACACGCCCGCTTGCCGAAGTACGTCCGCGACGCCACCTCGACGCCACGAATGTTCCCGCCGAACGGAGCCACGTTGAGGTACAGTTCGAGCAGTTCCGGTTTCGAGCGGAGCTGTTCAAGTTGCACCGCGCGAATCGCTTCGATCAGCTTCGCGCTCCACGTGCGAGGCCGATCGTCGGCCATGCGGCAGACCTGCATCGTGATCGTGCTCGCGCCGGACACGGTTCGACCGGCTCGCAAGTTCTGCAACGCGGCGCGTCCCACCGCGATCGGGTCCACGCCGTAATGCGACCAGAACCGCTCGTCCTCGGCCGCGACAATGGCCAGCGGTAACCATGGCGACATTTCCACAAGCCGCACCGGCCGCCGCCACTGCTCGTCACGCCCAACGACTTGCAGCAGCACCGTCCCCGAACGGTCTGTCACTACCGGACTCGACGGCCATCGCTCCAGCCGATCGATCGGAAATGGAAACAGGTGCCACAGGATCGCAACGGCGATCGCTCCGACCAGTCCGAACGCCGCGGTGCCGACGAAGGCCAGACGAAATCGTTTCCGCCAGCGTTGCCACCTTCCTCCTCTCTCCCACTTTGGGCGAGGGGTCGGGGGTGAGGCGTGGTCCGCGCTGTCGGACGTATGACAGGCCGCAACCTTCCAACGAAACCTCATCGCCGCACCTCGATCGTCCCTCCGCCGTGAACTGACGCCACGCCGGAATCGTACATCGACGAGGCTTGGATCGGCGGGTGAGCAAACTGGCCAGCGGAAACGGCTCGGACGGGGTATCGGAACGTCCGCGGCTTGAATGTGGCTGACGCAAAAATCACGACGCGATCGTCGAGGAATTCGACGTGGTCCGCGGCGTCTTCGTTCGCAGCAGATGAATCGTCTCCAAGTTTCTGCGACGTCTCGAGCCGCGGGTTCTCAACTTCGAAACCTCCGGGGAGTGCATCCACGATCGCGACGTTGTCGATCGGCTTCCACACCGGCCCGTCGGGCGCGACGAGTGTGGTTTCAACGACGATCAGGTCGCCGACTCGCACCTGCAACGGATCGACCGGCTTGCCGGATCGGTCGAGCCACGCGCGGCGGATGCGGATGCGCCTGTCGTACGCCCACGCAGACGCTTCGCGCTGCAATCCGGAACTTGTCGCTGCAACGTAGACGTGCCCGGTGCCGCGGCTGGTCAGCGTGATTGGTTGCGAATGCCGATCAACCCGGACCGTGCTCGGTCGGCTGTAATCAAACGTCGCGAGCTCGTGCGCCCCGATCTCCAGCGATCCCGTGAACTCTGCCGGCTCCGTCTCATCGGCTTGATACCGGACGAGTGCCGCGACGGCCGTGGCATTTTCGAGTGTGTTTTGCCAGCGGCCGTTGCGACGCGAGCGCTTCAACCGTTCGACCAGCGTGGGAATCCAGACGTGGTCGCGGTCGATGTCCAGCAGCACAGCCAGCAGGTTCGCTTCGGCGTAGGATTGCGAACTGATTCGCTCGGACGCGAGCAATTCGACTGACTGCCCGAGCGTGTCGTCTGGCAGAGCGGCGAGCGATCGGTCTTTGCGACCGACAAGCTGCCACGCCGCCGCGAGGTCCGCGCGGCCCGCCATGTCGAGGAACGCGATGCGTTCGGCGAGGCGGGCCATCCATCCCTCATCCGGCTTACCGAACCCCGCCAGCACGCGGCAGATTCGGGCTCGCGTGTTGTCGTCGACCTGTTCGTGAAACACTGCGTGTGGGTCATCGAAGTCGCCGGATGAGGCGGAACGATTGAGCATGCCGCGCAGAAACGTTGCCAGTTCGTCGGTGAAGCGAGAATCGACAACGTGCCCCTGTCGCCGCGCTTCGAGAAGCGCGTTTGCGGCGTAGGCGGTGGTCCACGGCGACGCGGTCGCCGCGCCAGGCCAGTAGCCGAGGCCGCCGCTGCGTGTCTGCATCGACCACAGCCGCGCGATCCCGGCGTCAATCAGACCGGCGACGGCGCCCGGTTGAGCCGTGTTCGAACTGTCCGCTGCCAGCAATTCCTTCGCCGCGAGCAACGCAAGAATGCGGCTGCTCGTCTGTTCCGCACAGCCGTACGGATAGTCGATCAAGTCGTTCGCGACCGGGCTGAATTCCACCAATGGCCGGCCGCTGACGGTCAACGTGGTGCGGGTTGTCTCCGGGTGCAGTTCCACTGGCGGTTCGATCGACATCGGTTCGCCAGCGCCAACGCGGACGAACTTCGTGACCGTGTGCAAGGGTGCCGCGGATCGCACGGGAACGGCGATGTCGGCCGCGGAAGTAAGCGGACCAGCGGCGGAATCCGCTTCCGCGACGATCCGGATGTCTGCCCGTCCCATCCGAGTCGCCGTCGCGCTCAGCCAGATCGTGACTGGCTCGTTCGGCGGCACGAGCTGCGTGGCATCTTCGGGTTCGAGATGAATCCGCACTGCCCCCTTGTCCACCGGGACAGGGTTGGGGTGCGGGAGTGTATCGCCTGTGGACCGTGGCACCGGCGTCCCGCCGGTGTTGGCAGCCGTCAGTCGAACGACGAGTGGTTCGCTCGTCGAATTGAACAACTTGACCGGCACATCGAACCAGTCGCCCGGAGCCGCCACGCGCGGCGCGGTCGCTTCGACGAGAAGCGGTTGCGTCACCGTCAGCGGCTGCTGCGTCGAGCCGTAGCGATCCCCATCGACCGCGACGGCCATGAATCGCAGTTCGCCGGTGAACTGCGGCAGTTCGACATCGAACGCGACGTGCCCCCTCGCATCGGTCGTGGCGAGGCCTCGCCAGACGATAGCGGCCGCGCGGCGATGCGTCGGCGCCGGACTGCGGCGGAGCGGGTCGATCGCGTGGTCGTCCTGATCGCCGCCGATCCGGGCGATGCTCAGCGCCCGTTTGTGATCGGGGAGCAAGTCGCCGAACACGTCATTCGAGGTCACGCCAAGTTTGCGATGCGAGAGGAAATACCGGAATGGGTTCGGCGTCTGGAACGCGGTCGTCAGCAGGATGCCTTCGTCCACGGCCCAGCAATGCACGACCGCAGGTCGCGACGAATCGGCGGACGGTGACGTTTCGACTCGGACGGCGATGACGTCCCCCGGTCGCGCTCGCGACGGGATGTCGATTCGCACGGGGAGTTCGTGGGCGGTGTTGTCGAGTTCGAGGCGGGCCAGGCCCATCGCGCGATGCGGCAGCCACGACGTATCGCCGGGGTCGATCCGGCGGACCACCGTCGCTGTGACAAACGCGCCGCCGCGGAGGTCGGTCGGCACGGACACGTCGAGAGACGTCGATCCGGCGGCGATGTCGATCACGCGTTGATCGAGGACGCGGTCGGATTCGAGGCACATCCAGAGCGAGCCGTTGAACGGAGACTTCACCAGCAGCCTGGCCGTTTCGCCCGGACGGTAACGCGGCTGGTCGAGGACGAGTTCGAGGTGTTCGGGTCGCTGCATGGCGAAGCTGGAGGATTCGCCGCCGTTTGCCGAGGCATGCAGTTCGAGCACGGAAACACTTCCGGACGTCAGGTCTTTCGCGCGCAGACGGAACACGCCGGAGGATGGGCAGGCGACGGTGATTGAACCCGCGGCGCGATCGGTCTCCGCCGCCGTCAGCGTTCGCGACCAGACCGGCTTCGAGTGCTCGACTGATTTCCAGGTCGTTTGACCGTTCAGTCGCTGGAGTACCGAATCGAACGTGACGTGTTCGAGTTGGATCTCGATCGCGCCCGGCGTGGCCGCGTCGTCGGAGCCGGTGCGCGTAATCCAGTCGATCGAAATCGATTCGTTCACGCCGACGATCGGGCCGGCGGCACTGCGAAGCCCGACGTGCCGATCCGCCGTATCGATCGTGACCGAGGCGGAGCGCGACACCGAGCGTCCGCCGGTTTCGGTCACGGTGGCTGTGGCCGCGCCGCTCCAGACGGCGGGCGGTTCGTCGCCGAGCGGCGGCAAATCGATGTGCGCTGAGCCTGCCGAATCGAGTGTCGTGGTTACATCGGGCAGGTTGACGATCGTGCGGCGCGGTGTCTCCATGCGTCGCGGCGCGTCGTCGCCGAATGTGAATTCAGGGTGCGTGGCCGATCGGAACGCGGTGCGTCGGAGCGTTCCGATCACGACCAGCGGCAGTTCGCCCGCCGGCTGGCCGAACAGGTAGCGAGCGTGTACATCGAGCGCCGGTTTGTCCACGGGGCCGAAGCGGGCTTGCGTTGGCTTCGCGGTCACTTCCATGCGTACGGGGACGAACGCTTCGACCTGCGCATGCGTCTGGCCGAGAATGTCCTTCGATCCCGGCAGCGAAACGCGGAAGCGGTAAGGTCCCGTCTGTCCGTCTTCGCGTGTGGGGAACTCGAATTGGAAGCAACCCTGCTGGGCGGAGTCGGGCGTGACGGTGAGGTTGGCGACGGGCCGGCCGTCGGGTCGCACGACGGTCACTGCGAGCGGGAACGGCGGTGGGGTGTCGCCATTGGCGTCGCGGATGAGGCCGGTGAGGTGAATCGTGTCGCCGGGCCGGTACGCGCCGCGCTCGGCGTACAGCAGCACGTCGTAGGTTGCGGGGATGTCGCGGCCGGATTGGTCGACATGGTCGAGCACCCACGGTCGGTGGTCGAGACGCAGGAACGCGAGATCGGCCGCGGTTTCGGCGGCGATCACCCACGGCTTGCCGTCCGGGTGACGCTCGTCGAACGGCAGGCGGGCGATCCCGTGCCGATCGGTCACGGCGGTGGCCAGCGTTTGGTTCGTGTACGAGAACGACGAGACCTTCACGCTTTCGACTGGCTGGGCGGTTCGCAGCGACGTGACCCAAACGACGAGGCCGCTGCGCTCCTGCTTGCAGGTCAGGGCCAGGTCGGTCACGGTGACGACCGCGTCGTCCATCGTCCAGGCATGATCGGCGGCTTTGGCTCGCAGGTGGTAGATGCCGAGTGGTTGTTCGAGCCACTGCCGCAGATCGAGCGTCGTCGTCTTCGAGACGTTTTTCGCCGGCTGGTCGATCCGTAGCGTCTGGCCGTTCAGCTTGCGAGCCGTCACGCCGTCGTATTCGCCACGCAGGTGGTGCACGAGATTGTTGGCGTGGACACGAGCGGCGGAGAGTTCGAGGCCGGAAACGTTCACGGTTTCGACGTCGAACAGCAGGTAGCCGTGCGGCGAGAGGATGCCTCCGGTCAGCGGGAACCGCACGGTGGGGTCGCGGTCAGGGAATTCGAAGGTGATCGTTTGCGGTGCGGTAAGTCGCTCGCCACCCGTGCCGACCAGCGTGTCGTTCACGGTGGCGGAGTAACGCTGGCCGTGCGCGAAGTGGCCGTTGATTCGCAGGCAACGACGGTCGATCCATGTTTCGGTGAATTCCACGGGCGGCGTGATGCGAACGATCGCCCGGAGGTCGGTTGGCGATTGCAGAGTCGTCGTGAATTGCAGAGCCACGTGCATGGTCGGTTCGCCCCAGACCGGATGGGCATCGGCGCGAAGCAGCCAGAGCGGCGAAGTCGGCTTGGGGGACACGTTTGCTGAATTGGCGTTCGGGATCGCCAGCGGCGGTAGGTCGAGGTGCTGGACGGCTCGTTCGCCGAGCGAGAGCCGCGCGTCGTGCCCGGTGAGTTCTGAGGCGAGTTCGATGCGCAGACGATTCGCCGCCGGGCGCGGGCAGCGGACGAGCAACCTGGCGTTGGGCGACTTGGTGACGACTTCGGTGGCGATTCGCTGCGGCGACGCGGCTGGTGTTTCGATGGCTGTCGTCGAGATTGGTTGCAAGAGTCGCTCGTCCACCACCCTCGGCCGCTCTCCCCCTGCGGGGGCGAGGGGAGACGGGTCACCCGTGATCGTGAGGTGCTTGGCGAGATCCGCGGGGGCGACGGTTTGGTTGAATTTCAATTCGAGCATGACGCGGTCGCGGTCGGCCGATTCGAGGCGGCAATCGTTCAGCCGCAGTGGCCGCGTGCGGTAGGTGATGTCACCCGCGACCTGCAGGATGCGGCCCGTCTGTTGTTCCGCGTTGGCCGCCGGCTTCACGGTGAAGAGCTTTCCGGCGGGGAGCGGTTGGTCGAGGACGAAGTCCAGGCGGTCGGTGTTGGACCAGACCCAGTGACCCTTCGGCTGCGGTTCGATGACGAACGGCGCGGTGATCAGCGGTTGATCGAGGAGTCTCGGTTCGGCGACGGGGATGTCGAACAGCAGGCTGAGCCGTTCGGCCGCGTCGGCGTTGACGGAGGGCAGCGCCGCGACGACTCGAGCTGGACGCCCCGCGCCGGTGGACCGATCGTTCACCTCGCGATGGGGCCAAATCCAACCGCCGACGTTGATCGTCACAAGAACGGCCGAAAGCAGCCAGAAACGCCAGGGCACCTGTCGCATCGTTCACATCCTTGGAACAAAGACCATCCGTGTGTGCGCATCAACCAGACACTGTGTCGCAGAACGCGTCCCAATCGATCAAAATGTCGTGACTCGCGGCGGACCAATGCGCATCGAAAGCGAGGGCATCGGGAGTCAAATCGTGACCGGTGTCGTTGCGGTCGGCCGGCGGACCGAACGCGTTTTCCGGACGTGGAAGGCTGCGACGATCGCCCGGCGCCGGTGGTGCCGATTCGCGAGCGACTGGAGTGACGAGTTGACCGGCCAGGCCGGTCAGTGGATTTTCGACTGAGCCGGATTGCGTGAGGATTGCGTCTGACACCGTCGTCGAATTCAAGGACGCAGTTCCGGTCGCGGAAGCGCGTCGAGCCGCCTGTTGGCTTCCACCGGACCCCGGAGCGAGTTCACGAACGAAGCCGCGCGTGGATTCCTGCCGCCACGTGCCGGGCATGGCCATCTCGATGGCGGATCGGGTCGTGTAGACATGGTCCCCCTGCTGCTGCAATACCGAGCCGGTGACCGGCGTGCCGGGCGGACCGGTGCGAGTGTCTTTCGGGAACAGGTCGGTGCGATAGATCTGCGACATGGCCACTGTCCCGGACTGCGATGTCGCGTAAATGTAGGCCAGAATGGCCGTCCCGCTGTTGACGCCGATTTCTCGAAAGTAACAGCCATCGCGCTGAGCACGACGGTCGGCAGGGCCAAGCGTCTCGAGGGACTGGGCTTCGTTCAAGTCGGTCGTGAGGTAGCGGTAGCCCATGTCGGTCTGCGTACCATCCGGATTGAACTGGATTCCATAGTACATGCGGTACAGCGGCGACATGCTCAGCCCTGGAACGCGGCTCATTAAGACGGTGAAGCCGTAGAATCCCGACGTGGAACGGTCCTGGTATCCAAAGACATTGACGAGGGCGTGGAACTCCTGTTCGAGGGTGTACACGTTGAGTTGTGCGGCGGCATTGAACGAGCGGAACAGTCGCGTCTCGAAGATGACGGCGACGGTTTCGGCGGCGCTGCTGAACGCGGTCGTACCGCCGTTGGCCGTCGTGTCGGCGCGACTGCCGGCCGAGCCTGCGGTGCGATCCCACGCGCGAAACGTGAGGCCCGCGTCCAGCCGGGTTTCCAGCGGTAGAAAGCCCTGCGCCGGGCCGCGTGTCGAACCGTCGGTCGCTTGATCGTTGTGACGCGGCATCAGCGTGGTGACGAATCGCAGGCGCGTTGTGGTGTCGGCCGGGAGCAGCAACGCACTGGAATCGCTGACCGCCCCTGCGGCATCGACGTCGGTCCAGTCGGTCTCCGTCGGATTGGAAACGAAGGTGTACTGCCACTTGCCAAGCGACTTGTCGATCGCCGTGACTGCGATTCCCTCGACCGCTCCAGCGTCGGGATCGGAGATCGGATTGCCAGAGGTGCCTCGGACCAGCAGGTCTGTGATCAGAATCCCGTTCTGCATTTCGACCGGCAACCCGCTTCCCGCCGGAGCGATCAAGTAAGGGGCACCAAAGTTATCCAGCACCGGCGCCGAGTTGGTCATTGCCGGTCCCGAATTGATGACCACCGTGACGGCTTGAAAGTCAACGGCGCTCGACTCAAAAGACACGGCAGTCCCGACCGTGATCTGAAATGTACCCACGATGCCATTCGTGGGTGTCACCGTGACCAAGCCGGTGGTGGGATGCACCGAGTACTGCAAATTGGCGGGTGGAGTTCCAGCCGATCCGTAGACTGCCGCGTCCCCTTCCGCATCGCGGGCGGTGAGCTGGAAAGTGACAGGCGTGTTGACCGTGGTGACCACTCTGGGAATGTCCGCCAGAAATGGCGGGTTGTTGACCGTGTCTGCCTGGATTGTCACGGTGAACGTCCGCTGCGTCCGATGCCCATCGGGGTCGGTGACCGTCACGGTGATCGTGCTGGTGCCGGTCGTACCAATCGGGGCATCCAGCATGACGACAGCGTTTTCCGCATCGTTGGGGATGACCGTTGCCGAGTTCATCACGACGGGCGTCGTCGGGCGACCGTTGGCGTCGGTGGCGACTTCGCTGATCGCTTCGCGCACGGACTCGCCTTCGACGAGGAGCCCGAAAATCGTGTGATTGGAATCGAGGTGTCGTTGCGGACCTTCGGTGACGAAGAACTGCGAATTGTTCGTGTCGTCCGTCGATTTGGCCATCGACAACAGGCCGGTGCGGTTGTGCTGCAGTGTAACGTCGAACTGGTCATCAAAATTGGGACGCGACGATCCTCCGCTTCCGGTTCCCGTGGGATCGCCACCCTGAATCACGAAGTTGTCGATCACACGATGAAAAATCACGTTGGAGTAAAACCCGCTCGATGCCAGGGCGGTGATCTGATTCGTCGCGCGAGACGCCTTGTCGTCGAACAACTCGAACAGCATGTCGCCGAACGCCTCAACATTGATCCGCAGGCTGCGATTCGTCGTCGGCTGGTAGATCGACACGGCCGGGTTGCTGCTGGTGACCGTGTACGATAGCGTCTGCCCGTTCGGGTCGTAGCCGTCCAAGGGCACGTATAACGGCGACCCCGCCAGCAAAGTGACGTTGGGCAGCGATGCCAGGGACGGACCGCCGTCCGCGGGTCCGTAGCTAAGCACAATGCGATCGTTGTCGTGCGGGATGTAGTTTTCAAATTCGGTATTCAGCACGCCGTTAACCGTCATGAATACCGAGCGCGTGGCGTCGGCGACCCGGTCCATCAGTTGAGTGGCACTAAAATTGGCGTTCGCGTTCGTGCCGCCGGGACTAATCGAAGTGGTCGTGCGCCACACGTCAAAGAAGTCGTCGAGTTTGACGAAACGATTTTCCTGCAAAGTGCCTGCCAGCAAGCCTTCACCGATGTGGAGTTTGCCGCTGATGTCATGCGTATGCGGGCTGAAGTTGCCGGCGGCCGTAATTCCGATGTCCGCCGGGATCTGCATCTCCTGGCCGTCGATGATGATCTTCAGGTACGCGTGGATATGGTCGGCCACGCCATGGCTGGCGGCGCTTCGCGGTGCAACGGTCATCTCGGCAGGCACCGGATACTCACCTGCTCCTACGCTCAGGAGTGCCCGATCCTCCAACCGTTCGACAACGGCGAACCGGCGGGTATGCTCGCGACGAATCGTGATTCGTTTCGAGCGAGGAATGCGAGGAATGAACGGGTTCCGCCAATTTAACTTCCAGTTTTGAAACATTTTGGGTGGTTCGGCTGCACGGGCGATGAAACAGTATCGACAATCCAGAATTCAACCCCGGAGTTGGGGTTGCGGATCGTAATCGGTACGCCGTGATCCGGAAAAGAGCAACTTGGAGGCCGGTTGCAAGACTGGCCAGCGCGGATGGTCCGGCCAACCGCCATGGCCCGCGGCAAACGCGATTTCGCCGCCTGCGTCGACGCCGGGTGAATGCGATCGGCGAACGCGGAGCCTCAATCCTTGAGCGAGTACAGCGGCTTCGAGCCGTACGGACGCTTGCACTTTGGGCAGGGATGCTTCGCGATCTTACTGCCGGATGAGCCGCCGATCTTTTCCTTCTTGCGACTGTCCTCGCTGACGACCAGGCCACAGTTTTGGCATTCCCAACCGGCGAGAAGCACCTTGAATGCCGTGTCGGCCTGGTAAAACTCAGGCTGCTCGATGATCTTCAGCTTGTTCTCGCTGTAGTGACACGTCCTGGTTGTGGTGGAATTCTCGAGCGGGATCCCGCGGATGGCTCCGAAGTCGGGAACCTGGTACATCGCGCTCAAGCCTTCGGAAAACTTGCGGAACTCCGTGAGCGCGAACGACAAGCAGAAGCGCTCTCCCGTGGCTTGATCGACCGCAAACTGAACGGCTATCCGCCCGACGCCGAAGACCGGCACGTTGGCGAAGACCGAATCTTCGTCCGGCGCGTTCGGCTGCACCACCTTCAGACTTCGAACGTCGTCGAGCATGAACTGTCGGTGTTTGGGAGCCGGAAGATCACTGAGCGGGACACCAGTGCGAATCGCTTCGCGCACGGCGGCACGTGTTGTGGCGATCTTTTTCGCCGCTCCCAGACCACCCAGCAGGCCGCCTCCCGCGTGAATCGTGACCACCAACAGATGATCGGTTGCCATGCCGATGTCAGCCGTTTCGAAGTCATCGACCAGACTGCCGGGCTTGATCTTCAGCTTGGCAAGGACCACGCGGTGCAAATGCAGGTTGTCGATCCCGTGAGGATACCTTGCCGCTAGCGTGTGCGATCCGACGGGACCGGTGACCGGAACCGGCTGACTTCCCGTTGCGGCTTCGGCCGGCGCGGCTGTGGTTTCTCCGGCAACGCCCGCCAGCGGAGCCGCCGGCACGATGAACGGCGACTTGCAACTCGGGCAGCGACCCATTCGCCCGCGATGCTTTTCTTGTACCATGATCCGGTGCCCGTACGGACAATGGATCAGAAAACCATCGCCACCCGCGGCAAGTTCGGTTGCGGCAACGACCCGGCGCCGCGGTCGGTTCAAACCCAACCGGCGGCGTTTTTCGGCCTCGGTTTCCTCCTGCATTGCCACGGCCAGCAAGGCATCGCCGCCGGTGGCGACGGAATGGGCGACGGCCGGCGCATCGACGCTTTTCACTTCTCCGTCAGGAACCGGTTTGGAGGTCGTTGCAGCGGTTGGGGCTGCTTCGGCCTTTGCATCGGAAGCAGGCGCTGCATCCGGTGCTTTGGCCGAAGTAGCCGCCGCCGCGCTCTCGGGCGTCGGCGCGGCCGATGGCGCCAAGGCAAATTCATTCGACTGGATCATCTCCGGCTGAGTATTCAGCGCTTGAGATCGATCTTCGAGATCCTGCTCGTCCTGATACTCGACCGATGGCGTGTTCAGTTCGAAATCTTCATCGTCGCCCGACAGCGGCACGAAGTGAGATTCCTCAATCGCCTCGAATTCCGCCGCCGAGGCTTCGGGCGTCAATTCGAAGTCATCATCTTCCAGCCGGCGAACAAACGCGCGCCGCTCCGGAGGAACCAGGGGCACCTCTTTCAGCCCGGTCTTCGCCAGGAACGCGACTTCCATCTCCGGATTCAAGAAGGCTCCACAATTGCGACAACGAACCACACCCGTGCGCATGCTGTCGCCGCAGACAGGGCAAATCTCTTCCGTGACCGTGGTCTCGCCCGCCGCCCGGGCTCCGCTCACCTGACCCTTCTTCACGTCATACTGGCAAATCGGACACTGCTCGGCATCCGCCATCAGCGGAGCACGACAGGCTGGGCATTCATGAATTGCAAGTTCCATCGCAGGCGTCCTTTGGCAGACGTCTTCACGGCATGTTACACGAGGGCCGTCGGCAGGGAATGGGTTATCGGATGATCGGACACGGCCCGCAGTTCGGTCAATGGAAATGTAGCAAAAATCCTGACCGACAGACAACAAACGCTATCCCGCCGGGTCACAGCGTCGGGGAGCTATTGGTATGGATGTAGTGCCCAGAGCGGCTGGCGGTTACGTGTGACGTCTGTGACGACGGCGGAGGATTTGATGATGCTCTGCCGCCAAACTGCCGCCAAACTGGATCATCGCACGCTGCGGATCAACTCATGCACCGTCCCCACGATTTGCTCCTCGACATTTGGGGCGAACGGTCCCGGCAGTGATGAGTATCGCATGGCTCCGCCTCCCTCGTAGCCTCCCTCCAACAACACGCGACGCGACGGCACGTAACCAAACACGTCGTTCGAGTAGCCGGCGACCCAGAGGGGCGTCCCGGGCAGTTCGTGCTTGAGGCGCAGCGAAAAATCGACGACCGTTTCGCCGGACAGTGCGATCAGGGTCAGGTCGTTGCCGAATTGGAGGACCTGAATCGGGTACGTGTACGTCGAACGAATCTTCCCCGCGCGGTCGAGTTCGTCGAGCAGGAACGTCGCCTTGCGGGCATCGAGTTTGTCGGTTGATTGCTGCTGCTTGACGAGCGTGTCGCGAGACGGCGGTGGGGCGAAGTCGATTTCGATTTCCTTCCAGCCCACGCGCAGCGGCCCGCGGACCGGGCGCGGCTTCGGCAGCAGAGCCGCTTCGACCGCCGTGGCCAATGACTTTCCGTGTTGCATCGCCAATTCGAGCGTGCCGCGGGGATACGGATTCTGGTCGCCGCCGCATCCCGCGACGAACAACGCCGTCGCCTCCGGCGTGATGACCACTGTCGCCGCGCCCGCCTTCCAATTGGCAGCCTCCTCGCCCGTCGCAGTCGTCGAAATCGTGATGAAACTCAGCAGCAGGCTGCCGATGACGAACGGCGAACGAACAGACAGGTGCGACATCTCTCGGTCCTCAATCACTGACGAAACATAACGTGAATGTGTGTGCCACTGGCTTTGCCAGTCGCCTCGGCAAGCCCTGCGTCGGGACAGCACTGGCAAAGCCAGTGGCGCCCGGCGTCAGCCCTCCGAGAAGTCGTGCCGGGTGACTCGGGGGCCTCACGGCCCCCGCTCGCCGGCCGGGTGGCGGGCAACGCCATCCGGCCACAGTGCCACATCACGCCGCCGGAATGAGAACCCCGCCAGACGGAGAGTCCCCCCAAGCAGGCGGAGAGTCCCCTCCGGCAGCCGGAGAGTCCGCCCGTTCAGCCGCAGCGACCCCGCATCCAGCCGCAGCGAACGCCCGCGCGACCGCAGAGAAGCCCCAACCAGCCGGAGCGGACGCCCAGCCAGCCGCAGAGAAGGCCCAACCAGCCGCAGCGGATGCCCGTGCAGCCGCAGAGTTTTGACGTTACAAAACTCGCGAAAGGCCAATCAGAGACTAGGGTTAAGTCATTTGAATGGAGCGATTTCCTGCCTAACGCCCGAACTCAGCTGCCCGCCGCTCTGGGCGGGTCAGCTGCAGTGACTGGTTCGGCTGACATCGTCCGACTTCACATGTTGCCATCCCCGGCCTCGATCGAAATCCCTGTGTTGTGGTTGTGCCTACACTCGCGACAAACAAAGGTTATGGGCCTGCTACCACGACAGTATGCTCGCCCCAGACAGTTCGGGCATCGTGCCGGAACCAACAGCATAATGAGTCTGGGGAGGATCGCTCCAACTCCCACGAGCAATACGAAAACCAGAACAGATGCAAGTTGCGATGTGATGGTGTTATTAAATGATAACACGATGGAAATTGCAAATCCGGCCAGACCCCCAATTAAACTTAGGACGATCTGCAAGCCGACATGCGCGGTCGTGCTAAGTCGGACTTTGTTTGAACTGTTCTCTCGTCGATTGCTATCGTCAAGGGCGGCCTGCACTGGCGCGTCGGGAATATGAGCGCAGAATCTGTCGAGCGTCCTGCGCCATAGCTGCATGAACAAGTAGCCGAATCCGGCTGCTGCGAGAGATCCAAACAGCACTCCTGCCCAAAGCGATGGCGTGTTTGAAAACGCAGCTCGCTCCGGCACACCGAGTAAGGCGCAGAGCGCAACCACAGCCATTGTTCCGCAAGTCAACAACCAGAATACGAGAAAAAGTTTCCCGCCAATCCGCATTACGCGGGTGATGACCTTCGCGAAGGCATGTTGCTCAGGAGTCATGTGGGTTTGCCTCCGCCGCCGAACAGTTAAGTGTGCCGCGCGCGGCCTAGTACGCGAAGGCCGTTGGCAGCGATACGCAGAATTCGTCAGCAGAATGCCTTACTCCTTGGCGGAAAGCAAGCCTCGCGGTCTTCATCCATGTTCACGGCTGCCGAGATAGATTGCGCGCGAGATATTACCAATCGTGCCGCGCGCGGCCTAGTCGTTGAATAGGCCGTGCTTCGGGCACCCAGCAGCCCGGCTGCTTTCGAGCAGCCGGGCTGCTTCCCTGTGCGCGGGTCTTGTTGTGCGCGGGTCGACTGACCGCGCCGGGTGCCACTGGCGGCTTGCCCGCCAGTGCGAGTG